>Ga0302322_100001278_pt1 | contig 20390 bp, 18 predicted proteins | sample Fen_T0_2_FD_203757 | JGI IMG/M metagenome (GOLD analysis project Ga0302322, IMG submission 203757) | Peat permafrost microbial communities from Stordalen Mire near Abisko, Sweden - Fen_T0_2 | ecosystem: Environmental > Terrestrial > Soil > Wetlands > Permafrost | place: Sweden: Abisko...
ATCTTGGTGGGGTCGTCCTTGTACTTCCAGTGCGCCGCGACGCCGTACTCCGCCCGGCGGTGCATCTGGTGGGTCCGGATCTGGATCTCGACAGGCTTGCCCTCGGGGCCGATCACCGTCGTGTGGAGCGACTGGTACATGTTGAACTTGGGCATCGCGATGTAGTCCTTGAACCGCCCCGGCACCGGGTTCCACCGGGCGTGCAGCGAACCCAGCACCGCGTAGCAGTCACGGACGGTCTCCACCAGGACCCGCACGCCGACCAGGTCGTAGATGTCGGCGAAGTCCCGGCCACGCACGATCATCTTCTGGTAGACGGAGTAGTAGTGCTTCGGCCGGCCCGTGACCTTCGCCTTGATCTTCGCGGCACGCAGGTCGGCGGTGACCTGCTCGCGCACCTGGGCCAGGTAGTCCTCGCGCGCGGGAGCGCGTTCGGCCACGAGGCGGACGATCTCGTCGTACACCTTCGGGTAGAGGGTCGCGAAGGACAGGTCCTCCAGCTCCCACTTGATCGTGTTCATGCCGAGCCGGTGGGCCAGCGGCGCGTAGATCTCCAGGGTCTCGCGGGCCTTGCGCTCGGCGGACGCCGCGGGCACGTACCGCCAGGTGCGGGCGTTGTGCAGCCGGTCCGCGAGCTTGATCACCAGGACGCGGATGTCCTTGGCCATCGCGACGACCATCTTGCGGACCGTCTCCGCCTGGGCGGCGTCGCCGTAGGTCACCTTGTCGAGCTTGGTGACGCCGTCGACCAGCATCGCGACCTCGTCGCCGAAGTCGCGCCGCAACTGGTCGAGGGTGTAGGCGGTGTCCTCCACCGTGTCGTGCAGGAGCGCCGCCGAGAGCGTGCACGGGTCCATCCCGAGCTCGGCCAGGATCGCGGCCACGGCCACCGGGTGGGTGATGTAGGGGTCCCCGCTGCGGCGCTTCTGGCCGGCGTGCGCCCGAGCGGCCACCTCGAAGGCCCGCTCGATGACGGCGAGATCCGCCTTGGGATGCGTCAGCCGCACCGACCGCAGCAACGGCTCCAACAGGGGCGACGTCGTCCCGCCGCGCCCGGAGCCGAACCGGGCGATCCGCGAGAGGACCCGGCTGGTCGCGGGCAGCCCTTCGGTCGGCGAGACCTGACGGTGGCGGGGGGTGGCGGGCTGTCCGGCAGGAGGCACCGTCGGCAGCACCGGCGGCGCCGGAAGTGCGGCTGCCGCGGTGTCACGTACGGGTACCAAGGGAAGGGGCGCCGTCTCCACAGCGTCCGCGCCGGCCAGCCGCTCTTCTGCCACTCGCCCTCCAGTGGGTCGACCCTGACGTTCCAGTTTACGACCCTCAACGCCGCGGAGGGCAGGCGCCATCCCGGCTCGCAGGGTCCGTCACTCCGATGCCCCATCCGACGACGTCACCGGGCCCCCTCGCCCGGGAGGCCCGCCGCCGGTCCGCAGGGGTCACACAGTGACCAGGGCCCGCACCGGACGCGACCCGAGGCGCTCCCGGCCGTGGAGGAATCCCAGCTCCATCAGGACGGCGAACGACACCACGGTGCCGCCGACCCGCTCGACCAGCGAGCAGGCGGCCTCCGCCGTGCCGCCCGTCGCCAGGACGTCGTCGACGACGAGCACCCGCTGGCCGGGGCGGACGGCGTCGGTGTGGAGCTCGATCTCGGCACGCCCGTACTCCAACTCGTACGACGTGCCGACCGTCGTGAAGGGCAGCTTGCCCTGCTTGCGGACCGGCACGAACCCGGCGCCCAGGGCGACCGCGACCGGCGCGGCGAGGATGAAGCCGCGGGCCTCGATCCCGACCACCACGTCGATGGGCACACCCCCGGCGCGGTGCGGGGCGGCGAACGCCTCCACCACCGCGGCGAACTCCGGGCCGTTGCCGAGCAGCGGGGTGATGTCCTTGAACAGCACGCCGGCCGTCGGGTAGTCGGGGATGTCCCGGATGTACCGCAGGATGCGCTCTTCGGAGGGCGTCCCGGTCCCGTCGACGCGTTCCCCGGCAGTCGAGGCAGGCTCCAGCGGCATCTGTCCACCCTCCGATTCGCGACGCACCCGTCCGTGAGGCGTCCGGATCACACCCTACCCAGCAGGATCACGCCGGAGGGAGGGTGCCCGCCGCACTGCCGGCGCGGCGGGCACCTGCGCGTCCTGTCGTTGCCGCGCGGAGCGCAGCAGGAGAGATCAGCGGCGGCCTCCGCCGGGACGTCCACCGCGCGCGGTGGAGCCACCGCGGCGGGGCTGCTGGCGCTGACCGCGGGTCGCGGACGAGGCCGTGGGACTCGGCTCCCCCGCCTTGGTGGTGACGAGCACGCCCGCACCGACCGGGGCGAGGACGTCGCCGCCGTCCGCGGCGTCGACGGGCGCCACCGACGCCGCGGCCTCGGCCCGCTTGCGGAACACCCGCTCGGCCTGGGCACGCATCTCCGGCTCGCGACCGCGCAGGTCGGCCAGCAGCGGCGTGGCGATGAAGATCGAGGAGTACGTGCCGGCCGCGATGCCCACGAACAGCGACAGCGAGATGTCCTTCAACGAACCCGCCCCGAGCACGAACGCGCCGATGAAGAGGATCGACGCCACCGGCAGCAGCGCCACCACGGACGTGTTGATCGAGCGCACCAGGGTCTGGTTGACGGCGAGGTTCGCCGCCTCCGCGTAGGTCCGCTTCACCGTGCTCCCGAGGTGCTCGGTGTTCTCGCGCACCTTGTCGAACACGACGACCGTGTCGTAGAGCGAGTACCCCAGGATCGTCAGGAACCCGATGACGGAGGCCGGGGTCACCTCGAAGCCGACGATGGCGTAGATGCCCACCGTCAACGCCAGGTCGTGCACCAGGGCGATGATCGCCGAGAGGGCCATCTTCCAGGTGCGGAAGTAGAGGGCGATGACCAGCGCCACCGCCAGGATGAAGACCCCGAGGCCGGTGAGCGCCTTGTTCGACACGTCCCGCCCCCACTGGGGACCCACGTAGGTGGACGAGATGCTGTCCGTCGGCACCTTGTAGGCAGTGGCCAGCTTGGACTTGATCGCGACCGACTGCTGTTCGGTGAGCTTGTCGGTCTCCACCCGGACGCCGTCCGAGCCGAGCCGCGACACCTTCGGAGGCTGGGCCCCGGCCACCACCGACGAGACGGCGTCGACGGCGAGGTTCTCGGACTGGCTGGCGGCCTTGCTGATCCGGAACTCGGACCCGCCCCGGAACTCCAGGCCGAGGTTCAGCCCACGCACCCCGAGGCCGAGCATGGAGAGCGCCATGGCCGCGACCGCGATCGCGTACCAGAGCTTGCGCCGGCCCACGAAGTCGATCGAGCGCCGCCCCGTGTAGAGGTCGTTGCCGAACGCGGCGAAACTGGGCATCAGGCGTCCCTCCGGCCCGCGTCAGCCGCGGCCTCGCTCTTCAGGGTCAGGCTGTCCCGATCGGGGTCGAGCACGCGGGACCCCTCGTCGACGTCGTCCAGGCCGCCACCGGCCTCGCCCGTCAGCGACTCCTGACGCGCGCGCTCGGCCGCCGCTCGGCGCTCGGCGATCGACGTCCCGGTGGTCGCCGGCGCCGCGCCCCCGCCGTCCAGGCCGGTCGAGACCGGCTTCCGGTCGGCGCGCGGCCGGGGTGCCTTGGCCGGGCGCTGCTGCCGGACCGCACCCCGGCCCTGGTAGGAGATCGCCCGGCCGAGGTGCTCGGCGTCGAAGCCCGACAGCTTGTGCCCTCCGCCGAAGAACCGGGTCCGGGAGATCAGCGCCACCATCGGATGGGTGAAGAGGAAGACGACGAGGATGTCGACGACCGTCGTCAGGCCGAGAGTGAACGCGAACCCGCGGACGCCGCCGATGGCGAGCAGGTACAGCACGAGCGCCGCCAGGAAGCTCACCGCGTCCGAGATCAGGATCGTGCGCCGGGCCCGGGCCCACGCCGATTCCACCGCGGGGATCAGGGCGCGCCCGTCCCGCACCTCGTCACGGATGCGTTCGAAGTAGACGATGAAGGAGTCCGCGGTGATACCGATCGACACGATGAGGCCGGCCACACCCGGCAGCGAGAGTCGGTACCCCTGGCGCCAGCCGAGCAGCGCGACGAGCCCGTACGTCACCACGCCGGCGATCACGAGGCTGGCGATGGTGATCAGGCCGAGGGCGCGGTACTGGAAGAGCGAGTACAGGACCACCAGGCCCAGACCGATGAGGCCCGCCAGCAGGCCCCGCTGGAGCTGCTCGCTGCCGAGGGTCGCCGAGATCTCCTGGCTGGTCTGCTCCTTGAAGGAGATCGGCAGGGCGCCGAACTTCAGCTGGTTGGCCAGCGACTGCGAGGTCGTCTGGTCGAAGTTGCCGGTGATCCGCGCGTTGCCGGTGTTGATCGCCTCGTTGGTGCGCGGCGCGGAGACCACCAGGCCGTCGAGCACGATCGCGAACTGGTTGCGCGCGTCCTGCAGGCCGGCGAGCCGCTGCGTCACCTTGGCGAACTTCTCGGCGCCCTTGCCGGTGAAGGTCATGTCGACCTCCCAGCTGGTGCCCACCTGACCCTGGCTGTTGGTCTCCAGACCGGCGGTCGCGTTGCTGATGTCCGTGCCGGCGACCTCGGTCGGGCCGAGGATGTACTTCGCGTCACCGGACTGGCTGCAGGTGGCCAGGGGCTTGGTCGGGTCGCTGTGCGAGATGCCCCTGCGGTTCTCCGCCTTGCTGCAGTCGAGCGCCTGGAACTTGGTGTACAGAGCCTGGTCGATCCAGTTGGTGTCACTGGCGTCGGTCGGCTTCGGCTGCGCGGTCGGCGACCCCGACGGGCTTCCCGATCCGGAGGCCTTGGGCGTCGTCGTCCCCGACGGCACCGCGCCGGTCGGGGAGGTTCCCGCGGACGCCGACGCGGACGCCGACGCCGACCCGGCGGGCGTGGGCGTCGCGGCCAGCAGCTCCAACGGCACGGCCATGCCGTTCGTGCTCGCGGTGGGCTTGGCCGACGGCGACGGCGACGGCGAGCCGGAGGCCCGCAGCGTCGCGGAGGCCGACGGCTTCACGCTGCCGGTCGGGCTGCCGCTGGGGCTCCCGCTCGCACCGGGACTCGCGCTCCCGGTCGGGCTCGCCGTCGGCGCCGGCTGGGCACCCGCCTCCTCGACCAGGACGGCGCGGAACTCCAGCGCGGCGGCCTGCTCGACGGCGTCCTTGGTCGCCTGGTCGGTCTTGCCGGGCAGCGAGACGACGATCTTGTCCGCGCCCTGGGTCGTGATCTCGGCCTCGGAGACGCCAGAGCCGTTGATCCGCTGCCGGATGATGTTCACGGCTTCGTTCATCGTCTCCGCCGTGACCTGCCCGACGGCCCCGGTCTGCGGGACCGCCTGCATCACGATCTCCGTGCCGCCCTCGAGGTCGAGGCCGAGCTTGGGGGTCCATTGCGCGTTCGACCACACGGCACCGGCCCCGATGACGCCGTAGAGGACGGCGATCAGGGCGATCAGGGAACCGAGCGAACGTCCGGGGCGGGAGCTAGCCGATCGTGCCACGAGTTGGGGTCTCTTCTCTCATCCGGGTGCCGGCGGGTGCCGTCACCGCAGGGCTCCGGCGATCAAACCCGATCCGGGGGGGCCGCGTCCCGGGACGTGACGCCCGCACCGGGCGGATCTGCGGGCGAGGTGGTGGTATCCACCGGAGTGGTGACGTCCGGAGTGGTGACGTCCGGAGTGGTGACGTCCGGAGCGGTGTCCTCCGGCGTGACGTCCTTGGAGGCACCGGCCTCGTCGGTGACCAGCCGGGCGACGGCACGGCGGTCCCACTGCGAGGTCTGGCCCGGCGCCGTCTCCAGCGTCACCGTGGCGTCGTCCACCGCGACGATGGTGGCGAGCAGGCCCGCCGTCGTCATGATGCGCGATCCCACCGTGAGGTGCTGCTGGACGTTCTGGACCTCGCGCTGCTGGCGCCGCGTCCGGTTCACCATCAGGAAGAACAGCCCGGCGATCAGCACGAGGAGGATCACACTCTCGGCCGGCATAGCGACTCCTCCTGTCGTCGGCACTCCTGCGTGACCACGACGCGCACGGCCTCGGCGACGTCATGGATGCGAACGGACACGCCACCGGTGCCGTTCCACGACCAGCGCGGAGTCTAGGCGAGCGGCTGACGCCCGACCAAAACGCACCCACCTGCGATCTCAGCCGAGCACGTCGAATCCGGCCCCGCCCAGCAGTTCCGGCTGCCCGGCGTCCGTCACGCCCCGCGGGACGGCGAGCCCGAGGTGGCGCCAGGTCGCCGCCGTGGCCACGCGGCCACGCGGGGTGCGACCCAGCAGTCCCTCCCGCACGAGGAACGGCTCGGCGACGGTCTCCACCGTCTCCGGCTCCTCCCCCACGGCGACGGCGAGGGTCGACAGGCCGACCGGGCCGCCGTTGAAACGTCTACACAGTGCTTCGAGCACCGACCGGTCGAGCCGGTCCAGACCGCGCTCGTCGACGGCGTACACCTCGAGCGCCGCGCGGGCCGCCGGCTCGTCCAGGATGCCGTCTCCGCGCACTTGGGCCCAGTCGCGCACCCGGCGCAGGAGGCGGTTGGCGATCCGAGGCGTGCCGCGGGAGCGACCGGCGATCTCGCGGCCTCCCTCGGGCGTCAACCGGACGCCGAGCAGCACGGCCGAGCGCCGCAGCACCTGCTCCAGCTCGGCGGGCTCGTAGAAGTCCAGGTGCCCGGTGAAACCGAACCGGTCCCGCAGCGGACCCGGCAGCATGCCGGCCCGCGTCGTCGCGCCGACGATGGTGAACGGCGGCAGCTCCAACGGGATCGCCGTGGCTCCCGGGCCCTTGCCGACGACGATGTCGACCCGGTAGTCCTCCATCGCCACGTAGAGCATCTCCTCGGCGGGCCGGGCCATCCGGTGGATCTCGTCGAGGAAGAGGACCTCGCCGTGATCGAGGGACGACAGCACCGCGGCGAGGTCCCCGGCGTGCTGGATCGCGGGACCGCTGGTCACCCGCAGCGGGGCACCCAGTTCCTGGGCGACGATCATGGCGAGGGTGGTCTTGCCGAGACCGGGCGGTCCGGAGAACAGGATGTGGTCGGGAGGCTGGCCGCGACGGCGGGCCGCCTCCAGCACCAGGGACAGCTGGTCGCGGACGACGCGCTGCCCGACGAACTCCGACAGGCGCCGCGGGCGCAATGCGGACTCCATCGCCCGCTCGTCCGCATCGGCCTCGGCCGTGACCAGCTCCGCGGAGACGTCGTGCGCAAGCGACCCGCCCGGCACCGAGGCCGGCGCGTCCGGACCGGGAGCCGACGCGCCCGGACCGCCCGTCACCCCGCCCGCCCGAGGTGACGCAACGCGGCACGCAGCACGGCCGGGACGTCGCCGTCGGCCGGGCCGTCCCCGGCGGACGCGGGGGCGGTCACGGCGTCGAGCGCCTCACCGGCCTGCTTCGTCGACCAGCCGAGCCCGACGAGCGCCTCGACCACCTGGTCGCGCCAGGCGACCGGTGGGGCCGCGACGGCGGCGGGCGTCGCGGCGGTCGGGGCGCCGAGGCGGTCGGTGAGTTCCAGCACGATCCGCTGCGCGCCCTTGCGCCCGATGCCGGGCACCTTGACCAGCGCGTTCAGGTCCTGGGTGGCCACGGCCGCGCGCAGGCCGTCCGGCGTGTGCACCGCCAGCATGGCGAGCGCCAGGCGCGGCCCGATGCCCGAGACGGTCTGCACGGTCTCGAACACGTCGCGCTCGTCGTCGTCCACGAACCCGAAGAGGGTGAGGGAGTCCTCGCGGACCACCAGGCTCGTGGCCAGCCGCGCCTCCCGCCCCACGTGCAGCGTCGCGATCGTGGCGGGGGTGGCCTGCACGAGCATGCCGACGCCCCCGACCTCGACGACGGCCGCGTCCAGGCGCACCGCCAGCACCGTCCCGCGCACCGAGGCGATCATCGTCCCCCACCAGGTCGGACCCGAACAGACGTACGAACGCTACCGAACGCCGGGCACCGGACCGGACCGGCGCGCCGTACGCCGCGCCGCCTCCGCCGCCTCCACCCAGCGGCGCTGCGCCGCGGTCGGGGCGCCGGACTGGCCGGGCACGCCGGCGGTCCCGTCGCGCCACAGATGGCAGATGGCGAGGGCCAGCGCGTCCGCGGCGTCCGCAGGGGTGGGGACGGCGGGCAGCGCGAGGATGCGGGTCACCATCGTGGCGACCTGCAGCTTGCCGGCGCGCCCGTCGCCGGTGACCGCCGCCTTGACCTCGCTCGGGGTGTGCACGGCGACCGGGATCCCGCGCCGGGCGGCTGCGAGAACCGCCACGCCCGCCGCCTGCGCCGTCCCCATGACCGTGCGCACGTTGTGCTGGCTGAACACCCGCTCGACGGCGAGGACGTCGGGCCGCACCTGGTCGAGCCAACCCTCCAGCGCCTCCGCGATGCCGAGCAGCCGGCGGCCGAGGTCGTCGCCGGCCGGCGTGCGGACGACGTCCACCGCCACCAGCGTGACCGTGCGCCCCCGGGAGCCCTCGACGACACCCAGCCCGCACCGGGTGAGGCCGGGGTCGACTCCCAGGACGCGCACGACGTCAGCCTCTCAGCCGACGGCCTCCATCACCTCGTCGGACACGTCGAAGTTGGCGTACACGTTCTGCACGTCGTCGCTGTCCTCGAGGGCGTCGATCAGCTTGAAGATCTTCCGGGCACCCTCCTCGTCCAGCGGCACCTCGACGCTCGGCTTGAACTCGGCCTCGGCGGAGTCGTAGTCGATCCCCGACTGCTGCAGCGCCGTCCGGACGGCGACCAGGTCGCCCGCCTCGGAGACGACCTCGAACGCCTCGCCGAGGTCGTTGACCTCCTCCGCGCCCGCGTCGAGGACGGCCCCCAGCACGTCGTCCTCGGTGAGCCCGGTCTTCGGGACGACCACGACGCCCTTGCGGGTGAACAGGTAGGACACGCTGCCCGGGTCGGCGAGGGTGCCGCCGTTGCGGGTGAGCGCCGTCCGCACCTCGGCCGCCGCGCGGTTGCGGTTGTCGGTGAGGCACTCGATGAGGACGGCGACGCCGCTCGGCCCGTAGCCCTCGTACATGATCGTCTGGTACTCGGTGCCCCCGGCCTCGGCACCGGACCCGCGCTTGACGGCGCGCTCGATGTTGTCGTTCGGGACCGAGGACTTCTTCGCCTTCTGGATGGCGTCGTAGAGCGTGGGGTTGCCCGCGGGGTCGCCCCCGCCGGTGCGCGCCGCCACCTCGATGTTCTTGATCAGCTTCGCGAACATCTTGCCGCGCTTGGCGTCGATGACCGCCTTCTTGTGCTTGGTGGTGGCCCACTTGGAGTGGCCGGACATCACGAGCCTCCTGGTCGAGCGAGCCCCGGTGCCGCGTCGGGTGCGCGCCGCCCGCTGCCTCAGGTGGTGGCGCTGCGGACCATCTCGACGAAGTACCGGTGCACGCGGGTGTCCCCGGTGATCTCCGGGTGGAACGACGTCGCGAGCAGGTTCCCCTGCCGCACCGCCACGATCCTACCCGCGCCCGGCCTGCCGGCGACCTGCCCGGCTGCGACGTGCGACCCGACCTGCGACCCGACCTGCGACCCGACCTGCGACCCGACCTGGGCGAGGACGTCCACCTGCGCGCCGACCTCCTCGACCCACGGAGCGCGGATGAAGACCGCCCGCACCGGCGGCCCGTCGACCCCGTCGAACGTCAGGTCCTCCTCGAAGCTGTCCACCTGCCGGCCGAAGGCGTTGCGACGCACCGTGATGTCCAGGCCCCCGAAGCTCTGCTGCCCCGGCACGGCGTCCTGCACCCGATCGGCCAGCATGATCATCCCTGCGCACGACCCGAAGGCGGGCATCCCGGCGCCCAACCGGGCCAGCAGCGGCTCGCGCAGCTCGAAGGTGCGGGTGAGCTTGTCGATGGTCGTCGACTCCCCGCCGGGGATGACCAGCGCGTCGACGTCGTCCAGCTCCGTCGCGCGGCGGACGGGCCGGGCCACGACGTCGCACTCGGCGAGGGCGGCGAGGTGCTCACGGACGTCCCCCTGGACGGCGAGGACGCCGACGACGGGATCGCTCATGGTGCACAGGCTAGCCGGGCCGCCACAGACGTCCGGGCACGGGGGTCCGGACGTCGGGGTCCGGTGAGCACCGGCCTCCTCCGTTCGGCCCGGGTTACGCTGGGCGCCATGACGGACGAGCGGGCACCCCTCCCGGGCGGGTCGTCCCCGCCTGCGGCCTGGTGGGCCCAGGCCCCGCAGGCCGACGCTCCGACGCCCTCCCCGGTCGCGCCCACGGCACCGTACCGTCCCGTGATCGCCCAGTACCCGCCCGCCCCCTACCCGCCCTCCGCCCAGTACCCGGGCACCCAGTACCCGGGCACCCAGTACCCGGGCACCCAGTACCCCGGCGGCGGTCACGGGTACCCGCAGGCCGCCGGGGCCGCGGCGCAGCCCACCGTGATGCTCCCGCCGCCGGGCCGGCCGGGCCCGCCGGTCGGCGCCCGACCCCCGCGCCGCGGGACGGCCGTCGCCCTCGGGGCCGGGGCCCTGCTCCTGCTCGGGGCGGTCGGCGGGGGCGCGTACCTGCTGCTCCCGTCCTCCTCGCCGACGGCGGCGGGCGGGCGCGAGCCCGCTGCCTCCCCCAGCGCGACCGGTCCGCTGGACGCGGGCGCCGGCGTCTCCCCCGGGCCCACCGAGCCGTCCGCCGTCGATCCGACGACGAGCACTCCGCCGTCCCCCTCGCCCGCCCCGAAGGCGAGGCCGACCCGCACGACACGCCCCCACCAGGCCGACGTCACGACCCTGCACCCCGGGGAGTGCGTGCGGACCGTCAAGGGCACCTCGATCCGCAACGTGCCCGTCGTGGACTGCACCATCCCCCACGAGCTGCAGCTCGTCAGCCTCTACGCACCCCAGCGCACCACCTACCCGGGCCGCCCGTGGCTGCTGAAGGCCGGCGAGACCGGCTGCGCGCCGCTGATCCGGGCGGCGATCAGCCCGACGGCGCCGCCGCTGGCGATGGTCCCGATGATCCCGTCCGAGGACAGCTGGCGCTCGGGCAACCGCCGGATCATGTGCTTCGTGACCGGCCGTGACTCGCAGAACCTGAGTGGGTCCGTGCTCGACGCCACCGTCGTCTGACCCGGGCGCCGTCACCGGGACCGGCGCGGAGCGGGCCGGCGATCCTGTCGGTGGCCTGGAGTAGCGTCGCCGGCATGTCGACCTCCACCCACGCGGCACGTGGCGACGGGCGCCTGGACGGCCTGCGCGCGGACGCCGCCCGGCTCGACGCCACGTCGCCCCTGGCCGGCGCGCGCGACCGGTTCGACCTGCCCGCCGGCGTCTACCTGGCGGGCAACTCCCTCGGCGCGCTGCCCGCGCACGTCCCGGCGGCGGTCGCGGACGTCGTCACCCGGCAGTGGGGCACCGGCCTGGTCGGCTCGTGGAACGCCCACGCCTGGTGGGACGCCCCGCAGCGTGTCGGCGACCGGATCGCGCCCCTGGTGGGGGCGGCTCCGGGCCAGGTGGTGGCCGGGGACACCACCTCCGTCGCCCTCTACAAGTGCTACCTGGCGGCGGCGGCGCTGCGCCCGGGCCGGCCGGTGGTCGTCACCGATCCCGGGTCCTTCCCGACGGACCTGCACGTGCTGTCGGCCGCCGCGGCCGTCGCCGGGCTGGACGTCGTCCAGGTGCCGGTCCCCCAGGTGCCCGACGCGCTGGCCGCCCACCACGGCCGGGTCGCGATGACCGCGCTGTCCGCCGTCGACTACCGGACCGGGGAGCTGTGGGACCTGCCGGGCCTGACCGGCGCGGCCCATGCCGCCGGGGCCCTCGCCGTCTGGGATCTCTCCCACGCCGCCGGCGTCGTGCCCGTCGACCTGGACGCCCATCAGGTCGACCTCGCGGTCGGCTGCGGCTACAAGTACCTGAGCGGCGGGCCGGGCGCGCCGGGCTTCCTGTACGTGGCGCGGCGGCTGCTCGCCGACGTCCCCAACCCGCTGCCCGGCTGGCACGGGCATGCCCGCCCCTTCGCGATGGAGGGGTCCTTCGAACCGGCGGAGGGCATCGCCCGGATGCGCACCGGGACCCCGCCGATGCTGTCGCTGCTCACCCTGGAGGCCGCCCTCGCGGTCTTCGACGGCGTGACGGCACGTCAGCTGCGGGCCGTCTCCCGGTCGCTCACCGGGTTCTTCCTGGAGTGCCTCGACCGCCTCGACGTCGACCTGCCGCAGGCCGGCCCGCCCGACCCCGACCGGCGCGGCAGCCAGGTGTGCCTGCGCCATCCTCAGGCGTACGGCGTGGTGCGCGCGCTCGCGGCCCGAGGGGTCGTCGGCGACTTCCGCGAGCCGGACGTCGTCCGGCTGGGCTTCGCTCCCCTGTACGTGACCCATGCCGACGCTCTGGCCGCCGCCACCCACCTGGCCGCCGCGCTCGCGGGCGAGGAGCACCGAACCCATATCGGCCCCCGCGCGACCGTCACCTGACGGATCGGGGGCCGGTGGGGGTCAGGACTGCGTCAGCACCGGGACGTGCGGTTGGCGGCATCCGGCGTCCAGGCCGTGCCGGGCGAGGACGGCGGACAGCACGGCGATCCGGCCCCGGTGCGAGAGCACGGCGAGCCGGCGACCTCCCGCCGTCCCTGACGCCGGAGCGCCCGGCTGGAGCGGCGTCTCGGGCACGCACCGCACCAGCAGCGGCTCGGCGAGCAGGTCGGGCACGAACACCGTGCCGGGGGCGAGCCTGCCGAGGTCCCCGAGCTGCACCCGCAGGGCCTCGCCCACCGTCAGGCCCGCACCTTCGAGAGCCGTGCGGGCGGCCTCCTGGCGGTCCGCCTCGGCGGTCGGCTCCGACGGACGGGCGGCCCGCTCGCCGGCAGGGGGGACCGAGGGCACCGTCCCCGGCCCGGTCAGCGGGCGCCAGGTGACGGGCACGCCGTTCGTCGTGAACCAGATCTTGGGACCGAACCCGAGCCGCGCCAGGTCCGCGTCGTCGCGGGCCCCGGCCAGGTGGGCGAACCGGGCGAGGGCCTCGTCCGCCGTGCGCGGGCGCTGCCAGGCCAGGTCGAGCACGGGCTCGAGCCGGCCGCCGGGCTGCACGTCCCGGAAGGCCGTCAGGCCCGCGAGCAGGGTGCGGACCGGTCCGGCGGCCTCGCGCAGCGCCTCGACCAGGACGGTCGCGGCGCGGGCCACGGAGACGTCGTGCAGCAGGTCCGCGCCGGGCTCGCCGGGCGCCGTCCGGCGGACGACCTCCAGCGTCGGGCCCGGTTCGACGTCCGCGGGGCGGCCGGGCACGGGCAGGCGGGTTCGCGGCAGGGTCATACCGGCCTCCGGGTACCAGGTCAGCGGCGCAGCTGCGCCGGTGCGGGTAGGGACTTCGGCCCGGAGCGCCCGCGTGACGCAGCTGGTAAGGCGACACGTGTGAGATCGATCGCTTCGGGGTCGGCACCGCGAGGATGACATCTCCGCGCCCGCCTTGTCACTATGCGGCGGGGACCAAGGACCCGGCGTTCCCGACGGCGAGGCCCGGGCCGTCCGCTGTACCGGTTCATCCGGGGTCGGAGGGGTTCGTGGGCCTCATGACGGCGCCGGATCCACCAGCCCGGGAGGCGGGGTGTCGTCCAGCTCGACCATCTGCGGCCATTCGGCGTGACCCGCCAGCCGCGCCCACCGCACCACGCGTTTGCGCCGCACCCGCTGGGCCGTCGCGACGGCGTCGTTGTGGAAGCGGCGGGCCAGCTGCACCCGCAGGCACGCCTGGGCGAGCAGGTCGAGCGACTCGCCGAGCATCGGGTCACCGCGCAGCGCCCGCAGGTCGTCGGGATCCGCGAACGCGGCCTGGAGCGCGCGGGTGAGGTCGTTCTCGACCGCCTCCAGCACCGGGACGTCGGGCGGCCGCTCCTCCCCCGCGGCCAGGGCCTGGCTGGCGGCGTCCGTGAGCAGCAGCCCGGTCGCCGGGTCGAGCCCGTGCGCGATCTCCAGCGCGGCGGCGGCCCGCCGGGCGAGCTGGCCGTCGAGCGCCGCGCGGGTGGACTCGACCCGGTGGTGCAACCGGTCCAGGCGCCCGGCCGAGGAGCTCAGGTACCAGGCGAGCAGCAGCAGGGCGAGAGCCCCCAGCACCCAGTCGGTCACGAGAGCCACCGCGTCAGGCGCCCGCCCGTGGCGGGGTCCTGCCCGACCCGGTCGGCACCGAGCCGCACGGTCTCGTAGACCGCCAGCACCTGCCGCGCGACGACCGGCCAGTCGTACCGCCGGACGGCGACGGCGGCCCGCCGCGCGAACCCGGCCCGGCACTCGGGGTCGCCCAGCAGGCCGACCAGCTGCGTGGCCAGCGCGGCGGGGTCCCCGACGTCGAAGAGGGCGCCCAGCGCGCCGTCCGCCAGCACCCGCCGGAACGCCCCCAGCGCGCTCGCCAGCACCGGCGCCCCCGCGCTCATCGCCTCGACCAGCACGATCCCGAAGCTCTCCCCGCCCGTCTGCGGCGCCACGTACACGTCCACCGACCGCAGCAGGCTCGCCTTCTCGGCGTCGTCCAGCGCGCCGAGCAGTTCGACCGACCGGCGGTGCGCGGGCGACAACCCCGCGAGCGCCTCGTCGCCGTCGCCGCGCCCGAGCACGAGGAACCGGGTGCCCGGCCGGGCGGCCAGCACCGCGGGGATCGCCGCCGTCAACACGGGCAGGCCCTTGCGCGGCTCGTCGATCCGCCCGACGAACGCGACGGTCGGCCGGTCCGGCGTCCCCTGCCAGGCCGGGAAGGGCGTGGCACCCGCGAACCGGTCGACGTAGACGCCGTTGGGGATGACGACGGCGTCCCCGCCGAAGTGGTCGACGAGGGTGCGCCGCGCGTCCTCCGAGACGGCGATGCGCGCGGAGATCTTCTCCATGCTGGGTCGCAGCACCGGCTGGGCCGCGATCATCGCGCGCGAGCGGGGGGTGGAGGTGTGGAAGGTCCCGACGATCGGCCCGGTCGCGGCCCACAGCGCGAGCAGGGACAGGGACGGCGACACCGGCTCGTGGATGTGCAGGACGTCGAAGTCGCCCTCCCCCAGCCAGCGGCGCACCCGTCCGGCACTCACCGGGCCGAACGCCAGCCGCGCGACCGACCCGTTGAACTTCACGGGGACGGCGCGCCCCGACGCCTCGACGTACGACGGGACCGGCGTGTCGTCGTCCGCCGGGGCCAGGACGCTCACGTGGTGCCCCTGCCCGATGAGGTGCTCGGCGAGGTCACGCACGTGGTACTGGACACCGCCCGCGACGTCGAACGAGTACGGGCAGACGATGCCGATGCGCAGGGACCGCTCCGCGCCCCGGCTGTCGTCGAACGGCACCTCCGGCTCGGGCCGGACCTCGTCGACGGCCGATCCCCCCATCGCCGCGCGCCCGGATCAGCGACGCGTGGGGCGGCCGGCGCCCCGCGCCCGCGGGACGTCCGGGCCGGGACCGCGACCGTTCCCGGGGTCCTCCCCCGGCATCTCCACCCAGTCGGCGACGAACACCCGCTGCAGCATGTGCCAGTCCTGGGGGTGCGCCATGATCCCGGCGGCGAGGGCGTCGGCGCACGCCTGCGTCATCTGGGCGATCCGTGCGGCGTTGTCGCCGTCCTCGGGCGGGGTCACCTCGGGGTGGATGTGACACACCGTCCCCCACCGGGCGGGCGCGGAGGAGGGCAGGCGCTCGTAGCGGATCGACACCGGGAACAGGGCCGCGCCCGTGACGAGCGCCAGGGACGCCGGGCCGGTCGCCATCCGGGCCTGCTCGCCGAACATCCACACCGGGACGCCGGTCGCCGTCAGGTCCCGGTCGGCGAGCAGCGGCACGAAGCCGCCCTTGCGCAGCCGGCGGACCAGCGTGCCGAAGACGTCGCCGCCGCCGGTGAGCGGCAGGATCTCCATGCCCAGTTCCTCGCGGTACCGCAGGAACCGCTGGTACAGCTCCTCCGGCTTCAGCCGCTCGGCGACCGTCGTCACCCGGGCGAGGGCGAGGTTGGACCAGGCACCCGCGTGGTCCCAGTTGCCGGAGTGGGACAGGGCCATGACGACGCCGCGTCCCTCGGCGAGCGCCCGGCGCACGGGCTCGTCGTTCTCGATCCGGCAGGTGGCGAGGATGTGCTCGGGCGACCAGTCCGGCAGCCGGAACGCGTCGCACCAGTAGCGCATGTACGAGTGCATTCCCTTGCGGGACAGGGACTTCAGCTTGAACGCCGAGGCGTCGGGGACGACGCGGGCGAGGTTGCGTTCCAGCTGCCGCACGCCCTGGCCCTGGCGCAACCAGGCGAGCTGCGCCAGCAGGGAGAAGATGAGGTAGGCCGGGCGGGCCGGCAGCATGCGCACCACGCGCCAGCCGGCCGCGTACGCCGCGATCGCGAGCCGTTCACCCATCGCCGGCCCGCCCGCGCGGGACCGGCCCCGCCGACGCGGTCTCCGGCGGGATCTGCGATGCGGGCTCCGGGGAGCCGGGCGGCGGGGTCCGGGCGGGCGGGGTCTGGGCGGGCGCCGCCGGGACGGCACCGCGCTGCAGCACCTGGCGGCGCACCAGCAGCATCCGCTGGGCGACCGTCACCAGGCTGGCGGCGGCGAGCAGCACGAGCACGACCTCCAGCACCCAGGTCGGCCAGCCGAACAGGCCCACCAGGCCGGTGGTGACGAGGACGGTGACGAGCCGGTCGGCGCGCTCGGCGATCCCGACGTCCGCACGCATCCCCAGGCCCTCGGCGCGGGCCCGGGCGTAGGACACGATCTGGCCGAGCACGAGGCACGCCAGGGCCAGGGCCACCATGACCTGGTCGTCGCCCCGCCCGGCGTAGTACAGGACGAGGCCGCCGAAGATCGCGGCGTCGCCGACCCGGTCGAGGGTGGAGTCGAGGAAGGCCCCCCACGCGCTGGAGCGGCCCGACGTCCGGGCCATGATCCCGTCAAGGGTGTCCGAGAACACGAACGCGGTGATCACGATCGTGCCCCAGAAGAACGACCCGCGGGGATAGAAGGCCAGCGCCCCGACGCAGACACCGAGCGTGCCCACGAGCGTGACGACGTCCGGGCTCACCCCGAGCGCGAGCAGGCCCCGGGCCGCCGGGGTGAAGAGCCGGGTGAACAGAGCGCGCGCGAACCGGTTGAGCATGACGTCCGTCGGTCGGGGGGTGGGGCCCCGCGGGCGCGGGGGCCGGGCACGGGCGCACCAGGCACCCGCACTCTACCGACGCCCGCCGTCCACCTCTCGCCGACGCCCCCGCCCCGACGCCGTGATCACGCGATGATCACGAAGGGGGAGGGAGGAGAATGCGATGCGGAGGCGGAGGATGAGGGGAAGTAGACAGGGCGTGACCGCTAGACCAACGTCCCCTTGCTCTGCGAGACGGCGCGGGTGGAGGTTTGGCACCTGAGGGGGCGACGTCGCCGCCGCGCCCCAGGCTCGGACGAGGAGGTCTGATGGCAGGCAACGTCAGGGCACGTGGGTCCGAGGTGGCACAGGTCACCCCGGACCTGATCAGGAACGTGGTACTGGTCGGGCATGCGACGGCGGGGAAGACGACCGTGGTCGAGGCGATGCTCGTGGCGACGGGGACCGTCCCCCGGCTCGGCCGGGTGGAGGACGGCGCCACCGTCACCGACCACGAGGAGGTCGAGAAGCGGCTCGGCCGGTCCTGCGGCCTCTCGGTGGCCTCCGCGATGCACACCGGCGTGAAGATCAATTTCATCGACACCCCCGGGCACGCCGACTTCGTGGGCGAGGTGCGCGCCGGCCTGCGGGCCGCGGACGCCGCCCTCTTCGTCGTCTCCGCGGTCGACGGCGTCGACGGCTCGACGCGCCTGCTGTGGGAGGAGTGCGCCGCCGTCGGCATGCCGCGCGCGGTCGTCGTCACGCACCTGGACCAGCAGCGCGCCGACTTCGAGACCGCCCTGGCGATCTGCCGCCGGGTGTTCGGCGACGGCGTCCAGCCCCTCTACCTGCCCCTGCTCGACGACCGCGACGTGCCGGCCGGCCTCATCGGACTGCTGTCGCAGAGCGTGCACGACTTCTCCTCCGGCGCCCTCGCCGTCCGCGACGCCGACCCCGAGCACCTGGAGGCGGTGGAGGAGCCCCGCGCGACCCTCATCGAGGGGATCATCCAGGAGTCCGAGGACGACACCCTGCTCGACCGCTGGCTCGACGGCGAGGAGATCGCCGTCGACACCCTCATCACCGACCTCGAGACGGCCGTGTGCCGCGGCGCCTTCCACCCGGTCCTGCCGGTGAACCCGCTCACCGGGCTCGGCGTCCCCGAGCTGCTGGAGATCGTCGTCCGCGGCTTCCCGTCCCCGCTGGAGCACCCGCTGCCCGTCGTCACCGCCCCCGACGGCTCCCCGCGCGAGGCGATCACGTGCGACGCCGCCGGGCCGCTCGTCGCCGAGGTCGTCAAGACGACGTCGGACCCCTACGTGGGCCGCCTCAGCGTGGTCCGGATCTTCTCGGGCACCCTGACCCCCGACGCCACCGTGCACGTGTCCGGTCACTTCGCCCAGTTCACGGGTCCCGACCGGGGGCACGAGGACCACGACGTCGACGAGCGCGTCGGCGCCGTCTCCACCATGCTCGGCGCCACGCTCACCCCCGTGGACCGCGGGACGGCGGGGGACGTCGTCGCCGTCGCCCGGCTGGTGCGCGCCGAGACGGGCGACACCCTCTCGGACGTCGGGTCCCCGGCGCTGATGGAACCGTGGACGATGCCCGAACCCCTGCTGCCGTCCGCCGTCAGCGCCCGGACGAGCACCGACGAGGACAAGCTCTCCCAGGGCCTGGCCCGGCTCGTCGCCGAGGACCCGACGGTCCGCGTCGAGATGAACCCGCAGACCCACCAGCTCGTGCTGTGGTCGATGGGCGAATCGCACCTGGAGGTGCTGCTCGACCGGCTGCGCCGCCGCCACTCCCTCGAGGTGGACATCGAGGCGGTCAAGGTGTCCCTGCGCGAGACGCTGGCCAAGCCGGGCACCGGCCACGGCCGGCACGTCAAGCAGAGCGGCGGGCACGGCCAGTACGCGGTCTGCGACATCGAGGTGGAGCCGCTGCCGGCCGGGGCCGGGTTCGAGTTCGTCGACCGGGTGGTCGGCGGGTCGGTGCCGCGGCAGTTCATCCCCAGCGTGGAGAAGGGCGTCCGCGCCCAGATGGAGAAGGGCGTCGCGGCGGGCTACCCGATGGTCGACCTGCGGGTCACCCTGGTCGGGGGCAAGGCGCACAGCGTCGACTCCTCGGACGCCGCGTTCCAGCTCGCGGGGTCGCTCGCCCTCAAGGAGGCCGCCGCCGCCGCGGGGGTGGCCATGCTGGAGCCGATCGACGAGATCCGGATCGTGGTGGACGACGAGTACGTGGGCGGCGTCATGGGCGACCTGTCGTCGCGGCGCGGCCGGGTGACCGGCACGACCAGCGCGGGCAACGGGCGCACCGAGATCTCCGCCGAGGTGCCGGAGATCGAGCTGACCCGCTACGCGACCGACCTGCGGTCCCTCGCCCACGGCACCGGCGTCTTCACCCGGTCCTACACCCGCCACGCGCCGATGCCCCAGCACCAGGTGGAGAAGCTCCTGGCCACCACCTGACCGGCCCCTGCCGTGATCATGGCAGGAGGGCGGGGGCAGGGAAAGGAGAGCGTCAGGGGTTGGGTGCCGGGGGGTCGTTGCCGCGACCCCCCGGGGGCAGGGAGCCGCCGATCGCGACCAGTCCCAGCAGTTCCGCCAGGACCGACGCGACCTGCCCGACGACGCCCGTCCAGTCGGCCCCGAACGCGTAGGCGAGCACCCCGAACAGCCCGCCGCCCAGCAGGATCACCCCGAGCCCACGGGTCAGCCGGTGCTGGCGGGTCCGGCTCCAGTTCCTGACCCAGCGGGCCGACTCGTCGTCCAGCTCCGGCAGCAGCACGTCCCGGGCCCCCGGGCGCCCCGACCGGCGCAGGCGCGGGACGCTGAGCGACAGCGCGGCGCCGCCGACGTACGCGACGGCGAACGCGCTGATCACCAGCGGCCACCACCAGGTGTCGGTGTCGGTCCGCAACCAGGTCGCGGTGACGCCGAGGATGGTCAGCAGGCTCGCGGCGGCGGCGGCGACGGCGCCGCACAGGGCCGGCGTCGATCCGGCCCACCGCAGCCACGCGCCCAGGATCCCGTGCCGGGGGACGGGGTCACTGGAAGCCACGGATCCTCCAGAAGGCGTCGTAGAGCGTCAGGGCCTTCCCGTCGCCGGAGGATCCGCCCGACCCGCCCGACCCGCCGGAGGACCCGCCCGACCCGGCGGCGTCGTCCTGGGCGAGGTCCGCGGTGAAGGCGTGGCCGCCGGTCTGCTCCGCCACGACCCTCAGGTCACGGTCCCAGGCGGACTCACCCGGCCGCGGGGCCTGGGTCGCCCCGGTCCCCGGCCGGTAACCGGGGCAGGTCCCGGTCCCGCTGCCGGAGGCGTCCTCGCCGTGGAAGGCGATCGTGTGCACACGCACCCGCTGCTCGTCCGCCGACAGC
>Ga0302322_100001280_pt1 | contig 20386 bp, 13 predicted proteins | sample Fen_T0_2_FD_203757 | JGI IMG/M metagenome (GOLD analysis project Ga0302322, IMG submission 203757) | Peat permafrost microbial communities from Stordalen Mire near Abisko, Sweden - Fen_T0_2 | ecosystem: Environmental > Terrestrial > Soil > Wetlands > Permafrost | place: Sweden: Abisko...
AACACATCATTTGTCTCGCCTATGGCTTCTTGTTGTAGGTCATCATACAACATAGTCGGGCCGAATGTAAAGCCCCGCCCACCCCCGGCGGTGACCTAAACGGCGGCTTCGGCCGCCTCGTGGGCGCGCTTGAGGCGCTCGCGGCTGTTCGCCAGATGGGTGCGCATGGCGGCGCGCGCGGCATCGGAGTCGCGCCGCTCGATGGCGTCGAAAATGTCCTGGTGCTCGCGGTTGACCCGGCGCAGGTACTCGACCTTGTCCTCCTGCGCCAGGCGCGCGGTGTTGACCCGGTTGCGCGGGATCACCATCGCACCCAGGTAGCTCATCAGGCCGGCGAAGTGGCGGTTGCCGGTGGCTTGGGCGATCTGCAGGTGGAACTGGAAATCCGGGTTGGCTGCATCGCCCGCGGCCTCGACGTTTTCGATCAGGATCGCCAGGGCGCGGCGCAACTGCTCAAGCTGTTCGGCGGTGCGCCGCTGCGCCGCCAGGCCGGCCGCCTCGGTCTCCAGGCTGATGCGCAGTTCGAGCACCGCCAGCACGTCCATCACGGTGGACATCTCGCCGGGGTCGATGCGGAAGGTATGGTCGGGCGCCACTTCGCGCACAAAGGTGCCCACGCCATGCTGGGTCTGCACCAGGCCGGACGCCTGCAGGTGCGAGATCGCCTCGCGCACCACGGTGCGCGACACCCCATAGGCGGCCACCAGTTCGGATTCGGTGGGCAGCTTGTCGCCGGCCTTGAGCTGGCCGCTCTTGATCCGCTCGGAAACGCCCTCCACCAGTTGGTGGGCGAGATTGCGCTGGCGCTTGGGGCGGATGGCGGGTTCGGTAAGCATATGGAGGCGAATTTTAACGGCAAGTTGAGGGGCGGGGCATTTGAAGAACACGGAAGCTTGACAGACCGCCGTTATGCCCACCATAATTCACCCGAGTTGTATGATGACACATAACTGAGATTATAGACAAGAGGTGAGCCAAACCGGTCCGCCCGCACTGGCAGCCTCAAACAAGAACGACCGAGACATGACTGAAACCCGGACCGAGACCCGATTCAACCGAATACTGCTGACCGGCGCCGCCGGCGGCCTGGGCCGCGTGCTGCGCGAGCGCCTCAAACCCTGGTGCAAGGCCCTGCGCCTGTCCGACATTGCCGACCTGGGCGCCGCCCAGCCCGGCGAGGAACTGGTGCAGTGCGACCTGGCCGATACCCATGCCGTCGACGCCCTGCTGCAAGGGGTCGATGCCTTGGTGCACATGGGCGGTGTCTCGGTCGAAGGGCCGTGGGCGCCCATCCTCGCGGCCAACATCGCCGGATTGCACAATGTGTACGAGGCGGCGCGCCGCCATGGTGTGAAGCGGGTGGTGTTCGCCAGCTCGAATCACGCGGTCGGCTTTTACCGCCAGGACCAGCTGATCGGCACGGACGCGGTGCCGCGCCCGGACGGCAACTACGGCATCTCCAAGGCCTTCGGCGAAAACCTGTCGCGCTTTTACTTCGATCGCTACGGCATCGAGACGGTGTGCCTGCGCATTGGCTCTTCCTTTCCCGAGCCGCGCGACCGCCGGATGCTGATTACCTGGCTTTCCTACAACGACCTGACCGAACTGGTGCGTTGTTCACTCTTTGCGGCCAAGACGGGGCACAGCATTATTTACGGGGTTTCGAACAACCGCGACAAGTGGTGGGACAACAGCGGCGCGGCCCACCTGGGCTATGCGCCCAAGGACAGTTCCGAGCCCTTCCGCGCCAAGCTGGAGCAAACACCGCCGCTGCCCGAGGACGACCCGGCAAAGATTTTCCAGGGCGGCGGATTCACCAAGGCTGGCCCATATTGAAATCTGCCAGGAACCAGCCTCTAGCACCCCGCGCCGAGAATGATCCAAAACCGCCGCATGGCGCCAGGCAAATCCCCAAGAGGGCACCCGCCGGCGGCAGCTAAGGCGGCGCTGGTTCGTCGATTCGGGCCCTGTCCGTGGGATGCGCCCGGGCCAGGCCAAGCGTGACTCAACCCAAAGTTTCGCCACGATGATTCCGACGGACTGGCAGCAATTTGTAGTGCAGGCAGCGGGGCACCGTAGCCGCGGCGAGGCGCTCCGCTGCTCCGGAGAGAGCGAGAAAGCGCAGCACGAAAAGAAGCACAGAGCAGCTATATTCAGGCAGTGGAAACAATGAATTCACACATAAGAGGAGCAATGATGAGCATTTCATTCAAGCAACTGGGTACCTTGTTTGTCGTGATGGCATTTGCCGCAACCGCGACGGTTGCATCGGCCCGCACCTTCCGTTCCGCGGACGTTCATGCCAAAGACTTTCCCACCAACAAGGCCGTGCAACACATGGGCGATGATCTTTCCAAGGCGACCGGCGGCAAGGACACGATCAAGATCTTCGGCGACAGCTCGCTCGGTTCCGAAAAGGACACAATCGAACAGGTCAAGATCGGCGCTCTCGACATGGTGCGCGTCAACACCTCCGCCTTTCACGGCATCGTTCCGGATTCGATGATCCCGGCCCTGCCCTTCCTGTTCCGCGATCTCGACCACTTCCGCAAGACCATGTACGGCCCGCAGGGCGACAAGATCCTGGCGGCTTTCGACAAGGCCGGCTTCATTGGCCTGGCGCTTTACGAAAGCGGCGCCCGCTCGATGTACGCCAGGAAGCCGATCAAGTCGGTCGCCGACATGAAGGGCCTGAAAGTCCGGGTCCAGTCGTCCGATCTGTGGGTCAGCCTGATCGGCGCGATGGGCGCCTCGGCCGCACCTATGCCCTATGCAGAAGTCTATACGGGCCTCAAGACCGGCCTGGTCGATGCCGCCGAGAACAATTACCCCTCTTATGAAGAATCCAAGCACTTCGAAAGCGCGCAGTTCTACTCGGAAACCATGCATTCGATGCCGCCGGAAGTGCTGGTCTTCTCGAAAAAGGTGTGGGAGACGCTGACCAAGGCGCAGCAGGCGGCGATACGCAAGGCAGCCAAGGATTCCGTGCCTTATTACGTGAAGCTTTGGGACGCCAAGGAAAAGGACGCCAAGGCCGACGTCATCAAGGGCGGCGCGAAGATCACGCCCGCAGCGGAGATTGACCGCGCAAGTTTCGTCGCGGTCGAAAAGCCGGTCTGGGACAAATTCGCGAACACCCCCGAGCTCAAGGCGCTGGTCCAGGAGATCGTCAATACGAAGTGATGCCGCGCGGCTGAACTTCGCATTAAGACGGCCGGCACGATGCCGGCCTGCGCAGAAATTGGAGGGGACAGAGGATGACGGAAGAAAAAGTCGGCCACGCCGACCGCGAGAAGGGTTGGCCGTGGCTGACCGCCATGAATGCCCGGCTTTCCCGCTACGCGATGTATATCGCCTGTGCGTGCCTGGCGGGATTGCTCAGCGTCGTGGTCTATGGAGTGGTGCTGCGCTACGGCTTCAACCATGCGCCTCCTTTCGTCGAACAGGTCGCCCTATTGCTGGTGATATCGGTAGCCATGTTCGGCGCATCCGCCGGGGTCCGCGACGCCGGCCACATCGGGCTGGACTCGGCGGTCCGGCTCCTGCCCGAAAAGGCGCAGTTCTGGTGCCGCGCACTGGTCCACCTCTTGAGCATCGCATTTGCCCTCGCACTTCTTTTGGGCGGAATTGAAATGGCCTATTCCACAGCAGCAAGCACGATTCCGACCCTGGGAATCTCCGAGGCGGCCCGCTACGTGCCGATCATCTCGGCCGGGATCCTCATCACCCTTTTCTCCAGCGAACATTTGATCGCGCTATTCTGCGGCCAGGAAGTCGTCCCATCATGGAACTGACCGTCCTGTGCGCAAGCTTTGTCCTGTTTCTGGTGCTCGGCGTACCGGTGGCATTCGCCATCGGCCTGAGCTGCATGCTGACCTTCGCGGTTGAGGGCCTGCCCTTCGAGACCTCGATCCAGATGATGACCTCCGGCATGAACGTGTTCTCGTTCCTCGCCATTCCCTTTTTCATTTTTTCCGGTGAATTGATGCTGCACGGCGGCATCGCCGACAAGATCGTCAATTTCGCGCGCAGCCTGGTGGGCCACTGGAAGGGCGGACTGGGGCTGGCCAACGTGGTGGCCTCCACGCTGTTCGGCGGGGTTTCCGGTTCGCCCGTTGCCGATACGTCGGCGATGGGCGGGGTGATGATCCCGATCATGAAACGCGAAGGCTACAGCGCCGCCTACGCGGTCAATGTGACCACCCACGCCTCGCTTTCCGGCGCGCTGATGCCGACCTCGCACAACATGATCATCTACGCGTTTGCCGCCCAGGCGGCCACCGGCATGATCGGCGAACACGTCATCAAAGGCGTTTCGATCGGCGACCTGATGTTCGCCGGCCTGATCCCGGTGTTCTGGATCATGATCTGCATGCTGGTCGCCGCCTATTGGCAGGCCGCGAAATTCGGCTTTCCGATGAGCGTCGATGGCAAGTCGATGGTCACCAGATTTCCCGGCTGGGGCGTGGTCCTGCGCACCTTCGTCGCATCGGTTCCCGGCTTGATGGTTGTTGCCATCATTCTCTTCTCCATCATGAAGGGGATCGCCACGGCGACCGAAGCGGGGGCCATCGCGGTGACATACGCGCTGGTGCTGACCGTCTTTATCTACCGCACGATGACCAGAAGGAATCTGGTCAAGTCGCTGGCCAAGGCTTCCAAGACCACGGGTGTGATATTGCTCCTGATCGGCGTCTCCAACATGCTGCGCTATCAGATGGCTTATCTGGAGATCCCGGAGACCATCGAGACGGCACTGATGCATGCGACCAGCTCGCCCTGGCTGATGCTGCTCTACATCAACATCATCCAGGTGATCCTGGGCATCTTTCTGGACATGGCGGCGCATATCCTGATCACGACGCCCTTGTTCCTGCCCCTGGCTATCGCGATGGGTGTCGGGCCGGTGCAGTTCGGGATGATGCTGCTGCTCAATTGCGCGCTGGGCCTGGTCCATCCGCCGGTGGGAACCGTACAGTTCGTGGGCTGCGCCATCGGCAAGATATCGATCGGCGAGGCCACCAAGACGGCGTGGCCCTACTACCTGGCCATCTTCATTGCCATCAACCTCGTGACCTATGTACCCGCTTTTTCAACCTGGCTGCCGTCGCTGATTACCGGGCATCCGGTCTTTTGAGCACCCGTCCCCGCTAGCCCTCGTAACAAACCAGATGGGAGTGCCATCGCATGAAAACAGTCTTGCAATCACGCCTGGGCGCGGTCGCCGCCGCGCTGCTGGCCGCCGGAGCCTTGTACATGAACGCCGCTGAAGCCGCGACCTACGTCTACGTGTCGAACGCGGACAGCCGGGAAATCTTCGTCATGGAGATGAACCAGCAAAACGGCGACCTCACCCTGCTCGACAAAGTGGCCGTCACCGGCACCGTGATGCCGATGGTGGTCAGCCCGGACCGGAAATTCCTGTACGCGGCGCTGCGCTCCCAGCCTTTCTCGGTCGCCACCTTCGCGATAGACGCCAGGACCGGCAAGCTCTCGGCGATGACGGCAGGCTCGCTAGCCGACAGCATGGCCAACATCGACCTGGACCGCAGCGGCAAATACCTGCTCGCGGCCTCCTACGGCGGCAACAAGATCACGGTCAACGCCATCAACCCGGACGGCACGGTGGGTCCGGTCAAGCAGATCATGGCGACCCAGCCGAACGCCCACGCGATCCACACCGACCCGGCGAACCGTTACGCTTTCGCCACCAACCTGGGCGGCGACATCGTCATGCAACTGCGCTTTGATCCGGCCACCGGCGCCCTTACCCGCAACGATCCGCCGGACGTGTCCACCCGCGCCAAGGCCGGGCCGCGGCATTTCACGTTTCACCCCAACGGCCGCTTTGTCTATCTGATCAATGAACTCGACGCCACGCTCTACAGCTACGGCTACGACGCCACCAAGGGGACCTGGAAGGAATTGCAGGTGGTGAGCACCCTGCCGCCTGGCGCCGCCGTCAAGCCCTGGGCCGCCGACCTGCACTTCACCCCGGATGGCCGCTTCCTGTATGGCTCGGAGCGCAATTCCAGCACCATTTCGATCTACAAGGTCGACGCCGATACCGGCCTGGTGAGCCTGGTCGGCCACATGCCGACCGAAAAGGAACCGCGCGGTTTCAACATCGATCCGTCCGGCCGCTACCTGCTCGCCGTCGGCCAGGCCTCGCACGCGATGAGCACTTATTCCATCGATCAGCAGACCGGCCAGCTCACCAGGCTCAAGGCTTACGGCATGGGCAAGAACCCCAACTGGGTGGAAATCGTCACCTTTCCGTAAGCGTGGCGCGGGCGCAAGCCCGCGGCGACGTGAGGGTTTATCGCGCCGCCGCAAGAGTAAGATTGAACTTTGTCCCAACCAGATAGCAGCGACCCCCATGATTGAAATCAAGGAAAAGAACGTCACCGGCCCGGCGATCCGCCTGCACCCTAACGACAATGTGGTGGTGGCGCGGGTCGATATCGCCGCCGGCACCGGCCTGCCCGCCGAGGGCGTGACCAGCCTGAACCGGGTGCCACCGGGGCACAAGATCGCCACCCGCGCGATCTCCGCCGGCGAACCGATCATCAAGTACAACGTGATCATCGGCTTCGCCAAGGGCGACATCGCCCCCGGCACCCTGATGCACAACCACAACATGGAGTTCCGCGAGTTCGACCGCGACTACGCCTATTGTGAAGAGTACAAGCCTGTCGAAATGGTGCCGGAGGAGCAGCGCGCCAGCTTCATGGGCATCGTGCGGCCCGACGGCCGGGTGGCGACGCGCAACTTCGTCGGCATCCTGTCCACGGTCAATTGTTCGGCAACGGTGGTGCACAAGGTGGCCGAATACTTCACCGCCGAGCGCCTGGCGGAGTTTCCGAACATCGACGGCGTGGCCGGCTTTGCGCATGCCACCGGCTGCGGCATGGAACTGACCGGCGAGCCAATGGATTTGCTGCGCCGGACCATGGCCGGCTATGCGCGCCACCCCAACCTGGCCGCTGTGCTTATCGTCGGCCTGGGCTGCGAGCGCAACCAGATCAAGAACCTGATGGAAGAGCAGCAACTCAAGGGCGGCCCGCTGCTCAAGACCTTCGTCATGCAGGACACCGGCGGCACCCGCAAGACCATCGAGGCCTGCGTCGCTGCCGTGAAGGAGATGCTGCCGGAAGCCAACAAGGTGACGCGCACCAAAGTGCCGGCCAGCCATATTTCGGTGGGCCTGCAATGTGGCGGGTCGGACAGCTTCTCGTCGATCACCGCCAACCCGGCATTGGGCGCGGCGATGGACATCCTGGTGCGCCACGGCGGCACCGCCATTCTTTCCGAAACGCCGGAAATCTACGGCGTCGAGCACACCCTGACGCGCCGCGCGATTTCGCGCGAGGTCGGTGAAAAGCTGATCGAGCGGATCCGCTGGTGGAAGGATGTCTACACGGTGGGCCGCGACACCCAGATCAATGGCGTGGTCAGCCCGGGCAACCAGGCGGGTGGCCTGGCAAATATTTTGGAAAAATCCTTGGGGTCCTCGATGAAGGGCGGCACCGGCCCCCTCATCGACGTCTACAAATACGCCGAACCGGTCACCAAGAAGGGCTTCGTGTTCATGGATACGCCCGGATTCGACCCCTGCTCGGCCACCGGACAGATCGCCGGCGGCGCCAACATGATCGCGTTCACCACCGGGCGCGGCTCGATGTTCGGCGCCAAGCCGGTGCCCTCGGTCAAGCTGGCCACCAACACGCCGATGTACGAAAAGCTCACCGAGGACATGGACATCAACTGCGGCACCATCCTCGAGGGCAAGAGCACCATCGCCGAGATGGGCCAGCAGATTTTCGAGGACATCCTGAAATACGCCTCCGGCGAACCCACCAAGAGCGAACTGCTTGGCCTGGGCGACCACGAGTTTGTACCCTGGAACATCGGCGTCACTGGCTGATCGCTTGACCGCTTAAACGCTCCGGTTCAAAAAAAAGCATGCCCAATCGGCAGGGAGAGGGTTGCCCGCCGCGGGCACAACTTACCCCAAAATTCCCTTATAACCGAGACCAAGTGCCGATGAAAAACTTCCGCAAACCCGCCGCCCTGATCCGCGCCGCCGCCAAAAACCTCGCCTGCGCGTTGGTTGCCGCCTGCTCCGCCGGCGCCCTGGCACAAGCCCCCTGGCCGGCGCGGCCGATCACCTATGTCGTGCCCTTCCCCGCCGGCGGTACCACCGACGTGCTGGCGCGCCTGATCGCGCAAAAGCTCGGGCCCGCGCTCGGCACCTCGGTGATCGTCGACAACCGCGCCGGCGCCGGCGGCAACATCGGCTCCGACTACGTCGCCAAGTCAGCACCAGACGGCTACACCATCCTGGGCGGCACCATCAGCTCGCACGCCATCAACCCGAGCCTGTATTCCAAGCTGCCTTACGACGCGGTGCGCTCGTTCGCGCCGATCACGCTGATCGGCACCAATGCCAACGTGCTGGTGGTGAACGCCGCCAGCAGCTACCAGTCGGTGGCCGAGATCATCGCCGAGGCGAAGAAAAAGCCCGGTGAGCTCTCCTTCGCCTCCGCCGGCAACGGCACCTCGCAACATCTCTCGGGCGAACTGTTCAAGAGCATTGCCGCCATCGACATCGTGCATGTGCCCTACAAGGGCAGCAGCCCGGCGCTGCAGGACGTGATGGCCGGACAGGTGCCGCTGATGTTCGACACCACCGTGGCCGCCGCCCCCTTCATCCAGAGCGGCCGGCTGCGCCCGCTGGCGGTGACCTCGCGCAAGCGCGTGGGCCACCTGCCGAACGTGCCGACCATGATAGAAGCCGGCGTGCCGGGTTATGAGATCGTCTCCTGGCAGGCGCTGTTCGCGCCGGCCGCCACCCCGCAGCCGGTGGTGGCACGACTGTATGCGGAGATCGCGAAAATCCTCGCCGATCCCGAGATGCGCGAGCGCTTCGACAAGCTGGGCATGGAAGCCTCCGGCATGGCACCGGCGCGATTCGCCGAATTCCAGAAAGTGGAAATCGCCAAGTGGGGCAAGGTGGTGCAGACCGCTCACATCAAGCTGGACTGACCGATCGGGCATGCCTGCCCGCGATGCCGCGAAACCATTGTTAACACTCCGGTCATTGACTCCTTCAAATCTCCGTCCCCATACTGGAGATCGCCTACCCACGTGGCGACTTCCGGTTGCCGGCCTAGCCTGGGCTTGCTTTTTCCAGACTGCCAAACCGGTCTTTTTCCCGCAAGCGGGCATGGCAAAAAATTGCCTGTGCGACCCTGGGGCGCGGGCGCAAACTTGGAGACAAGATGATCGGACCAACAAGTTTCGGCGGGCGGCGCGGGATGGTGGTGGCCTGCGTTCTGGCGGCATGGAGCGCTTGCGCCGCTGCGCAAGCGCCGACCGCCAAGGGCAGCGAGGGCGTATCGTCGACCGTCATCAAGCTTGGCCAGACTGCCGACCTGAGCGGTTCGCGGGCGGCCAACACCAAGGAATTCAACGCCGGTGCCCTGGCCTATTTCGACGCGGTCAACCGGGGCGGCGGCGTGTCCGGACGCAAGATCGAGCTGGTCAGCCTGGACGACGCCTACAAGGTCGAGCGCAGCGTCGCCAATGCCAAGGCCCTGGTCGAGGAGCAAAAGGTGTTCGCCATTTTCGCCACCGTGGGCACGGAGAACTTTCGCGCCATCGAGGCTTACACCACGCCGGCAAAAATCCCGTTTTTCGCGCCCTCCACCGGTGCCGAGGTGCTGCGCGCGCCGCTCAAGCGCTACGTCTTTCCGGTACGCGCCGGCTACCACGCCGAGATGGAGAAGATCATCCAGCATCTTTCCACCATCGGTATCACGCGGATCGCCCTGGTGTACGACGACGACTCCTTCGGCAAGGACATCCTGGTCGGCGTCGAGCGCTCGCTCGCCAAACGCAGCCTGAAACTGGCCGATGCGGCCAGTTTCGACCGTGAAGGCAAGCAGATCGGCGCGGTGGCGAAAAAGATCGCCGCCGGCGCGCCGCAGGCCATCATCGTCGGCACCGCCGGCAAGACCGCGCTGCAATTCGTCAAGGAGATGCAGGCGCTCGGCACCCAGACCACGTTCTACATGAATTCCGGGGTCAATATCGCGAGCCTGACCGGCGAACTGAAAGAGGCCGCGCGCGGCATTGCCATCGTGCAGCTGATGCCGGCTGTCACCGACGCCGGCGCGGTCATCGCTCTCGAATACAAAAAAGCGGCCGAGGGCCGGGCCGGCACGCCGCTCACCCCGAAAGGACTGGAAGGCTATGTCTCGGCGAAAATCTTCGTCGAAGCGCTGCGCCGCGCCGGCAAGGACCTGAGCAGCGAGACCTTCGTGCGCGCGATGGAAGGCATGCAGAACTACGACCTCGGCGGCATCATCGTCAGCTACTCGCCCACCGATCACGCCGGCCTGACCTTTGTCGACCTGGCGGTGGTTTCGCAGAGCGGCAAGCTGCTGCGCTGAGCCCGGCACCGGCGCGCCGCTCCGGCCGCCGCGGTTGCGGCGACCGTGCCAGGCCGATGGCCCAACCTGGGCCGCGAACCGGGATGCAGCGCGAAGCGGCAGCCGGTGGACTTACAATTCTGCGTGGCCGTGCCTATAATCCGCCATCCATGATCTCGGCTAAAAACATCCTCGGCGGTGAATTGCTTGCCTGCGGCTATTCTCCGCTCACCGGCTACTACCGTGACGGCTGCTGCAAGACCGGGCCGGACGACGTCGGCACCCACGTCGTGTGCGCGCGGGTCAACGAGGAATTCCTGGCGTTCTCGAAATCGCGCGGCAATGATCTGTCGACCCCGCGTCCGGAATACCGCTTCGCCGGGCTCAAGCCGGGCGACCGCTGGTGCCTGTGCGCCCTGCGCTGGAAGGAAGCCTTCGATGCCGGCCTGGCGCCGCAGGTGGTCCTGGCGGCCACGCATGAGAAGGCGCTTGAGATCGTGCCCCTCAAGCACCTGATGGAATACTCGGCCGAGTAGATCGAAAGCCCTAGGAAACACTGAACAAGCTCCGAAAACCGCGAGTAGCGAAGCCAAATTCTCTCTGAAATCGGGGCTTGTTAAGGGGGCGTAGCCCACTTGATCAGTATTTCCCTAGAAGCCCCCAAGAAGACCCTGGCAAACCCGGGAACAAACCGAGACCGGGCAAGTCGCCGCTCTGGCGCACCGCACCATAAGCGAATCCGCAGTCCGTGCATAATCCGGCCGGTCCGGCTTTTCGGCCCCCGAATCAGGCAAGATGCGGGTCGGCCCGACCTCAAGCCGCACAAGAATCAACGCGCCGCGAGCGCGACTAGGAGATCCACCGTGCGTTCCATCCCGATCCTGTTGCTCGCTGCCCTGCTGCCGGCGTTCACCGCGCAGGCGCAAAACTATCCCGAAAAGCCGATCCGCCTGGTGGTCGGATTCGCCGCCGGCGGCGGCACCGACACCACGGCGCGCATCATGGCGCCCAGGATGTCCGAAGTACTGGGCCAGCAGGTCGTCGTCGAGAACCGGCCCGGCGCCGGCGGGGTGATCGCCAATGAAATGCTGACCAAGGCGGCGCCGGATGGCTACACCCTGCTGCTCAGTTCGGTCGGCCCCCTGACCGTGAGTCCGCATTTTTCCAAGGTCGGCTACGACACTTTCAAGGACCAGTTGCCGGTATCGCTAGGCGTCACCTTCCCGAACATCCTGGTGGTACATCCGTCGGTGAAGGCTCAAACCTTCGCCGAATACGTGAAGCTGGCGCAGACCCCGGAAGGCATGTCCTATGGCTCGGCAGGCATCGGCAGTGCCGGCCACCTGTCGGGCGAACTGCTGAAAATGATGAGCAAGGCCAACCTGCAGCACATCGCCTACAAGGGCGGCGGCCCGGCGATGGGCGACCTGGTCGGCGGCAGCGTGCCATCGGTGTTCGCCAGCGCGCCCACAGTGGTGCCGCAAGTCAGGGCGGGGAAGATACGCGCCCTCGCCGTCACCGGGACCAAACGCTTCGCCAACCTGCCGGACGTGCCGACGATTGCCGAATCGGGCTATCCGGGCTACTCGGCAACCAACTGGTACGCCTTTGTTGTCCCGGCCAAGACGCCACGCGCGATCATCATGAAGCTCAATGCGGCGATCGGCCAGGCCCAGGCAGACAAGGCGACTAATCAGCGGCTGCTGGACGACGGCATCGAGGCCACCCCTTCAACGCCGGAAGAAATGGGCGCCTTCATGCGCAAGGAATACGAAACCTGGGGCAAGGTGGTCAAAGCCGCCGGGATCAAGCCGGAATAGTACGAAAAAGCGGTACAGAGCAGCGCACCAGGGCGCGGCGCCAAACGGCTGTGTCCGGGCAGCGGGCCGCGCCGTTCGCCGTGCCCCACGGGCAGTTCGATGGTCCGCCAACCGGCATCGGAATCGCGCCCCTGCTGCAATGCGGCAAACGCCCTATTTCGGGTATAATCTGGCCCGGCGCCGATTTGAAGTTTCAGCTTGCGGGCGCCGGAAACGTGAGGAGACGTTTCGAACCAAGTACGGCTAAAGCGACCGCGCGAGAATAACAGGCTCAAACTGCCCAACCCGCACCGCTTTCGCCGCGTTGCGGGTTTTTTGTTTTCCGGATGCATGTGATGAGCGCTCAACCTTCCGCCCTCGAAATTCTTCCCCTGCTGCTGGCCCAGCGCGTCCTGATCCTGGACGGCGCGATGGGCACCATGGTGCAGCAGTTGCGCCTGAGCGAAGCCGATTTTCGCGGCGAGCGCTTCAAGGATCACAGCCACGACGTCAAGGGCAACAACGAGTTGCTGGTGCTGACCCGGCCGGAAGCCATCAGCAAGATCCACGAGGACTACCTGGCCGCCGGCGCCGACATCCTCGAGACCAATACGTTTGGTGCCAATGCCATTGCCCAGGCCGACTATGGCCTGGCCGACCTGGGCTATGAGCTCTCGCTGCAGGCGACCAAACTCGCCAAGGCGGCGTGCGCCAAGTTCTCCAGCGCGGGCAAGCCGCGCTTTGTCGCCGGCGCCGTCGGCCCGACCCCGAAGACCGCGTCGATCTCGCCCGATGTGAACGACCCCGGCGCACGCAACGTCACCTTTGATCAACTGGTGGCGGCCTATGGCGACAACGTGCGCGGCCTGATCGACGGCGGCGCCGATCTGATCCTGGTCGAGACCATTTTCGACACCCTCAACGCCAAGGCGGCGCTGTTCGCCATCGACGCGATCTTCGAAGAGCGCGGCATCAAGCTGCCCATCATGATCTCCGGCACGGTCACCGACGCCTCGGGGCGCATCCTCTCCGGGCAGACGGTGGAGGCGTTCTGGAACTCGGTGCGCCACGCCAAGCCCCTTACCATCGGCCTGAACTGCGCCCTGGGCGCGGCGCTGATGCGCCCCTATATCGAGGAGCTGTCGCGGGTCTGCGACACCTACATCTGCGTCTACCCGAACGCCGGCCTGCCCAACCCGATGAGCGAGACCGGCTTCGACGAGACGCCGGAGATCACTAGCGGCTTTTTGCGCGAGTTCGCCGAGGCCGGGTTCGCCAACATCGTCGGCGGCTGCTGCGGCACCACGCCGGAGCACATACGCGCGATCGCCCAGGCGGTGGAGAAGATGCCGCCGCGCCTGATCCCGGAAATCGCGCCGGCGATGCGCCTCTCCGGCCTGGAAGCGGTCACCATCGATGCCAGTTCGCTGTTCGTCAACGTCGGCGAGCGCACCAATGTGACCGGCTCGAAGGCCTTCTCGCGGATGATCCTGAACGGCCAGTACAACGAGGCGCTGGCCGTCGCGCGCCAGCAGGTGGAAAACGGCGCCCAGGTAATCGACATCAACATGGACGAGGCGATGCTGGACAGCCAGGCTGCCATGGTCAAGTTCTTGAACCTGATCGGCAGCGAGCCGGACATTGCGCGCGTGCCCATCATGCTCGACTCCTCCAAGTGGAGCGTGATCGAGGCGGGCTTAAAGTGCGTGCAGGGCAAACCGATCGTCAATTCGATCTCGATGAAGGAAGGGGTGGAGCAATTCAAGGAACACGCCCGCCTGTGCTGGCGCTATGGCGCGGCGGTGATCGTGATGGCCTTCGACGAAAAGGGCCAGGCCGACACCTATGCGCGCAAGACCGAGATCTGCAAGCGCTCCTACGACATCCTTGTCAGCGAAATCGGCTTCCCGCCGGAAGACATCGTGTTCGACCCGAACATTTTCGCGATTGCCACCGGCATCGAGGAGCACAACAACTACGCGGTTGATTTCATCAACGCCACCAGGTGGATACGCGAGAACCTGCCGCATGCCAAGATCAGCGGCGGCGTGTCGAACGTGAGTTTCTCCTTCCGCGGCAACGACCCGGTGCGCGAGGCGATCCATACCGTGTTCCTGTACCACGCGATCCAGGCCGGCATGAGCATGGGCATCGTCAACGCCGGTCAGCTCGGCGTCTACGACGACATCGCTCCCGAGCTCAAGCAGAAGGTCGAGGACGTGGTGCTGAACCGCAACAACGCCAACGGTGAAGCCACCGAGGCGCTGGTGAAATTCGCCGAGCACTACAAGGGCACCGGCAAGGCCAAAGTGGAAGACCTGGCCTGGCGCGACAAGGCGGTGGGGGCGCGCCTGGCGCACGCGATGGTCCAGGGCATCACCGACTTCATCGTCGCCGACACCGAGGAGGCGCGGCAGCAGTTCGCGCGCCCTATCCAGGTGATCGAGGGGCCGCTGATGGACGGCATGAACATCGTCGGCGACCTGTTCGGCGCAGGCAAGATGTTCCTGCCCCAGGTGGTCAAGTCGGCACGGGTGATGAAGCAGGCGGTGGCGCACCTGATCCCCTTCATCGAGGCCGAGAAAGCTTCGGGCGGGGTGCAGACCAAGGGCAAGATCGTCATGGCCACGGTCAAGGGCGACGTCCACGACATCGGCAAGAACATCGTCGGCGTGGTGCTGGGCTGCAACAATTACGAAGTGATCGACCTGGGCGTGATGGTATCGGCGCAGAAGATCCTCGACACCGCGCGCGAGGTCAACGCGGACATCATCGGCCTGTCGGGCCTGATCACGCCCTCGCTGGAGGAGATGGCCCATGTCTCCAAGGAGATGGAACGCCAGGGCTTCACCCTGCCCCTGCTGATCGGCGGCGCCACCACCAGCCGGGTGCACACCGCGGTGAAAATCGCCCCCCACTACAACCAGCCGGTGATCTACGTGCCGGACGCCTCGCGCGCCGTTGGCGTGGCCTCGCAACTGATGAGCGAGACCCAGCGCGAGCCCTACCTGGCGGAGTTGCGCGCCGACTACGACCGGGTGCGCGAGCAGCACGCCGGCAAGAAGGGTCCGACCCTGATCACCCTGGCGCAGGCACGCGCCAACAAATCGCAGGTGGACTGGAACGCCTACACCCCGCCCAAGCCGAAGTTCCTGGGGCGCAAGATATTCCGCAACTACGATCTGGCCGAGCTCGCCGAGTACATCGACTGGGGCCCGTTCTTCCAGGTCTGGGACCTGGCCGGCGCGCACCCCGCGATCCTCGAGGACGAAGTGGTCGGCGAAGCGGCGCGCCACGTGCACAACGACGGCCGCGCCCTGCTGAAAAAAGTTATCGACGGCCGCTGGCTCACCGCCCATGGCGTGATCAGCCTGCTGCCGGCCAATACCGTCAACGATGACGACATCGAGATCTACACCGACGAGACGCGCAGCCAGGTCGCCATCACCTGGCACGGCTTGCGCCAGCAGACTCAGAAGCCCTCGAACACGCCGAACCGCTGCCTGGCCGATTTCATCGCCCCCAAGGGTGTCAAGCCTGATTACATCGGCATGTTCGCCGTCACCGCCGGCCTGGGGATAGACAAGAAGCTCCAGGAATTCGAAGCCGCGCACGACGACTACCATTCGATCATGCTCAAGGCGATCGCCGACCGTCTCGCCGAGGCCTTTGCCGAGCTGATGCACAAACGGGTGCGCCGCGAGTTCTGGGGCTATGCGGCCGACGAACACCTGGAAAACCACGACCTGATCGGCGAAAAGTACAGCGGCATCCGTCCCGCGCCCGGCTATCCGGCCTGCCCGGACCATACGGTGAAGGGACGTTTTTTCGAGTTCCTCAATGCCGGCGAGATCGACATGAGCATCACCGAGAGCTTTGCCATGATGCCGGCGGCCTCGGTGAGCGGGTTCTATTTCTCCCATCCCGACTCGACCTACTTCAATGTCGGCAAGATAGGCGTGGACCAGCTCGAAGACATGGCCAAGCGCCGCCACTTGCCCAAGGAAGAATTGGAGCGCTGGCTGGCGCCGAATCTTTGAGGAAGGGCCAGGCCAACGCGCCAGGCCATCCGGTCAAGGGACAAGCTGCCCAGTCTCAGGGAAACGCTGAACAAATCCCAAAAGCCGCGAAAAGCGAAGCCGGCCGCTCTCTGGAATCGGGGGTTGTTAAGGGGCGCAGCCCACTTAGTCAGTAATTCCTTGGTGGCGGGCTCGCGCCGCTGAACCCGCCGGTGCTGCAAGGGCAGCGCCGTCAGCCGTGCACAGGAAGACGAAAGCTGTATTAAAATACAGCAACTAATTTTCGCGTCACGCCCACCGTGAGCGCACCGCGCCGCATCGCCCACCTCGACATGGACGCGTTCTACGCCTCCGTGGAACTGCTGCGCCGGCCCGAGCTCAAGGGCCTGCCGGTGGTGATTGGCTGGCGCCGCGCCGAGGACGGTGACGGCCCGCTGCCGCTCTCGGACTACGCCGGGCGCGGGGTGGTGACCACCTGCACCTACGCCGCCCGCGCCTTCGGCATCCACTCCGGAATGGCGATGATGAAGGCGCGCACCCTTTGCCCAGACGCCCTGTCGCTGCCCCTGAATTTCGACGACTACCGGCGCTATTCGCGGATGTTCAAGGCGGCGGTTGCCGAGGTGGCGCCGGTGATCGAGGACCGTGGCATCGACGAGATCTACATCGACCTCACCGACCTGCCGGGCGGCAACGAGCAACTGGGCCGGCGCATCAAGGAAAGAGTACTGGAGGCTACAGGGCTGACCTGCTCGATCGGCATTACGCCGAACAAGCTGCTGTCCAAGATCGCCTCCGAACTGGACAAGCCCGACGGCCTGACTGTGCTGACCATGGACGACCTGGAGACGCGCATCTGGCCGCTGCCCGCCAAGCGCATCAATGGCATCGGCCCGAAGGCCAACGAGCGGCTGGCCCGGCTCAACATCCACACCATAGGCGAACTGGCGCATGAGACCCCCGAGTTTCTCGCCAGACACTTCGGCCCCAACTACGCGCGCTGGCTGCACGATGCGGCGCATGGCCGCGACGAGCGCCCGGTGGTGACTTTCCAGGAGCCGAAATCGCGCAGCCGCGAAACCACCTTCGAGGAGGACACCCGCGACCGGCAGGCCATTTCCCAGGTGCTGGCGCGCCTGTGCCAGCAGGTGGCGCAGGACCTGCAGCGCCGCAAGTACACCGGCCGCACCATAGGCGTGAAGCTGCGCTACAGCAATTTCAAGATCATCACCCGCGACAAGAGCCTGCCGGCGGCCACCAACGACGCGGCGGAGATCCGCAAGGCTGCCTTCGAGTGCCTGGGCCGGATCCCACTCAAGCTGCCGATCCGGCTGGTAGGCGTGCGCGTGGGCACGCTGTACGCCGAGGGCGAGGAGCCGCCGATAGTCGAAACGCGCGGCGTGACGCCGGATCTTTTTGATGAGTGAGCCATGCCACATGCACCCAATTGCCCGGCCTTGGGGACCAAGCTCGCCTGGCCGCGGGATCCATCAGCATTCCTCTGGCCGGAGAGTTTCGGGTATGGCGCCAGTACCGATTAGAATGCCGGCGCAGGCCGATGTACCCATGCCTATTGATAATCCAGGCTCTGAGAATTCCTCAGGCGCGCCTCGCGGGGCGCCCGCGATGCATGCGTCGCAATCCATTGTCGATATGTTTAACCGAGTCTCATCATGGCCGTCCATTTATTCATACAAAAATACAGCCGCGGCAAGCCGCAAACCCTCCCCTATGACCAAGTCATCGAGGTATTGCGGCGCCACGGCACGCCGGGTCGCGGCCCGGTGGGCGATCTGGAAATCACCTTTGCGCCGGACCAGATTGCCCACTATGGCCTGGTGATCGGCGACGCACCGCAAGGCGCGCAATGCGTCGCCTTCATCCGACCGGTGTTTGACCAGAACTTGCGGCATCTGGTATATGAATTGATGACCCGCTTTGACGCGGCGGTGTTCGACGACGCGCTGGGCTGCGCCTACGTGACCGGCGAACGGGACGAGCTACCGTCCCCTCTGGGCGCAGCCTGCACGGCGGGAGTGCAGCGCATCAGCAGCCCGCAGCAGCTCTGGCCGACCGGCCTGTCTCTGTCACCACCCGCGCGCGAAAGGCCCGCGCTGCGCTACCAGAACCCGAACCCGCAAGGATTCAATTTTGTGTTGTTCGACTGGGTCGAGATGGAGCAGCGCCATCTGCACATGGCGCTCCATACCCGCGCCACGGCCTGCAACGCGGGCACCCTGCGGGCGCTGCGCAACGTATTGCTGAAGGTGGACACTGCGCTCGTCGGCAACCCTGGCTTCCACGTCTCTTACCATTTCGACGACCCCGAGGCCAACCTGCTGTTGCTGGAGTCGCCCAAGATAGCCGAAATGCGGGGCCGCGCGACCATGGTGGTGCCGGGCGAGGTGATGCTGGGCGAGCCGCTGCCTGAGCCCGCCTTCGTGGCCAATGCGGATTGGTATTTCAGCAACAAGCAAAAGGCGACCGAGTTGTGCCAGCAGGCGCAAACCGCGCATGGCATCACGATTGCGCCAGGCCTGGCGGGCCTGGCCGCGCTCGATACCTTGCTCGACGTGCTGCACCGCAAGCATCTCCAACAGCGGGGTAATCGCGTCGCAGGTGAGGACGCCGACGACGAAGATCTGCAACGCTGGGCCAGCCTGGCTGGCGCCTGCATCGGCGAAACCATCCGCCGCGAGATCGGCGGGCAATGGGGCGCCATCACCCTACTGGACCACAAGCACCCCGTAGTGCGCACCCACACGGGCCGCAATTGCTGGCCCTATCTGATCGCCTTCAACCGCATCATGAACGGTGCCGGCGAGAGCGTTGCCGGCTATGTGGACGAACTGGCGTGCAATGCCCGCTCACCGACGCCGCGCAATGCCGATATCGCCGCCGACATCCCGCTGATCTGCCACCTCCTGCTCGGGCACGGCCAGTTCAACAAGGGCGGCTTGCCGCTGCAGGCGAAAATTCCGGTGAAACAGCTGGACTTTTCCGTGCGCTCGCTGCAAAGCCTGGATGCCTACCTCGCCACGGCGCACGCGCAGCTCGAATCGCTGACCCGCGACGCCCTGTCGAACCTGGCGCTGGCCGCCGGCGCGTATCTGGGCGAAGTGGTGCGGCGCAATTCCAGCAAGCATTGGCATTGGACCAACTACGAGGATTTCTTCAGCACCCGCCCGGCTGATCCGAATGTATCCAAGAGCGTCAATACCTGCGCGCTGCTGATCGGGCCGGGCATGGCGATATTGCCGATGCAGGCATGCAACATCGGCGGCCTGGAAACGCCGCCACAAAGCGTTCATGCGCAAGCGCTCGAATGGCTGGGCAACGATATATCGAAGCCCGAAGCCCATCCCGAAAGCGCAGCCACTCCGGCGGCCGGGCGGGCGCACGATCCGGCCTCACCCCAAACCCTGGACATCAACGTCGACATCGCCACCTGCGTGGCCGCGCTCAAACCCGAAGAGCGGGCCTACGTGCAAGTCCAGCCGCCGCCGTGGGTCGCCGCCGACGAACTGCGCCAGCTGTTCGATGACTATCCGAAACTGCTGCAGCAAGGCCGGGTGGTGTGGGCGCACCTGATCCAGGCCAACAACAGCCTGTTCGAACCCGGGCCCAACGATTCACCGGCGGAGATCCTGTACGATCCGCACGGCCGTCTCCAGCCCGCGGAGCTGGCGCCCCTCGCGCACCGCTTGTACCTGCTAAAGAATACCAAACCGGCCGACCCGGAAGAGGCGCGCATCGCGGAACACCTGACGGGCGAGATGACGCGTGCCTTCGGCATGCCGGTGCCGCGCACCATTTCCGGTGCGGGCTTGCTGGAATCGACCCTGCTGATCATCCGCAAGCACCTGCCGAACCGGCGCCTGGCTGCCGGCTATTTCCCGATTCTGATCAGCGACGCCTGCAAGGGCTCGGCGATGATACTGCCGAGCCGCTGGTGGCCACGCGCCCTGGCCGAACAATGGGGCCTCGAGGCAGAGCAGGCACCGCGAGTGGCGCCGGTAACCCCACCCGATGTGCATGCGGAAAAAGACCAGATACTTCACGTCGTCAAGCCCCCGGTGCCCGGCGACGATGACGCCGCCTGGGCCTATCTGGACCAATTGCTGGAACGTGC
>Ga0302322_100001281_pt1 | contig 20377 bp, 23 predicted proteins | sample Fen_T0_2_FD_203757 | JGI IMG/M metagenome (GOLD analysis project Ga0302322, IMG submission 203757) | Peat permafrost microbial communities from Stordalen Mire near Abisko, Sweden - Fen_T0_2 | ecosystem: Environmental > Terrestrial > Soil > Wetlands > Permafrost | place: Sweden: Abisko...
GATGGCACCACCGACTTCGACCGGGAGTTCTGAGATGGCAACGCACGAGGTCACCTTCCCCATCACCGACCCGGCCGAGATCCTGAAGCTCCGCGCCGGCGACGAGGTCACGGTGCAGGGCCACATCATCGGGATCCGCGACCGCACGCAGATCCGCATCTTCGACCAGGGCGTCGAGCCGCCGATGGACCTCGGCGGCGCCTTCCTGCTCCACACGGCGCCGAACGTGCGCAAGGTGTCGGAGGACGCTGAGGGCCGGGGCACCTACGAGAAGATCTGCATCGGTACCACGACGAGCGCCCGCATGGTGCGCTTCACCGAGGGGCTCGGCGAGCAGTACGGCGTCCGCGCGATCTGCGGCAAGGGAGGCTTCCCCGACATCGCGATCGAGCCGATGCAGCGCCTCGGGATGGTCTACTTCGCGATCGTCGGCGGCGCCGCGGCGCTCGAGACGACGCAGATCGAGGAGATCGAGGAGGTGCTCTGGGAGGAGCTCATGCCCGAGTGCCTGTGGAAGTTCCGCGTCAAGGACTTCGGGCCGCTGATCGTCGGCATCGACGCGCACGGCAACTCGCTCTACCACGACGTCCAGGCCCGCGCCCACGACAAACTGAAGGAGCTCTATGCCCGGCTTTAGCGACGGCTGGTTGGGAGTCCCCACGCGCCCGGGCAAGCCCCGGCAGACCGGCCTCACCCACGTGATGGACAAGGGCCTCAACATCCGCGACATCGAGGGGATGTTCGACACGGCCGGCGACTTCGTCGACATCGTCAAGCTCGGGTGGGGCACGAGCTACGTGACGAACAACCTCGAGAAGAAGATCGCCCTCTACCGGAGCCTCGACACGCCGGTCGTGTGCGGCGGCACGCTGTTCGAGGCCGTCTACGCAAAGGGCAAGCTCGACGAGTTCAAGTCGTGGCTCACCGAGCACCGGTTCGCCCACGTGGAGATCTCGGACGGCACGATCGACATCCCGCGAGACGAGAAGCTCGAGCTGATCCGCGACTTCGCCCGCGACTTCACGGTGCTCTCCGAGGTCGGGTCGAAGGACTCCGACGTCGTCTTCGCGCCGTACCAGTGGGTCGAGTGGATCAAGGAGGAGCTCGAGGCAGGCTCCTGGAAGGTGATCACCGAGGCTCGCGAAGGCGGCACCGCCGGCATCTTCCGCAAGGACGGCGATATGCGCACCGGCCTGATCGACGAGATCGCACACGAGGTCTCGGTCGATGACCTCATCTTCGAGGCGCCGACGAAGTCCTCGCAGGCGTGGTTCGTGAAGCAGTTCGGCCCGAACGTGAACCTCGGCAACATTCCGCCCGACGAGGTGATCCCGCTCGAGACGCTGCGGCTCGGCCTGCGGGGCGACACCCTGAAGGAGATCCTCCTGGCGCCGGAGCCCGCGGTCTAACCTCGCATGGACTGGAAGCTCTCACTCGCCGGGCTCCTGATCGGCCTCCTCGTCGGGATGACCGGCATGGGTGGCGGCTCGCTGATGACGCCGATGCTGATTCTCGTCTTCGGCTTCAAGCCGACGGTGGCGATCGGCACCGACATCCTCCACGGCGCGATCTTCAAGTCGTTCGGCGCCGGCCGGCACCGTCAGCTCGGGCACGTCCACGCACGCCTCGCGATGTGGATGCTGATCGGGTCGGCTCCGGCCTCGCTGCTCGGCGTCGCTTTGTCGTCGTATCTCTCGGACCGGTACGGCGACGGGTACGAGAGTGCGGCCCAGCAGGTCCTCGGGATCACGCTCGTGATCGGCGGCATCGGCTTTTTCGTCAAGGCGTTCATGTGCCCCTGGGGCAGTAACGCACCGTTTCTCCTGCAGCGGCGCGACAAGACGATCGCCGTCCTGATCGGGATCTTCGGCGGCTTCATCGTCGGGCTCACGTCGGTCGGCTCGGGCACCTTCTTCGGTCTCGTGATGATGGTCGCCTTCCCGCTGACCGCTGCGAAGATCGTCGGCACCGATCTCTTCCAGGCCGCGTTGCTCCTGTGGGTCGCGGGCTTCGGTCACTTCGTCACCGGCAGCGTCGACCTCCACGCAACGGGCTGGCTGCTGATCGGCTCGATCCCGGGCGTGCTGCTCGGCAGCCAGCTCACGGTCAAGCTGCCCGACCGCGCGCTGCGGGTGACCCTCTCCCTGGTGCTCTCGCTCTCCGGGATCAAGCTGCTCGACCCGCCCGGCGCGAACGCGATCATCGTCACGATTGTCGCCGCCGCCCTCGTCGTCGGGATCGCGCTCGGGGTTCGGCGCTACGTCAGGCGCGGTGTCGAGGCCATCACGGCGCTCGAGCCCGGTGTCTTGCCGCCCCCGCGGTCCGCACCGGAGCATCCGTGAGCTGGCCACCCGAGCTGCCCGTCGTCCGCGTTCGCTGGGCGCGTCCGACGGACCGGCTCGGCGAGGTGGTGACGTTCTACCGGGACGGGCTCGGCCTCCAGGAGCTCGGCCGCTTCGAGGCGCATTCGGGCTACGACGGCGTGATGCTCGGCCTGCCCGGCAGTGACTACCACCTCGAGTTCACCTCGCACGCCGACGGGAGCCCGTGCCCGGCGCCGAGCGTCGACAACCTCCTCGTCCTCTACCTCGAGTCGGAGCAGGCCGCGGAGATCATCGCCGGTCGCCTCTCCGATCTCGGGTATTCCGACGTCGAGTCCGAGAATCCCTACTGGGACGGCCGCAGCATCACGATCGCCGACCCGGACGGCTGGCGCGTGGTGCTCGACTGGGGCCTCGCAGAGGACTGAGTGCGAGGGTGGGGCCCGAAGGCCCCACCCTGTCTCCCCCGTTCCCCTCGGTCGTCACGAATGTGCGACCGGCGGCGGCGTCGCACCCTTCGCGACACCGTGGCCGTGCGTTCCGAGCACATGTGTCAGGAAGGGCACGCCGATTCCGACGATCGCCCCGAGCGCGAGCATCCCGACCGCGATCCGCCCGGTCGGGAAGAGCACCGCGTACTGCTGCAGCAGGACCGTCACGCCGAGCGCCGCCACGAGCCCCGACAGGAGCCCGAGCAGCGTCGCCTTGACCATGCCGCCCCCGTGGAGCGCGCCGAGCGCCGTCCCGGCGATCCCGAGCAGGCCAACCGCGGCGAGGGCGATGCTCGCCCAGCCGGCGGGCGTCGAGAGCGGGCTGCCCTCGACCTTCACGATCGCGACGCCGGAGCACGAGAGCCCGGCACCGGTGCTGGATCCCGTCACCTGGTAGAGGCCGACGCCCCAGAACGAGTAGTCCTTGACGTTCACGGTGCGCGCCCACGAGGTCCCGTGGGCCGGCCCGCTCTTCACGGTCCGCCCGAGCCCCATCAGCGAGATCCTGATCTGCAGGTTCGAGATCGGCTGCGAGGCCGACATCGTCACGGGCACCTTCGCATCCTTGGCCACCACGATCGCGCCGGACGCGCTCGTCGACGACTGATTCTTGACGTTGACGCCGTTGATCGAGGCAGAGCACGGGCCGTTGATCGTCGCCCCTGCCCCTGCCGCAAGCACGGCGGCCGCCGCCACGGAGACAATGGCCGTGGCAACGGTTGCCGTCATCCGGCTCGTCACCATCCTCACCTCCTCCGATTCCGCCCTGAACGTACGCCGTCGGGACGCAGTGCGCATCGGGGGTTTCCCGTACCTGCGACAGCTGTCAGCGAGGGCGCTCGCAGCCCGCCCCGCCGGGCCTGCGGAGTGTGCCTAAGCCTCGCTGGGAGACGGCGGCAGGGGGCAGGAGACGAACCTGCGGCCCGTGACGGCGTACCCGATCTTGTATGCGTTGCAGCCGGCGCAGAAGCCCGTCACGGCAGCGAGGAGCGCGAGCGCGGCGACGATGCCGCCGAGGGCGAGCCCCGCGGTCGTCCAGCCGACCGCGTACGCCGCCGACGCCGCCGTGAGGAAGCCGAGCCCGATCATGTTCGCGAACCGTGGCGGGCGGCTGTCCTCGAGCGGTCCCTCGCCGAGCCGGGGTTGGAGTACCTGGTAGTAGAAGACGCACGCGAGGCACCAGCGTCGCCCGAGCGTGAGGCCGAGGGCGAGCTGCAGCGCGAGGAGCGCGAGCAACGGCCACCCGCCGGTGAGGACGGCGACAAGGGCCACCACGCCGACCACGGCCTGATTCACGCGAGGAGCCCGCGCGTCGATCACCTGGGTGTCGCGGTAGGGATCCGCTCGACGTTTGCCGGCTCGCTTCATTCCGAATAGTATTGCGGACCCGCGGCTATACTCGCCGACCGTGACGTGCCCCCAGCCAGCGCCGCAGCGTCTCGCGTGGTGAGGCAGCCACCGCTGTTCGTCCTCGGCGTGCGGCGCTCCGGGACGACGCTGCTGCGGGTGATGCTCGACCGGAGCTCACAGCTGGCGGTTCCCGATGAGTCGTACTTCGTCCCGCAGCTCGCCCATCGTCACCCCCGCAGGGTCGACCCGGCCGCATTCCTCGAGGACGTCCGGCGCATCTCGACGCTCGCGGAGTGGAAGCTGCCGCCGGCGGCCGTGGCCGAGCGCCTGCGCCCGGGAATGACGACCGGCGAGGCGATCGGGGCGATCTTCGCCGCCTACGCCGGCCTGCAGGGCAAGGCGCGCTGGGGCGACAAGACGCCGCTCTACATGCAGTACCTGCCGCTGCTCGAGCGCACGTTCCCCGACGCGCTCTTCGTGCACCTCGTGCGGGACGGGCGCGACGCGGCGCTCTCGTTCCTCTCCGTCCCGCGCGGGATCATGACCGAGGGCTGGGGCCACCCCACGGACGCCGCCGGCTTCGCCCGGCTCTGGCGCACCGAGGTGACCGCGGCCCGAGCGCTCGGCCGCAGGGTGGGCAGTGGGCGGTATCTCGAGCTCCGCTACGAGGATCTCGTGCGAGAGCCGGCCGACGAGCTGCGGCGGATCTGCGCGTTCGCAGGGATCGAGTACGAGCAGGGGATGCTCGAGTACGTCGGCCGCTCGGAGTCGGCGCGCAAGCCCCACCAGCAACGCCTCAACCAGCCTCCGACGCAGGGGGTTCGCGACTGGCGCAGCGAGCTGGCTCCGGCCGACGAGGCCGCATTCGAGGGCACCGCCGGAGATCTTCTCGCCGCACTCGGCTACGAGACGCGACTCTCCGGCAACCGCTCGACCCGGGCCCGGCTCGAGCTCGCCCGCTACGATGCGACGACCTCGGCCTGGCGTGGGGTCGGCTACGTCATGCAGCGCTCGCCGCTCTGGCGCCGCCGCCACCCGCCTCTCGCCTGATCCTCAGTGCGGCCCGTGCTTGCCGCGGAACGCGACGAGGATCCCGTTGAGGGTGAAGTAGTAGGCACGCTCGGTTGCGATGCCCGGTGAGTACTTCCCGATCGGGAAGCGCCACACGACCTGGCCGGTGTCGGCCCGGGCCGCATAGGTTCGCTCCTCGAGCGTCGAGAAGAACACGAGGTTGCCGACGAGCAGAGGCCCGCCGAGGATCCGCCCGCCGACGTGCGCCTGCCAGAGCTCCTTGCCGTCCGTCTTGCGGTACGCGTGCAGCGCACCGTCGAACCCCCCGATGAAGACGCGGTCGGCGCCGACCGCCGGCGTCGAGTACCCCCACGAGTTGAGCTTCTGCTTCCACTCGACGTTCCCGGTGCGGGCGTCGAGCGCGACGATCGTGCCGGAGCGGCCGATCGTGAACAGCCGGCGGCCGTCCGTCGAGGCGCTGGCGTAGAAGCTCTCGTACCGGAATGCGTCGCGCTTCACGTACGTGATCCACAGCTTCTTGCCGTCCCTCGCACGCAGGCAGAGGATCGAGCCGGCGTACGTCGTGATGCAGATCCGCCCGTCGGCCAGGGACGGGCTCGAGTTGATCCTGCCGCCGGTGTCGTAGACCCAGCGAATCTTGCCGGTTGCCGCATAGACCGCGAAGAGGCGCCCGTCCGTCGCGCCGAAGTAGGCGATCCCGTCGACCGTCGCCGGCGACGACTCCACCTTGGCGTTGGTGCGCAGCTGCCAGACGAGCCGGCCCGTCCGCCGGCTGAGTGCCGTGACGGTCCCGTCCTGCGAGCTGACGATGAGCAGCGGGCCGCTGATCGCCGGCGTCCCCGGCTTCTTCCCCTTGTTGCGTCGCCGCCAGATGACCTTTCCGGTCTTGGCGGTGATCGCCCACGTGTCGCCCTCGAACGTGTTGACGTAGAGCACGCCGTCGCAGTAGCTCGGCGGGTACTCCACGTACGACTCGAGGCCACGCGCCCAGAGCGGCGGCCGCATCGGGATGCCGAGGTGGATCAGGGGTCTCGCGAGGCTCCGTGTCGGCCCGCCGCCGAACATCTTCCAGCAACGGGTGTCGACGTGGGCCGCGGGAGGCGGGCGCTTGATCGGCTTCGGCGCGGGGACGGTCGGCGTCACGACCGAGACGTCGGTCGCGGTCTCGAGGCCGCCGGGCGTCGGGGGACGATTCGCGACGAGGAATCCGGCGATCCCGATCCCGAGGAGCAGCACGAGGACGGCGGCGGCGATGATGAGGAGGCGCTTGCGCATGGTGGGGGCACGGTGGTGGCCGAGACCAGTGTGCCAGTGGGGGCGGCGCTCGCTTAGAATGGGCCGGCTCGTGGCGAAATACGCCCCAGTCGCTCTCGTGGCGGCCCTGCTCGTCGCCACGGCGGTCGCCTTCGTCTACACGGAGAAGCTGAAGCTGACGCTGAGCCCGATCCTCGGGACGAAGGTGGACAAGGTGCTCTCCCCGGTCTGTGACTGCGAGACGGACAGGGCGGCGATCTCGTTCCGCCTGCGGGATCGTGACCGCCTCACCGTGGACATGATCGACAGCGGCGGCGACACCGTGCGCACGCTCGTCCGCAACGACCCGACCCCCCGCGGGCGCACCACCCTCCACTGGGACGGCCGGGACGGGAGCGGCCACGTCGTGCCGGAGGGCTCGTACCGGCCGCGGGTCCACCTCGCCGGGGAGAGGCGCACGATCGTCCTGCCGAACCCGATCCGGGTCGACGTGACCCCGCCGAAGATCGAGATGCTCTCCCTCGCGCCGCGGATCTTCTCGCCGGACGGAGACGCGCGCAAGGAGAAGATCACGGCGCGCTACAAGGTCGACGAGCCCGCCCAGGCGCTCCTCTACGTCGACGGGATCCAGCGCGTCCGCAAGCGCGGCCAGCGGCAGAAGGGCCGCATCGAGTGGTACGGCCGCCTCGGGGGCAAGGCCTTGCCCCCGGGTGTGTACCGCATCAGCCTCGGCGCGCGCGACACGGCGGGCAACCTGGGGCCACGCACGCGCGAGCACAGGGTCGTGATCCGCTACGTCGCGCTCGCGCGGGACCGGATCGAGACCGTGGCAGGGAGCCGGTTCGCGGTTCTCGTGCTCAGCGACGCGGCCAGGGTGCAGTGGCACCTCGGCAAGCGAACGGGGACCGCGAGGCCCGGGACGCTGCACATCCGGGCTCCGGTCAAGCCGAGCCGGTACGTGCTCACCGTGACGGCCAACGGGTTCAGCGACCACGCCGTGGTCATCGTCAAGGCGCCGAAGAAATGACGCTCCTCGCCCAGTTCGCGGGGCCGCTCGGCTGTGCCGGCCTGGCCGTGCTCCTCGTCGCGCGGCGCCGTGAGCTCCGCCTCGCTGGCCTCGTCGCCTGGGGCCTCGGTCTCGGCGGGCTGGCGCTGTACCTGGCGCCGAGCGTCTCGCGGCCGCTGCTCGCAGCCGGCGCCGTCGCCGGGCTGCTGGCCACCGTCGTCGGCGCCTGGCTCCTGACCCGCTATCCGTACGCGCTCGCGTTCCTCACCCTCGCCTGCCTGCCCGTGCGGTTGCGCGTCAACATCGGCTCCGAGACGGCGAGCCTGCTGCTGCCGCTCTATGCCGTCGTCATGGCTCTCGCTCTCGCCCTCGCATGGCAGCTGCTCCGGGGAGACTCGCGGTTCAGGGAGCTCGGGCCGGTCGCCTGGCCGCTCGCCGCGGTCGTGTTCTGGACCGGCCTCTCGCTCGCGTGGACGCTCGACCCGAAGAAGGGCTCAATCTTCCTCGCCGCCTTCGTGCTTCCGTTCGGCCTGCTCGCGATCGGGTTCGCCCGGCTGCCTTGGCGCGGTCGCTGGCTCACGTGGCTCTGGGCCGGGCTCGTCCTCACGGCTCTCGCGTATGCCGCGGTCGGCATGTACCAGTGGGTCACGCGCGACGTCTTCTGGAACCCGGGGATCATCGTCGGGAATGCCTATGCACCGTTCTTCCGGGTCAACTCCGTCTTCTGGGACCCGTCGATCTACGGGCGCTATCTCGCGGTCGCGATCCTCGTGACGCTGGCGGGGATCGTCCTCGGCGGCGTGCGCGGCCTCCGCAGCCTCGTCCTGTACCTGGTCGTCGTGGCGTTGTGGATCGGGCTCGCGTTCTCGTACTCGCAGTCGAGCTTCATCTCGCTCGCCGTCGGCGTCATCGTCTCCGCCGCCGTCGCATGGGGGCGCCGGGCGGTTGTGGCGCTCGTCGCGCTCGGGCTGCTGGCGGCCGTCGTCTCACTCGCCATGCCGCAGGTGCGCCACGAGCTGGCCGGGAAGTCCGGGCGCGGCCTCAACAAGGTCACGAGCGGCCGGTCGAACCTCGTCTCGCAGGGGATCCGGATCGCCGTCGACCATCCGGTCGTCGGGATCGGCGTCGGCGGCTTCCGCCGCGCGTACGCCGAGCGCACGGGCGTGAAGGGAAGCGACCCGAAGCGCGTCGCCTCCCACACGATGCCGATCACGGTCGCCGCCGAGGGTGGGATCGTCGGGCTCGCCCTGCTCTGCTGGCTCGTCGCCGCCGCTCTCGCTGCGACACTGCTCCGGCTCGGCACCGGCTTCACGTCGCGGACGTCGCTCGCGATCGGGGTCGCGCTCGTCGCGATCACGGTCCACAGCCTCTTCTACGCCGCGTTCTTCGAGGATCCGATGACCTGGGCCCTGCTCGGGCTGATCGGGGTGGTGTCGCTCGTGCCGAAGAAGAACGGGCGCTCTGTGCCCCCCGTCGCCCTGGAACCTCCCCCGGCCGCCGAGTGAGCGCCGGCGGGACTATGCTCGCGCGATGATCACCACCTGGAACCGGGCGCTCGTCCTCGCGCCGCACACCGACGACGGCGAGTTCGGCTGTGGTGGTACCGCGGCGCGCCTCGTCGAGGAGGGCTGCGAGGTGCGCTACGTGGCGTTCTCGATCGCGACGCGCTCGCTGCCACCCGGCTTCCCGCCCGACACGCTGGCGCGGGAGGTGCGCGAGGCGACGGCGGAGCTCGGCATCCCCGAGTCGCACCTGACCGTGCACGACTTCGACGTGCGCACGTTTCCCGACCGCCGCCAGGACATCCTCGAGCTGCTCGTCGCGCTCTGGGAGGAGTGGCAGCCCGACGTCGTCTTCCAGCCTTCGCACCACGACGTCCACCAGGACCACCAGACGATCGCGCAGGAGGGCCTGCGGGCCTTCAAGCGCACGACGATCCTGGGCTACGAGATCCCGTGGAACAACTTCGACTTCTCCTACGGCGCATACCTCTCGCTCGAGCAGCGCCACCTCGACCGCAAGATCGCCGCCGTCGAGCGCTACGCCTCCCAGCAGCACCGCCGCTACGCGAACGCCGAGTACATCCGGAACCTCGCGAGAGTACACGGCACGAACGTGAACCGGGAGCTGGCCGAGGTGTTCCAGGTGTACCGCATCGTCGCCTGAGAGAGGAGAGAGCAAGCGGACGACGACGCGCGGCTCGTCCGGATCCAGACCCGTGCGCCCGTCGGCGGACGTGCCCGGTCTACGAGCGCTCGGTGAGAGCCGCCTCCATGCGCTCGAGCCGCTCGAGGATCTCCCGGAGCTGGTCGGCCGTCGCGTCGGCGCCCTCGAGATGCTGCTCGCGGCGTGAGCGGGCCACGAAGGCGCCGGTGATCGACGCCGTGATCACGGTGACGAACCCGATCCCGAGGAGCATCACGACCGAGGCCGTGATCTGGCCGAGCTGGGTCGTCGGGACGTGGTCGCCGTAGCCGACCGTCGTGACCGTCTGGACGGCCCACCAGAGCCCCGAGCCGATCGTCGGGAATCCCTTGTGGTCGAGAACCGTCATCAGGGCTCCGGAGCCGACGGTGATCACGGTCGTCACGCTCGCGATCACCACTGCCGCCTTGCGCGGGTTCGCGGCGCGGGCGATCAGCCGGTCGAGCCGGCGTTCGAGGCGCGTCTCGTCTGTCATCACGGTCGAGTTCGCAGCCGTGGCGGTCAGTCCTGCCGGGGATCTACGGGCTCGAGAGTGGGTTGCCCGGAGCGCGCGGATCCGATAGCGTCACGTCCATGTGCTGCCTCGCGCTCTCCGCCGGCTTCATCGGGCCGCGCTTCGCGCTCCTCCTCTGGTGGCTCTTCGGCGACAAGGTCGACGCCGCGTTCTCGAGCTGGATCTGGCCGCTTCTCGGCCTCGTCTTCCTGCCGTGGACGACGATCGGCTACGTCCTCGCCTGGGGCCCTCTCAACGGCGTCTCCGGCCTCGGCTGGCTCGTCGTCGCGCTCGGCCTCTTCGCCGACATCGCGACGTACTCCGCCCGTTCGGCCAAAGCCCGTTACGCGACCTAGCCTCTAGCTCACGTCGGCCGGAAGCCGGGCCAGCACGACGGCGTCGAGGCGGGTCGGGCCTTCCTCCCAGTACGCGCGCAGCGTCCCTTCGCGCCGGAAGCCCGCGCTCTCCGCGAGCCCGAGCGCCGCGACGTTCTCCGGCGCGACGAACACCTGCACGCGACCGAGGCCGAGTTCCGCGAACGCCCAGTCCGTCAACGACCACAGCACGGCGGTGGCGATCCGCCTCCCGCGTGCGGCGGGCACAACGCAGCAGCCGACCTCGCCGACACGGTGCTCGCCGAGGGCCAGCATCGTCTCTCCGAGGTACGCGTCGGTCGTCGGGTCGGCGATCACGAGGTGCAGCAACGCGCCCTCGCGGCGGCACTGCTCGTAGAACGCCACGACGCCCGCTCCGTCGGCCGCCGGGAGCGGGGGCACCCAGCGGGCAGCCGCAGCGTCCTCCTCCAGGGCGAGGGCGTCCTCGAAATCCCCGGGGCGAAACGGGCGCAGGACGAATGCCGCGCCTGCGAGCGGCGGCTCCGGGTACGGGATCTGCGACGACATCCGCCAATCCTACGAGCCTGCGATTCATCCCGATGGGGCGTGCGCGGGGCAGGTAATCGGTGACACGTTTCGGTGGATCGAATAGGCTCAGGGTGAGCCACGATGTGGCCGTGGTCGTCGTACGAGACGAAGGGAGAAAACCCGAGATGATGAGACGAAGGCCCCTCATGCGCGCAGCCGTCGTCGGCGGCGTGGCCTACCACGCGGGAAAGTCGGTTCAGGGCGGCCGTGACGCGGAGGCGGAGCAGAACGCACAGATCGCCGACCTCCAGGCGCAGCAGGCTCAGCCGCAGCAGTACGCTCCGCTGCCCGCAGCCGCCGCCCCCGAGGTCGGTGGCGCAGACATGGTCACCCAGCTCGAGAACCTGAAGAAGCTGCTCGACGAGGGCGTGCTGACCCAGGCGGAATTCGACATGCAGAAGCAGAAGCTGCTTTCGGCTTCGTGAGCGGAGAGGAGAGCACAATGGCCGTAGGCCCTGTCCAGATGCTCGTGCTCGGTTTCGCCGAGCCGAACTTCACCGGCAAGATCGCAGCGGAGCTCGACAAGCTCCGCGAGCACGACTTCGTCAAGATCGTCGACGCGCTCGTCGTGCAGAAGGACGACGAGGGCAACATCACGGCGCTGCAGGTCACCGACCTCAGTGAGGACGAGGCGATCGAGATGGGCGCGATCGCCGGTGCCCTCGTCGGCTTCGGCTACGGCACCGAGGAGGCTGTCGATGCCGGAGCCGAGCTCGGCGCCGAGGCGATGGCGGACGGGCACCTGATCCCCGAGGAGGACGCGTGGTATGTGGCGGACGCGATCCCGAACGGCTCGACGGCGGCGATCATCCTCCTCGAGCACCTGTGGGCGATCTCGCTCCGCGACGCGATCGTCGATGCCGGCGGCATCGCGCTCGCCGACGAGTGGATCCACGCGAAGGACCTGATCGCAGTCGGCGTCGCGGCGGCGGAGACCGACTGAGCGAACCGGGCAGATCCGCCGGGGGCCGATCCGCACGGCCCCCGGCGCTCCCCAGCCCTCCCCGAATGAGCCGGCCCTCGAGCATTTCAGCGACCGCGCCTTCGAGTTCCCGCAGAAGGACGAGGAGCGGCGGCCACGCGTCCACCGACCCGGCGTGAAGGGAGATAGAGATGACGACCACGACCTACGGTGAGAAGGCGGTCTGGGGCCCGAAGCGCCCGCGGATCGGGATCGTTCGCATCGTCGTCTCGTGGGTGCTCGCGACGCTCGCGTTGCTCGTCGCTGCCTGGATCGTCCCCGGCGCCGAGGTCACGAGCTTCGGGGGCGCTCTCCTCGCAGCTGCGGTGATCGCGATCCTGAACGCTCTGCTGCCGCCGGTGATCGCAGCGTTGCGGTTGCCGCTGATGCTCGTCACGGGTCTGCTGCTCGTCCTCGTCCTGGACGCGCTGATGCTGCTCGCGGCCGACAATGTCACGAACGGTGATCTCTCGATCGACTCGTTCTGGTCGGCGCTCGGGGTGGCGTTCGTGGCGTCGGCCGTCTCGGTGGTGCTCGACGTCGTCTTCGGCACGAACGACGACGACGCCTACACGCTGCGCGTGATCCAGCGGATCGCGAAGCGGTCGGGTGAGCGCGTCGACACCGACGCACCGGGAGTCGTCTACCTCGAGATCGACGGCCTCGCGCTGCCCGTTCTCCAGCGGGCGATGCGTGACGGGAACGCGCCGAACATGGCCCGCTGGCTCGCCGAGGGGGGCTACAGGCTGACGGAGTGGGAAACGGACCTCTCCTCGCAGACGGGCGCCTCGCAGGCGGGAATCCTGCTCGGCTCGAACGTGGACATTCCCGCGTTCCGCTGGGTCGAGAAGGAGACGGCGACGACCATGACCTGCTCGGCCCCGCCCGACTGCGCCGAGATCGAGCGTCGCCATGCCGGCCACGGTCTGCTCGTGGACGGTGGCGCGAGCCGCGGCAACCTGCTCTCGGGCGAGGCCGACCATTGCATCCTCACCGTCAGCCGGATGGACGAGGAGAAGAAGGCGAACCCCGGCTACCGGGCCTTCCTCGCGAACGGCTTCAACGTCACCCGCGTCCTCGTTCTCACCTTCTGGGAGGTCGTGCTGGAGATCTCGGCCTCGAGCAGGGCCAAGCGCCGGGACGTGCGGCCGCGCGGGCACCGCGGCGGCTACTACCCGCTGATGCGCGGGGCGCTCTGCGTGTTCGTCCGCGACCTGATCGTCTACGGCGTGCTGCAGGACATGATGAAGGGGCGACCCGCGATCTACGCGACGTTCTCGTCGTACGACGAGGTCGCGCACCACTCCGGCCTCGAGCGCGCCGACACGCTCGAGGCGCTGCGCAAGCTCGACCAGCAGTTCGGCCGGATCGAGGCGGCCCGCGTCTACGCTCCGCGCCCCTATGCGCTCGTCGTCCTCTCGGACCACGGCCAGACGCAGGGTGCGACGTTCAAGCAGCGCAACGGCTACGGCCTCGACGAGCTCGTCGAACGGTCGCTGTCGCGTGGCAGCGTCGACAACATGGCCGGCGGCGACGAGCAGAGCTCGATGGTCGGTCACGCCCTGGGGGAGGCCACGGGCGCGAGCGCGAAGAAGAAGCGCGCGAAGAACGACGTCTCCGACCGGGACGCCGTCGTGATGGGGTCCGGCAACCTCGGCCTGGTCTACCTGATGGAGGAGCGCCGCCGCCTTACGCTCGAGGAGATGAACGAGCGGCATCCCGACCTGATCCCGGCGCTCCGTAATCATCCGCACGTCGGCTGGCTGCTCGTGCGCTCGTCCGAGCACGGCCCCGTCGCGCTCGGCGGGGGCGGCGCCCACTACCTCGCCGACGGCAGGGTCGAGGGCGACGACCCGCTCGCTCCGTTCTCGCCGAACGCGCCGCAGCACCTCCTGCGCACCGACGGGTTCGCCCACGTCGCCGACATCATGATGGGCAGCTTCTACGACCCGTCCCTCGAGACCGGCTGCGCCTTCGAGGAGCTGATCTCGTTCCACGGTGGGATCGGCGGCCCGCAGACGCGTCCCTTCATCCTTCACCCCGCCGAGCTCGAGACCCCCGACGGGCAGATCATCGGCGCGGCCGCCGTGCACGAGATCCTGCTCGGCTGGCGGCACCAGCTCAACGGAACCGTGTCGCCGGTGTAGGGGCGGGCCCCCCGCGTGGCCCACGCCGGCTTCCACGTCCTGTTCTACGCCCTCGCGGCGGCCGCGAGCCCGCTCGTCCTGACGGCGACGTTCGTCGTCATCCGGAGCGACCGCCCCCGCACGAACGGCGTCGCTTTCCTGAGCGGCTTCCTGCTCGGGACGGTGATCGCCTGCGGGCTCGGCCTGGTCGTCGGTGAGGCGACGGTGCAGAAGCTGGACGCCCACGACACGATCGAAGCGGTGGTGACGCTACTGCTCGGCGCGGCGCTCGTCTTTGTCGGCCTTCGTGCCCGCAAGGCGCCGGTGCGACCCGAGTCCGAGGGCGGCCGGGCGGCCGCGATCCTGGCCGGGCTCAGCCGTGTCGGTCCCGCCGCCTCGTTCTCGATGGCCGGGCTCCTTGGATTCGGCGGGCCGAAGCGGCTCGTGCTCACCTTCCTCGCGATGGCTTCGGTCAGCGAGGCGGCCCTGGGCGACGTCGGGGCGGTGTCGCTCGTCGCGATCTACATCGGCGTCGCCACGATCCTCGTCTGGGTCCCTGTCGGCATCGTCGTGATAGCGGAGAGCGGGCCGCCCTCATCCTCGCGCGCGGCCAGTCGTGGCTGACGACCCACGCGGCCGTGCTGCGCGTGTGGCTCTCCCTCGGGCTCGGCGCAGCCCTCATCGTGGACGGCGTCGTGCGACTGTTCGCCTGAGGTCCGACGGGGCGGGCTGCGATAGGCTCCGCGGAGGGCCGTGTCGCAGGAACCACTCAACCCAGCCAGCTCCGTCCAGGCTCCGGACGTCACGACATCGGCCGCATCGGTCGCGGCGCCCCCCGAGATCGCGACCTTGAGCGGCCGCCGCCGCGGAGCGATCTGGGCGCTCGTCGTCGTCGCCTCGCTGATAGGCGTGCTCTCGATCCTCTCGACCTGGGTCAACAGGCAGCTGCTCAGCGACAGCGCTGCGACGACCACGAGCACGGCGCTCGTGCAGGATGCCGCGATCCGCAGCGCTCTCTCCGTGTACCTCGTCGACCAGCTCTACACCAACGTGGACGTCGCGGCCGAGCTCGAGCAGCGCCTGCCGAAGCAGCTCAAGCCGCTGGCGGCGCCGGCCGCGGCAGCGCTCCGTGACCCGGCCGCGCAGGGGGTCGACCTCCTCCTCGCACGCCCGCACGTGCAGGCGCTCTTCGTGCGCTCGTCGGCGCTGGCGCAGAAGCAGCTGTTCAACGTCCTCGAGAACAGGACCGGCGCCGGGATCACGACGGGAAGCGGCAACGTGACGGTCGACCTCGGCGCGCTCGTCGCGGAGCTCGGGACGCAGCTCGGGCTCCCGACCGCCGCGCTCGACCAGCTACCGCCCGGCACGGGCGTGATCACGGTCATGCGCTCCGACCAGCTCGGGCTCGCCCAGACCGGCCTCAGTACCGTCCGGATCCTCAGCGTCTGGCTCCTCGTGCTCGTCCTCGCCATGTATGCCCTCGCGTTGTACCTGGCGGTCGGGATCCGCCGCCAGACGCTGCGCAACATCGGCTGGGCCTTCGTGATCGTCGGGCTGATCGTGGTCGCGGCGCGCAACGTGATCGGCAACTACGCCGTCGACTCCTTGACGACATCCGTCTACCGCACGCCGGCCCACCACGTCTGGCTGATCCTCACGTCCACGCTCGCGGAGATCGGCTGGTCGATCGTCTTCTACGGTGTGATCGCCGTTGTCGGTGCCGTGCTGGCCGGGCCGGCGAGGCCCGCCACTGCGTTCCGGAGCCGGATCGCACCGACTCTGAAGCAGAGCCCCGGGATCATGTGGGTCGCGGTCGCGCTCGTCTATCTCCTGCTCGTCGTGTGGGGCGGCACCCACGCGCTCCGCACGCCGTTCGGGATTCTCGTCCTCGGGGCGCTGCTCGCCACCGGCGTCGTCGCGTTCCGGCGCGAGACGCTGCGTGAGTTTCCTGACGCGACCGAGGGCAGCGGCCTGGTCGCGGCGATAGCGGCGGCAGGCGGCCGGGTCGGCTCTGCGGCCGCGGCCTGGAGACACGCCCACCACGCGCCGGCGGCCGCCCGATCGACGACGGACGAGCTGGCGCATCTCGTCGAGCTCCACGACCGCGGCGCGCTCACGGACGAGGAGTTCGCCCGCGCCAAGGAGCACCTGCTGTCCTGACGCCGGCACAGGGGAAGGGGCGGAGGCGTGGGCAGCCGGTGCAGAACGGGCCGCACCGAGGCGAGTAAGCTGGAAACCTAGGACGGAACCCGCGCGGCCGGTTTCATGGGCCCGGCCGCTGACAGAAGGGATGTTTCATGGCTACGGACACCAGTGCGCCGGTCGATCTCTACATCGCAGCCTATTCGGACCCGGACGCGGCCCGAGACGACTGGGACGCGATCAAGCTTCTCGCCGAGGACGACCTGATCAAGGTCGACGGGCTCATCCTCGTCAGCCGACGCAACGACGGGAAGATCCACGTCGACGACGATTTCCACGAGACCCGTAAGGGCGCCGGATGGGGCCTCGTCGGCGGCGCCGTCATCGGCCTCATTTTCCCGCCCAGCCTGCTTGCCGGCGCGGTCGTCGGCACCGGGATCGGCGCGGGCATCGGCGGGCTGATCTCGCATGGCCACAAGGCCGAGATCAAGGCCGACGTGGAGGACACGCTGCCGCTCAACAGCTCCGGCATCGTGGCGGTCTTCGAGGAGAGATGGGCGCCCGACGTCGACAAGGCCCTCGCGAGCGCCAGCAAGGTCACGAAGGAGAAGGTCGACGGGGACAGCGCGGACGCCGTGAAGGCTGCCGCGACGGCGGGGCAGCAGGCCTAGCCTCGGTCGAGTGGCGCTGGGCGGTCGCCGCCGGGTGGCCGCCCAGGAGCAGGGCTCCACGGCGCGAGTCGATCTCGCCCGCCACGAGGGAAGAGAGCACGCATGGGAGACTCGAGCGAGAAGCCGATCGGAGGGTCATCGTCGGCAAAGGCGGTTCCGCATTTCACGCAGGGGGAGCGCGCGGCGCGGGGGAAGGCTGCGCGGGCGGAGGTACCCCGCTCGACCCATGCACAGGTCGAGTTCCCGTCGGGCCGTGATCCGGTCGCGCTGCTGGAGGAGCAGGCGGCGTCGCGGGTGCGGGAGCTCGTGCCGATCCGCTACGGCCGCATGCTGGCCTCGCCGTTTGCGTTCTACAGGGGCGGCGCGCTGATCATGGCGACCGACCTCGCGAGGACACCCGTCTCGGGGCTGCGGGTGCAGCTCTGCGGTGACGCGCACCTGTCGAACTTCGGAGTGTTCGGCTCACCCGAGCGGACGCTCGTCTTCGACATGAACGACTTCGACGAGACTGCGCCGGGCCCGTGGGAGTGGGACGTGAAGCGGTTGGTGGCGAGCTTCGCGATCGCCGGCCGGGAGCGGGGGTTCTCGGAGAAGGAGCGGCGCACGATCGCGCTCGACACCGCTCGCTCCTACCGCGAGGCGATGCGCGCGTTCGCGAAGATGCGCAATCTCGATCTCTGGTACTCGCACCTGTCGGTCGAGCAGGCGTTCGCGGAGTTCACCCGTGGCGTCGACCCGAAGCGGCTGAAGAAGGTGGAGGCGGACGTCGCGAAGTCACGCACGAAGGACAGCATGCACGCCTTCGAGAGGCTGACCGCGATCGTGGACGGCAGGCGGCGGATCATCAGCGACCCGCCGCTGATCGTGCCGATAGACGAGCTCCTGCCGGTCGAGAGCGAACGAGATGCGTTCGAGAACGAGTTCCACGACATGCTTCGCTCCTATCGGCGCACCCTCGAGACCGACCGGCGTCACCTGCTGGAGCAGTTCCGGTTCGTCGATCTTGCCCGCAAGGTGGTCGGGGTCGGCAGCGTCGGCACGCGTGCCTGGATCGCGCTCCTCCTCGGCATCGACGACGAGGACCCGCTGTTCCTGCAGCTCAAGGAGGCGCAGCCGTCGGTGCTGGAGCGGTTCGTCGGCAAGAGCGAGTACGCGAACTGCGGGCAACGTGTGATCGCCGGCCAGCGGCTGATGCAGGCGACGACGGACATCTTCGTCGGCTGGCACCACATCGCCTCGGGCCTCGATGGGCAGCCACGGGACTTCTACGTCCGCCAGCTCAAGGACTGGAAGGGCTCGTTCGCGATCGAGGCGGCCGTCCCGCCGGGAGCGGCCTCTTACGGGAGGGCGTGCGGCTGGACACTCGCGCGTGCCCACGCCCGCTCCGGCGACCGCATAGCGATTGCTGCCTATCTCGGCTCGTCGGATGCCTTCGACCAGGCTCTCGCCGGGTTCGCCGAGACGTACGCCGATCAAAACGAGCGCGACTACGAGGCGCTGCAGGCGGCCGTGAAGCTAGGCAGGGTGAGCGCCAGAATGGGCCTCTGACGCGCTGACGGCCGGCACTCGTCCTCGTCATTCCGCCCGCTACGGTCCGTCTCGTGCTCGAGTCCCGGTCATCCGTCCACGGCTTCATCGTCCTCGTCCGCGACGTTCTCTCCCGCTACGGCTGCCTCGGAGGCTCCCAGTTCGCGGCCGCGATCTCCTACCGGGCGCTCTTCTCGCTCGTTCCCCTGGCCACGTTCGTCGCCACGATCCTCGCTCAGGTGCTGTCGTCGAGCAGCCTCGACCGCCAGGATCTCGTCTCGGCGATTGCCGACCGGCTCGACCTCTCTGCCCAGGGGGCTGCCCGGCTCGACACGCTGATCACGTCCGTTCCCTCACCCTGGAGCCTGGCCGGCCTCGTGGCGCTGGGCCTCGCCCTGTGGGGCGCCACCGGCGTGATGAGCTCGATGCAGAAGACCCTTGCGGTCGTGTTCGACGAGGGAGCGTCGCGGAGTCTCGTGCGAGGTCGGCTCGTGAGCGCCCTGCTCGTGCTCGGAGCCCTCTGCCTGATTCTGTGCGCGCTGATCGTTTCGATGCTCGAGAACGTCGTCCGCAAGGTGAGCCAGAACGTCGGAGAGGCCCTCGGCTGGCAGCCGTTCGGCTTCGGGGTCCTCCTCGGCGTCGTCGTGCCCGTTGCCCTGGCGTTTCTCGTGTTCGTGCTGCTCTACCGCTACCTGCCTCGCCACCGTCCCGGCTGGCGCTCCGCCCTGCTGGGCGGTGGCGCTGCGGCTCTCGGCTTCGAAGCCGTGCAGGTCGGGCTCGGCTGGTACCTCTCCGGGCCTGCGGACTTCACCAAGGTCTACGGCTCCGCGAGCGCGATCTTCGCGTTCCTCTTCTCGGTCTACCTGAGCGCGAGCGCGTTCGTGATCTGCGCGATCCTCACCGCGGTGCTGGACGAGGCGCTGACGGCCCGGCGTTGATCCGCGAGTGTCAGCGGGCAATCCCCCGTGCGTCGCAGCCCTGCCCACCGTGGAGACCCACGATCTTCTCCTGCTGGCCGAGGATCTCGAGCGTCCGCTTCATCGCCGTCGGTGGTAGCCCCCCGACCCCGGCGTGATACGGGTTGTCGAGGAACCAGAGCAGGAGCAGCATCGAGGTGATCATCACGGCGACCCCGCCCATCATGGTCGCCTGGACGAATGCCCGCTCGCCGCTGTCGGCGAAGAAGAGCATGAAGACGAAGATGATCCCCGCCGAGATGAACAGCACGATCCACAGCGGCGCCGGGATCACTCCCTCTGCACCGTGGGTGCGGTCGGACCGAGCCGACTGCCGGTCGGTCGACTGGTCGAGCCACTTGCCGTAGGCCGCCTGCTCGGAAGGCGTGCGCGGCTCGATCGGCTGCAGGACCCGGAACATGGCGACGCTCCACGGATTGATCAGGTTCGCGGCATTGCCCGACCTCATCTGCGGCCACTCCATGTAGGCGACGTTGCGCGCGTAACAGACGAGGGCGTCGGAGAGCGGCGCGCGTGCAGCCCTGGGGAGCAGCTGCGCCGTCTGGAACTGCTGCGCGACAACCTGTGCCTCCGCCTCGGCTCCCGAGCGCGAGGTGTCGTAGCTCTCGAAGGCGAGGAAGATGACGAAGCCGAGCATGACCGCGAACCCGGTCGCGATGACGCCGAACACGCCGGCGGCGCGGTCGCCGTCCTCGAAGTAGCTCCCCTCGGGCGCCCCGCGGCGCACGAGCAGCATCGCCGTGTTCGTCGTCGCGGCGACGACGATCACGACGATGCCGGCCCAGAGAAGGCTCATATGCTCAGCGGGGGTCGCTCACGTTCGGTACGAGCCTACTGGCCGCCGACCCCCGCCTGGACGGTTCTACGACTTGTCGGGATGCTCGACCTCGGTGAAGAG
>Ga0302322_100001282_pt1 | contig 20364 bp, 10 predicted proteins | sample Fen_T0_2_FD_203757 | JGI IMG/M metagenome (GOLD analysis project Ga0302322, IMG submission 203757) | Peat permafrost microbial communities from Stordalen Mire near Abisko, Sweden - Fen_T0_2 | ecosystem: Environmental > Terrestrial > Soil > Wetlands > Permafrost | place: Sweden: Abisko...
TATGCAAATCCAACATCGACACCTTTTTATCGGCGAATAGCAGCAGCTCGCCTTTTTAAGCTTATTGGCTCTCCAAAACCCGAACTCACTACTCTGGCAAAAGACTATCTAAAGCCAGACACCGATGGCGCAAAACAAGCCGCATTAACGCAATCAATAATGGGCATTAAAACTTATGCCGATATTGTTAATCTGAACGTTGGTAAAAAAATTAATGCCGATCTTTTAGCTAACAAGCTTGAGAAAGACGATTCCCTATCAATTTCAAAGTCTTGCGCTAAAACCTGCGCGGCTGTTTTTTTAAGTTCCATTAAGTTTGCCGGATTCATTTTGCCGGATGGAACCATTGCAATTCCTAATGGGATTAATTCGACTGAAACAACTGCGCCCCCCGTTGTTTCGTTGCCAACAAAGTCGCCCAAGCCGGATGAAATTGAAGGCGACGATGAATCTCAGGTTCAAACTTTATTTTTGGACAGTAAGCGCAAGCGAAAAATAACTATTAAGGCTCCATTTACTGTAACAAAAGATGAATTGGAGCGCATCCGAGCTTGGCTTGGGTTTCAGTTAATTATTGAAGAAACAAACCTTAATCCAGATCAGCAATAATTTGGCGGTTGACGTTTAACCGCCTGTTCAACACATAAGCAATGAATAATATGAAAAGAAGGGTATCAAGCCAAACCGCTCCAATTGCCGGCGGCGAGGCGAAAATAAAAGTCCTGTGAGAGTGTAACTGTCTAGGGAACTCTCTCACAGGGCGAGGTGAACTCGCAGGCTCAGTGATGGCTGAAACCACCGCTGAGCTTTTCCAACCGTAATGAACTCACGGGTGGAACTGGGGCGAAGCCCGCAGTGTGTAATAACATTTCTACACTGCCACAGGCTTCTTCTTCGGTCAAGCATAGAGTTCTATTCAAAAGGAAAACCGTATGGCCACAAAGCCAAGTCGGTCTCGTCCGGGTTATGCCCTGATTTTCCGTCCGTGGATTCATCATCCAAAGACGGGTCAGATCATTTATCCGAAGCGGGGCAAGGTGTTTCCCATCTGGGTTAAATCCAGCGGGGAGCAGCTTAACCTGAGCCTCAACTAAGAGGCAAACGAGCCACGCGGGGCAAACCCTCGCGTGGCCTAATTTTCTATTTAACAATGTATGACCGCTCAAGCATAATGCGTTTATGAATAAATTAACAAAGGAACAGCAAGTGCGCGTGGTTGCCTGTTTGGTTGAAGATAATTCGCTCCGCGCCACTGTCCGCATGACTGGTGTTCACCGCACGACAATTCAAAAACTGCTCGTTGAACTTGGTGGGGCCTGCTCTACGTCAGGACAAGACTTTCCGTAATTTGAAATGCAAGCGCGTCCAGTGTGATGAAATCTGGTCATTTGTTTATGCGAAGGACAAAAACTTGCCGGAAGATTTGAAGAATCAAACCGGTGTCGGCAGTGTGTGGACTTGGGTTGCGCTTGATCCTGATACGAAACTTGTCCCCTGCTGGTTTGTTAGCAGCCGCGATGCGAGCGCGGCCTATTATTTTATGCATGACTTGGCCGGACGGCTGGCAAATCGCGTCCAGCTAACAACAGACGGCCACAAACCCTATCTGACGGCGGTTGAAGATGCGTTTGGTTCGGACATTGATTTCGCGCAACTGGTGAAGATTTACGGCAACGAGCAGTTGCAGGGCGAGCATCGCTATTCTCCGGCGCAATGTATGGAAGCGCGTAAGACGGTGACTTCAGGAACGCCCGACTTCCGCCATGTTTCCACCAGTCACACGGAACGCCAAAATCTCACAATGCGGATGTCCATGCGCCGCTTTACCCGTTTGACAAACGCATTTTCAAAGAAGCTAGAAAACCACGAAGCGGCGATTGCCCTGCATTATATGTATTACAACTTTGCCCGCGTTCACCAAACCTTGCGCGTGACGCCAGCAATGGAAGCGGGAGTCGCCAACCACGTTTGGACGCTGAATGAGATTGTCAGCCTCCTAGATTGAAACTATACCATTACCCGTTCTTGGAAATCATCTCCAACAAGGCATCCAACGCAACGAGGCGCAGTCTGGCATATCCCACGGCGAGAAACCATTTTTGCCACGCGCGCCTCGGCCCATTCGTACTTCGTGCTTTGTAATTCATTCGACATTCGTCATTCGTCATTCCCCGCCGGAGATTCGTAATTTTCATCCGCCCCCGTCCCCGGCATACTGTCGCCATGCCGGTTGAACTAACAGAAGCCTTGCTGAGCAACGCCGCAGGCTGGGACGTGATGAAGCGGGCGCGGGCTTATCTCGAGCAACGCCAGGTGCTTAGCTCGTATTGGGCACCGCCGCTGCTCCGGGGTGTGGTGCAGACCGAAGGCATGTCATTCCGCGCTTCAATGGTCATTCATAACGGCGTGGATATCGAGAATCTCTGCAACTGCCGCGACGCGCGGGAATGGGGCAAGATTTGCGCTCACAGTGTCGCCGTGGGGTTGCACTGGCTGGCCGCCCAAAAACCAGCAGTCACACCAGTGCCGGCAAAAACCTCCTCGTCATCCCTCCCGACGAGGTCGCCGGCCCAGAAACCTCCCGCACTGTTGCGCAGTGAATCTGGCGAGCCGGCGGAATTGTATGTCATTCTGCCGCCGAACTTTGACCAGGCGGTGGCCCGCGGACGTTTCATGCTGGTCGTGGAGGCGAAGTGGGGTGGGGGACGTTGTCCCCTGAACGCGCTGCCAAAGGGCCGGTCCTTTGCCTTTTGCGCGCAGGATGGCGCGGTGTTGGATGCGTTTGAAAAAATCACCGACGGCGAAACGCCCGGCGTTTTCCAAATCGAGACCAAGGATTTTGCGGCCGTCCTGCCCGCGTTGGCCGGGCATCCCCATCTGACGCTGGGCAAGGCCGCCCAAGTGACCGTCACCACCACGCCATTGGCCCTGCCGCTGCGCGCCGTGCTGGAGGCCAATGGCGAAATTACGGTTTCGCTGCCAGCACCGTCCGTACCCCTCGTCCGGGTGGGCGACTGGGTCTGGCGTAATAACTCGTTGCAACCGCTCGCGTTGCCGCCAGTCGTGAAAGATGTCTTTCAAGCGCCCGTGCGCGTGACGCGCCTCCAGGTGCCCGCGTTTCTCAGCCAGCATTGGCCGCAGTTGTCCGCCAGCGGCATCGAGGCGAATTTTAAGCCCGCCGATTTCACGTTGGAACCGCAGGCCCCGCGCTTTTTGCTGGAACTGAAGGGCGGTCTGACGCAACTCATTGCGCGGCTGCAATGTGCCTATGGCGCGCGGATCATGACCGTGGGCGTGACCGATGCCGGCGAAGGCGTCTGGCTGCCCGACCCCGAAGTGCCCACGCGCTATTCCACCCGCGATTTTACAGCCGAACGCGCCGCCGTGGCGCGCCTCCAACGGCATGGTTTTTCCACGCCCGACGGGCAGGGAAAACTGCTGTTGCAGGGGCAGAACTCGGTGCTGAATTTCCTCGCCCGCGAATTTCCCAGGCTGCAAAAGGAATGGCTGGTCACCCTGGATGAGCAGTTGGAAAACCGCACGCTGAAGAACCTTGAACGCGTCGAGCCCAAATTTCAAATCACCCCGTCGGGCGTCCAATGGTTTGATTTGGGCGTGGTGTTTGCCGCCGGCAGCGGCGAGCAGTTTTCGGCGGCGGAGATTCAGCGGCTGATTTTGTCCGGGCAAAACCATACCCGCCTGAAGAATGGCAAAATGGCGGTGATCGACTCCGGGGCGGTCGAGGAATTGCAGGAGGTCTTGCTGGACTGTTCGCCGCAGCAAAACCCTCAGGGTTATCGCATTAGCAGCAAACAGGCGGGTTTTCTTGCCGCGACCCTGCAACAACATGCCGGTTGGCAGGTGCAGGCCCCGGCGGCCTGGCGCGAGCGGGTGGCCAGCCAATGCGGCGAAGTGAAACCGGCTTGCCCGCCGCTCGGGGCCCTGGAAACCGTCCTGCGGCCCTATCAGAAACAAGGCGTGGCGTGGCTGCTGTTTCTGCGCGAAAACGGCTTCGGTGGCATCTTGGCCGATGAAATGGGCTTGGGCAAGACCTTGCAAACATTGGCGTTGCTACAACTGTGTCAACCCCGGCCTGAGGCAGCTCCATCTCATCCGGGCGCCGTGGCCCCGCCTGCCGCCAAGCCGCACCTGATCGTCTGTCCTACTAGCTTGGTTTACAACTGGTTGGCCGAGGCAAAGAAGTTCACCCCCGAACTAAAAGTCCTCGCCCTGCACGGCCCGGACCGCCACGCCCGCTATGCCGAAATACCCGCCAGCGACATCATCGTAACCAGCTACGCACTCCTCCGCCGCGATGCCGCGCGTTACCGCGAATTAGAATTTGATACCGTCGTCCTCGACGAAGCCCAACACATCAAAAACCGGCAGACGCAGAACGCGCAGGCGGTGAAAGCGGTGAAGGCCAAACATCGCATTGTGCTGACTGGTACGCCGCTGGAAAACTCGGTGTTCGATCTGTGGTCCATCTTTGATTTTCTTATGCCGGGTTATCTCGGCACCGCCACGGATTTTCGCGAACGTTACGAGCTGCCCATCGCCAAGGACAAGAATTCCGGGGCCCAGTCGCGGCTGGCACGACGGCTGCGGCCGTTCATGCTGCGCCGCCTCAAACGGGATGTGGCGGCGGATCTGCCCGCCAAGATCGAGCAGATTTCCTATTGCGAACTCACGGCGGATCAGCGCGGCGTTTACCAGCAGATCATCGAGGCCAGCCGGAAAGAAGTGCTGGCCGCAGTTGGCGAGCAAGGTCTGGCCAAAAGCCGGATGGTCGTCTTGAGCGCGCTCCTGCGCCTGCGTCAGGCGTGCTGCGATCTGCGCCTGTTGAAGCTGGAAAACGTCAATCCCGCCAATGCGTCCGGCAAACTCGATATGTTCGACGAGTTGCTGGAGGAAGTCATTGATGGCGGCCACCGCCTGTTGGTGTTCAGCCAGTTTGTCGGCATGTTGACGCTGTTGAAGGAACGGCTCGCCGAGGAAGCAATTGAATACTGTTATCTTGATGGCTCCACCACCAACCGGCAGGCTGTCGTGGAAAAATTCCAGACCGACGCCACCATTCCCGTCTTTCTCATCAGCCTCAAAGCCGGCGGTGTCGGCTTAAATTTGACCGGGGCGGACACCGTCATTCATTTTGATCCCTGGTGGAATCCCGCCGTGGAAGATCAGGCCACCGACCGCGCCCACCGCATTGGCCAGACCAGGGTGGTGACCAGCTACAAACTCATCACGCGGGACACCGTTGAGGAAAAAATCCTGATCCTGCAAAATCGCAAGCGCGAGATCATCCAAGCCACCCTCGGCGGCGAGGAAGCTTTCGCCGAGTCACTGAGCTGGGATGAGATTCAAGAGTTGCTGGCGTGATTCGCGGCGGAGTCTCCACCGCTGGGGACTTTGTCCATCGTCATGGGCGGCATGGACTTGCTCGCGCCGACAACGCCAAACAACCCCGGCTAGTCGCGGGGTTTACACTCCGCCACCAATGCTTTAGCCTTCGTCATTTACATACCATGCTCCCCATTATACGAGCCGTAACCAGCTTAAAGCTCCGCCAACTGTTTGGCTTGCTCCTGAACCATAAAATTCTCATCGCCGCGCTGGTCGTCGTTTGCCTGTGGCGACCGTTGCCCGCGGCCGAACTGGGTTTGGCCACCGCCGTTGGTATGAATGATTTCGTGCTCGCCGCCAATGGCAAGTCGGTGCCGGTCATCATGGCGACAACCGATGCTGCCGTGCGCCGGGCGGCGATTGATCTGACGACCGATATCCAGTCCGTCTGCGGTGCCTTGCCCGCGCTCCTCGATTCGGCCGCCGGCGCTGAATCAAAGTGCCTCATCATCGGCACCCTGGGGCACAGTCCGCTGATTGATCAGCTCGCCGCCGACGGGAAGCTGGCGACCAATGGCATTGCCGGCCAATGGGAAAGCTATGTGCTCCAGGTTGTGGATCATCCGCTGCCGGGCATTGACCGCGCGTTGGTCATCGCCGGCAGCGATCGGCGCGGCACCATCTACGGCATTTACCAGTTATCGGAAATGATCGGCGTTTCGCCCTGGCACTGGTGGGCGGATGTTCCGGTGGTGCAGCAGGGCACGCTGGCGTTGCAAGGGGACCTGCTGCGTCAGGAAGCCCCGGCCGTGAAGTATCGTGGCATTTTCCTCAACGATGAGGACTGGGGCCTGCGGCCTTGGTCGGCCCGGACACTCGAACCCGAAACCGGCGCCATCGGGCCTAAGACCTACGCCCGTATCTTCGAACTGCTGCTGCGTCTGCGGGCCAATCATCTCTGGCCGGCCATGCATCCCGGCACCCGCGCTTTCAACGACTTCTCCACCAACAAGGAACTCGCCGAAGCCTACGGCATTGTGATGGGCTCCTCGCACTGCGAACAGATGCTGCGCGACAATGTCGGCGAATGGGACGAGAAAAAATTTGGCGACTATAACTTCGTCACCAACCCGGACGGCGTCCTGAAATATTGGGAGCAACGCGCCCGCGACAATGGCCGCTTTGAAAACATCTACACCCTGGGCATGCGTGGCGTCCACGATGGCGCCATGCCCGGCGGCGGCACCGATTCCGAAAAAGCCGTTCGCTTGCACCGCATCATGGCCGCCCAGCGCGATATCCTGGCGCGACAGGTGAACACGAATCTCGCGCAGGTGCCGCAGATTTTTTGCGTCTACAAGGAAGTGCTGCCGCTCTATCGCCTGGCGCCCAACATTCCCGATGACATCACGCTCGTCTGGCCGGATGACAACTACGGTTACATCCGGCAATTTTCCAGCGCGCGCGAACAGCAGCGTTCGGGTGGCGCCGGGGTGTATTACCATATTTCCTATTGGGGGACGCCGTATGATTATCTCTGGCTAAATTCCACGCCTCCAGCACTCATGGCGGAAGAAATGGTCAAGGCCTTCGACTACGGCGCCAGCAAGGTTTGGATGCTGAACGTCGGCGATCTGAAGCCCGGCGAAGTTGGCTTGGAATATTTTCTCAAGCTGGCGTGGAATCCCCATGTCTGGCAGGGCACGAACACCGATGACCTGCTGTTGCAACAGTTCGCCCGGGATTTCAACCCCGCCATCGCCCCGGAAATGGTGACGATTCTCAACGAATACTATCGCCTGGGCTTTCAGCGGAAGCCCGAGCATATGGGCTTTCCCGGAATGAAGTCGCAACTCGGCCAGCCTGTCTTTGCGCCAAACGTCAACGGCGACGAAACCGAACAGCGCTTGGACTCCTGGCGTAACTTGGTGCCGCGCGTCGAGGCGGTGGCCGCGGCCTTGCCGTCGTCCGCCCAGGACGCCTGCTACCAGCTCCTCGGTTATCCAGTGCTGGCCGAGGCCGCCATGAATGAAAAGAGCCTGGCCCTGACCCGCTATTACACCTACACCGCGCAAGGTCGCGCGCAGGCGGGAACCCAGCTCGAAATCGCCCGGCAGGCGCAGACCACGATTCAGCGCCTGACTGATCGCTACAATCGTCAGGTCGCGGGTGGCAAATGGAATTATATGATGTCGTCGCATCCGCGCGATTTGGAGGTGTTTAATCTGCCCAAGATTCCACCTCCGGAGGTTCCTGTTTCGCCCGCGCGCCTTGGATTGGCCATTGAAGGCATGGCCCAATCCGTCTTTGCCGCACCGACGAATGCGCCCTTGGCCTTGCCACCGTTTAATGTGCTGCTTCCGCAAACCCATTTCGTGGACGTCTTTAACGGCGGCAGCGGCACGCAGACCTGGTCGGCCGCCGCTTCGACAGACTGGATTCAGTTGAGCACCGCTGCCGGCCAGGGCGATGCCCGCGTGCAGGTGAGCATTGACTGGTCACGCGCGCCCAAGGGTGAAGCCGTGGCGGGCGAAATCACCTTCGCCGCCGCCGGGCAGAATATCGTCGTGGGCGTTCAAGCCTTCAATCCGGAGGACCCCGGTGCCATCACCGCTGGCGTCGATTTTATCGAAGCCAACCGTTGTGTCGTCATGCAAGCCAGCCACGCCTCGGCATGGTTGCCCGGCAGCGATGCCGCGTGGGGAAAAATCAGCGGGCTGGGCTATCTGGGCACGGCCGTTACCGTGTTTCCCGCCACGACCGCCGTGAGGAATTCGGCCCCGCAAATCCTGGGTGAATCACCGTGCCTGCAATATAATCTCTGGCTCCAGCACGAAGGCGATTGGCAGGTGACGGTGCGCGCATTGCCCACGTTTTCGGTGGTGGCCGGCCAGCCTCAGCGCTACGCCATCGCCTTCGATGATCAGACGCCGCAGGTGGTTTCGCTGCCCGTCGGCAAATCCGAGAATGACCCGGCCTGGCAGAAAAACGTCCTGCGCAACGCCGCTTTGACCATTAGCAATCATTCGATCGGTGTGCCCGGAAAACATACGCTCAAGATCTGGATGGTCGACCCCGGCATCGTGCTGGACACCATCGTTGCGGTGAATGGTTCAGGCAAAGAACTGGGCTACCTCTGGCCCGCCGAAACGGCCCTGCCCGCCAGTCATTAAAACCGGTCAGACGCAGAAATGAAGCAAGCCCTTGGTGCGCACCGCCGGGTTTTGCTTCCAACTCGCAGCCCCTGCCGCCCTGCCGACTGCACCGCAATCGAGCAGTCTCTGTCCAAATGATTGCCACACGTACGGGAAGGCACTTGGCCCGGCGCCAAAACCGCTTGCGCCATACAGCCCTTACTTTGCTTGGCTCAGCATAATCCGAAGGCGCCTTGCTTCGCGACCTTGCTGCCCGCGTGGACCTGCGCGCTCCAGTGACGGTGGCGGCGGCACCGATTTCTCGCCCGGTTTGGCGTGGCCGAGTGGTCAAAAGTATTACTTCTCTATAACTTGACGGCATCTCATGAGTGAGGCACGGTAGTTGCTATCCTGCGGTTGGTTTGTTTAAACGCCAATGAATGCCTGTAATTTCAATTGCCACCGAAAACCGGTTGCCAGCGCGCTCGCAGGCGCTTTTCTGAAGCTCTCACGCCCGCTGTTTGCGCTCTTGCTGGCGCTTTCGGCCGGTTCGCTTCCAGCCCAGATGATTGACCTGAATCAGGACAGCCTCAGCGACATTTGGTCAGGAATTTATTCCACCACCAACCTCAATCCCCAGGCCGATGCCGATGGCGATGGCTTTTCTAATTTGCAGGAATCTCTGGCGGGGACGAACCCATTTGATTCAAATTCATATCCGCACATCGCGTTCTTTGGTTGGACGGCCACCGATTTCAACGTGACCTTTGCCTGCTCGCCGGGGAAGGTGTATCAACTGCAGAGCGTGGCTGCGCTGGGCGGAACCAACTGGCTCTTGGAGACGGGCATGGTTGTGCGCGCGGGCGCGGCGCTGACGTTGTCGGCTCCCACCGGGCCGGGGTCGAAGTTTTTCCGCATCGCCATTACGGACACCAACACGGACGGAGGCATGATGAATGATTGGGAAAAATATCAGCTCGGCCTCGACCCGTTGAATCCCTTCAGCAACGGAACGCTGGACGGCAGCGGGCACCTGCTGAGCGACTACGCCTACGCCACCAACCTCCTGGCGTCACAAAATGTCTTCACGATTGCGGCGACCGATCCGGTCACCATCGCACCCGACGCCGGCGCCTCGCCGATGGATCTGGGGGTCCTGACCGTGGCGCGCGGTGGTTTCCCCTTGGGCACCGCTAAGGTGAATCTGGCCCTTGGCGGCTCCGGCCCGGGCTATGCCACCGAAGGGGTGGATTATGCGCCATTGCCGCGCTTGGTGACGCTGCCGGCGGGCATGGGCTTCACGAATGTTTCCGTGACGCCGCTGGCGAATACAAACCGGCACGCGCCCGTGATCGCGCAGTTGCAATTGCAGCCGGGCGCCGGCTACACGCTGGGGGCCGGCACCAATGCGAGCGTCGTGATCTATCCCTCCACCACCGCGAACGGCACCGGCTTGACGGGCTATTATTTTACCAACGCCAGCACCACGTACACCAACCAGGCGAATTTCAATCCGACGAACCTGTTCCTCACGCGGGTGGATTCGACCGTGGATTTTGTGTGGACGAACGGTGCGTCGCCGAACCTGAGCAACGGGCTTTATTCCGTGCGCTGGACCGGCCAGGTGCTGCCGCAATACTCTGAAACGTATTCGTTCGATGTGCGTTCGGACGACGGCTGCCGGCTGTGGGTGGGCGATCAGTTGGTGATTGACGGCTGGAAATCGCAGGGCGCCTCAGATGTGGTGAGCAATGTCACGCTGCTGGCAGGCGCACGCTATGATTTAAAACTCGAATACCTGCAGGCCGGCGGCAAGGGCGAGGTGCATCTGAACTGGTACAGCCCCAGCCAGCCGAAGCAAATCATCCCCGGCAGCCGGCTGTATCCGACGAACAATTCCAGCAGCGGCAGTTTCAATGCGCCGGCGGTGATCACCAGCGCCTCGAGCGCGGTTGCCTTTCTCGGTCAGGCATTCAGCTTCACGGTCACTGCCGCCAATACCCCTCAGTCGCTCACTGCCGCCGGCCTGCCGCCGGGCCTGTTGTTCACCGCCACGAACGGCGTCATCAGCGGCGTCCCCACGCTGGCGGGCAGTTATCAGGTGGTGTTGACGGCGAGCAATGTCGTTGGCCTCGGCGCCTCCCTGGTGGCCATCCAGGTGCTGGATACCGGCAGTTCGGTGGTGCGCGAAGTGTGGACCAATGTGCCGGGCACGAACGTTGCGAACATTCCCACGGAGACGCCGGCCAGCCTCACGACCACGCTGGGCACGCTCGCTGGGGTCACGAATTTCGGCAGCAACTACGGCGAACGCATCCGCGGCTATCTCACCGCGCCGGTCACGGGCAATTATTATTTCTGGCTCGCCGCCAGTGATGCGGCCGAACTCTGGATATCCAATGACGGTGAACCCGTGAACCGGCTGCGCCGCGCCAGCGTCCGGCCGGCGAACGGCGGCACCGGCCTCCAGCAGTGGAACGCCCAGGCCAACCAGCAAACCAAATGGCTCGCGCTGGTGGCCGGGCAAAAATATTACGTCGAAGTGTTGCACAAGGCCGGCCTCACCACGCCCGATCACTGGTCGGTCGGCTGGCGGCTGGATGCAACGGGCACGAACAGCACCCCCACCGGCATCGTGCCGGGCTATGTGCTGGCGCGTTATTATCCGCGGCCGGTGTCCGTGTTGCCGGGCACGCTTTACACCGCCAACCTGCTCGCCCAAAACGGCGTCGTCAGCACGGCGACCGGCTCGGCCACCCTGCAATTAAGCGCCGATGGTTCACAGGCGGTTTTGCGGGAAAATTACACCGGGTTGACCACGACGAAGACCGGTGAGCACATCCATTGCGATCCTTACCTGAGCAGCCCGAGCCAGATCATGTTCGACGTGGACTCCGCGACGCCTGAACCGGACGGCAGCTTTGTCTGGGCCATCGGCCCCGTCGGCACGTTGTCAGCGTCCGATGTCGTCGAGATCATCCGCGAAGGCAAGGCGTATCTGAACGTGCACACTGTCAAGTATCCGACCGGTGAAATCAACGGTCACTTCACCCTCGCCAACGGTTCACAGACCTTCGTGGCCCCGCCCGCGCCGCCGGCTTGGACGGATGATTCCGCCAATACCAACGCCGCCGTGCGCTTTCTGACGCAGGCCACGTTCGGCGCCAGTCCGGGCGACATTGCCTCCGTGCGAGCGCTGGGTTACGCCGGCTGGATCAATAACCAATTTTCGCTGCCCGTGGCCCATCATTTGCCGGTGGTCCTGGCCAATATCAATCCTGACCCGACGCAGCCGTTTCCGAGTTCGCTCACGTTCAACACGTGGTGGCAGCAGTCCGTGACCGCGCCGGATCAATTGCGCCAGCGCGTGGCGTTCGCGCTGAGCGAAATTCTGGTGACCTCGGAGAACGGCCCGCTGTCCGGTTCTTACGCCAACGGCCTGTCCTCCTATTATGACATGCTGCTCGACCATGCCTTCGGCAACTTCCGCTCCCTCCTGGAGGCGGCCACCCTGCATCCGGTCATGGGGCTTTATCTGGACATGCGCGGCAACGACAAGGGCAGCCTGGTCACCGGCCTTCACGCCAATGAAAACTATGCGCGGGAAATTCAGCAGCTCTTTTCCATCGGCCTTTACCGCCTGTGGCCGGATGGCACGCTGGTGCTCAATTCGCAAAATGCGCTCGTGCCAACCTATAACCAAGGCGTGGTCAGCGGCTTTGCCAGTGTGTTCACCGGCTGGAATTTTTACCAGACCAACCAGGCCAGCGGCCGGCTGCCGACGGGGTGGTATCCCGCCGCCAATTACACGAACCCGATGGTGCTGGTGCCCACCCACCACGAACTGGGCACCAAGCTGCTCCTCGACAACGTCGTCCTGCCGGCGGCGCAGGGTGCGGCGGCGGATTCCACCCAGACGAACTATGATAATTACGGCACGCAGGATTTTGCGCAGGCGCTGGATTCCATTTTTTACAATCCCAATGTCGGGCCGTTCATCTGTCGCCAGTTGATCCAGCGGCTCGTCACCAGCAACCCGAGCCGCGACTATCTTTACCGCGTCGTCCAGACCTTCAATGACGATGGCACCGGGGTGCGCGGCAACTTGCAGGCTGTCGTTCGGACGATCCTGCTGGATTACGAGGCGCGTTCCACCAACTTGGTTGCCTTGAACACCTATGGCAAACAGCGCGAACCGCTCCTGCGCGTCACGGCCGTGGCCCGCGCGTTTCCCGCGCCGCTTCTCCTCGGCGGAACCTATGCCGAAAGCGGCACGCAAACGCTGGCCATCACCACGACCAATGCCCACCGGTTGAACACCGGTGACACCCTGGTGTTGACGTTTACGGATACCTCGGGCAATCCCCCGCCGCCGGGCGGCAATTTCAGCGTGACCGTCACCGGCACCAACACGTTCACGGTCAACGCGCCCAATTTCTCCGCCGGCACGTATGCGCAGAACACCAACGTCATCACCGTCACGAATTCCAACCACGGCCTCCTGCCGGGCAACTCAGTCTACCTCCAGTTCACGACCGGCGGCGCCGCGAGCGGCGTGTATACCATCATCACCAATATTTCTGCCTCGATCTTCACCGTGGCCACCTCGGATGCGACGGTGCGGGCCGGGAATTGTGTGTTGCCCCGGCTCACCGCGAGCGGCTTCACGCAAAGCGGCACGGTGGTGACCGTGGTTTGCGCCGGCCCGCATGGGCTGACGGTCAACGAACCGCTCTATGTCAATTTCCAGACCCAGGTGCCGCCCGACGGCCAGTATCAAGTCGCCACGATTCCTGATGCGACGCATTTCACCATCAACCTCACGACCTCCAGCAACCAATCGCAAAGCAGTTTCACCCTGTATCCGCTCAGCGCGCCCGTGCTGACGCGGAACGGCAACGTCACCGCCCAATACGGCACCTGGAACATGAACACCACGGATACGGGCTCGACCTCCAGCTTGGGCCAGTCGCCGCTACGTTCGCCGACGGTGTTCAATTTCTTCTATCCCGATTACCAGTTCCCCGGCGCCCTGGCCTCGGCCGGCCTGACCACGCCGGAATTCCAGCTCACCTCGGACACCGGCGTGGCCTTGCAAATGAACTTCATGGCCGCTGGTATTCTCAACAATGGCAACAACACGAACGGATTGAGCAGCTACGCGTCCGGCGGCGGCGCCATCGTGGTGGATGTGGGTCCATGGATGGGGACAAACTTCACCGCCAATACCAACGTGTTCACCCTCGTGGATTCGTTGAATACGAGGCTGGCCGCCGGCCAGCTCTCCGGCGTGGCCCGGAGCAATATCGTGAATTACGTCACCAACAATTTCCCGACGTCGTCCTCCACGTGGCAGCGCGACCGTGTCCGCGCCGTGGTCCATCAAATCATCAACTCGCCCGACTACCTGATCCAAAGGTGACCATGAACGAAAAAAACATATCCATCATCACGCGGCGGGAATTCATCCGGCGCGCCGCCTGTGCCGCCGTCGGCACCGTGGCCATGACCTCGGCCATCCGGGATCTGCGGTTTATGAACGCCGCCGTCGCCCAGTCGAACATCAGCGATTACAAGGCGCTTGTCTGCATCTTTCTGCAGGGCGGCAACGACTCGAACAATCTCATCATCCCCACCATCCAGTCCGAATACGACAGCTACGCGGCGATCCGTACGCCCGTGCTGGCAATCCCACAGGGCTCGATTCTCGGCACCGGTTACACGGATGCGGCCGGGCACGGTTATGGTTTGCACCCGGCGTGTCCTGAACTCCTGTCGCTCTTCGGCGAAAGCAAGCTGGCCGTGCTGCTGAATACCGGCACGCTGCTTTACCCCATGACGCGGTCGCAGTACCTCGGCGGCATCCTGCAGAAACCGCCCCAGTTGTTTTCGCACGCCGACCAGGTCATGCAGTGGCAGACCTCCATCCCCGACCAGCCGGCGACCACCGGCTGGGGCGGACGCTGCGCGGACCTGTTGAATTCCGTCCAGCCCGGCGCGCCCATTTCGTTCTGCGTTTCGCTGGCCGGGGCGAACACGCTCGAGGTGGGCAACATCGTGTCCCAATACTCCGTCTCCACCAGCGGGGCGATTTCCCTCCAAGGCGTCACCGGCGCCCGGCTGGCCGCGTTGACGAACATGCTGGGCCTCAATTATTCGAATTTGCAGGCCCGCGCCTATGCCGACGTGGCGCAGCACAGCATCCAGACCGGGAGCCTGCTCAACAACGCCATCACGAACACGGCGGGCAGTTATTGGACCAATCCCTTTCCCACCACCGTCACCGCGCCGCTGGGCGGAACGAAATTCAATTCCACGCTCGCGCCGCAGTTGCAGATGGTCGCCCGGCTCATCGAAGCGGGCAGCCGCGCGGCCGCCAATGGCGGCTTTGGTATGAAACGGCAGATTTTTTTCTGCCAGGTCGGCGGCTTCGATCTGCATACCGGCCAGACGAATTACAGCTCCAACACTCCTGACAACGTGCTCGTGGGCGCCCATACCAATCTGCTCGCGGAACTCAGCCAGTCGCTGTACGCCTTCCAGCGCGCGATGGAGCAGCTCGGCCTCGGGAACAAGGTCACCGCGTTTACCGCCAGCGATTTCAGCCGCACCTTCCCGAGCAACGGGCAGGGCACCGATCACGGCTGGGGCAGTCATCACCTGATTCTCGGCGGGGCCGTGAAGGGCCGGAAAACCTACGGCGCTTTCCCCGCGCTCGCCGTCAACGGCCCGGACGACACCGGCACCGGGCGCTGGATTCCGACCACGGCCATTGACCAGTATTTCGCCACGCTCGCGACCTGGTTTGGCGTGGATAACAGCAACCTCGGCACGATCTTTCCAAACCTCCGGCGGTTCGCCACCAACAACCTTGGTTTCATCTGATGAAGAAGTCTCTGGCTGTTCTGCTGCTGTTGGCCGCAGTGGTGGCGCTGCTCGTTTTTTGGCCTGGCGGAAAGCCGGCCGGCCCGCCGGTGAAAACGGCCGCCGCCCAGGACGCCGCCGTCACCCGGGCGCTGGCGACGGTTGGCCCGCGCGCGGCGGCCATCATCGCGTCCAATTTCCCCGCCGCGCCGCCCGCGACCATACTTTACTCCGTGCCCGAAAAACCTGCGGTGCCGGCGGCCGGCCCGCCGGCCCCGCTGGAGTTCACCAATCTGGCGCCGGCCATCGTGCTCGACAACGTCCGCACCGCCATCCGCAACTACGGCTCGCGCTTTGGCGGCAACCCCGTGGGCACGAACCCGGAAATCACCCGGGCGCTCGGCGGCGAGAACCCGGGCCAGGTCAATTTTCTGAATGCCGACGCCGGGCTGCGCGTGAACGCTGCGGGCGAATTGGTGGATGCGTGGGGCACGCCGTTTTTCTTCCATCAGCTTTCCGGCCACGAAATGGAGATTCACTCTGCCGGCCCCGATAAAATCATGTGGACCGCTGACGACCTGGTAACAGAGTAACTCCTAACCCGCGTAACCAAACGCTCCGCGTTCGCCGGGCGTATGGCGCCGCGCGCCAGCGTCTTGGACTGCGGCGGCCCTCCGCCGCTTTGGACCGGCGTGTCGCACCAGCCCCGTGTTGGTAGGGCGCGCAGTCCTCTGCGCGACGGGGCATCGGTTGCAACGGAACGGTGCGCGTGGAATGACGCGCCCCATCCGGCTTGTCTTCATCCGTGCTCATCCGCGTCCATCCGTGGTAAAAATGGAATTGAACTCCAAGCGTCTAACGCGGCGCGCCCCGCCTCAAAAAATTCGTGTCAATTCGCGAAATTAGCGTAAAAGTCTTTTCCCTCATCCGTGTCGCCCGGCAGCTTCGCCGCAGTTACCGGTGAGGCGCCGCGCGTCTTGCCGGTTGGCGGCCGCTCCGCCATAATCCCGCCGTGAAAATTCTCGTTGCCATCACCGGGGCCAGCGGCGCGCTCTATGCGCAGCGGTTGCTCGACAATCTGTCGCCGCGCGATCACGAAATCCATGTCGTGCTGAGCCATTACGCCCAGCAGGTCGTGGCCGAGGAGTTGCCCGGCGGCTTGCGCCTGCCCGACGGCGTGAAGGCGCATGGCCTCAAAAGCATGAACGCACCGTTCGCCAGCGGCTCGAATCCGCCGGACGTGATGGTGGTTATTCCGTGCACCATGGGTACGATGGGACGCATTGCCCACGGCTACAGCGAGGACGTCCTCCTCCGTGCCGCCGACGTGGTGCTGAAGGAAAAACGAAAGCTGATTCTCGTCCCGCGTGAAACCCCGCTGAGCCTCATCCACGTCAAAAACATGGAACTGCTGCTGCTGGCCGGCGCGACGTTGATTCCGGCGAACCCCAGTTTTTATTCCGGCGCAAAAACGATTGTGGAACTGGCGGATACCGTGGTCGCCCGCGTGCTCGATCACATCGGCGTGCCAAACCAGTTGGCCCCGCGCTGGATCGCCGAAAAAGAGTGACCCGGCGCATGTTTTCCACACTTCAAAAATGGGGTTCCTTTGTGCGCTTTTCGCACACGGTGTTTGCCTTGCCGTTCGCCTTGGCGGCCATGCTCGTGGCCGCCCGCGAGGATCGCGGCTGGCCGGGATGGCGCGTCTTTGGGCTGATCCTGGCTGCGATGGTCGGCGCGCGGACGTGTGCCATGGCCTTCAACCGCATCGTGGACCGCAAGTTTGACGCGCTGAACCCGCGCACGCAGAACCGCCATCTGCCGGCCGGGGAAATCTCCCTGGCCAGCGCCGTGACCCTCTGCCTGCTTTCCGGCGCGGGCTTGGTGGGGGCGTGTTACCTGCTCAATCCCCTCTGTTTCTATCTCTCGCCTGTCGCGCTGGTGGCGGTGTGCTTTTATTCGCTGACCAAGCGGTTCACGGATTACACCCACGTTTTTTTGGGCATCGCCCTGGCTCTCGCGCCGATTGGGGCGTGGCTGGCGGTGAAGGGGACCATGGTCTCTGGGCTGGAAATTTCCCAGATGACCGTGCTGGCCTTCGCGGTCGTGCTCTGGCTCGTAGGCTTCGACATTATTTACGCGCTGCAAGACTACGAGTTCGACCAGGCGCACGGCCTGCGTTCGCTCGTGGTGGCCTGGGGGCCGAAGAACGCGCTGTCCGCCGCCTTTCTGGCCCATATGATCATGTGCGGCTTGCTGCTCGGCTTTGGCTTGCTCTGCCACTTTCGGCTGGCATATCTGATTGGCTGGCTCCTCATCCTCGGCTGTCTGGTGCTGGAACATTGGATCGCCCGCCGGCGCAGTTTGAACTGGATCAACCTCGCCTTCTTTCGCCTGAACGCCCTCGTCGGCGTGGTGTTTCTAGTGGTGGTGGCGGCCGAGGTCGTTTTTAAGGGCGGTTTCCGTCTGCGGTAGTCTGTCTGGCCAGCGCTAATTGTTCGTGTTAGCGTTCCGACTGGACTTGGGTTCGCGCGGCTGCTTGAATGGCCCCATGCACATGTTGACGCCCGCCCGCTACGCGTTGGTTCTGGCGGCGTCACTTTGTCTGGCCGGTTCCTTGCGTGCCCAGCCTGCGCTCGGGCCCGCGCCGCTCGCCCCGGCGGATGTTGCGGGGTTGCCGGGCGGTGGGCCGCACCCGCGGGTGGTCACGGGCGGTTTTGCCGTGGACACCAGTTCGCGCGAGCAGGTGCGGGCGTTTTATAACGCGGTGTTTGCTTCGTCCGATGGCATCCCGATCAATTCCACCGCCGTCATCGCAAACTGTATTCCTGGCACCAATTCGCCCCTGTTCGTCAATGCCACCTTGCGGCGCATCAATTGGTTTCGCGCGCTGGCGGGCATTCCCGCCGCCGTGACGTTCGATGCGGGCGAATGCACGGCCGACCAGGCGGCGGCGCTCATGATGGCGGAACACGGTGGCCCGTTGCAGCACACCGGCGACTGGACCGGCTGGAACTGTGCGACCAGTGCTGGCATCAGCGCGGCGGCCAGTTCCGATCTCGCACAAGGGAATAATGGTCCCGATTCCATCGTGGCTTACATCTGGGATGCGGGCGCGGAAAATTATGAGGTCGGTCACCGGCGCTGGATTCTTTATCCACAAACCCAGGTCATGGGCACCGGCGATGTGCCCGCGCAGAATAATTATAGTGCCGCCAACGCCACCTGGGTTTTTGATGCCAATTTTGGCGGCCCCCGGCCGGCCACGCGCACGCCCTATGTGGCTTGGCCGCCAGCGGGTTATGTGCCGTATCAGGTCGTTTATCCGCAGTGGTCGTTTGCCTTGCCGGGCGTGGATTTCAGCGCCGCCACCGTCAACCTGACCAGCAACGGGGTTCCCCTGGCCGTGATCAAACAGAGTTTTGTGGCCGGGTACGGCGAGAACACCCTGGTCTGGTATCCCGCAAATTTAGCCCCGGACACCACGACGACCTTTCCCTTCAATGGCCAGGACACGGTTTATGGCGTGACCATCGGCAATATCGTGGTCGATGGCGTGCCGGCCACCTTCAACTACAACGTCACCGTGATCAATCCCGCCACATCCGGCGCGGATACTTTCCCCCTGATCGTCAGCGGTTCCAGCCTCCCCGTGGTGGGTGCGGGCAATCTTTATGCCTGCACGGCCGCCACCGACCCCAACCTCACCGGCTACCGCTGGCTCACGGCGCAGGCCACCAATGGCAATCTGGTGGATAATGCCGCGAATGGCACCACCAACTTCTTGGTCTCGCCATTGCCGACCTATCCGCTCGTCACCAATTCCTCCACCGGTTCCGGTCTTTGTTTCCACCTGACCACGCACACCAATCCCGTACCGCGAATCCTTCAGTTAAAGGAGCATTTGTTTCCCACCAATACCACCACCTTGAGTTTCAAGAGTTTGCTGGGCATGGCTTACCCCAACCAAACCGCCCGGGTGCAAATCTCCACCAATGGCGGTGCCGCTTGGTGGGATCTTTACGCCCAGGCCGGCACGGGCAGTGCGGCCTCCACCTTCACGGCGCGTACGCTTTCCCTGACCAACTGTGCCGGCTTGGAAACGCTCCTGCGCTTTAATTTTGATTTTGCCTCCGGCACTTACGATTCGCGGGTCGCCGCCAACATCGGCTGGTCCTTGCAGAATATTGTGCTGACCAACACCCAACAACTGGTGCAGTTCACCACCAATGCCACACCGTCAACCAACTTCACCTTCACCCCCGCGCAAGCCGGCAATTATGTCCTGGCCGCCGGCGGCGTCATTTTCAACGAATTCCCCCTGAGTCTGGGCCCATTAAAACCGGTCACCGCCGTGGTCGGTCCGACCGTGATCGTTTTGAATGCCCCCCTGATTACCGGCAGCCAGGTCACCATCAACTTCACGCTGGCCGCCGGGGTGGCATCGACGTTCCGGTTGCTCCAGACCGATCAGTTGGGCGGAGTCTGGGTGACCAATGCCAGCGCCGTGCTGACCACGAACATGCCCGGCAGTTCCTTCCAGTTCACTACCACAAATGGTTCCGGCACACGGTTTTATCGGGTGCAATCCCCCTGAGCCAGCCCCCGTCACCGGGCGGATAGACCGGTTTTGGACATGGGCGTAGCTTAAGCCAGTCCTTACCCCGGTAACGAATGGCGCCGGGCATATGATTTTGCATGCCGCTGGGAGCGTTTCTCGCTCGCCGCGATTTACGCTGGCAACATGGGGCCGGGGAGAAAATTCTCCCAACCGTAATCGTTCGCGGTTTGCCCCCCTGCAACCTCGAAATGCGCAAGTTGTCAGATAATCATCTGATCGATTGTGAGGTTCAGGCTCTTCGCTATTTTCGATGGAATAGAGCGTTTGAAGAAATACTGTAGCCATGTGGAGCGAGGATTTTTGGGTTTTGGCGAGGCTTTGGCGAAGGAGCATGCCCCCTGCGGCCTGTGACTGAGCCGAAACGAAGCCAAAACCCAAACAGACCGCTCTCCCCGTTCT
>Ga0302322_100001286_pt1 | contig 20340 bp, 19 predicted proteins | sample Fen_T0_2_FD_203757 | JGI IMG/M metagenome (GOLD analysis project Ga0302322, IMG submission 203757) | Peat permafrost microbial communities from Stordalen Mire near Abisko, Sweden - Fen_T0_2 | ecosystem: Environmental > Terrestrial > Soil > Wetlands > Permafrost | place: Sweden: Abisko...
CGCTGCCAAGAAGGCGCCGAAAGTCGCGAAGAAGCGCGTCGCCAAGCGCAAAGTCGCCAAGAAGGGCGCTGCCAAGAAGAAGAAGAAGGCCGCCAAGAAGGCGTGAGCCTTCGCCGGGCTGACCCGGTCACGGTCCTGAACGCATCGGCGGCTCGGACCCTGGCCAGAACGGCCCAGCGGGTACTCGGGCGCGCTCAGAAATGGGCGCGCTCGAGCCAAAAGAGCTCGGCGCTCTTCAGCATGGGCTGAACGGCTGAGCCAAACCCGGCTTCTCTAAAGCCGGGCTCGGGCACGAAGATGGGCATCAAACCCCGTCTCGTGCTCGTGTAGTTTTGTGCGTCTCGATCCGTGCCCCGATGTCGGCGCCCAGCCCCGTGCTCACTCGCCGAGGTAGAGGCGCAGCGAGGCCGCCGCAGCGCGACGATCGAAGGCGATACCGACGAGCTCATCGCGCTTCGAGATGTCCTCGAACAGGTGCAGCAGAAAGCCGTGGAAGGCGACGCATTCGTCGATCGCGGCTTCGAGACGCGAGGGATCGACCAGGTCCGTATCTTCCAACCCGGACATCGCTGCCATGAACGCGTCGAAGCGCGGATAATCCGTGGACCGTAAGAGCGGGTAACCCATGGCTCGGAAGTAGGCCAGGAACTCGCGAACATATTGGAAGTTGTGCACTGCGGCCCAGCGATCCTCGTTCGGTGAGTGTTGCGCCTTGGTCGAAAACGCGCGCACGATTTGCGCGAACATCCACACGTCGCGACGTAGCCGCTCACTGGTCTCGCGGCGCGCGGCCTGATCATCGAACACGCTGCCGTCCTCGAAGCTTGCACCCAGCGCCTTGCCCAGGAAGAGCACGGCATTTTGCAACGCGGGCCGCAAGTTCTCGACGCAGACATCGATCCGCGTGCGCAAGTCGCTGGCTCGCGTCGCCTCGTCCATCGCTGGTAAATCGTGCTGGAAGGCCCGCCGCATTTCCAAGCGCAAGCTGCCCGCGATGCCCTGCAACGCGCTGCGAATACCGATCAAGCGGTGGCCGCCCGCGCGCAACGTCGCGGAACGCCCGCGTATTTCCCAGGCGCTCTGGCTCATCACGTCTCGCTCGAAGCCCTCCGCCAGTAGGATCCCCGAATTCTGTCGTAGGTAGTTACTGAGGGCGCGCGCATCGGAACGAAGCACGCTGAGCACGAGGTAGGTGCTGCCCACTTGCTGTCGCCGACGCTCCACGTCGCCGCCGAGGCGACTCAAGAGCGTCAGGTAACGCAGCATGCGAAACAGCGACAGGAACGTCAGCGCAACCAGCCGATGTGCCTCCGCGCCTGGCACGCTGCGAATCAGTTCCAACACTTGCGCTGACTTGATGCGATCGAACTCGGGTCGAAACTCGAGCGCGTTCAGCGGATTGAAGAACGCGCTGCGGTCGATCTCGCGATACACGCTGGCCAAGAGCGCGTGAAATAGCCGGAACGAAACACGCGGGGTGCGCAGCATGCCCTCGACCACCTCGTTGGCCGAGGTTAGGCCATGGCGCAGGGTGATCAGGCTCTCTTGAGGCGTATTTTGCTGAGCGCCCTGGGTCAGCAGGCGGTAGCGGGCGTTGTCCTCGGGCAGCATCGTCTCGAGGTAACGATGAAAGACGAACGCGCGGTCGAGCGAGCCGAGCAGTTGCCGCGCGAGCACCACCGCGCGGTCCAAACCGTCGTGGTAGGTCTTCAGCGCAAACCGAAAATCTTGTGTCACTACCAACGCGCGTCGCGGCGGACCGGGGTGGTTGCGCGGATTGGAGAAGCAAGCGGTGGCCTTGAGCAGCACCTCGAATTCGAACAAGACATCGTCCTTGTTCTCGAGTGCGAGCTCCTCCAGCCAGCTCTCGCGCAATACGCGGTGCTCGCGATGGATCGCGCGCGTTCCGCTGAGTAGCGCGCTGTAGGGGTCTTCCCCGGGACCCACCGGAAACAAGCTTCGCCTGGGGAACGTGCTTACCAAATGGCCTCGTCGACGCGGGTGACGGACTTCACAGGCGCGCTCAGGGCGTGAAGTTGAACGGGTAGTTCGTGCTGGTTTCCATGGCCCGCGACGATTTCGGGTAGTGGATGCCGCGGATGACGGCCAGCACGCAATCGATGACGGGCGGCGCCTTCAGCGTGGAGCGCTCTTGGTTCAGCTCCGCCAGCTTCACCTTGCCCTCCGGGTCGAGCACGAAGTGAATCACGACATCACCTTTGAGATCTTTCTGATCTTTGCGGGCGTCGTCGTAGCACTTGCGTGCCGCTTTCCGGTTATCCATCACGAGCTTGCGGATCACATCCATGGTGCGCGTTTCGACCACGGCCTTGCCGTTCACGGGTGACGGCTCGACGGCGCTTGCAGCTGCCGTTTCCTTTGCCGCACCATCGTCGCTCTTGGCGGTCTTTTCACCGACCCAGCCCTCGTCCTCGCCTACCGACGGTTTGCTGGGCGCCGGCGCTTCGGGGGCAGCCGCGTCGGGCGCGGCAGTGGATTCAGGGGGTGTTGCGGGGGCCGGCGTGCTGCCCCCGCACGCCGTGGCCGCAAGGGCAGCCGCAATCATCAACGAGCAGAATGGGTGTGCGACGCGCATGGCGCCGGATACTAACCCGCTCGCGCCGGCGGCCAGCGCACGAAACACGTCACCAGCGCGACGACCGTGCCTGCGTTTCGCCGTGGCGCGAAAAATGCGCTCTTTCGTGCGCGTTCGCTTCAGCCGGCCTTCAGGAAGGGCTGCCACTCTTCGAACGGCTCGCGCATGACCATCGAGATTTGCTTGGCGGTGGACCAGCGCGGGCGCTTGGGTTCTTTCAGCAGCTTCATGCCCGCTTCGAGCGGCGTCCGTCGCCCCTTCTTGAGGTTGCAGGAGCGGCACGAGATCACCAGGTTGGTCCAAGAGTCCTCGCCCCCGCGCGAGCGGGGCTGCACGTGATCGACGTTGAGCTCGCGGTGGCCAGGGCGCCGCGCGCAGTACTGGCACTGAAAGTCGTCGCGCAGCAGCAGATTCTCGCGGGTCAGGCGGACCGAAGCGCGCGGCGTGCGCTCATAGCGCAGCAGATGGAGCACCCGCGGCACTCGCAGCGCGCCGCCGACGATCGGAAGCGAGTCATCCGCGTGGCGCACGGGCAGGCTGCGCCAGAGCGAGAAGTCGTAGGTGTCGCCGGCGGTATCGACCGCGTGGCCCACCCCGCCATAGAGCAACACCATGGCGCGTCGCGCCGTGGTGACACTCACCGGTGCGAAGAAGCGATTGAGCAGGAGGACGGGCAAGTTCAGCACATCGCGCCGGCCATCCGCGTTTCCAGTGACTGCTCGTTCCAAAGCGTCCACTGACTTTCAGGCTAGCACAAAAAGCCACGGATTCGCGCGTGTCACGCTCGACCGCGCCTCGATAGTGGGCTATCTCCGGCTGGCCTTCGACTTGGCCCCGCGTTCTCTCGCAACAGGCATGAGTTTTGGCTCCCCAGGTATCGATGTTCAGATCTGTTTTAGGCTCGGTGTTGGCGTCCCGTCTGTCCCGTTCGGCGGCCGTCTTGGGTTCGTCGGTCATCATTTGGGGCTGCGCTGCTGGCGGCCCATCGGAGGCCGAATGGCCACCGGTCTCCAAACGCTGGTTCGATCGCGGGGATGCAAGCTTTCGCCAGGGTGACCTGGAGGACGCTGAGATCGCGTCCGAGAATGCTCTGCGGGTAACGCCAGATCGTGAGGAAGTGCGGCTACTTGCCGCGCGGGTGGCGTTAGCGAGGCTGGAGTATGCGCGCGCCCTCCAGCTGACTCAGGGGCTCGAATCCAACGAGGCGCGCTCACTGCGCGGCCGAGCCTATTGGTACTCCGGGGACGTCGATCATGCGGCCGATGAACTCGAAAAGCTCGTGGCCGACCCGGAGGTCCGCGACCCGTGGGCGGTGGAAATCGCGAAGCTTGCCCGACGTGGTGTGGGTCGAAAGCCGTTCGAGCTGAGCGGCGGGCAGGTCGCGGTGGTCGAGATGCCGCGCACTGGCTCGGCTGCGATGATTGTGCCGCTGGAAATCGACGGGGAGCCGGGGCTCGGGCTGATCGCGACGGGCACGCCCGAGGCCGTCCTCGACTCGAGCGGGGGCGGGCAGGCGAAATGGGTGTCGCTGCGCTTCGGCGAAGCCCCGCTCAGCTCTGCCGAAACCGACCGTCGCGTCGGGGTGCGCGACGTCCCGGCGCTCGCCCAGGACCTGTCGGGAATTTCCCGCGCAGTAAACGCGCCGATCAAGATCTTGCTGGGCGTGAATCTGCTCCGCCACATGCATCCGACCTTCGACCTGATAGGCGGCCAGTTCGTAGTACGCCGGTACGAGGCACCTCCGCCGCCCGTCGCGACGACGCTCAAGGTCAATTACGTACGTGGCGGCGGTATGCTGCTGCGTGGCGCCTTCAGTTCGGAAGCCACGGCCGCCCAGGCGTCGCTATTGGTGGACACGTCGATCGTGTCTCAAGGCGCGCCGACTCTGCTCGATAGCGGGGGCTGGAAGAAAGCCGGCGTCGCGCCCTCCAGCCTGCGCGTAGTGCCGAATGGGGGCGGCATGAAGTCGGGCACCGTTCCGCTACTCAAGCTGGGTGCTTTCGAGCTTGCGAGTGTGCCTGCGCTCTCGGGCGATGAACCGGTCAAGGTGTGGGAGGATCGCCTGGGCATCGAGCTCGACGGCTTGGTCGGTTCGGGTCTGTTGGCGTACTTTCGGATCACGCTGGCCGATGCCGGGCGCACGATGTGGCTGGAAGAAATGCCGCGCGACGCCTTCGTGCCCTCCACTTCAGCGCTCGCGATTCCGGAAGGGCCGGACGAGGCGCCTGAAGAGGCGCCCGATGAAGAGGTGGCGCCGTCCTCCGGCAAGACGGACAAGTCGGGCAAGCCGAGCAAACCGGGTCCGGCCAAGGCCATTGCACCCGCGCCCCCCGCGAAGCCTCCGGGCGCAGCGACGCCTGCCGCCGTGCTGCCCGCGAAACCCCCGCCGGCCTCGGCACCCGCAAAGGGCACGACCAAGCCGTGAGCCCGAGCACGCAGGTCGCGCTCTACGCGGGCAGCTTCGACCCGCCGACCTTCGGTCATCTGGACCTGGTTGAGCGCGCATCTCAGCTTTTCCCTCGAGTGGTGGTGGCGATCGGCGTGAATCAAGCGCGCGTGCCGCTATTCACCCTGGATGAGCGGCTGGCACTGATGCAATCCATCTGTGCGCCCTATGCCAACGTAGAAGTGGCCTCATTTCGCGGGCTATTGGTGGATTACGGCAAGAGCATCGGCGCCCGCGTGATCGTGCGCGGGCTGCGTGCCGGCACTGATTTCGAGTACGAGCTGCAGATTGCCCACGCCAACGCCGACCTGAAGCCCGAGATCGACACGGTATTTCTTCCTACTCGCACCAACTATGGCTTCATCTCGGCCACGCTGGTCCGGGAGATCGCCAGCTACGGCGGTGATGTCGGTCGCTATGCGCCGCCCGTGGTGTGCGCCGCGCTTCAGCGCAAGTTCGGCGCGCCGTAGCCCGAGGTCAATAGACCGCGTGTGGCGTGGGCATGAACAGCAGCACGAACAGGATCAGGCACAACCAGGCTACGGCGCGCCGCCCTCGGCCGAGCTCGCCTGGTTCGAACGGCGGATGGTCGGCGCTGCCCGAGAGGCGACCAATCAGGCCCGTGAAGCCGTACCAGACCAGCCAAAAAAGCGAGTTCGAGAAGGCATACCCGTAGCCGAGTGAGCTGTGGTGCAAGACCACCGGGCCAATGAACTTGAGCAAATTGTAGCCAAAAAGCAGGAGTAACCCGCGACGAAGCCAGCGCGCGACGGCGTGCTGCCGCTCGCCGAACAGCGCGAACGCGATGTGCCCGCCGTCGAGCTGACCCCACGGCAGTAGGTTGATCATGGTCACCAACAGGCCTACCCAGCCGGCATAGGCAGTCGGGTGCAGGTGCACGTCCAAGCCGTCGGGGATCGGCCCGGTGAAGACGCGCTTCATCAGCAGGTACAAAAGGCTCTGTCCCTCTTGCGTGTAGTGCCCGGTGTTGGGACCGATCTCAGACTGCGAGAGACCGATTGCCAAGACCGGCAGCGCGACCGCCATGCCTGCGAGCGGTCCAGCGGCGCCGATGTCCAAAAGCGCGATGCGCGAGCGGATCCGACCGCTCATGCCGATGATCGCTCCCATTGTGCCGAATGGGCTAAGGAATGGCAGCGGAATGAAAAACGGCAGAGAAGCCGGCACCTTGTGTAAGCGCGCCGCGATGTAGTGGCCCGACTCATGGGCGATCAGGATTGCCATGAGCGGCAGCGCAAAGGGCCAGCCGTGCCAGATCTCGAGTAGGCGTCGTGGGTTCAACGACTCCGCCAAGCTCGGGTCCGCTTCGGCCGCCCCTGTCCAGAACACACTGATCAACGTCAGCACGAACAAGACTAGCGGCAGCCCGTACTTGATCGGTTCCTGCTCGTCGTAGGCACCACTGTCGTGGTGCGCGGGGAAGCCGGGGCTATCGCTCATGGCCCAGCGATTCACGAAGCTTGAGCGACAATCGCTCGAGCTGCGGGGCGAGTTCTGCGTCGAGAACGCCGATTTCGGTCTCGATGCGTAGGTTGCCGCGGCCGCGAGTCGGATCCGCTCGTAACACCACGACCGCGGCATCGAGGCCCAGCGCCGGTAGCGAAAACTCGAGCAATTTCGCGTCCTCGGGGTGCGCGACGAGGGTGATGCGGCGGGCCCCGCGCGCTTCGCCGAGTGCTTGGCGTGCCAGCGCCGCCACCTGTTCGGGCGCGACGCGTAGGCTTTCGCCCAGCAAACGTTCAGCGAGCAGGCTGGCCAGCTGCACGCAGCGATCGAGCGAGCGTTCATCAGCGCGCGCTTCGTGATGCTGAAGAGCGAGTGCGCGCGCAGCGATCTTGGCAGCGGCATCGGCGCGCGCCTCGGTTTCGGCACGCAGGCGGACTTCGGCGGCGGCGCGCTCCGCGTCGTCGATGAGCTTTGCCGCTTGCGCTTCGGCTGCCGCGATCAACGAGCGCGCGCGTTCGGCGGCTGCCAACACCTCGCGAGGTACGAGCTGACCCCACGGCAGCGTCTTTTCCTCGACTCCGAGCGAGACCGGCACGGCCGCCGCTAGGCCATCGGCCTTGATCACCCGTCCTAGCCCTAGCTTCATTTGACGGACCGCGCTGCCAAAGCGCCAGCTAATCGTGACAATTCGCTGGCCAAAGCTGCGGCGCGCCGTTCGCGCTTGGGGTGGGCCAGACGACGCACGAAAGCGCGCGCTTCGTCGTGCGGAATGACGAACGGTTCGAGCAGTTCAGCGTCGCGACGGCCGGCCAGGTAGCTCACTGCCGCGAACGCGCGCTGAAAATCCGAACTTTCGAACAGGGTCATCGGGGTCAGACCGCTTCGACCACCACAGCGACGGCTTCGCCACCGCCGATGCACAGCGTGGCTAGGCCGCGCCGCGCGTTCCGTGCGCGCAGCGCGTACACGAGCGTGGTCAAGATGCGGGCGCCCGACGCGCCGATGGGGTGGCCGAGAGCAACTGCGCCACCGTTGACGTTGACGCGCTCCGGATCGAGGCCAGTGAGCTTTCCGCAGGCCATCGGTACGCATGAAAATGCTTCGTTGATTTCCCACAGATCGATGTCGACAGGCCTCAAGCCTAGCTTGTTCAACGTGACGGCGATGGCTGCCGCGGGCGCGGTCGTGAACCACTCCGGCGCCTGAGCCGCGTTGCCGTAGCCAACGATTCGCGCCAGCGGCGTGAGCCTTTTCTCGCGCACGGTTCGTTCACTGGCCAAAACCAGCGCGGCGGCGCCATCGTTGATGCTGGAGGCATTGGCCGCGGTGATTGTTCCGTCTTTGCTGAACGCCGGCTTGAGTTTGGCGAACTTGCTCGGATCGCCGCGACCGGGCTCTTCATCGTCGCTGATCGAGAGCGCGTCGCCCTTGCGTTGCGGCACCGCAACAGCCACAATTTCCGCTGAAAATGCGCCGCTTTGCTGTGCGACGTGGGCGCGTCGGTAGCTCTCGGTCGCGAACGCATCTTGGGCCTCGCGCGTGAGATTGTACTCCTTTGCGCATAGCTCGCCCGCGTTGCCCATGTGGAAATCGTTGTATGGATCCCAAAGGCCGTCGAAGATCATGCCGTCGACCAACTTGCCGTCGCCCATGCGATAGCCGGTGCGCGCTTCGCGCAAGTAGTAGGGCACGTTCGACATCGACTCCATGCCGCCCGCGACGACCAGCTGCGAGTCGCCGAGAAGTACGGTCTTGGTTGCAAAGACTACCGCTTGCAGGCCCGAGCCGCACACCTTACTCACCGTCGTGCTCGGCACGGTGTTCGGAATCCCGCCAAATATGGCCGCTTGCCGCGCGGGTGCCTGCCCGATGCCGGCACTGAGCACATTGCCCATGAAGACCTCGCCGATCTCATCGGACGCGAGCCCAGCGCGTTCTACGGCGGCGCGGATGGCGACGGCGCCCAGGCGCGGCGCGGCCAGACTGGCGAACGCGCCCAAGTACGAGCCGATTGGCGTGCGGGCGGCGCCCACGATGTAAACGGCGGGAAGGGTGGTCATTGGATAATCAGGTAGCCAAGCCTGCTTGGGCCAGGTTCTTGCGCATGCGCGCGTCCGGCTCTTCCAGATTCGGGACGAAGGGTGTGCCGGTGATTTGGTCGACCGCCTCGATGTATCTGCGCGTAGCTTCGACGCGCACGCCATCGGGAATCACCGGGATCGGCCCGTCGCCACGGTAATTTTGGTCGACCAAGTAACGGCGTACGTATTCCTTGTCGAAGCTCTCCGGATCTTGGCCGGCTTCGAAACGCGGCTCGTAGCTGGCCGAGTACCAAAAGCGAGACGAATCCGGAGTGTGGATTTCGTCGATTACGACAATCTGTCCGTCTGCCGTCTTGCCGAACTCGTACTTGGTGTCGACCAGGATCAGGCCGCGGGCGGCGCACAGCCGCTGGCCCTCGCGGAAGAGCGCCATGGCCATTTCGGCCGCCGCGTCGAAGTCCGCGGCAGGCATGCCCGAAATCTGCAAAATCTCTGCGCGCGACGCCGAAATGTCGTGGTCGCCCTTGGGCGCCTTGGTGCTGGGTGTGAGGATCGCATGCGGCAGTCTGGCGTGCTTTTTCAAGCCTTCAGGTAGACTGTGGCCGCAGAACTCACGCGCGCCCCGTGCGTAGTGGACCCAGATACTGGTCGAGGTCGTGCCCGTCAGGTACGCCCGCACCACCATCTCGACCGGCAGCGGGGTGCACTCCTTGGCGATCAAAATATTCGGATCGGGAACCGCCAGCACGTGGTTCGGCGCAATGTGTGCCGTGTTCGCGAACCAAAACGCCGCCGCGTGGTTCAGCACTTGCCCCTTCAGAGGCAGCGTGCCGAGTACGCGATCGAACGCGCTGATGCGATCGGTGACGATGATCACACGCCGACCGTCAGCGGTGCTGTAGTTATCTCGTACCTTGCCCTCGTACTTCTTTCCTAGCCGTGGAAAGTCGCTGCGATCGAGGGGATGCGCGAGTGCCTTTTGAATCAGGGAAACGTCCACCAAAGTGCGCAAAAGCTAACACTATCCAGCGATCTTGGTAGGCGCCAGTGCAACGTTCTGGTGTGCCGCTGTGAAGGTTTGGTGATAGTAGCCGGAATTGTACCGGTTTCTCAGTAACACGCCCTCCCTCATCGGGGGGGTCACCCCCGCGCCGGCTCCAAATCACGCCTTCGCGATCACGAAGCGTGCAATTCGCTGGGGTCCCACCCTGGAATTTTTGGGGCCTCTATCCCAAAAATTCTCGACACATCCGGCATGCAGACCCTAACCTGATGCAGACCCTAGCCTTCGGAACGCCGCGAAAATTGCCGAGGCCGAGCCAAGTCCTCGGACGAGTGGCCGTGCTGGATATCGCCTTTGCTGGTGCGGGCAGCGGCGGTGGCTTTCCCAAAATTACCCTGCCCTTCATCGAGGCACTCGGCGACCGCCTGCGCGCTTGGGTCGATCATCACGATCACGAGCTGCACGCGAGCTATGCCTCCGATCCCCGCTTCGTGCTCGCGACCAAGGCCGAGCATGGCGCCTGTCCAGAGATGATCACCGAGGAATTGGTGGCGCGCGTGGGCGTGATCGATACCATCGTTTGCCACACTGATTTCGATGGCTTGGCCAGCGCAGCCAAGTGGGTACGAAATGGAGTCGAGTCCTACCCGGGCTGCGATGACGATGCGCGCGCCATCGATACGCGCATGGGCACGCCCAGCGCCGTCGCCAATCGTTTCGACCGCGCGCTCCGCGCGAGGCCCCGGGACGAAGGCCTTTTTGGCCTAATCGTGCGGCATTTGGCAACCGGTCTAAAGGACGAATCGTTGTGGCAGCCGATCGATCGTGCGGCCGAAGATCTGATTCCGATCGAGCGTGAGACTCGGCGCGCGGCCGAGCGCTACCAGCGGCTGAGCCCCGGCGTGGCATTTCTCGAGCTCGGCCCCGAGTTCGTGCGTGTGGACAAGACGTTGTTGCTTTTGCTCGGCCAAGAGCGCGAGCCGATCAGCGTGGTCGTCGATCGCGACAACGTGAGCGTGGCTGCGCGCTTCGATAGCGGGCTCAATTTCGTGACCTTGTTCAAGTTAGGGGGCGGCATGCCGACGCGCGTGTCGGTGCCGCGTCCGCGCTTGAACGAAGTATTGCGCGCGCTGGGCGTGGATCCGAGCCTGGCTGGAGTCGAAGGTTGAGACCGAGAGCGCGATTTCTTGCTGCTTTCTGGGGAATGCTTGGCGCACTGCTCGCGCTGCCAGCTCGCGCGGCGACCGGCGTGGTCGCCTTTGCGCCGCCGGGTGCCGGACAGGGCGGCTTGGCCGTCGGCTTCGATGCAGCGGGCGCTCTACGCATGGCGCCCTGTGCGGCCAAGGGCTGCAGCGTCGATCGGGGGACTGAAGTCACATTTCCGGCCGAACTGCGCCCGGCGATCGCGAACGCGCAGTTCTCGGTCGTCGGCATCGGTGAGGGCCGGCGCGCGATCGTCGTCTCGGTGACGGACGCGCGGGCAGCGAAATCGTGGTCGGCGGTGATCACGGGCGGTTTGGCTGCCGGCGCACCGAATCTGGTTTTTGCTGGATTTACCGGGTTTACGGCGGGTGAAGAGGGGACGCGGCGTGGTCAACGAGTCGAGATTTCGCCGCCCGACGAGAGCGGCGCGCGTCGGATCGTGGTTGGCGACGTGCAGGAAGATTTGTCGCTGTGTGGGCGTCCAGCATTGCTCGCCCCGCAGCTCCTGGCCGGTATCGACCTGAAGCTGCATCCCGCCAAGGTGCAGCGGCTGAGCATCGAGGAGCGTGACAGCGCGCGGCGAGTGACTGCGGTGCGCGCTGCGTCGACCGACGCCGCAGTTGCCGGGTTCGGCGTGTTGCGCGCGGTGGCAGCCACGAGCGCTGTCGGCAGCCCAGGTGCGTTGACCGACGGCAATCCCGAAACGACTTGGGCCGAAAATCGCGGCGGCGCGGGACGCGGCGAATTCGTGCTGCTGAACGCGCCGCCCCAGCTGCCGATTTCTGGCCTGGATCTGCTGATCCGGCCGGCCAAAGCGAGCGTGCCTGGCGGGGTTTCGCCGCGCATCTTCTGGCTGGCTTTCAATCACGGCTTGGTCGAAGTGACGATGCCGGAAGACGCCTGGAAGTTCCCCGGCGCGCACTACGCAGTGAAGCTGGATCCGCCGCTGCAAAGCGATTGCCTCGCGCTCGTGACCGAGACCGCGTTCGACGAGAATCCGAACGCGCGTGTCACGTTTGCAGAGCTCAGCGCACGCACCGAGTTCGATGCCGCGTCAGTACCGGCTCTGGTGGCTGCGCTGGCGGGCGGCGGTGAGCGTGCTCAGGCCGCGGCAGCCGTGCTGCGCACGCTTGGACAGCCGGGCTATGAAGCGATCGCGCAGTCCTTCGATAGTCTCGATGAGGGCGGTCGTCGCGTGGCGCTCGACCTCCTCGACCAGGCGCCATGTGAGACCAGCTTGCCAGTGTTTTTGAAGGCATTCTCTGGGCTTTCAGCGGCTCACGCGATCCACGGTCGGGATCATATCCGTCGCTGCGGCAAAGCCGCCGCGCCATTCTTGGTGGCCGCTGCAAAGACGGCCAAGGGCGCCCAGCAGATCAATCTCCTCGGCGAGTTGCTGCTGGCGGACGCGGCGCAATGCGTGGACCTGATCGTGAGCTTGCTCGACGTCGATTCGCGCTTGCGCCGAAACTCCCTGCGCATCGCGTTGGCGCGTGCCAGCGCGGCGGATGGAGCCAAGCCGCGCGTACTTGCGGTGCTCTCGGACCCTGCGACTAGCGAACGAGTCACGGTCGAGGTGCTACGTGCGCTGGGCGGACGCATTGGCGATTTTCAGCCCGCGGCCGGCGCGGCGCTGACGCGCGTTTCGAGCCCGAGCGCCGGCTTTCGTACGCGCTTCCTGCTGCTTTCGCCGAGCGCTGAGCTGGTCGGGCACGACCCCGCGCTACGCGCGGCATTTGCACGAGATTTGGCCTCCGATCCGGATCCCCGCTACCGCGCGCAGGCGCTCAGCGTGCTGAAAGATCCGGTGCAGTTTTCGACTCAGATCAACAATGCCTTGAATGACTCGGACGTCCGCGTGCGTGAAGCGGCCATCCGTGCGAGCAGCGGTCTGCCGAGCACCGTTCCCGCATTGAGCGAGCGCTTGGCAAAGGATCCCTGGCCGCTCGTACGCATGGCCGCCGCGGACGCGTTGGCCGAGGTCAAAGGCTCGCCCAACGCGGCAACCGCACTGTCGCGCGCCATCGGGGACGAGTCGCCGCACGTGCGAGCGCACGTCATCATCGCACTCGGCGCGCACCGCGCGAGCTCCGAGCTCGTCAAAATCCGGGCCCATTTGCTGGACGAAGACGAGTACCCGATGGTGCGGGCGGCCGCGGCACAAGCGCTGGCCGCGCTGTGCGACACGAGCTCGCTCGATACCCTGACCAGCTACGCCCAAAAGCTCGTCGATCCAATGGCCAACGCCCAAGAGCACTTGGTCGGCTCGGCTTCACTCCTCGCGCTGGGCGACATGCACCCCGCAGATCTAGAGACGCGCCTCAAGCCGCTGCGAGCCAAGGGAGCGCCCACCCAAGCCCACCAAGCAGCAGACGCGGTGATGCAACGCCGCAGCACCAGCTGCGGCGCCCTCGCGCCTGCCGCGAAGGCGCCGCCCGCAAAGCCCTAGCGCGCGATGATCCGGCTTGCGTCGGTCACTGACACTTGATGCTGTCGATCCAGAGCGGCGGCTGGCCCGCAGCGGTCGTCGATATCTCCCAGCGATAGTCGTGATGACCGCTCGGCAGATCGATCACCTTGTTGTCGAAGTTGTGGCAGCAATCGTTGGTCTTCGAATACGTGGCGTACAACTGGTTGTCGACGAAGAACTTCAAGTCTTGACCCGCGGGCGGGTTCACCAGCGCGTACCAGAACGAGATCCCAGCGTTCGCCTTGCAACCACACGAGAAGTTCAACACTGATTTCTGGGGCGCGTCGCTCAGCGGAGGATGTGCGGCGAAAATCCCGGCTTGCGGCAGGCCGTTGTCGATTTGGAAATTGCCGGTGAGTTCGGGCGCTACGAAGCCCTCCTCGAAGTTGTAGCTTCCGCTCGTGTTCAGGGCAGTTGGTGTTTGACTACATTGGATGGAATCGATCCAGTAGGGAGACTGCCCGGCAACGTCCGTCGATGCCACGAAACGATAGCGATGCGTGCCAGTCGGAACGACCATGTCGACCTTGTTGAAGTTGTGACAACAATCGTTGGTTTTCCCGAACGTCGTGTAGAGCACGTCGTCGACATACAGCTTCAACTGCTGGGCCGCGGTGGGATTGATACCCGCGACCCAAAAGGAAAGTTCGCTGTGTGAATTGCCGCCGCACTTGATGGCCATCTCATCCGTGCCACCGGTTCCCGTCTTGAGCGGCGGATGAATGGCCTTCGTTCCCGCTTGCGCCAGGGAATTATCGACCGCCCAAGTGCCCTCGATCCCGTCATAGGGAGTTGCCTCGAAGTCGTGTGGCCAAACGACCCCGGCCACGGAGCTGCCGCCAGCGACAGAAAGCCCGCAGCCAGCACCTGATCCACCCGCGCCGCCGTTCGCCGCTCCGGCGTTGGCTGCTCCGCCGCCGCCGTTCGCCGCTCCAGCGTTGGCTGCTCCGCCGCCGCCGTTCGCTGCTCCGGCGTTGGCTGCTCCGCCGCCGCCGTTCGCCGCTCCGGCGTTCGCTGCTCCGCCGCCGCCGTTCGCCGCTCCGGCGTTCGCTGTTCCGCCGCCGCCGTTCGCTGTTCCGCCGCCGGCGTTCGCTGTGCCGCCGCCACCGTTCGCCGCTCCGGCGTTCGCTGTTCCGCCGCCGCCGTTCGCTGTTCCGCCGCCGTTTGCCGCGCCCGCGCCGCCGAGCGCTCCCCCTTTGCCGGCACTAGCAGCGCCACCGCTTTCGGCCGCACCGCCGAGCGAAGTCTGACCCGCCTCCCCGCCTTCAGCATCACTTCCAGCTTGCCCAGAGACGCTCGTGTCGGACCCCGCCCGCCCAGCCGCTGCGCGACCTGCATTCCCAGCTGTGGTCCCCGCCGCGCCGCCCGCCGCCGCGCCGCCTCGGCCATTGTTTCCGGCGCTCCCCGGAGAATCAGTGCTGCTCGAACACCCCGCGGCGCACATGACGACTAGCGCACTCGCACAGACTACGTGTTTCAATGCGTTCATTATTCCCCGAGCTTTGTCAATGCAAAGCAAAGCGAACGAGGAGCACTGAAGTCGAAGACGCCGTGCTACCGGTTCGGCACCGTGTTTGACTGCGAACGACGCGACGAGAGAGTCGCTGTCAAGCGACCATCAATAGTGATTCTCGACGTGATTTGAAAGCAACAATTACGCGCGGCCTTCTTAGACCGAACAGCTCAGCGAGTACTGATGTGGATTAAAAATCAGGCTTGGGCGCGAGCAATTGGACTCGAAACGACCGAGCTTTCGGCGAGGCTCGAGCTGCGGGCCGGGCGATTGCGCGCTAGGCAGACCGCCATTTTCAGCAAGATCGTTCAAGCTGGGCCGCGGGCGCGGGTGTCGAGCTGACGCGGGAGGGGCCTGGTGGTACGAGAGCGGATGGCTTTTACGTTGGTGACCGGTGCGACGGGCTTTCTTGGATCGCAGCTCGTGCGCACACTGATCGAACGCGGTGAATCGGTGAAGGCGTTCGTGCGGCCCGGTTCGAATTTGGCCGCGCTTTCCGGTTATCCGCGGGATCGCTTCAAGATCGCGGTGGGCGACATTCGGATCGAGCAAAGTGTGTTTGCGGCGCTCTCGAATTGCACGCGGATGTACCACGTAGCGGCGAACTTCACGGTCTGGGACCCCAAGCCATCGCGGATCATATTGCCGGCCATCGAGGGCATGCGGGCGACGTTGCGCGCGGCGCGGTCGCGCAAACTGGAGAAGATCGTGGTCACGAGTAGTGCAGGGGTGTTGGGCACGACCGTTGGCGAAGAGGCGATGGACGAGACGCACGAGTTCAATCTGGCAGATCCAGAGGCTTACTTTGCGGCCAAGGTCGCCGCGGATAAGGTGGCAGCTGAGTTCATCTCCGAGGGTTTGCCGATCGTCATGGCGCTGCCTGCGTCGATCGCGGGCCCGGGTGATTGGAAGCCGACGCCCAACGGACAGCTATTGCTGCAGTACCTGACAACGCCCAGAACCAGCCATTTTCCGGTGTCCGGTGGCGGAATCAACGTGGTCGATGTCGAGGACGTCGCGAGTGGTCACGTGGGGGCGATGGATCACGGCGTGGTCGGAGAGCGTTACTTGTTGGGCGGCGAGAACCTGACCTATAGCCAATTGTTCGAGACCATGTGCGATCTGACCGGCCTCGCCGAGCCGAGCGCGCCGAAGAGCAAAGGGATGATGAAATTCGCGGGCAAGCTGTTCGAATTGAAAGCGCGTTTGCGCGGCGGCGCACCGCCCATCACCTCGCGCATGGCGAACGACTACGTTGACACGTTCTCGTACGTCACCAGTAAGAAGGCCGAACTCGCGTTTGGCTACCGCCACCGCCCGGCGCGTGAAGCGCTGTCGCGCTCGGTGCGTTGGTTTCTGGCCAACGGTTACGTACCGCAGAAGGCTGCAGCGGGCGTGCGTCTGGAGCTGCGGCCGGTGTGACGCGCCGAGCAGGCTTCCTATCCGGGCTGCTCGCTGCCTCATTGGCCGCGCTGCCGGCCGCGCTGCGCTTCGAGTCGGGCCTGGCTTGGCAGGCGTTCGCCGTGTGTACGGCGGGGTGTGCGCTAGTGATGGCGCCGCTCTCGGCTGCGCTGGCGGGGTCCACGGGCCCGAGCAAATTCAGAACTGCACTGACGGTCGGTGTCTTGCTGACGGCCCTGCCGCTCTTGCCGTTCGCGACGCTGCTCAAGAGTACGACGCACCATCGACCTCTGGGCGGGGTCACCTTTGCGGTGATTGCGGGCTTAGCGATCATCGGTTCGTCGTTGATTTGTGCGCGCTTGGTTACCTGGGCAGGTGTGCAGTCAGCGCTCGGAGCACTCGTTCGAGGGCTGCTCGTGGCCCTAGCCGCGCTCGGAACCGCGGCGCTCTTACTGGGCCTCGTGCAGGGGTTGAAGGGAGGCGGCGCGTATCAAACGGGCTTTTATGACGCGCTGCGCGTACTCGGCCTGGCGACCCTTGCGGCGCGTGTACGCCTTCCGGAGACCTTGCTACGACGTGTTCGCGGTCTCGGGCTTGCGGCATGGGTGGCGGTGGTTACGGTCGGGGTGTGTCTCGGTCGCGCCCCAGCGATGCAGGCCGAGTTGGCCACGCGTTGCCCCGTTTTACATTGGCCGCTGCTCTGGCTTGGCGGCTGACGTTTGCCGCGCCATATTTCGGAGCGTGATGGTTCGCGGCGCCGCTCGGCTGATCGTCTGGTGCCTGCTGTCGTTGCTGCTTTTAGCGGCCGGCTCGGCGTTTGCCGCTGCAGGAGATCTGGTAGCGCCACCGCCGCCTCCAGCCGAAATCCGTGAGGGGCGCACTGAGCTGGCCGCACCTCGTGCGGATTCGAATGCGCCGGAGGATGCGACGGATGCGGCGCCAACCGTGAGTGCGCTACCTTCCTCGGTTGCGGACGCGCCGCGCGCGGGACGCGGCGTGCTGCGCCTGCCGCCGATTCCTGCGGGCTTCAACAGTTACGACGTGGGCTGGGTCCGCTTCATTTATCATCCGTCCAGTCGCGAGCGCGTGCAGCCGCTGATCGCGCAGGCCGAGGCCGTGCGGCATGATTTGACCGAGCGCCTCGGTTTTCCCGTACTCTCGGAGGTGCGCGTCGAAATTGCGCGTACCTCCGGGGAAATGGCGACATTTGCCCCCTCCGGTGCGCCCTACCCGGAGTACGCCGCGGGCGTGGCTTACCCCGAGCTCGGCTTGGTGCTGCTCACGTTGACGCCCGTCCACGCCAGCCAAGAGCAGGACTTGGGCGAGGTGTTCCGGCACGAGTTGGCACACGTCGCCTTGCACGATGCGCTCAACGGCCAGGACGTGCCGCGCTGGTTCAACGAAGGCTTCGCTGTGTTCGCCTCTGGTGAATCGTCCTTCGCCCGCATGAAGACGTTGTCCATGTCGACTGTCGGCGGCTCGCTAATCCCGCTGCACAATTTGGAAAGATCTTTCCCGAACGACGAGACTAAAGCGCAAATCGCCTACGCTGAGGCGGTCGATGTCGTACGCTTCCTGGTTCGGCGTGAGGACATCCATCGCTTCCGCACGCTGGTGAGTGAGCTACGTGATGGCAAAACCCTCGAACAAGCGGTGCTCGACGCCTACACCGTCGATCTGGCCACGCTCGAGCTCGAGTGGCGCGATGATGCTTCTCGTCGTTACACGTTCATACCAATCTTACTGAGCGGGACTTTTTTCTGGGTGGTCGCGCTCGGGCTCGCGGTCTGGGCCTGGCGGCGTCGCAAGCGCCGGGACAAGCTCACTCTGCAACGCTGGGCGCGCGAAGAAGCCGTAGAAGACCTGCAGCGCGCCCGCTTGGCGCTGCGCATGGAAGCTGCGCGCGTGCACATCGTGCTCGCCAAGGGCGCGGAGATCCCAATAGCGCAGCTAGCCGCGTCCGCGAGTGAAAAGGAAGTGCCGGTGGTCGAACACGACGGCTCCTGGCACACACTGCACTGAGCGCTGGCGTAACCCGCTCTTCTTTTCGCTGTCTTTGGACAGCTTTGGACGCCCGCCACGCGCGTCTAACCGAAACAATCTATCGAGGCCCATGCACAACAGTCATGGAACGCGGCGACCCCGTAGCCCGCGTTGCGCAGCGCAGCGCACTCGGACGCCGAAGGCTGCGCCGACGCGCGACGCGCCGCGTGACCATCAGTGCGACCAGGAAATGCTGGTCCGAAAGGAAAAGGCAAATGCGATAGCCAAGAAATTCGGAAGAGCCGTCCAGCGGGTGAGAGTCCCGTCCGACCAAAGCCTAGCCAGCGGGTCGGTAGTGAGCCTTGCGGCGCCAGCGGTAACGCTGGCGCCGATGCGTAGGTGCACGAGTGAATAGGCCGGAGGAGATATGGCCTCGAAATACCAATTTTGGACGCCGAGTGGGTTGATGGCCTCGAAGGCAATAACGTCGGCCCCGTCACGGCGAGGAGTCGACGTGTCCAGCGGGGTGTTTGTCTCCGGCATGTTTACCAAGGACGACCCAGTAACCTGGGAGATCCACGTGCTCGTCCGCTCGAAAGAGCGGTGGCCGAGGGCAAGGGAAGACCGGAGCCTGAGGTTTGAGGGCGTGGAAGTCGGAGGGCCGCATAGGAGTGATGACGTCGGGGAAGGTCGGCAGCCGACCCGATCGAACGAAGGCGGCCCGTGTCAGTAGGAACTTCAGGAGGGAACCATGACGTTGCCAAGCCAACGAGAAATCATGTCACCGAGACTGTTGAAGGTAGCAGAGAGAGCGAAGCGAGACCCGAAAGGGCCGATCTTGGCGTTGGCGAGTCTGATCGACGAGCCAGCGCTGATGCGCGCCTTCGACCGCATCCGAAGCGATGCGGCCAAAGGCGTCGATGGCGTAAGCAAAGAGCAGTACGGCCAGAACCTCAAAGTGAAGCTGGGAGATCTGTACGAACGGCTGAAGAGCAAGCGCTATCGTCATCAAGCGATTCGACGAGTACACATTCCGAAAGAGAACGGTAAAACGCGACCAATCGGGGTGAGTACGATCGAGGACAAGGTAGTGCAGAACGCGCTGCGCGAGGTGCTGGAAATCGTGTACGAGCCGATGTTTTACGAGGCATCGTACGGCTTCCGCCCCGGACGTAGCGCTCACGATGCGCTGCGAGTCTTCCACAGAATGCTGTGGGAGCGCGAGGTGAGCTGGATGATCGAGGCGGACATACAGTCCTACTTCGACAGCATCGATCGCACGAAGCTGAAGGAGATGCTCCGCCACCGGGTCGCCGATGAGTCGATGCTTCGACACATCGGAAAGTGCCTCCACGTCGGGGTCCTCGATGGCGCAGAATATTCTGAGCCGGAGGAGGGCACGGTGCAGGGGTCGGCGCTGTCACCGATTCTAGGCAACGTTTATTTACACTACGTGCTCGACGACTGGCTCGAGACCGAAGTGCGACCGCGGTTGCGCGGTCGCATGCGTCTCATCCGCTACGCGGATGATTTCGTTATCGGTTTCCAGTTAGAAGACGACGCACGTCGCGTGATGGCGGTGCTTGGCAAGCGGATGGAGCGATTCGGCCTGAAACTGCATCCAGAAAAGACCCGACTGTTTCCATTTGCTCGCCCGAGCAAGTGGCAGCGAAGAGGCAAGGGACCAGCAACCTTCGATTTCCTCGGCTTCACCGTGCACTGGCGGCGTAGTCCGAAGGGCTTCTGGAGACCTGGTTTCGTAACTCGCAAGGCGCGTCAACGACGGGCAGTGATGTCCATCGACGACTGGTGTCGGCGCCACCGACATCTGCCGGTAAAGACGCAACATGCCGCGCTCAAGCGGAAGCTGCTGGGTCATCTCAACTACTTCAGCGTCAACGGCAACGGAGAGCGCGTGCGCGCGTTGCTCTACTATGCCCGAAGACGCTGGCAGCGGTGGTTGCGACGGCGCAGCCAGCGAACACGGATGACCTGGGCGAGATTTAACGATCTCCTCAGGGTTTATCCGCTCCCCAAGCCCACAGTGCGGGTGCAGCTGTGGGTCTGATTCTCGGCGAGCCCTGCTGGCGGAGGAGCCGGATGGTGGAAATCTCCTAGTCCGGATCTGGTGAGGGGCCCGGGGGGAAACTCCCGGGCCTACTCGACAACCCACAGCCGGCGCACGTTTGCGTGGGCGTCATGCTGCGTCAGCCTGC
>Ga0302322_100001287_pt1 | contig 20336 bp, 15 predicted proteins | sample Fen_T0_2_FD_203757 | JGI IMG/M metagenome (GOLD analysis project Ga0302322, IMG submission 203757) | Peat permafrost microbial communities from Stordalen Mire near Abisko, Sweden - Fen_T0_2 | ecosystem: Environmental > Terrestrial > Soil > Wetlands > Permafrost | place: Sweden: Abisko...
TGTTTCGCCGGCAATATCCTGACTTGCGGTGGGGCTTGTTCGAGCACCCGGCGGTCATAAATTTTAACCTGCCAAGGATAGGTTTTCTGCTGCTGGATTTCGTTCACGGTGATGGCGGTCGTTGCGGCGGCGAACAGCACCCCCAAGCCAATCACCATCACCAATTTCATTTTGGTCCATGCCGTCGCTTTTAATCCTGCTTTGATCAGGGCGGTGGTTGAGCCATTGACGGCAACCCCTTTTGTGATGGCTGCCGCCGTTATGGTTTTGGCCAGCGCCGCCGGGGCCGCTTGCACCGAGTGGGCGGAAATCATGGCTGTCAAAACAGCCGTCGAAGTGAGTACGCCACGTTTGACGAAGAACGCCCGCAGTTTTTCCACGGCGCGCGCCACCCGCTTCTGGGCGGCGCGTTCCTCCACCCCCAAGGCTGCGCCCACTTCCGACAGGCTTTTGTTTTGGAAATAGCGCAGCACCAGCGCGTCGCGGTCGGTCGTGCCCAGATGGGATATCGCCTCATCGAGCTGCGGCGCTAATTCATGCCAGACGGAGTCGGGCGCGGTTTGGGTGAGGGTGGATTCCATGAAGGCCGCCTGTTCGCGGCGGATGCGGCGCGCTTCTGACCGTCGAAAGTTTGCCGCCGTGAGCCGGGCCGCCAGGTAAAGCCAGGCGGCGAGGATGGTTTTGTGCCCCAGCGTGCCGGCCTTGCGCGCCAGGATGATGAACACCGCCTGGGCAATATCCTGCGCGTGTTGCGGATTCGCGGTGTGCCGCTGAGCGGTGGAATGGACGAGTGCCAGATGCCGATCCACGAGCTCGGCAAAGGCCGGCTCGGAACCATTGCGGGCGAATTGCGCTAGCAGATCGGAATCAGATATGTCGGTCATTTCCATTTTATATGTGCGCCGGACGGAGAAGGAGACAAGGAAAAATTGCGATGGGCGTACGAACAGGGCACAGTTTAAAGGGGACAGTGAATGGTAATGCTATATTGTTTTTTTGTTTTTGATTATGCACGATTTCCCGCAGGGCGCGGAAGTTGCGTGCGGAGCATGGCGGCGCGATTTATCAGGTGATCAGCGTAGCCGCTGGCGCGCCAACGTCGGGCTGGATGAGGGAACGCCGTTGGCCTTCTTCGAAGGGGCACCGATCAATGAAAAATTAAAAATTATAAATTAAAAAATGGGGAAAGCGGCAGGGAGGGGAAGGGCGGATGTCCAGTGCCGGCGGAATTCAAGGCAGTGGGGCGGTCAATTTGATTGCAGGGCGGGGTGAAGGGGCGTGGTTGCGGTCACAGGGGATGGAATTATTTCGATACCCACGGAATGGCCATCGGCCGAGATGCGTGGATAAAAGTCGACGCCCACGAGGGCTCCGCCAGTGCCATCGTCTTCCTGCCGGGAATAGCCATATCCCCGGCGTTCGCCATCCGGGATGGTTACCGGGGGTGTGGACGATATTTCAGTGTCTTTGGTTGCTTTTAGTGCCTCGAGCAGCAAGGCAACCTGCCCGGCGGTGAGTTCGCCGGAGATCGTGCTGCGGCGCGTGGCGCTTTTGAAGGAACCCCACCCGATTTCATCCCAGAAACTTTCTGGCGCCCGAATGATCCGGCTTTGGATGGTGATATGCCGCTCGTCGGGAAGCGTTTCACCCGGGACGATACTGGGGGTGATCAACATGTAGCCACGCCGGTCCACCACCGACCAGCCTCCCGTGATGAGGCTGTTTCCGCTGGAGACGAAATTGGTGGCCGAACTGGCGGTGAAGATGATTGAATCGGGGGTCGTGTCATCTGGTTGAGCGGACAAATGGGGAGCGCCTGGGGAGGTGGTTGTTTTCGTTTTTCGCAATTCGCCCGCCAGTTGGGAGACCCGGCCACGCAGGCTGAGCAGTTCCAAATGTTCCTTGCGAAGTTGCCCGGGTCGATGATCCGCCAACCATGCGGCCAGCCGGTTCGTCGCTTCATCGCGTTCACTTTGCAATGCCTGAATTTGCCCGGCCAATTGTTGCTGGAGCACCTGGTTTTGCGCGCGCAGTTGCGCGGCCTGGCGGGCTTGGTAAAGGCCGGCGCCGGCCAGCGCGGCCACGGTGATGGCGATGAGGGTTTTTTGGAGGGTGGTCATGGCGATGGTTTTGGTGGTGGCCAGAATGGCGGCAGTGGAAGCGGTTGTTCCGGTGAGCAAGGCGGCGATGGAAATCGTGGCGGCCAATCCGGCGGGCGTGGCCTGCATGGCGTTGGCGGTGAGGGCGAGGGTTAGCGCGGCGGCGGTCGTGCGGATGCCGCGGCGGGCCAGGTGGTCGCGGAGGGTTTCGAGCGCGCGGGAGACGCGCTTTTGCGCGGTGTCGTCGCTCACGCCCAAGGCCGCGCCGACGGTGCGATAATCCTGATTTTTGAAGAAGCGGAGCAGCAGGGCTGCGCGGTCGGCATCGTCCAGGTGGTCGAGGGCTTCGTCGAGCGCGGGGCGGATTTGTTCCCAACTGGCCGCCGGGCCGGCATCGGTGAGGAGTTGTTCCATGGCCTGTCTTTCGTGGGTAAGGCGACGGCGGGTGTCGCGCAAATGGTTCAGGACGGCGTAACGCGTGCTGCGGTGCAGCCAGCCGGCCAGCGAGGATTCCGTGGTGAGCTGCGCGCGCACGGTCCGGGCTTTGCGGGCCAGATCTACGAAGACGCCCTGGGTGATGTCGGCGGCGGCGGCGGTGGCCGCAAGCTGGCGCCAGGCCGAGGCATACACCAGGTCGGTGTGGCGCCGGACGATTTCCCGGAAGGCGGCCTCCTGACCCTGGTCAGCATAGGCTCCCAGCAATTGGGTGTCGGACATCGCTTGCATTTCCCCATTAAACAACCGGCCCGGGGGAAATCCGACACGGTTTTTTAGCACAAATTGCGGGCCGGATAACAGCTTGGCCAGCGCCAGGCGGGGGAGACGGCGCGGCGCGGCGCGGCAACTTCACGGTTTGAATCCGTGTTTACGGGTGGTGGTTGGTGCGTTTGACAAAAGTACGGATTGGTGAAACGGCTGGTGATTTGCAAAAAATCAACTACCAAACCGGCCGGGCTAACGCCCGGTGAACATGCTCCGCGGCCCGGCCTGGAGAGGGCGCCGGTTGCCGTTGGCTGGATTCACGGGGACACGACCCGATAGAAGCCAAAGGGGTGGTTGGTCGCATCGACAAGAGTGAATGGGGTCACGGACTGGGTGCTGGTAAAGCTACAGGCATCCTGCCAATTCATAAAATTGGTGGTGTATTGGATGCGGTAATCGTGGCCTGGTTGGGCGGTGACGGAGAGTTGAAAACCTTGAGGGCTGGATTGGCCCTGCATCAGGGGCTGGGCCTGGACATTCGTGGGAATGGACTGAAAGATTTGCTCGCTCCCAACAAGGACATACGTGCCAAGCCCAAAGGAGGCGCCACTGACGGAGCCGCCAAATCCCCGAATGCTCCAATTGGTGCCATCAGGCGAAGTGATGAAAGTGGAGCCGGGCGATATGAACCCTTGATCGCCATAGGTAATGGCATTGCCGCCGCCCATGGTGAATCTGGCAATCCAGTTGGTGCCGTCCGAAGAAGTGACAACTCCGAAGCCAGGACAGACCGCGGTGAAAATGCCATTGCCAAAAGCGACCCCGCCAAAATTATTATAGATCGCAGAACTATGCGCGGCCCAATTGACGCCATCTGGCGATGATGCCAGCGCCCCACCAAAACCAACGGCGATAAATTGGCCGTTGCCGTAAGCAATGGCCGTGATCCAACCTCCGCTCAGCGCATACGGGCCGGTCCAATTCAAGCCATCGGTGGAACGAAACACTCCGGCTTTCTGATAAGAAGTCCCCGGATTGTGGTAGGCCGTATATGACCCCAACGCCACGCACGAGCCATTGCCATAAGCGATGCCATTGAGAGTGTTGTCGGCGCCCAAGCTGTGGTTGTCCCAATTCAAACCATTGCTGGAAGTCAAAATGGCACCCTGATATCCCACCGTCACCCAAAGGTTGCTGCAAAAAGCCACTCCATTCAGGGCGCCCCCGGCGGCGGTGTAAACAGTGGCCCAGTCTTTTCCGTTGGTGGAAGCAAGGATGGTATTGGTGAGGCCATAGACGCCGCCCACGGCAATAAATTTTCCGCCGGCGAAAGCGATGGCGGACATGGCCGCAGTGGCGCCCGCAGTGCGAGGCACGCAAGGAATTCCCGCCTGGATGACGCCCGAATCGCCCACGGCCACGAAGTTCCCATTGGCAAAAGCGACCCCATTCAAATTGGTGGAAGTATTGCTGGGCTGAGAATACCAACCGGCAGCGCTGCCAGTGATGAATACTCCGCCCTGTCCCACAATGCCATATTGAGCGGTAAGGACGATGGCATTCAGATTGGCGGTGGTGCCGGAGGTTTGCATGGTCCAAGTGATTCCATCGGCGGAAGTTTCCAGCGTGCCGGAATCACCTGCCGCCACCATGGTGTATTGGGAGGAACTGGCGCGAATTGCAACGGCATTCAGCCGGAAAAATGTGCCGGAGAACCGCAGGGTCCACGCCAGGCCATCCGGTGAAGTCATGATGGTTCCCGAATCGCCCACGAGAACAAACATATTTTGAGGGTATTGCGTATTGAACCAGGTAAAGTCCACGCCGTTGAAGCTGCCCGGCGCCCCGGTATTGACGCTGCTCCAATTCACCGCATTCGTGGAAGTGACGACGAGGCCACCGGTACCGACCGCCACGTAACGCCCCAGCCCGTAGGTGATCGCGGAAAGCTTGTTGGTGACGGGGCTGGGGCAACGCGTCCATGAAATGCCGTCGGGTGATTTCAAGATAGTGGCCCCCTCCCCGACCGCGACAAAGCCGTTGGTCCCATATTTGACGCCATTCAGGCGGTTGGTGGTGCCGGAGATTTGCGGAATCCAAGTGACGGTATCGGCCGAGGACAAAATGGTGCCGCCATCGCCGACAGCAACGTAGGTGCCATTGGCGAATTCAACGGCGTGAAGGGATTGAGTGGTGGGAGAGAATCTGGAGCTTAACGCGTCGAACGGATCGGCAGCTGCCATGGGCAGGGTAAAAAGAAGCAAAACAAACGAAGTAAAAATCACCATATATCCCGGATGTTTCATAAGAACTCTTTTTTAGAATCCTGTGATTGGTTTGTCAATGCCTATTATTCATTTTTGATGGAGCATAAGTGTGGCGCAAAACCTAGCGGATTTTGGCGCGGATTTGATACGTCCGGATATGACGCTGTCGGCGCGTTTTCTGACGAAGGACGTGGGCGTACACGAGGCCGGGACGTTGCCACCGGACTGTCATCGGCCGCGCCGTTGGTGCTCAGGAAGCACGCATGTCCGCCGCGTCGGGCGGGGCTTGGATGTTTGGTTGCAGGTGGGCACGGCGCGAAATTCTCACGGGTGTCAACCCCTCCCTTGGCGAAGTTCTGCTCGACGCTGTTGCGGTTCATGGCTAGTTTGGGGTTATGTCAAAGGAACTACCCGCGACCCCGGGCAAAATCAACCTCCGCCGTCCCGACATCATGGAGGCGGTCTCGGCCCAGGTGCTGTCACATTACCGCAGTGAGCTGGTGGAGAGCGTCCGCGCCAATGGCGGCGTGCTTTCCGCCGAGGGCATCACGGTGAAGCTGGCGAAGGAATTCGGGTTTTGCTACGGCGTGGAGCGGGCCATCGACATGGCTTACGCAGCCCGCAAATATTTTTCCGAGCACGCCCCGAACACGCCGATTTATCTGCTGGGCGAAATCATTCACAACCCGGAGGTGAATGACCAGATCCGCAACATGGGGATCAAAATCATTTCCGCCAAACCCACGGAGGACGAGCTGGCGCTGCTGCAATCCGGCGATGCGGTGATCATCCCCGCGTTTGGCACCGAGGTCAGCACGCGGAAGAAAATGGAGACCAAGGGCTGCGTGCTGGTGGACACCACCTGCGGCGACGTGATGAGCGTCTGGAAGCGCGTGCGCCAGTATTCCAAGGAGCACGTGACGAGCATCATTCACGGCAAGGCCAAGCACGAGGAGACCAAGGCCACGACCTCGCAGGCGCGGGCCTACGGCAGCGGGCATTATCTCGTGGTGTTCAACCTGGCGGAGACGGATTACGTCTGCAATTACATTTTATCCGGCGGCGACAAGCTGGAATTCCTGAAAAAATTCGAGGGCGCCTATTCCAACGGCTTTGACCCGGATTTGCATTTGCAGGCGGTGGGCGTGGCGAACCAGACGACCATGTTGCGCGGGGAAACGGAGGAGGTGCAGCGGCGCTTCAAGGCGGCGATGGAAAAAAAGCACGGCGCGGCCAGCATCGCCGAGCATTTCCGCTTTTTTGACACGATTTGCGGCGCGACGCAGGACCGGCAGGACGCCTTGGAAAAAATGTTCAAGGAGCCGATGAACCTGCTGATTGTCGTGGGGGGCTACAACTCCTCCAACACGTCGCACCTGGCGGAGATGGGCGAGGCGAAGCTGCCAACCTATTTCATCAAGAACTCGAAAAAGATGGAGTCGGACAAGCTCATCCGCCATTACGACCTGCACAAAAAACAGGAGGTGGAGACGCCGGACTGGCTGCCCTCCGGCAACATCACGGTGGGCATCACCGCCGGGGCGAGCTGCCCGAACAACCTGATCGAGGACACGATCCGCCGGTTGTTCCAGTTGCGCGGGGTGTCGGTGCATGAACTGCTGAAAAGCTGACCGGTATGCCGCGCTATTATCAAGAACTCGAAAAAGTCGAACGCCAGATTCTGGCCCCTTACGCCCAATTCAGCGGGGACACGCGCGGGCGGCGGTTCAAAGAGGCGCCCCCGGTGTGGCGCACGCATTACCAGCGCGACCGCGACCGGGTGATTCATTCCCGCGCCTTCCGCCGGTTGGAATACAAGACCCAGGTTTTTCTCAATGGCTCGGGCGACCACCTGCGCACGCGGCTGACGCATACCATCGAAGTTTCGGCCATCTCGCGCAACCTCGCCAGCGCCCTGCGCCTGAACGCGGATCTGGCCGAGACGATTGCGCTGGCCCACGATCTGGGCCACTCGCCGTTCGGGCACAAGGGTGAAACGGTGCTCAATGAGCTGATGAAGGGGCATGGGGGATTTGAACACAACCACCACAGCCTGCGCCTGGTCGAGGAACTGGAGCAGAAATATCCCGATTTTTCCGGCCTGAACCTCTCGTGGGAGGTGCTGGAAGGCTTGGCGAAGCATCAGACCGCGTTTGACCGGCCCGGCGCGAAGAAGGGTTTTGTCGCCAAGCATCCGTCGCTCGAGGCGCAGATTGCCAATTTGGCGGATGAAATCACTTACTACAGCCACGACCTGGACGACGGGCTCGACTCCGGCCTGCTGTCGGAAAAGGAATTGTTCCGGCACGTCCGCATCTGGGCCAAGGCTTCCCGGGCGGTCAAACGGGAACATGGCGCCCTGCCGGATGAATGCCGGCGCTATTTCATCATCCGCACGATCATTGACATGCAACTGGCCGATGTCATTGAGACGAGCGAACGGTTGATTCTGGCGGCCAAAGTGCAGTCCGCCGATGAGGTTCGCCGGTGCGCGAAGCCGCTGATTCAATACAGTCCGGAGCGCCGGCAGTTGAATCAGGAATTGCGCCGCTATCTCTACAAAAATTTATATTTCAATGCCGTCGTGAACGCGCCGCATATCCGGGCGAAACAACTGCTGAAGAACCTGTTCAATTATTTTCTCGCGCACCCGGGCGAGCTCGGCGGCCTGGCGCGCAAACAGATTCGCAAGGAAGGGAAACACCGGGCGGTGTGCGACCATATTGCGGGCATGACGGACCGCTATGCCATGAGCGAAGGCGAGCGGCTGTTCGGCCAGAGCGCGAGTTTGACGGCCAAAACTTAGAGCATTTCTTCAAACGCTCTAAATCGGCGACGACAGCCACTCGAGGCTGCTGGCGTCCGGCAGTTTCATCAGCAGGTCGGAGACGCTCTCGGTCTGTCCCGGCAGCACCAGGTCGCCCAATATTTCATTCAGCGGCTGCAAGACAAAGCGCCGTTTGTGGGCGCGGGGATGCGGTAGTTGCAATTTCGGGGTGGCGCGGGTTTCGTTGCCAAAGGCGATCAAATCCAGATCGAGCGGACGCGGGGCGTTGCTGGCTTTGCCGAGGGTCCGGCCGAATTCCGCTTCCAGCGCCTGCGTTTTTTCCAGCAATGATTCCGGCGTCTCATCCGCCGGCGGCACCAGCACCACGACGGCATTCACAAATTTCGGCGATTGCGGCGGGCAATCCACCGGCGAGGTCAGCCAGAGCGATGACTTAAGCAGGGGGGCGGTGGACAGCTTTTCCAGCCGCTTCATGGCATCGCAGATGAATTGCCGGGGGTTTCCCAGGTTCGAGCCGAGGGCGATGATGACCGGGGGGGATTGGGTTCTTTTGACTTCTGATTTTTTGGCCATAAGAATTTAAATCCTAATCCTGCCGATGGCAGAGACAAGTTAAAATTATTTTAATCCCAAAACATCCTGCATGTCGTAAACGCCGGGCTTCTGTTTGACGACCCAGGCGGCGGCGCGCAGGGCGCCGTTGGCAAAGGTGTCGCGGCTCGAGGCCTTGTGGGTGAGTTCCACCCGCTCGCCGGTGTTCGCAAAAATGACCGTGTGGTCGCCCACGACATCGCCGCCGCGGAGGGAGTGGATGCCGATTTCGCTTTGGGTGCGTTCGCCCACGAGGCCGGCGCGGCCGTGGCGGGCCACTTCGTCGAGGCGCAGCTTGCGCACGCCGGCCAGGATTTCCGCAAGGGTTTTCGCGGTGCCGCTGGGCGCGTCCTTTTTCAGGCGATGATGCATTTCGACCACTTCCAGGTCGAAATCCGGGCCGAGGATTTCCGCCGCCTTGCGCGTGAGCCAGAACAGGGTGTTGACACCGGTGGAGAAATTCGAGGCGAGGACGATGGGGATTTGCTTGCCGCGCAGGCGGATTTCGTAGGTCTCCGTGTCGGTGTGCCCGGTGGTGCCGATGACCAGCGCTTTTTGGTTCTGGGCACACAGGTCGGCCACGGCCAGGGTGGCGGCGGTCGAGCTGAAGTCGATTACCACATCGCATTTGGCCACGGCGGCGGCCAGATCGTCGCCCTGGTCAACGGTGCCGACCAGTTCCAGCCCGCGATGTTGTGGCGCGCAACGTATGAGCGCCTGCCCCATGCGGCCTTTGGATCCGTTGATGACGAGTTTGATCATAGAATGGTGTTTGAAACGTGATGCGTTACTCGTGATCCGTGAAACGTGATGCGTGACCTTTTCACGCCTCACGGATCACGCATCACTTTTCCCGCCGCCTGATTATTTGAGCAGGCCAACGGCCTTCATCGTCGCCGTGAGCTTCGCGCGGCTGGCCGCCGAGAGCGACACGAGCGGCAACCGGTACTCTTCCGTAATCACGCCTTGCAGCGCGAGCGCGGCCTTCACGGGCACCGGGTTGGTCTCGATGAACAAATCCTTGAACAGCGGATAATATTTCGCATGCAACTGCGCCGCCTTGCGGATGTCGCCGCGGGCAAACGCATTAACCATCTGCGAAACCTCCTTGGGAATCACATTGGAGGCCACGCTGATGACGCCCTGCGCGCCGACGGACATGAACGGCAGCGTCAGCGAATCGTCGCCGGACAAAATGTCAAACTTGGGTCCCAGGGTCGCGCGCAACTGCGAGACGCGGTCGGCATTGCCGCCGGCTTCCTTGATGCCGACGATGTTTTTGCAGTCCTTGGCCAGGCGCTGCACGGTCTCGATGGCGATCTCAATGCCGCAGCGCCCGGGAATGCTGTACAGCACGATCGGCAACTTGGTGTTCCTGGCGATGGCCTTGAAATGCTGGTAAAGCCCTTCCTGGGACGGCTTGTTGTAATAGGGCGCGACCTGCAACGAGCCGTCGGCACCGACCTTTTCGGCGGCTTGCGTGAGGAAAATGGCTTCGGTGGTGGAGTTGGCGCCCGTGCCGGCGAGCACCTTGATTTTGCCGGCGGCAAATTGCACCGACAGGGCGACGAGCTTGATGTGTTCGTCGTAGTCCACTGTGGGCGATTCGCCGGTGGTGCCGACGGGGGCAATACCGTCCACGCCGCCCTTGATCTGCAGCTTGATCAGGCGTGCGAGCGCGGCTTCGTCCAGTTGGCCGTCTTTAAACGGCGTGATGATGGCAGTGTAGGTACCGGTGAACATGATGTTATCCAGATGATAAACTAGCCAAAAATGCCGGATTGGCCAGCGGGAATTTTTGTTCCGGCTGCCCGCGGCGAAATCGGGTGCGGCTCCGGTAACATTTTTACAGTTTCATTGAACCTTTTCTCGCCGGGAGCATTCCACTTGATGAAAATGCCCGAAGTGGCCGACATCGAACCATTGCCAGTGTCCCAAGCCCGCGCCGGTGAACCGGCCGCCTGGGACACGCTCTTCCGGCGCTATCAACTGCCGCTTTATGTCTATGTCTTTGAACTCGTCCGCCATGAGCAGGCCGCCCGTGACCTGGTGCAGGAGACGTTCATCGCCGCCGTCCGCCACCTCGGGAGCCTGCGCGAAGACGCCAAGTTTGGCGGCTGGCTGTTTGGCATTGCGCATCAGAAATGTCTCCAGCACTGGCGCCGGCGGCAGGAAGTGTTGCTGGCTGAAATTCCCGAAACGTATGACGACGAGCAGGACGGCCCGGACGATTTGCTTGTCCGGCGCGAACAGGAGGCTGCATTTATGCAATTGGTGAACCAACTGCCGCTGCCGCACCGCGCGGTTTTGCTGCTGCATTACCTCGAAGATTTTTCGCTCGAAGAAATCGCCCGCATCACGGAAACGCCGCCCGGCACCGTGAAATCGCGGCTGCATTACGCCCGGAAAACCCTGCGAAAACTTGTGGAGGCTAAAAATGAAAACCCCGCGTGATCTTTTGCTGGCCCGTCATCAGGCCGCCAACCCCAAGCTGGATGCGCTGCGCCACGCGGTGGTTGCGGACTTGAACCGCCAAGGCGCGAAGACGCGCAGGCCTGCGCCCCGTTTCGCGGCGGCGTGCCGGGGCTGGCTTCAACAAGTCTGGCTGGAACTGGTTTGGCCGTGCCGGCGCACTTGGGCGGGGTTGGCGGTGGTGTGGGTGTTGCTGCTGCTCATCAATGTCTCCCAGCACGATCGCTCGCCGGTGGTCATGGCCAGGTCCTCGCCGCCGGCGGCCATGATGCTGACTTTCCGAGACCAGCAGAAAATGCTGAATGACCTGTTCGCCGACCATGCCCCGGGGCCGGATGTGGATCGCCCCCGGATTTTTCTGCCGAAGCCGCGGACGGAAACCTTGGAACAGGCGACGGTATGAACCCGGTTTGTGCCTGAGTCGGTATGGCTGGCGCAGCTCGTGACCGTCCGGGTTCCGGCTGGGTTTTGGCGTGCGCGCCAGCGTCTTGGAGTGCGGCGGCCCTCCGCCGCTTTTCCGGCGGTGTGGCCAACGGTGACGGCATCCATTTAACCCTGGCGCGGCCGCCTTGCGTAGAATGAAAACGATAGCAATTATGAATGAAACACCGAAGATCAAATCCCGCTGGCGGATTTTGCGCCGCCTGCTCATCGCCCTGGCGGTGCTCGCCACGCTGCCCGCCATTTTTTACACCGAGGAAAACTGGCGGGGTAAACGCGCTTGGGAAAATTATAAGCACGCGGCTGAGCTGTGTGGAGAAAGCTTTGACTGGCATTTTTTAAGCAACAGCACCATTCCTGATGATCGGAATTTCTTCTGCGCGCCGATTGTTGCTGGGATTTTGAACCGGGAACGTAATAAAGCGGCTTGGCAAGCCCGTGACTCAAACCGGACTTTCGATATCTATCGCGGCAACTCTGCAAACTGGCCGACGCGTGGCGGCAATTGGCAGCAAGGCGAGCTGACGGACTTGAAGCAGTGGCAGGTGTATTTCAGAAACTTTAACGCTTCGCCAGAGGGACAGACCAACGGCTTCCCAGCCGCCCCCCGGCCGCAGACCCCTGCGGCCGATGTGTTGGTGGCGTTGAGTGGTTTTAATCCCGCGCTCGAAGAGTTGCGGCAGGCAAGTCTGCGGCCAGGCGCGCGGATTCCGCTGAACTACGAGGCTGGTTTTGGTGCGGCCAAGGAACTGTTGCCGTGGCTGGCCCAAATGAAAAGCTGCGCCCAGTTCCTGCAGTTGCGGATTTTGGCTGAGTTGCAAAACCAGCAAGGCACCCAGGCCTTGGCGGACCTGAAACTCCTGATCCGCGTTAATGATTGTGTCCGGGAACAGCCGTTTCTGATTTCTCACTTGGTTCGCATTGCGATCATGAACATCACGCTGCAGCCGGTTTATGAAGGGCTCGCGCTTCATGGTTGGACGGACGGGCAACTCGCGGAATTGGAGCAGACTTTGGCCGGCCAGGATTTTCTGGCCGATTTTCAATTTGCTTTGAAGGGCGAAAAAATATTCGCCCTGGAAGGGTTTGAAAAACAAAGGCTCACCCGTGAAACTCAATCCGTGGATGACAGTTTTGGCACGAACCGAATCACCACCGTCAGCCTGCGGTGGCTGCCCGCGGCGTATTTTTACCAGAACCAACTTTGTGCGGCGCAACTGTACCAGCAGTTTTCCTCGTCGCTGGCGGATGTGACCAACCGGATCGTTTCGCCCGCTGCCCTGAACCGGTTGCTGGCGGAGATGCCGGCCCGGTTGAAAGGCAATTCACCTTACAAAATGCAGGCATTGATGACGGCACCAGCAGTTGCCATGGTGATCAAAAAATTTGCCCGCGTTCAGGCCCAAGTTGACTTGGCGCGGGTGGCCTGCGCCCTGGAACGTTACCGGCAGGCGCAGGGCACGTATCCGGAGCAACTCGCCGTGCTGGCTCCGCAATGGATCGAAAAATTGCCGCACGACCTCATCAATGGCGAACCGCTACACTATCGCCGCGCCGAAGCTGGAACATTTGTCCTCTACTCCGTCGGCTGGGACGAAAAGGACGACGGCGGAAAAGCCTTTTTAACCAAGGGTGGCTCGGTGGATCGAGAAAAAGGTGACTGGGTCTGGGGCCATCCGTCAAAATAAGCGGTCAGGGGCTGCTGTCCCGCCCGCCGTGTTTGCACGGTTAAGCCTGTTGGGCTGGGCATTCCCATGAATCCGTCGTTAGTTTGACTGGCTTGCAAGGGCGCTCGTGGCCCGGTGTCCTCCGGTGGCACCAACCCGGCTCGACTTTTGTCCGTTGCCCTCTAAACTCCCGCGCAATGGATAGTGTCGGAATACATCGGCCACGCAATCTTGGCTGGGCGCGCGCCGCCGCCCTCCTTTACGGCGACTGGGGTACCAGCAAAGCCTACGTTATCGGCCTCGCGTTTGTCGCGGCCGGTTTCTCGTCTTTTCCCATCATCCTCGCGGTGTGTGGGTTAACCGGGTTGGTGGCCTACAATTACATCATCGTCTGCAAAAATTTTCCGGACGGCGGCGGCGTGTATTCCGCCGCCCGGGAGCAAAGCCGGGTGCTGGCGGTGCTGGGGTCGTTGCTGCTGGTGGCTAATTTTACAGTGACCGCCGCCATGAGCGGCTGGGCGGCGATGAGCTATTTCGGCATCCCAAAGGAATACTTCAAGCTGGCCACGATGGGGTTCATTCTGCTGATAGGTTTTATAAACTATTTTGGCCCAAAACATTCCGGCAGCCTGGCCGTGACCTTTGCCCTGCCGATGCTGGTGGTGGTGGTGGGCATCATTGCCTTGAGCGTGCCTTATTTGACCTTGGCCAACCTGCAGCCCATGAGCGGGACCTTCAGCCATACCTGGGTGGCTTTTGTTGGTGTCATTTTGGCGCTGAGCGGCGTGGAGGCGATTGCCAATTTGACCGGCGTGATGAAGCTGGACGCCGGGTCCACCCCGGAAAATCCCAAGGTGCTTTCCACCGCCCGCAAGTCCATCTGGCCGGTGGCGGCGGAAGTGATCTTTGGCACGGTTTTGCTGGCGTGGGCCATGCTTTCGCTGCCGCACGATCTGACCGGGGTGATGAAGGCGCGTTTCGAGGACATGCTGCGTTTCCTGGGGGAACATTATGGCGCGGCGGCGTTTGGTTCGCATTTCGGCCAGATTTTCGGCGTGTTTATCGGGTTGGTGGTCGGGTTGCTCCTGCTGAGTGCCGTGAACACGGCGATTAGCGCCATGATCGGTTTGATTTACATGCTGGCGCGCGACCGGGAAATGCCGGCGCCATTTGCCAAGTTGAATTCCCACGGCGTGCCCCGCCTGCCGCTCGCCGTGTCCGCCATCCTGCCGGTGCTGCTGGTGATCATCGCGGATGACCTCCAAACGCTCGCCGACCTTTACGCCATCGGCGTGGTGGGCGCAATCACCGTCAACCTCGGCTCCTGCTGTTTCAACCGGCGGTTGCAGCTTCATTGGTGGGAACGCGGCATCATGGTGGTCACGTTCCTGATTCTGTTTGCGGTCGAAATCACCATTGCCAAGACCAGTCCGAACGCCTTGTTTTTTGTGGTTTGCGTGCTCGGCGTGGGCTTCGGCTTGCGCTGGTGGGCGATGAAGCACGCCGGGTTCGAAACCATCATCATGAAGCGCGAATTTGCCGCCGCTGTCAGTCATGATCACAGCACCCAGTTCCGGCCCAATCTCACGCCCGGCCAGTCCATCCTCGTGGCCGCCCGCGGCCTCACGCCCGTCCTGCGTTTCGCCATGGAAGAGGCCAAGTTCCGCTCCGGCAATCTCTACGTGTTGTACATCAAGGAACTGGCCGTGAGCCTCCCCGGGCCCCTGGCCAACCTGGATCGCCCGCGCTGGCAGGATGATCATCAGGCGGCCAATATCATGTGTGCCATGATCAAGCTCGGTCAGGAAATCGGCGTGGTGGTCATTCCGGTTTATGTGGTGAGTGAAAGCCCCGCCGCCACCATTCTCGACATCTCTGCCACCATTGGCGCCGATGTGCTCATGCTCGGCTCCTCGCACCGCACCAAGCTGGCCCAGCTCCTCAAAGGCAACGTCATCACCGAAGTCGCCAAAAATCTGCCGGAGAACATCCAGTTGGTCATTCATAGCTAACGGCGTCGCCGCCACCATCGCGCTAACCCCGGCAATTCCCCGCGCTTAGTGCTTCACACCCGCGGCCACATTTCGCTGGATCACTTCCCCCAGCCGCGTGGCCAGCAGTTGCGGTTCATTCGTCCCCAGCAGGAAGCGTCTGCCGCTGCGCAAGGTGATGGCCACCGCCTCACGGCCCGACACATTGTACAGCCAGCCCTGGCGCGTCAAATGGATGCCCCAGCCCTGCAGGAATGTCGTCTGCACGGGCTCGGCGGCGGTGATTTCTGCCAGCGCCACGCGCTTGTGGATCAGCCCCGGGCCGAAGCGCCAGCAGAGTTCGCGCTCGCCGATCGCAATGGTGAGCGAATGAAACAGCCAGGTGCATTTAAGGATGAAGTTGCCCCGCTGCGTATGCTGATAGCTAAACACGTTCGCTGTCATAACCCATTTTGTTGACCCGCGCCGCTGCGGTTGGCCGAGGCGACGGGACGACGTTTTGATTGAATTGGGGTGACCTTGGTTTCCCGCACACGCGGGAGCTAGAGGATCGCCCTTCCAAAGGCCGACGAGGTTAGCTGACGGGCTGGGTCTGGAAAGTGACCTGATCTCCCGTTGCCGGGAAGTCTGCGCCCCACCCCGGATCACTCCGGGAACTGGTTCCCCCGCATCCGGCTTCAGGAAGGAAGCCGGATTTAGGCTGCAACCAGACGAGTGAACCACGAATGGCCGGGTTTGTCAAACGGCGCTGGGCGGGGCGCCGTGCCCTTATTCCTGCGGATACACCAGAATACGGTCGTGAACCAGAATGATAAGGTCGTTCTTTTTATCGCCGGTCACATCCGCCACGGCGCATTCGCGCGGCTCGGGAATGGCGTTTTGCGCGCCGCGGAAGGTATGCTGTTCAAACACCTGCCAGCGGTCGCCGGGCACCAGCTTGCGCTGCGCGTCGAAGGTCACCAGATCAATGTGGTTTTTCGCCGTTTCCATGAAGATCAGTTGTTTGCGCCCGCCCCCGGTCAGGTCGCCCGCGATCACATCATTCAGGAACCCGTCCTTGATCGGCGTGTCGTAGTCATCCAGCTTGGTCATTTCCCAGGTGTCGCCCGCCAGGGGGAGCCAGGCCACCGCATTCTGGCCGTTGAAAGCTACCGCCGGGCCGCCCAGCGAAACCGTCCAGAGTTTGGGGAAATTCGCCACCGGCAGATCAATGTTCTTCACCACCTGCCAGACCCCGGCCGCATCGCGCTCGCAGAGCGTCAACTGCTTGTGCTCGGCATCGAGGAGGAAGATCGAGGGCACCGCGTGCTTGCCGTTGGGCACCACCGTGGCGCCGATGATGCGCGAATCGCTGGCCGAACCGTTGATCTGGTCCTTGATGCGGAAGGTCCAGCCGGGGGCGTTCGTGGAGCCGGCCACTTTGGGGGACTGTTCCAGCACGGCGGCGCGCACGAAATTTTTCTGCGGCAGCAGCAGCTCGGGTTTGCCGTCGCCATCCACATCGGCGGATGCCAGCCAGGGCTGTTCCAATGCGCCGCCCGGCGGATCCACATCCTTCTCGTCAAACTTGCCGTCCTTGTTTTGCAGCAGGATTTTGATTTTTTCATACGGCGAGAGCACCACCAGGTCGGGCAGCCCGTCCTGGTTCACATCCTGCACCGCGAGCGTGGTCGGATTCGCCTTGAAACTCTCGCTCAGCTTCTGCGTTGTCACCTTGCCCTCCGCCGTGCGGATGACGAGCGCGCGCCCCCCGTCCTTGTCCACGATCAGCACCAGCGCCGTCTTGCCGTCCTTGAGCACGCCCGTGGTCATCGCCAGCGGTTTGCCGTCCAGCGGCAGCGGCGTGGGGAAGGGCAGCCGGCCGTTCTTGTCGAACTGCGTCGCGGCCACGGAATTTTCATCGCGGCTCAGGAAAAAGATGTCCGGCTGGCCGTCCTTGTTCCAGTCGGCGGCCGCGATCTGGGTCACGCCCGCGAGGCAGGGAAATGTTTTCGGGGCCGCCAGCGTGCCATCCGCCTGCTGCAGGTAAACCGAGACCTGGCCGCTCTCGGGCTCGGCCACGATCAAGTCCGTGCGCCCGTCGCCATCCACGTCCGCCCACAGCACGCCGCGCTGCGCCGAGTCGGATTTGCTCAGCGGCAGAATCTGGAACTGGCCGTGCTTGAACGCGCCCGCGAGCGGCTCCGCCGGCTTGTGCGTGAGCTGCGCGACTTCCGCCCGCCCCGTGGCCTGCACGATGGAGATGAAATAATTCGTCCGGTCGCCCGCCAGGTTGTCCACCCAGTAGGAGCGGATCGGCTGCGTCTTGAAATAGAGTTCCGGCCCGAGCTGGCCGCCGGCGTTTTGCAGCCGCACGCGGTACGGCGTGGCGTTGTCAAAATCCACGAGCACCAGGTCGCTCCGGCCGTCGCCGTCCGCATCCGCAATGCTCACGGCCTTGGGCGTGCCCGAATACGCGATCTTTTGCGGCTCCGCCAGCGTGTGATCCGCCTGCTGCGCGAGAAAATAAGCCACTCCGTTGTCGCCCAGCAGGACCAGATCGTCGCGGCCGTCGCCGTTCAGGTCGCCGGCGACCAGCGCGTTCGGGCTCATCATGCCGTCGTCGAAATGCCAGCGCTTCGGCTCCGCCCAGCCGTTGGTCCCCAGGTTGTAGCGGACCACCAGGTCCTTGGCATCGCCGAAATACGCCAGGTCCGGCCGGCCGTCCTGGTTCAAATCCGTCACCACCAGCGCCGCGATGCGTTCATCCGACGGCATGGAATCAATGCGGAAGCGCGAATCCGGCGGCAGCTCGTTCAGCTCCAGCTTGCGCGTGGGCACGGCCGTGCGGTTCGTCTTGCCCGTGAGATTGTAGAGCAGGCTGATCTTGGAATGCAGGTTGTCGGCCACGACCAGGTCGTTCAAGCCGTCGCCATCCAGATCCGCCACGCGCAGATTGCTGATCTGCGGGTCAACGGGGAAGATCTCATGGCCGTTGAAGCCAAAGACATTCGTGACCGTTTCCGCCGGCGCGGAAAAGCGCAGGAAAACTGCCGCGACCGCCGCCGTCACCGCCCAACTTTTTGCGAAACCATTCATGCGCGCAACGTGCCAGCGGACGGCCTGATTGGCGAGATTAAAAACCGTTCTGGCGGTGGCCCCTGCCGGGTTGCCCCCTGGCCTCGGCATCATGCAAGCCCCGCCCCGTTCGGAAGCTTGGTTTAGCGCCAACCATTCCAACATCGTCAAAATCACCCCGGCGCGCCGGTCAGCCGCGCGTTTTGGCCTTCGAGCTTCGTACTTCTTTCGGATTTCGTCATTCGCCATTCGTCATTCGGTCCCGCCAAATTCAGATTGAATTCGCAGGGGTGGCGGCTATCGTTTCCTCATGCGCGCTCTGTTGATCCTGCTGGCTGCCTTCGGCTTGTTCTCCGCTGCCCACGCTGCGGACGTGGTGGCTCGCGGACGCGTGATCAAGGTCCTGCCATTCTTCCTGGACCAGAAAGGGCGCAACGCCACCTCGGCGAGCTTGTTTGATCGCGATGCCTACCAGGCGTATCTGCGCCTTCATACCAACGAGGTTTCCGCCGTGCGCTACGACATCCAATGGAAGGACACCTCCGGCAGCGGCAAGCTCCTGCTCCGCGCCGAACTGCGCGGCGTCGACGCCACCGGCCTGCCGACCTTGACCAAACTCGAAGCCGAAGTCGCCTCGAAACGTTTCAGCCAATGGACCAACCTCACGTTCGGCGGCGAGGCCTATCGAAAATTTGGCTCCGTGGTCGCCTGGCGCGTGACCTTGTGGGAGGGCGATCAATTGTTGAGTGAACAAAAATCATTTCTCTGGTGAACCTGGCGCGTTGTCATCCTCGGATGCCGGGGGGTGCCCTCCGGGGCACGCTGGTTTTCGCCTGTCCTGAGGCCGCCTTGCCTGGCACCGAACCGGCCCGGCTCAAACCGAAACCAGCCGTCGCATGATGCAGGTCAAAGTCCATTGCCTCTGCGGGCAGAAATACGCTTTTGAAGTGGAGCCGTTTGAGGGCCGCATGCCCGTGGCCGTGGCCTGTCCTGTGTGCCGCCGTGACGGCACCGAGGAAGCTAACCGCGTCATTGCGCGCACTCTGCCCGCGCAGACCCAGCCCCTCCCGCCACCCGCCGTGACCGCCGTGTTGAATGCCGTGCAGGCCACGCTCGCCCCCCATCTGGTCGAGGCCCTCAAGCACGCCGTCGTGCAGGAACTGGCCGCCCAGCGGCGCGAACTGCTCGCCGCCCAGCAAAGCGCGGCCGCCGAACTCACCGAACTCGCCCGGCGCTTGGAAGAAGTCCAGACCCCGTTGTTGGAACGGCTGCACGCCTACGAACAGCGCATCTCGGAACTGGAAGCCAGCCTCGCCGGCCAGTCGCAGGAAAACCGTGAATTGCTCAAGCTGAAGATTGATCTGCTCCGCGAGCAACTCGCCGCCGAGCGCGGCACCAGCCGGCTGAATTTCAACTGAGCCCGGCCCCGCCGGCTTGGTTCAGCCGGCAGATGAAATTTCTGCCGCCGCCGGCAGCGTGAAGTAAAACGTCGCCCCCTTGCCGGATTCGCTTTTCACCCAGACTTTGCCGCCGTGGCTCTGCACCAGGTGTTTGACAATGGCCAGGCCCAGACCGGTGCCGCCCTGGTCGCGCGAGCGCGCCTTGTCCACCCGGTAAAACCGTTCAAACACCCGCTCCAGCGCTTCCGTCGGAATGCCCGGCCCGTCGTCCCGCACCAGCAATTCAATCCGGCCCTCCTCCGTTTTCCGGCCGCCCACCGTCACCGCGCCGCCGGTGCGGCCGTACTTGATGGCGTTGTCCACCAGATTGGCGAAGATTTGATCCAGCCGGTTGATGTCGGCTTGCGCCGTCAGGTCGGCCAGTTCGCAGACCAGTCGCACGTTCCGGCCTTCCGCCTTGGAATGCAGGTCGTTGAAGACTTTCTCCGTCAGCGCGCGCAGGTTCACCGGTTGCAGGTCCAGCTTCAGCCGGCCGGATTCCAGCGCGGAAATCGTCAGCAAATCCTGGATGAGCAGGTCCAGTCGGTGGGTGTTGCGCTCGATGATTTTGAGAAAACGCTCCGCCACTTCCGGATTGTTGCGGGCGCCGTCCAGCAGGGTTTCCACATAGCCTTTGATCAGCGAGAGCGGCGTCCGCAGCTCATGGCTGACGTTCCCGACAAATTCCTCGCGCTGCCGCTCCAGTTGCTTGAGCCGGGTCAGATCATGGAAAACCAGGATCGTTCCCTCGCGGCCGCCGGTGGAGTTGGTGATCACCGCGGCGTTCACTTGCACCCACCGCTCGTTCAAGTCCGTCAGCTT
>Ga0302322_100001288_pt1 | contig 20334 bp, 17 predicted proteins | sample Fen_T0_2_FD_203757 | JGI IMG/M metagenome (GOLD analysis project Ga0302322, IMG submission 203757) | Peat permafrost microbial communities from Stordalen Mire near Abisko, Sweden - Fen_T0_2 | ecosystem: Environmental > Terrestrial > Soil > Wetlands > Permafrost | place: Sweden: Abisko...
TGTCGGTGGTGACGGTGCCGGAGCCACAGACGTGGGCGCTGTTGGGTGGCGGGCTGGTGTTGCTGCTGGGCCTGCGCCGTCGGCGCTGAACCAGATTTCGAGATCAAACAAATTTACCAATCGGGTTGCCGGCAGTTCTGCCGGCAACTTTTTTTTGTGTCTTGGTCAGGGCAGGGGATAGTTGCCTCCAGTCACTCTATCTGCTGGCAGTCGGAGGGCCGGGCGATCTCGGAAAAATGTGCCTTCATCATTCCCTGCCCTTGAGCCGATAAATCGAGCGCCCCCGGAGCGCACCACTGCCAGCGACAACCCGGCGCACACTATTCGCCCCTCGCCTCCCCCAAAGGAGGAGAGTGCCGATGGCAATTGTTTACCAATAAACGAGTTAACAGTTTTTTGCCGCGCGCGCCACCGCCCATTCGTCATTCGTGCTTAGTCATTCATTCGTCATTTGTCATTTGTCATTCGGCATTCGGCATTCGGCATTCGGCATTTGTCATTCGGCATTTGTCATTCGGCATTCCTCCCCATCCATGTCGGGACCTGCTTCAAAAACGCAACCTGCTGCGTTTTTGAAAATCCGCCGGGGGACGCCCCCGGAAAAATGTGCCTTCATAAGTTCCTTGAACCGTTAATTTAGGAGTGCTAGGTTAAGCGCTAATCTGAATCATTTAATACCAACATGAAAAAATCTTTTGTCTTCACGGTGGCGGCCGCGCTGGCTCTGGCTCTGAATTTGCAGGCGGCGGATATTACGGGCACCATTACCTTTAAAGGCACCGCGCCGGCGGAGAAGGAATTGACGCCCATCAAGGAGGATCCCAATTGCGCCGCGCTCTATCCGGGGGCGCTGCCGAAGACCAAGTTTTACATCGTTGGTGCCAACGGTGAACTGGCCGACGTCGTGGTCGCGCTGAAAGGCGTGGCGGCAAAGTCCACCGGAGCCAGCGCTGAGCCGGCCACGCTGGATCAGAAAGGGGCGCTGTATGTGCCGCAAATTATCGCCATCCAGACCGGCCAGAAGTTGGTCGTTAAAAACTCCGACGCCCTCGTGCACAACGTCCACGCCCAGCCCACGGCCAATCCTGAATCCAACCAGGTCCAGATGCCCAACGGCGCCGATTTGACCTACACGTTCGACAAGCCGGAAATGTTCCTGAAATTCAAATGCGACGTCCATCCGTGGATGTTTGCCTGGGTCAGCGTCTTCGATCATCCGTATTTCGCCGTGAGCGGCACGGATGGCAAGTTCACCATCAAGAATGTTCCCGCCGGCAAATACACGCTGGAAGCCACGCATCGCAAGCTCGGCGTGCAAACGGCCGAAATCGAAGTGACCGACAGCGGCGCGGTGCAGAACCTGACGTTTGCCCCCAAATAATTTGGGTTTTACCCTGACCGCTGCGTGACCAAGTGCGCAGCGGTTTTTCTTTTTACCATGAACCACAAATACCAACCCGCGCTGTTCTGGTTCGCGGTGCTGAACGCCGTAGCCACCTTTCTCCTCATCGGTCTGGGCGGTCTCGTGACCAGCCATGAAGCCGGCATGTCCGTGCCCGACTGGCCGACGACCTACGGCTACAACATGTTCTTTTTTCCACTGGATAAATGGGTTGGCGGTATTTTTTACGAACATTCGCACCGGCTGCTGGCCTCCGCCGTTGGTTTTCTGACCACCATTCTGGCGGTCTGGCTCTGGCTGAAGGACCCGCGAAAATGGCTGAGCTGGCTCGGCGTCGCCGCCTTTTTGCTCGTGATTCTCCAGGGCGTTCTGGGCGGCCTCCGCGTCCGCTGGCAATTGGACTGGCTCGGGGTGCCGCATGGCGCCATCGCGCAAGCGTTTCTGGTGCTGACCTGCGCGATTGCCCTCTTCACCAGCCGCTGGTGGAAAAATTCGGCCACGGAAAAACAGGTTCCCGTCCGGGCCGCGCTGCGCGGCCATGTCCTGGCGGTCACCCTGGTTATTTTTGCCCAGCTCATCATTGCCGCCACGATGCGCCATCAGCACGCGGGCCTCGCCATCTGGGATTTCCCGCTGGCGCATGGCCGCGTCTGGCCGGTCACGACGCCGGAGGCGATAGCCGGTTATAATGCCCATCGTCCCGCCAACACCATCGGCAATCCGGTCACCGCCTTCCAAATCAACCTGCAAATGCTGCATCGCTTGGTGGCGGTGGCGCTTTTTCTGGGCGTGGCGGCGGCCGGATTCATCGCCCGCAAACGTCTGGGCGGCGCCGACTGGCTGACGAAATTCGCCTGGTTTTGGTTCGTTCTGCTGACGCTGCAAGTCTTCCTGGGCGCAGCCACCATCTGGTCCAACAAGGCGGCCGATGTGGCCACCGGGCACGTCATGGTGGGGGCGCTCTCCCTGCTCGTCGGTGCCTTGTGGTGGCTGGTGGCCGTCCGGCGCACCCGCCTGGCCGCCTGAGCCGCCCGAGCCACGAACTGGCGGTTGTGTCCGCCGGTTCGCGGGAATATCCCCCGCCAATTCCCCGCTCACCCCTCCCGTTTTGGCCAAAATCGTCAAATCCAACCCAACGTACACTACCGGCATGACGTGATCGCTTTCCGTCCCTTCCGTCCTTGTCGGTCCCTTTCGCCCAAGCCCGGCTCGCCCCTCCCAAAAAAATTCGCGGCAATTCGTGAAATTCGCGTAAAAGTCTTTCCCCCATCCGTGTTGATTCGTGTTTATCCGTGGTTGAACCGCTTTTTTTTAGGATTAACTGATATTTTCGATCAGGAACAGTATTGACAGATTTTGTTCTGCTATGACAAAATACGGTGAATTAGACGCCTTAACATAGGCGGCCAAAGTTTGATCAACCGAAATGAAATACTCAGCGGAAGCACTGGCGGCGGCGCGGGTCGCGGAAAAAAACTGGGCGGCGGTTTTCGCCGACCTCGTCAAGGCACGGCTCACCACGCTCGTGCTGCTGACCACCTTTGTGGGCTTTTACCTCGGGGAACGCGGCGCGGTTCAGTTGCTGCTGTTGGGCCATGTCTTGCTCGGCACCGCGCTGGTGGCCGCCGGGGCCGCGGCGCTGAACCAGTTGCTGGAGCGTGAATATGACGCCAAGATGCACCGCACCGCCGGCCGGCCGCTGCCGTCCGGGCGCTTGCAGCCAGCCACCGTGGCCGTGTTTGGCGGCGCGTGTTCGGTCCTGGGTCTGGTTTATCTGGCCGCTTTGGTGAATCCGCTGACCAGCGTCGTCGGGGCGGTCACCTCGATCAGCTACCTGTTTATCTACACGCCCCTCAAGCGCGTGACCTGGCTGAACACGCTCGTGGGCGCCATTCCCGGCGCGCTGCCGCCGCTGATGGGGTGGACGGCTGCCCGCAACGAGCTGAGCGGCGAAGGCTGGACGCTCTTTGCCGTGCTCGCGTTCTGGCAAATCCCCCATTTCATGGCCATTGCCTGGCTGTATCGCGAGGAATACGCCAAGGCCGGCTTTGTGATGCTGCCCAACGTGGACGCCGACGGCAGCCGCACCGGGTTGCACGCCGTTGGCAATACGCTGGCGCTGTTCATCGTGAGTCTCTGTCCGTTCCTGCTGGGGATGAACGGCCCGGTTTATCTCGCGTTCGCCGTGGTGCTGGGGGCCGCCTACTTTTGGTTTGCCGTCCGGTTCGCCCGCCAGCTTACCGTGGTCCGCGCCCGCCAGTTGTTTTTGGTCTCCATCATTTACCTGCCGCTGTTGCTGACGGCGCTGGTCTGGGACAAATTGAAATAATTTTATGCAGGCGAACGTCCAAACATTTCCCCCGTTCCGCGAAGGCGGGTCGCACCCCGGCCACGGGGAAGACCACGCCCACCATGAACACCCCGAGCCCGGCTTCTGGGAGAAGTATATTTTCTCCACCGACCACAAGGTGATCGGCATTCAATACGGACTGATGTCGCTGTCCTTCATGCTGTTCGGATTTTTCCTGATGCTGCTCATGCGCTGGCAGATTGCGCATCCGGGCGTGCCGGTGCCGGTGTTTGGCCCGCTGCTCGAAAAAATTCTCGGCCAGCCCGCCGCCCACGGGGCGATTTCGCCGGATCTCTACAATTCCTTCGGAGCCATGCACGGTACCATCATGGTGTTTCTGGGCGTGGTGCCGCTGGCGTTCGCCGCCTTTGGCAATTACGTCACCCCGCTGATGATCGGCGCGCCGGACATGGCGTTTCCGAAGTTAAACATGGCCAGCTTTCACGTCTTCTTTCTCGGTGGCGTGGTGATGCTCGTCAGTTTCTTCATTCCCGGCGGCGCGGCGCAGGCGGGCTGGACTTCCTATTCCCCCCTGGCCAGCACGATTCCGACGCATGGGCAGGCGTTCTGGCTGGTCGGCATGGTGTTTCTCATCACGTCGTCCTTGTTGGGCGCGGTGAATTTCATCGCCACCATCATTCAGTTGCGCGCGCCCGGCATGACGTGGATGCGGATGCCGTTTTTCGTCTGGGCCCAGTTTGTGACGGCGTTCATCTTGTTGCTGGCGTTTCCGCCGCTCGAAGCCGCCGGTGTCCTCCAGTTGATGGACAATGTCGCGCACACCAGCTTCTTCCTGCCCACCGGCCTCGCCGTGGGCGGCCAGTTGGCGAATATCAGCGGCGGCGGCAGCCCCCTGCTGTGGCAGCATTTGTTCTGGTTCCTCGGCCACCCGGAAGTGTACGTCCTGATCCTGCCGGCGATGGGGATTGTGGCCGAGGTCATTTCCAACAACACGCGCAAGCCGATTTGGGGCTACAAATCGCTGGTCTATTCCGCGCTGTTCGTCGGCTTTCTCTCCTTCATCGTCTGGGCGCATCACATGTACCTCACCGGCATGGGCCAGAAAATCGCCACCTTCTTTCAGACCACGACTATGATTATTTCCGTACCCTCGGTGATCATCTTGACGTGCCTGCTGCTGTCGCTGTGGGGTGGTTCCATCCGCCTCAACACGCCGATGCTCTTCGCCCTGGGGTTCCTGCCGATGTTCGGCATCGGCGGTCTGACCGGTCTGCCCCTGGGCCTGGCTGCGACCGATCTCTATCTGCATGATACCTATTACATTATTGCGCATTTCCATTACGTCGTGGCGCCGGGAACGATCTTTGCCCTGTTCGCCGGGGTTTATTTCTGGTTCCCCAAAATTACCGGGCGGAAAATGAGTGAATTCTGGGGCCGCGTGCATTTCTGGTGTTCATTTACGTTTATGAACATCGTGTTTATGCCCATGTTCGCCCAGGGAATCAAAGGCATGCTCCGCCGCATGAGCGACGGCGGCGTGAATTACTCCGCCGCCCGGGTGCCGGGTGCCATTGACGCGTTGCCGGGAACGGTGATGCAGTTAAACGGCGTGGTCTTATGGGCGGCCGTCTGCCTGGGCATCGCGCAGATTCCTTTCATCATCAACCTGTTCTGGAGCATTTCTCATGGGACCAAGGTGGACAACAACCCCTGGCAGGCCACCACCCTGGACTGGCAGACGCCCACGCCGCCGCCGCATGGCAACTTTGACGTGGAACCGCAAGTCGTGCGCGGGCCCTACGAATATAGCGCGCCCGGTCACGCCACCGATTTCACGCCCCAGAGCGAACCGGCCCCCAAACCGACCACCGCGCACTGACCTTTTGCCATGGAAATTCCTTACACAGTTCAAAACCGGCCGGATACCGGGGTATACAATGCCAAGATCGGCATCTGGTTGTTTCTTGCGTCCGAAATGATGCTCTTCGGCGGGCTTTTTTCCGCCTACGTGTTGCTCCGGGTCGGGGCCGATGAGGGCATGTGGCCGCACGGCTGGCTTAACGTCAAGTTGGGTGCCATCAACACCTTGTTGCTCGCGCTCTCGGCCATCACCACGCTGCTGGCCTGGGCCGCGTGCAAAGTCCGTGAATTCGGCAAATTCAAGTTTTTCCATGCCTGCACCATCCTGCTGGCCGTCACGTTTCTCGGCATCAAATCCTACGAATATCGCGACAAACTGCTGCACTACGAAGTCCAGTTGACCAATGGCAAGGTGGCCGACGGCCATTTCGTGGAGGAATCCAAGGACTTTGACCTCGCCAAGAAAACGGGCACCGTCACCTTGCACGGGCATACGGTCGACGACCGCAAGGAGCTGATGGATTTGCGCGCGCCCGCCGCCCAAGCGGCCAAGCTCGAGGAAATGACCATTGCCGCGGCGGACATCAAAAAGATGGAAAACTACGGTCCGCGGCACAGTACTTTCACTGCCATCTATTTCACGCTGACAGGGTTGCATGCCCTGCACATCCTGGGCGGCACCTTGGTGATCTTTTACTTCTGGGGTCCCGGCAGCAAGATGTGGAAGACTGATCCTGAACGCTTTACCAATCGCATCGAAGTCTCCGGTCTGTTCTGGCATTTCGTCGATCTCGTGTGGATTTTCCTGTTTCCTGTGCTTTATTTAACCTGAGGCATTTATGAGTGAATCTCAACAACCTGTGAGCGAATCCGAACCGCCCGTCACCCTTCGCGCATATATGCGCCTCTGTGCCGTGGTATTTCTCGTGGTCCTCTGCACCACCACCGCCATGATCGCGACTTCTTTCTCGCATCTCGGCGAAGGCTGGACGCTGAAGATCACCATCATTCTCGGCATCGCCGCTGTGAACGCCTTCCTCGTGGCCGGCTACCTCATGCATTTGCTGTCCGAGAAAAAGCTTGTTTACACTGTGCTGGCATTCACCGTGATCTTTGTCATCGGCTTGATGGGGTTGACCATCTGGGCCACGAACGGATTTCCGCCCGGAACCGTTTCCCATTAACACATCATGTCGCTCAAAGCTTTCCATCTCATTTTTGTGACGCTGCTGACCGGATTGACCTTTGGCTGCTCGGCGTGGGCGTTCCAATCCGGCAACGTGTTTTGGGGGGCCGCCAGCATTGCCGCCGGGGTGCTGGTGATCGTCTACGGGGTCTATTTTTTGAAGAAACTCAAACGAATCAGCTACTTGTGAACGCATTGAGAAACATTCTGTTACTGCTCGCAGTGGCTGCCCCGGCGAAATTGTTCGCCTGCGCCACCTGCTATGGCGGGGACATCGACTCGCCGATGGCCGATGGCATGAACTGGGCCATCCTCACCCTTGGAGCCGTGATCACCACCGTGCTCGGCGGGTTTATGACCTTCCTCATTTACGCGATCCGCAAAAGCGAAGCGCTGACCGCCGCGGCGGAAAAAGCCGCCCAACAATCTCAAGTATGAAAGAATGGTTTGCCCATAAAGTTCTCGGCCTGCCCGAACTCGCCTCGGCCAATGGCGCGGCCGTGGACAGCCTCATGGTTTACGTCCACTGGCTGATGCTGGTTTTGTTCGTTGGCTGGATTGCCTATTTCGGTTACGTCCTCTGGCGCTTCCGCGCCGCGCGCCAGCCCAAGGCTGACTACGAAGGTTCCAAGAGCAAGATTCCCAGCTATGCCGAGATCGGCGTCGTGGTGGTCGAAGCCGTGCTGTTGCTTGGCATCGCCATTCCGCTCTGGGGCAAAAACGTGAATCAATTTCCGAAGCCCGAGGACAGCACCGTCATCCAGATCATGGCCCAGCAGTTTGCGTGGAACGCCCGCTATCCGGGGCTCGACGGCAAATTCGGGCGGCAGGACATGAAGCTGATCAGCAACGACAACGTGTTTGGCGTGAATCCGGCCGATCCCATCGGCAAGGACGATGTGCAGGTCTTCAATGAAATCCATGTTCCCATCGGCCGGCCGGTGCTGATTTATCTCAGTTCCAAGGACGTCATTCACTCCATCAAACTCGTGGCGATGCGGGTGACGCAGGACGCCATTCCCGGCCTCCGCATTCCGTTCACCTTCACGCCGACGAAAGTGGGCCGCTTCCAGATCGAATGCGCCCAGCTTTGCGGCAACGGCCACGCGGCGATGGCTGGCGGCTTCATCGTGGTGCAAAGCCCGGCCGACTACGAAAGCTGGCTGAAATCCAAATCCCCCGCCTCGGCTGCGCCGGTGAGTTTTGAATAAGGCGGCGGAAGCAAATTGAGGTGGCAACCGGACTGGTGCTTTTGGCCGCTGGCGGCGTGGCTGGCCTGCCCGGAGCCCTTTGACCAGGAACGCCTCGCTCCGTATCGCCACCTCATTTCTGCTAATGGGCAAACTTTGTGCCAGGCAAACTCTTTGGACCCTGCGCTGAGGTGGTGAATAACATTTTCATGGTTTAACTTAAGTTCGCCAAGGTTGTGGCCGATGCCAAGTTAAGAGCAACCGAAACCGATCAGCCTGCGAGGGCGCGGGCAAATAGAAAGATGCCCCATGAATACAACCAAGCAAGCGAGTTCAGGGCTGCGGGCGGAACGGCCAGGCGTGGTCGTCCGGCGGCGCAACGGCTTCTATCATTGCAGCCACTGCTTTAACGTGGTCACCCCTTCACCGGCGCAGATTGAGCTGGCGGAAAATGCCCCGGATGCCGATCCCTCCCTCAAGTGTCCACATTGCCACAAGTATGCGGTGCATTGGCGGATGCCATCTTCGGCGCGGGTGAAAAACTCGCCCCAACCGGTCAGTGTGGAGCAGGGCCGGGAGTTGTTTGCGGGAATTTTCCGGATGCTGGCTGCGATTTGACGCCAGCCGCCTCCGGATCGCAGGTCCAAGTGGACATGAGCCACCATCCTTTGGATTGCCCCGGAGGGCAGGCGCTTTTTAGTTCCGATTGCCAAGCGAGTATGAACACCCGCCGGTTCATACCCCGCTGAAGGCCATATGGTCCAGGGGCAAAACCAGGGGAACCTTTTTAGGGCTGGGGCGGGGTGAAAATCGAACCCAACTTGAATCCCACCCGTGCCGGCTCGGTCAGGTTTTGCCTCGCTGCCGGATGCAGACTGAATACTTCCTGACAAGCGGGAGCGGTTCTGGCAGCTTGTCGTAAATCAAAATCATGCTGGCACAAACATTCTCAAAATTGAGGCGTTCGGCGCGGCTGGGGTTTTCCCTGTTGCTGCTGGCGGCGGTTTCAGCCGGGGCCGCCGAGAAGCGGGTGGCCGTCGGTTATGTGGCTACGCCGGCCGTGCAGACGAAGCTCGCACCGCTGGGCCGGGTGCCGGGCACGAACCAGATCCGACTCGCCATCGGCCTGCCCTTGCGCGACCGCGAGGGGTTGACGAATTTGCTCGCAGCCCTTTACGATCCGACCAGCCCGGAGTTTCACCGCTACCTCACGCCGGCGGAGTTTACCGCCCGGTTCGGCCCGACGCCGGCGGATTACGCGGCCGTCCTGAACTTTGCGAAAACGAACGGCCTGACAGTATCCGCCACGCATCCCAACCGCTTGCTGGTCGATGTGACCGGCAGCGTGGCCGGGGTGGAGCGCGCGTTGCACCTGCGCCTCAACTCCTTTCAGCATCCTCGCGAGGCACGGACTTTCTTTGCGCCCGACACGGCCCCGACCGTGGCGGCGGGCCTGCCGGTGTTTGCCATCAGCGGACTGGATGACTATGCCCGGCCGCATCCCAATTCGCATCTGCAACCGAATCTGCTGCGGGCCAATGCCTCGCCGCGCGGCGGTTCGAGCCCCCAAGGCTCCTACATGGGCAACGATTTTCGCCAGGCTTACGTGCCGGGCACCTCGCTCACCGGGGCGGGGCAGAGTGTGGGCCTGTTGCAGTTCGACGGCTTTTACCTGGCGGACATCACGAACTATGCGAACGCCATCGGTCTCACCAGCAACGTGCCGCAAATCGTGGTCGTGCCGGTGGATGGCGGGGTCACCACACCGGGCGGCGGCGGCATCGAGGTGTCGCTGGACATTGAAATGGTGCTGTCCATGGCCCCGGGTTTGTCCACCATCTACGTTTATGAAGCGCCCAATCCCAGTCCCTGGGTGGATCTGTTGAGCCGGATGGCCAACGACAATCTGTCCCGGCAGTTGAGCAGTTCGTGGGGCGGGGGCGGGGCGGATCCCGCGTCGGAGCAAATCTTTCTCCAGATGGCGGCGCAGGGACAGTCATTCTTTAATGCCTCCGGCGATTCGGATGCCTTCGTCGGCGCCGTGGATTTTCCAGCCGATAGTCCGAACATCACGCAAGTGGGCGGCACCACCTTGACCACCGACTCCAGCGGCAACTACACCTCGGAAACGGTTTGGAACTGGGGCTATGTGGCATCCCAGGGCGCCTATTTGGGCAGCAGCGGCGGCATCAGCCCCGCAGTCGAGATTCCACTGTGGCAACTGGGTTTGGACATGACGACCAACCACGGCTCGACCTTGCAGCGCAATATTCCCGACGTGGCGTTGGCGGGCGACGAGATCTATGTCCGCTATAACAACGGCCAGGCGACGACTGTCGGCGGCACCAGTTGTGCCGCGCCATTGTGGGCCGGGCTGACGGCCCTGATCAATGAACAGGCGGCGCAACTGGGCCAGCCGGCGGTCGGCTTTCTGAATCCGGCGCTCTATGCCATTGCGCGGGGACCGAATTATGCCGCCGCGTTCCATGACGTGGTGGTTGGCAATAACACCAGCAGCACCAGCCCCGCCAATTTTTACGCCGCGCCCGGCTACGACTTGTGCACCGGCCTTGGCACGCCGAACGGCACCAACTTGATCAACCTGCTCGCGGTGGCGGATGATCTCCGGATTCTGCCGGCGGAGATCATCGGCGTGAGCGGGCCGGTTGGCGGGCCGTTCACGGCGACGAATTGGACGCTAACGCTGCGAAACTACGGAACTGGCAGCATGGCTTGGGCCTCGGGTGGCGCGCCGGATTGGCTGGCCGTTTCCCCGCCCAGCGGCACGTTGTCCGCGAATGGCTGGGGCACCTTGGGATTAAACCTGTCCGGGGCCGAGGCCTTGCCGGCGGGCAGTTATCTGGCCGCAGTCATGGTGACGAATTTGATTTCCTTGCGCGTGCAGCCCGTGGGAGTGCGGCTCAACATCGGCCAGTCGCTGGTGCAGAACGGCGGTTTTGAGACCGGGGATTTCACCTCGTGGACACTCGTGGGTGACACCAGTGATCTCACCTACGTCTACAATGCCGTGGCCACGGAATTCGCTTTTCCAGGGGTGGTACACTCGGGAAGTTACGGCGCGTTTCTAGGCCAGGGCGGGTATCTTGCCACGCTCTCGCAAACGCTGGAAACAGTGCCCGGTCAGCGTTATCTCGTTTCCTGCTGGCTGCATAACCCCGCAGCCGGCAGCATCCAGGCATTTGGGGTAAGTTGGAATGGCACGACCTGTTTCACTTTCACCAACCCGCCGGCATTTGCCTGGACCAACCTGCAGTTTGTGGCCACGGCCACGGCCGCCAGTTCGGTGCTGCAATTCGCCGCCGAGAATGATCCGAATTATTTTGGGCTGGACGATGTCAGCGTCCAGCGGGTGCCGGACGTTGCGTTTGCCAGCTTTGCCATCCGGACCAACCAGTTTCAATTCCGCTGGAATTCACTGGCCGGTTTGAACTATCAGATTCAATACCAGACCAACCTCACGGAGGCGAACTGGCTGAATCTCGGCAATATCACCGCCGTCACCAACAGCGCGACGTTTGTGGACGCGCCTGATCCGGCCACGGTTGGCCAGCGGTTCTACCGGCTGGTGCTGCTGCTGCCGTAACGCCGGCTTAATTTCCGCCCGTGGTAAACCCGGCGATGATGGCCCGGTGGTCCGAGCCAACCCCCCAGTTGGGCACGGTGGAAATATACGTTTCTGACTTCACCCAGTCGCGGGTCATGGCCGGGCTGAGCAAGATGTAGTCAATGCGGGAATAGGAATCTTCCAGGCCGTAGTAATGCGTCCACGTCACGTTGCGCGGCTCGAAGCGCGCCACCGGATTCGGCGCGGTGTCGCCGTTGCGCTCGGCCGGGCGGGTGTCGGTGAGCTTGAACTTGCCGTGCCCGATGACCATCTTGGTGGAATCGGTGTTCTTGGTGTCGTTGAAATCCCCGAGCACCACCAGCCGGGCTTCCGGATTTTTGGTCAGCCGTTCGTCAATGATCCCGCGCAGCATTTTGGCCTCCTGCAAGCGCTGTTCCGCCTCGTCCGCCGCCGCCGAGGGCCGGCGCGATTTCAAATGCGCCACCAAAACCGTGAACGTAAAGTTGCTGCCCGCTTGAATGTCCACTTCCGCAAAGCCGCGGCTGACGCGGAAACGGCGGCCATCCAGCAGAAAGCTTTCCTCCGTGTGGGGCTGGCGCGCCACGATCGGCAGCTTGCTCAAGACGGCCACATGGATGTTGGTGTCGAAGCCCTGCACGTGCTCCCAAAATGGGAAATCGCAGCCCTCGGCCTTGAGCGAAGCGCGGAGTTCCAGCAGCGCGTTGGTGCTGCCCACTTCCTCCAGCGCCAGCACGTCGGGGTTCGCTGTGCGGATGACTTCGCGAACCTTGGCTTTCGCCTCCGGAGTTTTGACGTAATGGCGGGTTTCCGTCGTCTGGTCCAGATAATTTTCCAAATTGTAGGCCGCCACGCGAAAACTGCCGGCATTGGCCGCCCATGCGCTGAGGCCGACGATGAAGAGGATGCATTTAAACATGCCGCGATGGTAAAGACCGGCGGGCCGGAGGAAAACTAATTTTGCGCAATCCAATTTTGCAGACTGGCGATGCGGCGGCCAGCGCGCTACCCTGGGCGGGATCACTCGTTCACGCTTCCACGCATGGCATGAATCTGTTCGAAAAATTAAAGGCGCTGCTGGCCGGCCCGGCCCGGCCGGAAAATCTGCGGCGCGGCGAATTGGGCGAGCGCGCGGCCCGGAAACATCTCCAACAGCTCGGCTTGAAATTCCTGACCGCCAATTTTCGCTCCCGGCATGGCGAGATTGACCTCGTGTTTCGCACCGCTGATGGTGGTGGCCTGGTCTTCGTCGAGGTGAAGACGCGTTCCTCCGAATACTGGAAGCGCCCGGCGGCCACGGTGGATGCACGGAAGCGGCGGCTGCTCTCGCAAACTGCGCTGGATTACCTCGCCTTGTTGAATAATCCCAAGGTGAAATTTCGCTTCGACATCGTGGAAGTGCTGCTGACCGACGGCGCGGTGCGCGAGATCCGGCACCTGCCGAACACCTTTTCCCTCAGCCGGCCGTATCGCTACGCGTAAGGTGGGCGGGGCAGGGGTGATCAGCAGCCTGGGTTTAAAACCCCTCTGTTTAAGGGTTTTTCATCATCCAGAACAGCAAATGCAATAGCTTCTAAATGGATTTGATTCTTATGAAATACCCGCTATTTATTTAGCGCCCATTACCCATCGCCAACATTGATTACGCAGAAATTAGCATCAACAATTTTATGGAAAACACTGCCGAAAACCAACCCGCCGCTGGTTTGACCACCTTGCCGTCGGACGATGTGCGCCAGCTCATGTGGCGCTTTGCCGACCGTTACGAACTGCACATGCTGGTGCAGTCCGCGCGCGGCGTGGCCCGCGGGCCGGTGGCGCGGTTGGTGGCCGCCGGCGGCCGCAATTCGCACGAATGGACCCCGGAGAAAAACGCGTTGCTGCAGCACTATGACGACAGCGGCATTACGGCCGCGTCACTGGAGCCGGAACAGGGCGGCTACATTGCCGGCCCCAAGAATCTGGCGCTCGCGCTCCTCGCTTTTGAGCTCGCCTGGGTGGATGCCGGCGCCGCCACCGGCAGTCTGGCCAGCAATCTCGGCCTCGCGCCCATCCATGAACGCGGCACGCCGGAACAGCGCGCGAAATACGTCGGCAACGCCGCCCCGCTCAAGCCCGGCGAAACGCGCAAACAGATCCGCGCCGCGTTTGCCCTGACCGAGCCCATTCCTTTCGTCGGCGTGGAGACCAGCATGCTGGCCGGCAAAGTGCGCGTCGCCGCATGGAACCCGGGCGAGGAGCCCGTCCTCCATGTCGACAAGCGCGGCCGTTTCATCACCAACATGGGTTTTGCCAATGTCGTAACCGCCGCCGTGGATTCCGACGACCCGCGCATCAAGGGCAGTTGCATGGTCATTTTGGAAGAGGGCGATCCTGGCATCTGGGATCGCGGCACGCCCACGAAGAAACTCGTCCACCAGCTTTCCTCGACCAATGATCCGGTCTTCAACCTGAAGGTGCCCGCGCACCGCATTGTCGGCGGCTACACGGTGAAAGACGGCGTGATCATTCCGAATTTCTCCCACAACGAAGTCATCGAAGCCGTGTTCCGGCGCACTCGGGTGACGGTCGGTTTGATGACCAGCGCCAAGCTGCTTTCCGCCGTCGAGCCGGTGATCTTGTATCAGCGCCGCCGTTTCCGCGGTGGTGCCGGCGCGCCCGGCACGCCGCGGTACGAGCTCGGCATCCAGCAGAAGGAAGACGCGTTGCATCGCCTCGTCGATGTCTGGGCCGCCGGCGAGGCCAGCGCCTCGCTCGGCTTCCATGCCGCCCGCCTGTTTGACGAACTGGACCCGATGGAAAAACAGAAGGATCAATGGCTCGCCGGCCAGAATTTGACCGGCCGCGCCGCGCTCAAGGCCATGGCCGCAAAAGAGGACGAGGCGATGGAGTTGGTAAAACTCTATTCGCTGCCTGTCGGCGAACGCGATTTGACCCGCGTCGATGAGCTGGAAGCCGATCCGATGGTGAAATACGCCGTCCTCGATTCGTTGGCCAACGTGTTTTGCCCCGCCTGCAAGCTCTGGAACACCGGTCACGGCGCGAACATGATGCGCGAAGCCGTCAGCCTCATGGGCGGCTACGGCGTCACCGAGGATTGCCCCGGATTCCTCGGGCAGAAGTGGATGGATGCGCAGCTCGAGGCCACCTATGAAGGCCCCGAAGCCGTGCAGCGGCTCCAGTTGTCGACCACGATGACCAACGAACTTTTCCTCGCCCAGTTCAAGCAATGGATTACCGAAATGCGCAAGCTGGCCGGGGAGCGTCCCGGCACCGGCGCCTGCACCCTGGCCAGCGCCATGCAACTCTGGCTCTGGACGCTCAATCACGTCTCGACCGCCGTGGATGCCGATGGCGCCAAGCTGTTTCACAAGACGCGCCAGGGGGTCACCTTCCCGCTGACCGATGCGCTGTGCTGGCTGCTCGCCGCGCGGCAGTTCATCCTCGACGTGGCGGAACTGGAACTTAAAGGGGCCGAAAATCCCGCGCTGGCCGAAGGCCTGACGGGCACGGTCGATTTCTTCAATGATCTCGCCCACGTGCAATGTGCCCGCGCCGCCGGCGAAATCAGCCGCATTACCTCGGAGCTGGTGTTCGGCTACAACCGCCATCCCGCGTGGGATGAAACGAGCTGCCACGCCTGCTATTGCGCCGCCGAATTGGAATCGCTCGAAGGCGTCATTCCCGGCATGGCAGACTCCGCCCGCGCCTATTCCGACGTGGCCGAGGAGGGCGAGGATCATCCCTGCAAAGCGGGTCCGTGCGTCAAATTCTATGGGTTGGAAAATTACATCCGGCTCCGCGCCAAGCTGGACGGTTGTCTTACCGGTTGCCGCCTCGCGAAGGACCGCGCCGCCGAATCCCTGACGAAAGTGATGACCCGTGAAGCGCTGGATTATCCGGCGTGAGCTAAAAACCCCAAAATTATGCCTAAGCTTGTTTCATCTGGAAAATGCCGGCTCTGCGGCCAGCTTGTCGGCAAAGCACAACTGTCCACGCACCTTAAGAAATGCCTGAAACGCAGCGTGGCCGCGCCCGCTCCCGGCGGTAAAACCGCCCGCTGTTTCCTCGTCCAGGCCGTTGCCACCTACAATCCGGCTTACTGGCTTTACCTCGAATTGCCGGCGACGGCCAGGTTCAACCAGTTGGACGGGGTGCTCCGTGACATCTGGCTGGAGTGTTGTGGGCACATGAGCGCTTTTAGCTTCCCCGTGAAGCGGGTTCGGCCAAAGGCTCCGTTGGATTTTGCGCAATTGCTGAAGACATCCGGCGCTGGCGGCTTTCCCGATGAACCGGATGATGAGCAACTCATGGGCGAGCGAATGGGGAAACGGCTTCTGCCCGGTGTGAAATTTGAGTACGAATACGATTTTGGTTCGACCACCAATCTCTCCTTCCGGGTGTTGGCGGAGTACGCTGGATCCCAATCGAAGCCCAAGATTCGTCTGTTGGCACGCAACGAACCGCCGGATATCCGGTGCGATCAATGCGGCAAACCCGCCACGCAAGTCTGTGTCGAGTGTCAAGGTGTGCCCATGTGCGATGCCTGCGCCGCCAAACACGAGTGTGGTGAGGAAATGCTCCTGCCCATCCTCAATTCACCGCGCACCGGCGTTTGCGGCTACTGTGGTCCTTCGATTGAACCCTGACTTTACATTGTCCCAAAATGAGTGATCAAAGCTCCCCGTCCGACGCCCTTCCCATTGAACGCCCGCGCATGGACGTGGACATCGTCTGCGTTGGCTTTGGCCCGGCCACGGCGGGGTTTCTTGCCACTCTGTCCAAACAACTCACCAATGCCGACGGCACGCCCGTCATTGAAAGTGCCGCCATGCCCGGGATGCCCCCGCAGGTGCTGTGCTATGAGCGCGCGGATGACCTCGGCTTTGGCGTGTCCGGCGTTGTCACGCGGGGGCGGGCGTTGCAGGAAAGTTTTCCCGAGCTCAAAACCGCCGGCATTCCCATGGCCGCCCCGGTGGGCGAGGAAAAAGTGTTGTACCTGCTGGATCCCATCGGAGCCAGTCGCCGCTCGCTGGCGCTGCGCCTGGCAGATTCCTTGATCCGGGCCACGAAATTTGCGCTGCCCGTCGAGCATCACGCGCTGAACCTGCCGTGGACCCCCTCGTTTCTGCACAAGCAGGATGGCATGATTCTCTCGCTGGGCCAGTTCATGCAATGGGTCGGTGCGCAGGTCCAAAGCACCGGCACCGTGCAAATCTGGCCCGGAACGCCGGTCGCACAGGCCCTCGTTGAGGCGCAAAAGGTCGTCGGCGTGCGCTTGCTCGATCAGGGCGTGGACAAGCAAGGCGCTCCGGCCGAGGGGTTCACCCCGGGCATGGACATCCATGCTGCCCTCACCGTCGTTGGCGACGGCCCGGTTGGCGCGATTGGCCGGCAGCTTGACGCACAGTTTGGCCTGCCCCCGGGCAACCACATCCGCGATTGGGCGGTGGGCATGAAGTTCGTCGTGGATTTGCCCGCCGATACCACCCTCAAGCCTGGCACCGTCCTGCACACATTCGGCTATCCCGAGCCGGAGATTTTCGGCTTTCTTTACGTCCATCCCGACCGCGTCGCCTCGCTGGGCATTTTCGTGCCGTCGTGGTTCGACAGCCCCACGCGCACGGCCTACCGCTATCTCCAGCACTGGATGCAGCACCCCTATCTCTGGCGCCATCTCAAAGGGGGCAAGCTCCGTTCCTGGGGCGCGAAGACCCTCGGCGAATCCGGCCAGCAGGGCGAACCACACCTCACCGGCGATGGCTATGCCCGCATCGGCGAAGGCAGCGGCACCACCAATGTTCTTACCGGCAGCGGCGTGGACGAAGCCTGGGCCACCGGCACGCAGCTCGCCGAAGCCGTGCTGGAATTGCTCAAGGCTAAAAAGCCTTTCACCAAGGCCAACCTCGATGAGGCCTACGTCAAACGCCGCCGCGCGAGCTGGGTGGAGGCCGAAGGCCGCGTCGCCAAAAAATCGCGCGATGGCTTTCAAGTCGGCGTGGCCACCGGCATGCTGGGCATGGCCCTCACCGGGTTGACCAATGGCAAATTCTCGCTCGGCAAGGAGCCGGTCCAGCCATGGAAACGCCTTCCCAGCGTGGAAGCTTACTATGCCGGCCGCGTCTCTCCCGCCGACCTGGCCAGACTGCGCGCTGAGTGCAAGGCCAGGAACACCTCCCTTCACGGCGCGCTGATGGACAAAATCGGCTGGCCCGCGATTCCCTTCGACGGCCAGTTGCTCGTCTCCCAGCAGGACGCCTTGCTCATGGGCGGCAAGGTGCAGGCCCCGCACGGCTATGCGGATCACGTGGTGTTTCAACAGCCGGAACTCTGCCAAAAATGCGGCGCGCGGGTATGCATTGAAGCCTGCAGCGGACAGGCGATTTATCCCGGCGAAAACGGCGTGCCCGCGTTCGACCGCGAGAAATGCGTTCACTGCGGCGCCTGCCTGTGGAACTGTTCGCAGGCGAACCCGGGCAACCCCGAGCACATGAACATCGCCTTCCGCGCCGGCACCGGGGGACTGCACTCGGCGGAGAATTGAGCATGTGAATCGCCGCGGCGCGCCCACTTTCAGTCGGCTTAAACTGTGCGGCTATCCGGGGTGTTCATGGCGAATTCGCGCCGCGGCTGAAGTGCGCGGGTGTCGCCGCTGGGTTTGGCCAAAGGGCTTTTCCGCAGCTCCGGCGCACCAGCAATCCGCCATGGCGGCAGCGAAGGCGGCGCTGGGATTAACGGAGCGGCCCTGAAACGGTGGCTCCAGGCTTTCGGCCACCTCATTTCCTCACCGCCTGCAAGTGGTGAAGCGAATGTTGCCCGCCTCGCCTTGCTGGGAGGACGGCTGGCTAAACAACAGCGCCGGAGCGCGGTCGTCTTCGTCCGCAGCAACGTTCGCCGGTCTGAAAACATTGGCTTGGCCAGGCGTTCGCTTGCTTGCCGCCTCACTGCGCCCGAGGTGTGGATCATGCCACGCACTTGGCCGTAACCCGGCGGCTGCCAGGTTATTCCTGAGCCGGGGCACCCTTGGCGGCCAGGGCTTGAATTTTGCGGGCATTTAGCGCCGACGCATAAATGCGAACCTCGTTAATGTTACCGTTAAAGAAGTCCGCACCCTTGCCATTATACAGACCCCGGCCAAGGACCGTGTTGCCCGTGGCCTGCCACGCGGTGGCAAAAGGCACAGATTGCTGGAGCTTGCCGTTCACGTACAAGGCGATGGTTTGGGCCGCATCATCGTACACCGCCGCCAGATGATACCAAGTACCTGCGGTGACAGCAGTTTTGGACACGGCGGCTACCGTTGTGGTGCCTTCCTTGGCGTCGCTGTCGATCCGGGTGAACGCAAATTTGTTTCCGACCTTGGGATTAAATTGCAGGTAGAAACCACTGACCAAACGTCCGTCAATGCTCAACACGGTCTGATATCCATAACCGACCGAAAGATCGATGGCATTGAGCTTTACCCAGGCGGCAACCGTAAAGCTGGCGGCGGTATTCACCACTGGCCCGTTGGCTTGGGCATAACTCGATTTGGACAGCTTCAGGGCCTGACCATAAACCTGGGCGTCAGTCGTCCAGGTTGCGTCCGGGCCCATCAGCGTCACCGTATTTCCATTCCCGGAAAGATCCTTGACGGTGGTGCCCCGGTTTTGGTCGAAAGTCCAGATGGCTCGGCAGGCGGAATTATTCCCGCCGGCGGTGCTGTCGCTGGGAGCCTCTGTCGATACCCGTTGTGGCGCTACGGCCGGGGCTTCGGTCGTGGGTCGTTGTGGCGCTGGCGCCACCGGGGCGGGTGCTGCCGCCGCCGTCGGCTTATTAGCCGATTTTTGCATGACAATCATTCCACCCACCACGGCCAAAACGATGACGACGGCCCCGATGACCACCGCCAGCACGGGAAATTTTCCGCTGGTTTTCGCCGTGCGCGGAGCGGTTGGCTGGGGTTGAGCGGGTGCGGCAGCAGACGGCTGTGGCTGGACCACGGTCTCCCGTTCAGTGGCCGAACCGGGCCGGGCATCAGTGCCCGCCGGCGGTTCCGGCATGGTGATTTCCTGCAAACACAGGGGGCAGGCAATGCGTTTGCCAACGTAGGCAGTGTCACACAGGATGCGTTGGCGGCATTTCGGGCAGATAGAAATAAATTCACTCATATACGGATTTTAATCATTTGTGCCAAAATTTTGGCCAAATGTATAGCCTACAAATTAGAAAATCGTTCACAAATTGGAAAATCACTGACGGCTAGAGCATTGACCGAAAAGATGTAGCGCTGGGCGGCGAGGATTTTTGCCCTTGGGCGAGGCTTCGGCGAAGGCGCCGGTTCCATGAACCCTGTCACTGAGCCGAAACGAAGCCCAAGGGCAAAAAGACCGCCGTCGCTCCGACCTCCGCCCGGCGCTACAGCTTTGCTGGAAATGCTCTAACTCCGTGGCAAGGAGCAAAATCCATGCTTTTGCCGTCCCACCGCGTTGCGGCAGAGCGAGCCGTGTTTATTAGCTCCAATTCAGTGCAGGAAATTTCGGCGGTTTCACCTTGCGGGCGCAGCCGCATACAGTGATGGCCGCCGGCCATTTTGGACGCCTTCGCCCTGGCCTCCCGGGCTGACGGCCACCTGCAGAAGTTTTTCCTCTCCGACCACCCCGGGGTGGCGGAATTTGTTGTAAATTCTTGCCCATGAGTCCTCCAATCCTCCCGCCGCAACCATGTTTTTACTCAAAAATAAATAATGTTAAAAATGTGGACAAAATATTGCTTGTAGTATATTGGAGCCCAGCCATGCCT
>Ga0302322_100001290_pt1 | contig 20328 bp, 18 predicted proteins | sample Fen_T0_2_FD_203757 | JGI IMG/M metagenome (GOLD analysis project Ga0302322, IMG submission 203757) | Peat permafrost microbial communities from Stordalen Mire near Abisko, Sweden - Fen_T0_2 | ecosystem: Environmental > Terrestrial > Soil > Wetlands > Permafrost | place: Sweden: Abisko...
AAAAGCGCCAGGTAAAATCAATCTGCGCCGGAGTAAATTGACCAGGGTCCACCGGATCTTAAATGCCTGGTGAAATTCTGAATTCTTAAAACTTTCAAGCTGCAATCGGCTTGCTCCTGGCATCGAACCAGGATCAACCCGGATGGGTGCCCCCGCGCACCGGTTTACCAATGTTTTTAGCAAAGTTACCCGGATAGGTCTGAAACACTGCAAGGAACTTCGGCATAAAGCCGCTCCCAGGGTCACTATTTATTCCGATCCTCCTTGCGCTTATTCATCCGCTACCGGGTGTGCTCATAGGCAAAAAATTGTTTAACCAAAATTTTACAGCTTATGAAAACCACTCCATCCACCCAGCTTTCCATGAACTTCACACAGGTTGCTGAAGTCGAACTCATTTACCGCTCAAAGGTAAAACCCTCAGAAAGACCTAAAATTTCTGGTTCCGCAGACGCTCATAGGATCTTTCGTGAAACCTGGGATCATTCCATCGAGCATCACGAAACCTTCCGAATCATGCTCCTGAACCGCTCAAACAAAGTCTTGGGAATCGCAACTATCTCCACCGGGGGGATCTCCGGAACAGTAACAGACATCCGGATCATCTTCCAGTATGCCATAAAAGCGAATGCCTGCTCAATTATCCTGGCACATAATCATCCCTCCGGAGAGACCCGGCCAAGTGAAGCTGATAGCCGGATCACACAAAAGCTCAAAGAAGGCGGCAATCTGCTCGATATTTCCGTCCTGGACCATATCATCCTCACTCCTGAAGACAAGTATCTGAGCTTTGCAGATGAAGGGCTCATTTAGAATGCAAAAGGGGATTATCTGAAAAGATAGTCCCTTTTTTTGTTTGGTAAATGTTACATAAGAATTCCTTCGGCGGATATTCTACTTTACTTATACCCTTTGCAGAAGGGGATATTCCTTGATCATAACTTCAGTTGGAACATGAAAGTTTTCACAAAAGCTTCTTATCATTTCAAGGGTTAAAGGTCTCTTTCGGTTAAGAACCTTTGAAACGATTGTTTTATCTCCAAGAATACCTACAAGGGCATTCTGCCTTAATCCCCTTTGTTCAATAATAAATTCTATGATATCTATAGGATCAACTTTTGGAAGTTTAAAATTTTCATTCTCAAAGCTTTCCACTTCCATTGATAATAGCTTTAATTCATAGAATTCATTGGAACTTGGCTCTGCATCAAAAATCTGACTGATTCTTTGGAGAGCGTTTTTATAGTCTGTATTGTTCCTTATTACAGCTATTTCTACAGTTTTCATGGTTTTACGATTGCGTTTTTCTTTCTGTCTTTCTGTTCATCTAAAGGCTTTAATTTCTCAAAGCCTAGTATAACCATATTGTTTCAGCATTTATTTCATCGTACTCGGCATGTGTCCCAACAAAACAAATATACCCGATAGACGCTTTAAAATTGAACTTAACGATAAGCCTGTAATCATTTCCTTTGATGTTAAAAACAACTCTATTATCTAAAAGGATGCTTACAAAAGGAAATGTTTGTTTTACCTCATTAACATTCTGCCATTTGCTTGCTTTTGTAATCGTATACCAGGCCATCAATGGTCTCATACTATCAGGATGCTTTTGCCCGAAATCTTCAATGTTTTTATAGGCAATAATCCTCATGTTGTAAATATTTACGGCAAATATAATAAAAAGTTGACATATTGCCAACTTTTGTGATAATTTTTGAATTAAACTGTAAAGAGGGCAAAAGTACAGGCGATAACCTAAGTTGCTTAACATGCTATATTTTCCGATTCGTGAGGCGATCAATATTTTGCCCAATTATTCAAATTTTCAATTTCTGTTAATAACATCACTCAAGAAATGCTTGCGTATAATATTAATAATCTCATATTTGTCATAGCAACATGTCAGCAAAGCAACATGTTGTCAAGTCAACATGTTGTCATAGTCGGACAGTCTAAATACGCTACATTATTATGAATATTATTAGCATAATTAATAACAAAGGAGGGGTTGGAAAGACCACCATTACTCAGAACCTTGGTGTTTGCATGGCAAAAAACGGATATAAGACCGCAATTATTGATTTTGACGCTCAGGCCAACTTGAGTTATGCCATCAAGCATATTCCAAAGAAAGATTTAGGTACCCTGCTCCTGAAGAAAGAGCCAATTACAATTGATGACTTTTCAACAACACAGTATAAAAACCTATACCTTTTACCCAATAACAAAGATATCAACAGTACCCTTTTTGGCAGAATGAATCCAACTGATCAGCTATTTGTCCTTAAAAACATTCTTAAGGACCTTACTACATTTGATTTTATATTTATTGACACTGCACCTAATCTCGATACACCGACTTTTAATGCAATGATTGTAAGCAATCATTTGCTTATTCCGGTTGAATATGACATCTTCTCAGCCATTGGCTTAGCAGTTCTTTATGATAATATTAATTCAGCCAAACAAGTAAATGTTAACCTGAACGTCCTTGGGGTCATTACTACCCAGGTTCATGAAGGCCGCAGAATCAATAAGGATATGCAAGCACCACTTATTAAACATTTTGGTGATATTGTATTTAAAACTGCCATCCGAACTAATGAGAAGTTCAAACGGGCTCAGGCAGAACAGACTGATATTTTTAGTTATGAAAATAGTTTCACTGAAAAACGAGGCAGTGAGGATATTGAGAATCTAAGTAAAGAGCTATTGAAAAAACTTAAAAAATTCAATTAATATGGGAAACGCATTTGAGAACACATTTAGCCAGGTTAAGGAAAATGAACCAAAAAATGTTGGCGTAAAAACAAGGCAACAATCAGGTATTGATACTCTTGAAAGCAATGCTAATAAAAAGACAACAAAGCAACATGTCAACAAGTTGTCAAGTCAACATGTCAACAAGTCAACAAATAAGATAAATTCACAGGATCTGAATTCCTGGGAACTCGAAAGGAAAACAATCTACCTGCAACCTGATTTGGCTGAGATGATTAAATATGCCAAATTCAAGAAGAAGATGGGCGAAAGCCAAATCGCCAACCTAGCTTTAGAAAGCTTTTTTGTGCAGCAATTTGGTAAGAACTGGCGCACTTTACTAGAGTAATATTACAGGCACAAGTCTTTTAGAAGTACTAGATTGTTAATTCTATGTTAATCGTTTTTTATGTCGGGTATTTTTTATTCAGTACTTTTTAACCTTCAAATTATCTGCCATGTCAACAGTAGAATTACATACTAAAAAGCAAAAAAAAGTTGTTATTCTTCCGGCATTAAGGGATTATATAATTCAGCCGAATCGAATAACAAATGCTGTTTATGATTATAATTTAATTCAGGAGCGGTTATTTAATTGTGTAATGTACTATTTGCAAGAGGCTGTACAATGCCAATTAAAAGGAGAGAGCTTTCAGCAGCTGACACTTTGGAAATTATCAAAAGAGAGTAATAATATAAAACTGATTATTCCTCTCAAAGAGATATCAACTCCTTCAAACTATGATTATGTCAGAAAGGCCATAAAGCAACTCGCAAGCATTGTAGTTGAAGTTCCCTATTACAATGAAGAAAAGAAAGCACGTTGGTTATATATAACTGGGCTGCTCGAAGCTAAAATTCCTGAGATAAACAACTATTCATCCAACGTTGAGATCTATATTAAAAATGAAGTGGCCAAATTCCTTATTGAAATTGAAAAAAACTCCAATGGACAGCCTATACAATACACACGTTACATTTACCAGATTGCCCAGGCTGCAAGAAATAAGTACACCTCTCGTATATACAAGAAAATAAGCAGCTACAAGCAGAAAGGTGGGTTTACTATGTCAATTGAGGATTTTCGTAAATGGCTATGTATTGAAGATTCTCACAAGAATTTTTCAGAAATAAAGAAAAAGATCTTAGTTCCTGTTCAGGAAGAACTTTATGAGAAGGCTGACTGTTGGTTCAACTGTCAAGCACAGGATTTTACTGTAAAGAAAGGTAAAAAGGTAACACACCTTAACTTCAAAATAATAACACCGGATCTAATTGAGCTAGACAAGCAAAAGAAGGACTATATTTTAAACATGCTCAGAATGCACTTTGGTTTTGAAGAAAAGCATTTCAAGCAAATTGATCCTATTTTTTCTAAAGCGGATAATTCAACAATACTTGAAAAAATTGGCTCTTTACGAGAATATTGCATGGATAATTCCTCCAAAATAACCGATATTCCTAGTTATACTGTAAAAGCTTTGCTTAACAAGTTCAATTGTCCAACCTTATTTTAAAGCTGGATATTTCGCGCCCCTCCAATCTTGGAGATTGACATTTGAGAGCTGAGAGCTTTTATGGCCTCTATTTGCTTTTTGGGTGATACGGTAAAATTATAAGATAAGAGCCCAGGTACTATTTTTCCATTTGTAGGTAATTACAATACATCCATCCTGTTAAATGGACTCACAAAAGTTATATATTCGGCCCAAATGATTTTTTAAGTTATATATTCGGCCTAGATGATGTTATATATTCAGCCCAACATAGTTATATAATTGGCCCAATATAGTTATATATTCAGCCCAGATAATGTTCTGAACGCCTTATGAAATATGATACTAAAGCGCCCTTACAAATTATCAATTGATAAAACAAATACTTATCAAAATAATAGGTTTTTAAGTTTTATACCGGAATTACAATGTTTAAGCGCCATTTTGACAGAAAATAGCCGAGAAACGAAGAGATTCGAAAGAAAAATCATCTAAAATCAAATCTCAAACCCCGCCGGGCCTGAAATGTTATATATTCGGCCCAGTTAGTTTTCACATTTGCATTTGTAAGTTATATATTCGGTCCAGATAATTTGTAATGCATTGTATCACTTCGAGTTATAAACTTATAATCAATCCGGTTTTTAAGATCCCTGGTAGAGGTTCATATACCAAAGGTTACTTTTACCAATCTTCCAGGTAGATATTCTCCTAAGACCTTCCTATCTATTTTCACAACTTTTCGATTTTACCGGCTTATGGGATCGTTTGGGGATCCCCGCCGGTAAAAAGTACCATCCGGCTAGAGCCAATTTAAATTACCCGCTTAAAATGAGTTTTTCGGCTATATTCTGGAAGGGGAAATTTCTGGTTTTAGGTAAAGTTTACCCCCCCGAAGAATGAGGGGGAGAAAGGTAAAGCAAGCTGGGATCACGCAGAGCGTGATCGGGAGTTTTTTATCTTGCAGATAATCAGAAAGATATATTTTTTAAAAATCAAAATCTTATAAGAGTTCTTATAAGATTCGAGGTAACTAATTGATAATGAAGGGTGCGTTTTATAAAACCTCTTATAAGAGTGCCTGAAAGCGTCTGGAAATGGCATTTTTTGAATATTCTATACTAGAAATTCTTATAAGATTGAGAGTAAATGATTGATTATCAGGCATGTCTTTTATAAAAGCAGATTTAAAATTAGGGGTTACCCAGGACAGATTTCCGCACGATAATTTTTGCCAGGATTCTCTATTTATTTCAAACCCAGGTGGCCTAGATTTTAACATATGGGAAATTTAGAAGTAATGATTTGGCTATACTATTTCCATAAAAAAGGTAAAAAAGTACCGATTTGGAAGGCGCATGAGTACATATACACAAACGTTATATTTATTCATACTAAATAAAAATTGTGCATCGGTATTAAAATTGTCTGAAAATAGAGGTCACCTTTTGCCCCCTTCTGGTACTATATAGTAGAGGGATAATTGTTGCATTTCAGCGGAGAGGGGTCAATTCATACATCTTTTGATTTGAATCTTAGAATTCCTTATACTCCCTGAAATTTTGAATAGTTATATCCATGTAATTAGCGCTTATATGTTTTTGTAAATGTGACCTTCAAGAAAGCCATCACTTGATTTATCGAAATGAGCACTAAAGGAGTTCTTAGTCGTTATAATTCAATTCATAGATTAATTAAAAATAAATCAACTGGTACCCCATCTCAATTAGCTCTAAAACTGGGAATATGCGAAAGCATGGTATTTAATTATATCCGTGAAATGAAGTTGGAGGGTGCACCTATTGCTTATGACAAAGTTACACAGACTTATTATTACACTTTAGATGGAGAATTCTCCTGTACATTCGGTTGGGAAGTCAATTGATCAGATGCAAGTTGTGAATATACTGACTCTAACATTATAAGAGTTTAAATCTATAAATTTGATTTGTCAATTAATATATTATTAATCAAAACTTTGGTTATGAAAAGGAAAATTAATCTTCTTGCTTAAAGCAAGAAAGAACTTTCTGTTAAGGAGAAAACCCGTATTATTGGTGGAAGTGGCATTTTAGAATGCTGCTGTGGTGGACATGGAATGGTTAATACATGGGCTGGAATTTATATAATTCCAATACCATAATTTGAAATTCTAATCTCTTTTGGGTTTAGTTCCCCGAAGCTTGCTGTGAGGCTTGCCTCGTGTGGATGGTGATTCGATACCCCGTAGCTTGCTGCGGGGTAGTTCATTTTAAACAATTTCAGAGTATGGGCATTTTTTCCTGGTAAAAGTATTGAGTGTGAAAGCCGGGCGAACAGGCCTGACTTCAATAGCACAGGAAAGATAGCTTTTCTCAAATTCTGTAGCGTCGACAATATGTATATTCTCTGCCCTGGTAACAAAGTTGCAATCAGTAAGGATCAGCCGCATATCCTTGGCTAGTTTCATTGACAGACAGCCTTGAACTGTGAATATCCTGACTCTAATATTATTAGAGTTTAGATAAGTATGTTTGATTTGTCTTTTAATTATTAATCAAAATTTTGTTTTATGAAAAAGAAAATTAATCTTCTTTCTTTAAGCAGGAAAGAACTCTCCGTTAAGGAGAAAACTCGCCTTGTTGGCGGTACCGGTATTGGTGGATGCTGCTGCAGTGGCAATGGAATGGTTAATACATGGGGTGGTGTGTATAAAGGCATACATCCTTAATTAATCAATTTCAGAGTATGCGGTAATCTCAATAATAATCTGTAACACAATGCCAATATAGGATATTCGAATTGGCACAACAGAAGATCATTCATCTTTATTGAAAGCATCGCATACTCATTTAATAATATTATCTAGGATGTAAACTTTATTTCAATTTTTAAATATATTTCTGATGAAACCAATTCTTTTCAAAGCAAATCATCATTATTTATATAGTCCAAATAAAAATGAATTTTTACTTTTAAACCCTTTGTTCTATGATGTTGCAAAGAAAAAGTTAAAAGGATTATCAGATCTTGATGTCCAGAATGAATTAGCTGAATTGGAATCATTTCCAGAAAATAACAAATCAACTTATGAATATATTCAATTCTATATTGATAAGTATTACATGTTAAAAAATTCCGGTTATTTTAAAGATTATAAAGCTGATAAAAGTTTTAGTGGAAGAAGCACTGCCAAAGATATCGAAATAGCATTTTCGAATACTGTTCTAATTATTTTTGAAGTGACAGATAAATGTAATTTGAAATGTCATTATTGCGCCTATGGAAGGTTATATAGTAACTACGATCCAAGGGAAAATAAAAATATGAGTTTTGCGACTGCAAAGACTTTCTTAGATAATTTCGTTAAGAGAAGGGATTCAAAACTTAATAAGTCCTTTAAAAAGAAGACAAGAATAAATTTTTATGGTGGTGAGCCATTATTAAATATTGATTTTATTAAAAAAATCATTCAATATATTGAAGATAATAAGCTTGAGAACCTTTTTGATTATGGTATGACTACAAATGGGACTCTACTAAGAAAGCACATAGATTACTTAGTTAGGAAAAATTTTGATATAGTAATTAGCCTAGACGGTGACAGAGTCAGTGATAGTTTGCGTCCGTTCAAAAATGGCAAGCTTTCTTATAATATAGTCTATGATAACATTATCTTTATAAAGAACAATTATAAGGCTTATTTCTATAAGCATATTAAATATAGTACAGTATATCATTCGAAAAGCAATATTGAAAATCTTAATGGCTACTTCAAAACAAATTTTGGAGCATCTCCAATGATTTCAGAGATTAATCCAAATGGCATTAAGCCAGATATGTATGAAAGATATTGCAGGCTTTATAAATCTCTTCAATCTGATTTGGAAAATATACCTGAGAATAGTTCAATCTTAAAAGAATTGCATACAGTTAATAATTATACAGATGGGCTGCATAAAATCTTTTTAAGTAACTCCAATTGTGGTCCCATTACAAGGCTTTTATCAAAGGAACTTCTACCTAAAGTGCCATCCGCAACTTGTTTACCTTTTAACAGATCAATATATATATCTGTAAATGGAAAACTTTTCCTTTGTGAAAGAATTGGTCATGATAATTACTTAGGGAATTTCTCTGAAAATATGGATCTGGATTTTAATGAAATTGCTCATAAAATAAAGGATAAATATGATATTTTAAAAAGCCAATGTAGTAAATGTTATATGGTTCACTTTTGTCCGCAATGTGTTATGACCTTGGATACTATAAATGGCCAAATTAAATGCCCTAGTTATAGAAATGCAAAAACATTTTCCACATATATCACCCGCACATTTATACATTTTGAAAAAAACCCTGAAATATATTCATCATTTATGTTAAATGCTTAAATATCATGTAAATATGAAGCCAATTTTAAATACGTATTTATATATTGAACCCTATGTACATATTGAAATTACAAAAAACGAAGCTCTTTTATACAATACCCTAAATAAAACGCATACTTTTTTTTCTGAGAAAGAGATAATCCCTATTCTGAAAGAGTTAGCAAAAACCAAGAACCTTCGATTAGTAATATTGAATAATCACAAGATAAAAGCTCAAACTGCAAAGAAATTTACGGAAGTATTGATATCAAATTGCATGGGGGATCAACTCCTTGTTGAAGAATCTTTTCAAAATCCAGTTCAAATTCCTCCATTTTTAAAAATTGAAGAGTATATTCCAGATCCTAGAAAAGATAGTCATCCAATAATTAGCAATAGTCTCATTAATTTGGTCAACGAATTAAGTATTTTTATTAATAATGATAGACCCCCAGAAAACAGGATATTCTTCGAGAAAGCAAGTAAGCAATATCTGACTATCAAAAAGGACCATAATAATTATGAGGAAATTGGTCTAGATTCAATTAAAGCCTGTATCAATACCTTTGCGGAACATTGTCTTAATGTAGTTAATATCCTGGGTGGAGATATTTTCAAGCATTCAAATTTCTCAAGTATAGTTAGCTACCTAAATATCTTGCCATGCTGGAAGAGATATTACTGCTACTTTAAAGACTTCACAGAGAAACATTACTCATTTATAAATGAGATAGATACCAAATCTACATTGCATTTGGTATTTAACAATATTTGTAATGAAAGAGGATCAATTGAAAATTTAATAAAGTTGTATGTCTCAAATCCAAATATTGAATACGATTTCTACATAGATACTTTTGAAGAGATCGATGAATTTCAAAGACTCCAGAATCTTTTAAAATTTGAAAATATTAATTTGTTTCCATTTTATTCAGGAGATAACCTGGATTTTATTGAAACAACTCTTACGTTTTCGGAGGACATGGTATTTTCAGCAGATATTTCAATGAAAGAAATTTTAATTAGAGGAAGATTAAATGAACATTTCTATGGTAAATTATTTGTACTTTCTAATGGAATGGTTCATTCTAATTTAAATGAAATTTCACTTGGGAATATTCATAACAACGCTATACTTAAAATGATATTCAAAGAGGTAAATCAAACATTAAACTGGTCATTAACAAGAAATAACGTGAATCCTTGTTCATTATGTCTGCTGAAAAGTCTCTGCCCTCCAATAAGCAATTTGGAATTGCATATAAAGAAATTCAATTTTTGCAATCAGAAATTTAATTTGATTTAAGTTATATAAACCTAACCATTTAAATTGCTTTTATGAGAACAACTATTTTGATTTTAGCCGTTGTTATTTTCAATGCTTTAAGCATGAATGTCAACGCACAGTTGAAACCTTTAACTGATAAAGAAAAGGAAAAGCTGAAAACTTTCAAATCAATTGATCAGGCAAAAGAAAACGCAGATGCAGTTGAAGCCCTTTTTTTAAACTACGCAAAGCTTACTGAATTCCCTAAAGAAATGAGTCTTTTTAAAAAGATGATTATTTTTGATTTAGGCGGTAATAGCATTAAAGAAATCCCTGTATTTATTTTTGATCTAACTAATATACAGGAATTTGGAATATCGCACAATCAAATTTCAGTTATCCCAGTCGAAATTTCAAAATTGAAAAATCTGGTTGCATTTAAAATGTGGAACAATCAAATCACAAAGGTCCCAGATGAATTACTTAGCTTACCCAATTTGCAGGTTCTAGAATTGAAGGGTAATCCAATCCCAAAAGAAGAGAAGGATAGAATTAAAAAGAAATTCCCTAAATTGAAAATTCTGTTCTAATTTCCACCTAGCATATCTAAAAGTGCAGAACAATTTTGACTTTCTTTAATAAATTCTATTGATCAGGCGAAAATAATGATTAGACATTCTATTCGGTTCATTCTAAGAATATTCATAAAGCACTATGGTTCATATAGTTTAAATATTCTTGGGTTAACACTTGGATTCTTTGCTTCTATTTCTGCTTTATATTTAATAGTTACTGAAGTTGGGTTCAATACTCATTTTCCAGACAGTAAGAGAATGTTTAGAGTTTTAACTTTTGCTAAAGATTGGAAAGCCGCCACAGCAAAGACTCCATTTAATTTGGCACCAACATTTTATAATTGCCCCGAGATTAAAGATTATACTCGAACATGTGAACTAATGGTTGAAATGAAATTAGACCAGAAGGAACCATTTAAGAATAATGTACTGTTTATAGACACATCTTTCCTAAATATGTTCGATGTTAAATTCATTGATGGGGATTCAAAAAACTCGTTGGTTAGTAGGAATTCAGTTGTGTTAACAGAAAAGTTTGCGAAAAATCTGTTTGGAGATATCAGTCCTATAGGCAAAAATATAAATATTAAGTGGTATAACTACACAACTGTTCTTACAATCACAGGTGTAATACGCGATTGTAACAAAAAATCAACTATTCGGTATGATTTAATCGGAAATATATCTTTGGCAAGGGAGTATTCCAAGAATTCCGAAATTTCATTAGGACGATCGAATGGAAATGGGTGGATTGACATGCGCTACCAAACTTATTTTAAGACCTCCCAGGAAATATCTGTCGATTCTTTATTAAAAAAAATAAATATTATTGGCTTAAAAGATTATCCTGGTTTTTTTAATATTAGCTTTTTGGTGCAGCCAATTAGGGATATTTATTTGAGCAATTTACAAATAGAGGAAGATCCTTCACCACATGGTAGTAAGTCCCTTATTATAATTTTTTCAATGGTAGGTTTCATTATACTAATTGTCGCCTGCCTTAATTATATTATTCTTTCAACTTCTCAAACAGCACTACGAACAAGAGAGTTCGGAATTCGTAAAACATTTGGAGCCAATAATTTACAAATTATAACACAGACACTGATTGAGTATATTGTTTTCTCGTTGGTCTCTATAATAATTACGATTATTTTAATTGAACTATTTTATCCTGCATTAAATCAGTGGTTTGGTCTAAATAACGAATTTTCATTATTTTCTAACCCATTATTTTTAATTGGTTTATTTGTAGTATTAGCTGTTACAGCCATTTTCTCAACCTTTTATATTAATTTATTTGTAATACGTTCAAATCCGTTAAATGCAATTACAAGGGAACGAAATTCATCAGGTAAAAAAATTCCAATACAACATTTACTAATTGGAATTCAAATGATTGTATTTTGTATAATATTTACTTGCTTGTTAACCATAAATAAGCAAATTGAATATTTAAATACGGTGGATCTTGGTATTAAAATGAAGAATTTAATAGTAATCTCTAACCCGATAATAGAAAAGGAAAAGCCTAAATTTCAACTTTTTAAAACAAAATTATTGAATAAAACTGGAATTGCATCAGTTACAGCTGCCTGTGAACCTACCTTACCTGCACCTTCTGTTGACTATTTTCCAATGAAAGTCAATTCCAGTAAGGGTGAATCAAAGGAACTATTTTGTGATATGTTATGGGTTAATTATGATTTCGTTAAAACATTTGGTATTTCAATGAAGGATGGGAAAGATTTAACTGAAACAAATTTTCCGTCTCGCACGATTTACTGCCTAATATCAAAATCCGGAGCGAGAGACTTTCAGCTTGATGAACCGATCGGGACAACACTAACCATTTTAAATGGAGAAATGGTTGTTGAGATTGTGGGAGTTGTGGAAGATTTCTATGTTTCTTCACTATTCAAGAAACCGAATCCTACGGTAATTCTTTTATTTGTGGAAAACTTTCATGATTTTTATATAAGACTTGAAGACAATGCAGATATTATAAGATCAATATATTCTATTAAAAAAGTTTGGGAGGAGGTATATCCAGGGAATGACTTCAATTATAAATTCTATGAGGACGAGTATAAGCATCTGTATGGAAAAACAGTAACAACTGGCAAATTGGCAATTACTTTCTCAATGTTCGCATTAATTCTATCAATAATAAGCCTATATGGGATGAGTAGTCATCTATCGAATTTACGATCAAAAGAAATGTCTATTAGACGAGTCTTTGGTGCTACTTCTTTTGAAAACTTTGGTACTATGCTTAGATCCTTTTTTATAATTACTGCAATTTGCAACCTGATTTCTATTCCCTTAAGTATGGTAATCTCAAATGAATGGTTGCAACAATTTTATTTTCATCAAAGTTTTTCTTTTTTTCATGTACTAATTACCTCAATAATTTCTTTTGTTGTGATGTTATTGGCGGTTAGTAGTAATATGATTAAAACTGCTAACATTCCTGTTATTGAGGGAATTAAAGAAAAATAGGAATTCTTACCTTCTCCTAAACTACAGTGATATATTATAAAATACTAGATGCCATTTCCTTTCTTTAAACAACTTGATAGTTCAGACTGTGGTCCAACATGTTTAAGAATTGTTGCAAGCTTTTATGGGAAGAAGTTTAGCACAGAATTATTACGTAACCGTAGTTTTATTACTCGTGAAGGTGTTAATATGGAGGGTATTTGTAATGCAGCTGAAAGTATAGGGTTTCGAACTATTGGTGTTAAAATCAATTTTAAACAACTATCTGAAGAAGCCGTCTTACCTGCAATTGTGCATTGGAATCAGAATCATTTTGTTGTTGTATATAAGATTTCCAAAAAAAAAGGAGTAGAATCTATTTTCGTAGCCGATCCTGCAGGAGGATTAATAACAATGACGAAAAGCGAATTCATGCGATGTTGGGCGTCTACACGAGAAGAAGAGGAGAATATAGGATTTGCACTATTACTAGAACCAACACCTGATTTTTACCTTTCAAAAGGGGAGAAAATAAATAAAAAGAGTTTTCATTTCCTGTTTAGTTATCTTAAATCTTCACATAAACTGATTACTCAGTTAATTCTCGGTCTTATATTGGGAAGCCTATTGCAATTAATTTTCCCGTTTTTAACTCAAAGTGTTGTTGATAAGGGTATTGGTACTCGCAATATTGGATTTATTTATTTGGTTCTGTTAGCACAATTATTTTTAACGCTAAGTAGAGTCTCCGTTGAGTTTATTCGAGGTTGGATTCTATTACATATCAGTACCCGGATCAATGTATCTTTAATCTCAGATTTTCTTATTAAACTCATGTCCCTTCCGATCAGCTTTTTTGATGCTAAAATGATTGGTGATTTAATGCAACGAATAGGAGATAATAAGCGAATAGAGACCTTTCTAACAAGCACCACTTTAAATGTTTTATTCTCCTTGGTGAATCTAATCATTTTTGGAATAGTCCTACTCTATTATAATTTGTTGATTTTCATAATTTTCTTATCCGGAAGCATTATTTATACCCTCTGGATATGGCTTTTTATGACTAAACGTAAGGTCCTGGATAACTTACACTTTTCTCAAATGTCTGCTAATCAGAGTAGTCTAATACAACTAATTCAGGGAATGCAAGAGATTAAATTAAATAGTTGTGAACAAAAGAAACGATGGGAATGGGAGCGGATTCAGGCACGTTTATTCAAAATTAGTGAAAAGGGCCTTGCTCTGGCTCAATATCAGCAGAGTGGAGGAGTATTAATAAATGAAGTAAAAAATATTTTCATATCAATTCTAGCTGCCAAAAGTGTTATAGATGGTAACATGACACTCGGAATGATGTTAGCTGTGCAATATATTATAGGACAGATGAATAGCCCTATTGATCAATTGATAAATTTTATTAATTTGACGCAAGATGCAAAAATTAGTCTTGATAGACTGGGAGAAATTCATCTAAAAGAGGATGAAGAAGCTTCTAATGATTTGAGAGACTCAAAAATACCTGATGATAAGTCTATTGAAATAAAGGATCTTTCATTCAGATATGAAAGAACAAATTACGAATTTGTACTTGATTCAATAAATATCTCTATTCCCGTTGGTAAACAAATTGCGATTGTAGGTACTTCTGGAAGTGGGAAAACTACCTTAATGAAACTATTGCTTGGGTTTTACCCTTTAGAAACAGGGCAAATTAAATTAGGTGAAAAATGTCTTTCCGAATATAGTTTACGAAGTTGGCGAGAAAAATGCGGCGTAGTAATGCAAGATGGGTTCATATTTTCAGATACAATAGCAAATAATATAGCCCCTGGGGCTGAAGTAATAAATAAAAAAAAGTTGCTTGAAGCAACACGTATAGCTAATATTGACAAATTCATTGAAACCTTACCTTTAGGATTTAACACAAAAATTGGAGGTGAAGGACATGGCTTAAGTCAAGGCCAAAAGCAGCGTATACTGATTGCGAGGGCTGTATATAAAGATCCCAAATACATTTTTTTTGATGAAGCAACAAATTCATTAGATTCAAATAATGAGCGAATTATAATGGAGAACCTACAAAATTTTTTCAGTGGGCGTACAGTCTTAATAATTGCTCATAGACTAAGTACTGTCAAGAATGCTAATCAGATTGTGGTACTGAATGCGGGGCGAATTATTGAGACAGGAACACATGAAGAACTTAGTAATATGAGGGGTGCATACTATACACTAGTTAAAAATCAGCTTGAATTATAACAAATAATTTGCATTTCTTGAACGAACTGAATTCATTCTATGGATGATTCTGATAAAATACAACTTAGATCTGAAGAAATTAATGAAATTTTTGGAGTAGCCCCAAAATGGTTGATCCGGTGTGGAATTTCTATGATTTTAGTGATCATTTTAATTATTTTTATAGGAAGCATTTTCTTTAAGTATCCAGATATTATTGAGGCTCGTGCTATTATAACTAGAGAGAATCCTCCTATTAGAGTTATCTCAAAAATAAGCGGAAAACTTGGAGAAATATTTTTTCTAAATGGTGCTCATATAGGAAAAAATGATACCATAGCGGTTTTAGAAAACGCTGCAAAATATAGAGATGTCCTCTACTTATCTCAATTTGTTACAACTCCTAAGCCTGTAAATCATTGTCTTAGTTTGAGTATGAATAAATTTAAGAATGGATGTTTAATTTTGGGTGACATCCAGGAACCATATGAGAAATTTAATAGATCGTTAAATGAATATAGGAACTTTAATAAGCATGAATACTTTAGCACAAAGTTGAAAAGTATTAGAGATGAACTTGAGCATCAAAGACATTACAGTGAGTTACTTAAGTCACAATATGTCTTGTATTCGGAAACCCTACATCTAGTACAAAATCAATTTGTAAGAGATTCTCAGTCATATATTTCGGGAGCTCTACAGATTTGGGAATATGAAAAATCTAAATTGTTATACATTGATAAAAAACAAAAAATTCTGAGCCTCCAACTTGAACTCTTAACTCTATTAAAGACAATTGACCATATAGAACTGAGTGGAATTGAAGCTAATCTTAATTTTGACAAGGAACAGAATAGATTGCAGCAAAAGTTACATAAGAGCCAGGATGATCTTCTCATCGCTCTAGAAAGGTGGAAGGAAACTTATTTATTAATTGCTACTTCTGCAGGTACTCTTAACTACATGAGAGATTGGAGCAGAGAAAATTTAATAAAAAATTTAGAGTGTATTTTTACAATCACTCCTATTGATCCGGGAGGTTATAAAGCGAAAATAGTTATCCCTGCCATAGGAATAGAAAAAGTTAAATTGGGGCAACAAGTCAATATTAAGCTTGAAGGGTATCCATCAACTGAATATGGGTTACTCCAGGGAATTGTTGGAACAATTTCGAATATTCCCACTGAAAAAGGATATCCAGCTATTGTTAATTTACCTTCAGAAGTTATTACGTCATGCGGATTTAAGATAAATTCAGAAAGAGAATTATCAGGCACAGCAGAAATAGTTATAGAAAATAAAAGTGTTTTTGATAGGCTAATTAATCCTTTTAAATCATTGCTTAAAAATAAGATGGACAAGTAGGCTGTAGATTTACTCCTTTCAGTTGCATGTAATAGCAATTTTCTATCCCCAAAGGCAATTTTTATATGCATTAACATTTCTTAAACATGCTCCCATAATGAAGACTTTATTTTTAGGTAATATGTTAACATAATGAATGTTATAAGACAAAGATAGATATTGATTATCAGCGTATTAGAAATTAAATTTGTGCTTTAAAGCACTTTAATCACACCTTTCGGACACTCTGGCAGAAAATTATTACCCAAAAAATTGACCTGGGAAAGTTTGTTTTCGCCGGGTGATATCAGATCCGGTTCCGGCTCCAGGTAAACAAACCGCCGTTATCGCCCGTCTGTCCTTCTGGGGTCTGCCAATGGACCCCCGGACAGGCGAGAATAACGGCTATCCTGGCCTAAATTTTCAGATCATTTATTTTTAGCCATGAAGGCTTCTTAAAGTAGAGCAGTACAAAAAAACGGCCTTTAAAATGATTTTTTAGTCCTCCTGGAATGGCATTGTAGGGATTTCAATTTACTTGCTTTCCTAAAGGTTTACTTTGTAAAGCAAGACGGGATCACGCAGAGCTTGATGGGGTCTTGCTTAAGTACCAGTAAACCTGATATTTAAAATTTTGAGAAAGCAAGTTTTTATAAAAACTCTTATAAGATTTGAGGTAAGTACTTGATAATGAAGGGTGCGTTTTATAAAACCTCTTATAAAAGTATCTGAAAGCTCCTAAAAATGGCACTTTTAGGATAATTGATCATGGAAATTCTTATAAGATCGAGAGTAAATGATTGATAATCAAGTATGGGTTTTATAAGATACGGTAAAAAGCACTTCAAAAAGACCGGTCGGCAGAAAGTGGCAGCATGGGAAAAGCGCCAGGTAAAATCAATCTACGCCGGAGTAAATTGACCAGGGTCCGCCGGATCTTAAATGCCTGGTGAAATTCTGAATTCTTAAAACTTTCAAGCTGCAGTCGGCTTGCTCCTGGTATCGAACCAGGATCAACCCGGATGGGTGCCCCCCGCACCGGTTTACCAATGTTTTTAGCAAAGTTACCCGGGTAGGTCTGAAACACAGCAAGGAACTTCGGCATAAAGCCGCTCCCGGGGTCACTATTTATTCCGATCCTCCTTGCGCTTATTCATCCGCTACCGGGTGTGGCATAGGCAAAAAATTGTTTAACCAAAATTTTACAGCTTATGAAAACCACACCATCCACCCAGCTTTCCATGAACTTCACACAGGTTGCTGAAGTCGAACTCGTTTACCGCTCAAAGGTAAAACCCTCAGAAAGACCTAAAATTTCTGGTTCCGCAGACGCTCACAGGATCTTTCGTGAAACCTGGGATCATTCCATCGAGCACCACGAAACCTTCCGGATCATGCTCCTGAACCGCTCAAACAAAGTCTTGGGGATCGCTACTATCTCCACCGGGGGAATCTCCGGAACAGTAACAGACATCCGGATCATATTCCAGTATGCCATAAAAGCGAATGCCTGCTCAATTATCCTGGCACATAATCATCCCTCCGGAGAGACCCGGCCAAGTGAAGCTGATAGCCGGATCACACAAAAACTCAAAGAAGGCGGCAATCTGCTCGATATCTCCGTCCTGGACCATATCATCCTCACTCCTGAAGACAAATATCTGAGCTTTGCCGATGAAGGGCTTCTTTAGAATGCAAAAGGGGATTATCTGAAAAGATAGTCCCTTTTTTTGTTTGGTGAAGTTTAGTTGATGTTAACTTGCTGTTATGTGGCGTTATTAATTTTCTGTTTTCTTAGTTCTAGCCGTTTTATTATTTCAAATGTGATTGAAAAAATCAAGGATAGAATCAAAACCCATAAAGACAACTTATCAATTAATGGGAATTTTTCTTTGAATAAAGTTCTAAAAATCAAGTCGGCTAAAATTACACCAGTGCCTGACCATATCAAATAATTATACCTTTTGGCTTTTATTCCCAAAATCCAACTTTGGTATTTGTCATTATTTGGGAAAGCTTTATAAAGCCGATCAAACAGTAATTTAGACTCCTTATATTTTTTCAAATTGTACAATGCACGGGCTTTATGAAACAATACCAGCTCATAATATTTAATATCAAAAAGCTTTTCCATTTGATAATCCGGAAAGTTTTCCATTAAATGAATGGCTTTATCAAGGTAAGGAATACTCTTTTTTAGATATCCAGAATCTTCAAGAAGTATAGCATAATCACAAGTCAAACGTATTGCACAATCATAATCATTCAAATTTGACAAATCAATATTGTTTAATAGAAGAAAATTAGATTCTAATTTATCAATAAACAATCGCGGATTTCTCGGAGTTTTTTCATCGTACAAGCTATCATGTAATTCACTAATTGTCATATTTTATCGTTGTTTGTATCGTCCTAAAATAGGTTGACAACTTTTGGGTTAATTATTATCATTTAAAAATAGCTTATTATTTTCCAACCGAGACATGTCTCGGTTGGAAAATTTTGATCTCCAGGTTTTCAGTTCGTAATTTTCACATTGATGAGCCACTACTGGAACAAGACCATGACAGCTCAAATGGGGGCGATCCGTGTTATAAAGCCAAATTGCATAACGGATTTCATGTTTAGCATCTTTTTGATTAACGAACCCTTCGGCTATATCATATTCGATTTTCAATATTCCATTGACTCTTTCAGCCACAGCATTCTCATAAGGATCATATTTGGTAGTCATACTTATATCAATGCCATTTTGGTTAAGTAAATCTACGTATGCAGGAGAGCAATACTGAAAACCACGGTCAGAATGATGGATTAGCTTACGCTGGGGATAGATACGGTTTTTTAGGGCCATTTTAAGCGCTTTTATGGCACTAATTGCTTTTAAGTTATCAGCCAGTTCCCAGCCCATTATCTGTTTGGAATAAAGGTCTGTAATCAAAAATAAGTAGAGAGAACCTTCCTTGGTACGGATATAGGTAATATCACTTCCAAATACCTGTTCGGCTCGGGTAAGTGGAAGACCCTGGATCCGATTAGGGTGTGTAAAGAACCGATGATACGATTGAGTGGTCTTTATAAACCGCTTTTTATATTTTACCAGAAGGTTTTCCTCTCGAAGGATATCAAAAAACTTATCCCGGCCACATTTAATGTCCAGATTCTTAAACTTAGGTAATAATTGGTCATGTAGTTTTTTACCACCCATATGTCTATGTTTCTTGCGTCTTTCCTTTACCAGGGATACTATTGTTTTCCTTTCTTCTAAGGATTTATTGAGCCTCTTCTCCTTTTGATAGAAGCCTTGGCGGCTAATCCCGAATAGCTTGCAAAAAGAAGTTATGTTTACTTTCTCTTGCGTTTTGGAAGAGTCTTGATTAGCGATTCGGGTAGATATTTTTTTAGCATGGCTTCTCCATATTCCTCCTGGATGATGCTCATTACCGCCTTATAGACTTCATTATCGCCTTCACTGACCCGCAATTTTGCGCGCAGTTCCGCGATTTCCTGTCTGGGTGATTTGCCTCCCATTTCTTTTAGTCGTTTTTCAAAGTTACCATATTTTAGTAACCAACGGCTAATGGTTTTTGGATGAACGCCATATTTCTTGCCGGCCTGTCGCTGCGAGAGTTTCCCGTTCTCTATCGCCTCAACAACTTCCATTTTATAGGCGTATCCGTACTGATTTTTCCAGCGATCTTTGGCTGGAATTTTGTAATCGCTCATATGTTGACCTCCTTTTACTTTGTAAAAGTGTCAACATATTTCAGGACAAGACAGCTCGCTCCATTTCCGCTAACGGTCCCCCG
>Ga0302322_100001292_pt1 | contig 20322 bp, 7 predicted proteins | sample Fen_T0_2_FD_203757 | JGI IMG/M metagenome (GOLD analysis project Ga0302322, IMG submission 203757) | Peat permafrost microbial communities from Stordalen Mire near Abisko, Sweden - Fen_T0_2 | ecosystem: Environmental > Terrestrial > Soil > Wetlands > Permafrost | place: Sweden: Abisko...
ATCGCTTGGTGGACATCTTCCGTCTGGCATGGTGGGCGGCGGGTGGCAAGAGCGCAGCGCATGCCCGGTTCCCGTACCGCGATGACTCCAACGAGCGGGCGAAATTCGCCAAGACCTTCATGGTCAGCGAGAGCAACGTAACCAAACAAGCACAGGCGGAAGCCGATGGTAAGGCGCCCAGTCCCGGACGCTACCAAAAGCTGACCGCCGAAGTCTGCAACGTGCATTTGCTGTGGAAGCTGCTGGGGCCGCTGGTGCTTCGCCGGCGCAAGGACGAATGCGGGGAGGACATTGTCCCCAAGATCCGCCGCGTGATCCGGTGTGAGATGGGCACCCTGCAACAGGACGTATACTCCTACCACCTCCAGGCCGAATATCTGGACAAGAACGACGACGATGCCATCGGGGCCAAGCTGCAAGCCCTGCGCATGGCCGCCGCCGATCCCAGCAGCGAGCACTTGAAAGCCCAACCTGGGCGCTGCACCAAGCCCTGCCAGTGTTCGCTTAAACCAGTGCCGCCCGAGACGCAAGCCCAGCGGCTAGCCAAGGAACTGGCGACCGCCCAGCTCATTCCGGCCGGGTTGAAACCCAGGGAGTTGCGGGCGAAACAGCGCATCATCGAGGATCTGGAAGCTCGCATTGCCAAGCCCGTGCAGGTATTCGACAAGGTGGACGCCAACCCCGACTGCGGCGTCTGCCAAGGAACCGGGGCGGTAGATCTGCCGTCGCGCAGCAGCAGCAGTTACATCCCCAAGCATGCCACGGCGCTCACCCTCATCGAGGAGATCCTCGCCTGGCAGGAGCAGGTGGTCGTGTTCAGCGCCTTCAACGATCCGTTGGACCGGCTGAGCGGATGGCTCGACCAAGCGAACGTGCATCACATCAAGCTGGACGGGCGCACCAGCCAGAAGAAACGCGGCGAGCTGGCCGCCACCTTCAAGCGGGGCCGGTACGCCTCGCCCGGGTTGGATGCCCGCTCCGCCCAAGCCAGCGTGCCCGTGATGCTGGCCGGCGTGGAGTGCATGGCGGAAGGCCACTCCTTCCACCTTGCGAACAACGTCATCCTCATCGCTTACTCGTGGGCGTATGACAAGTTCATTCAGGCCCTCAACCGTGTCCACCGCATGACCTCGCCGTGGCCCGTGAACATCTACGTCATCATCTGCACCGGCACCATCGACCGCAAGCTGGAGAGTCTGGTGCAGGACAAGGGTGATGCCGCCGAACTGGTGCTGGACGGCCGCCTGATCGGCGAACGCACGGAAGAAGTGAACCTCGCCGAGCTGTTGCAGATTGCCCAGCAGGAATTCAACAGTCAGAATAACACCATTGATGAAGCCATGCTCCAAGCCCAGTGGCCCGACCTCTGCCAGCGCCTCACCGCCGCCGCCGCCAGCTGGACCAACGGGGCCAAGGTCATCGAGGTAAAACTCCCCGGCCGCACCGCCACCCCCAAAGCCAAAGTCACCACCAACCGCCATACCCCGACAACCAACTACCCACCCGTTATCCGCCGCCTCATTCAACCCGCAACCCCCACCATCACCCCTATGCCTAAACGCGAAATCTATCACAACTCCCCCCTCGCGGCCGTCCTGCCGCCCGGCACCATCATCACCGTCCCCAGCGGCACCGAAGCCGCCCGGCATCCCAACGCGGGCAACGCCATGGCCGCCATGCGGGAACGCGCCGCCAAACTCCGGGCGGCCATGAAGCCCTCCGCCGATGTCTGGGGCCAGCTCTAAGTGCAGACGTCTGTAAAGCAAACGGCGCCGGAGGCTGATCCTCCGGCGCCGCCATTTTTTTATGAAACCACTCAGTTCAAATTGCCAGACCGGCCACGGTCACCACTGCTGCGCTGCCCGCCGGGCCGGCTCAACCCCAGTTGCTCGCCCACCGCTTCGAGGTTGACGTAATGCCCGAAAGGGCCGACGTGTGCATGACCAGTTTGGCTGGCACCCCCAACCGTTTCAACGCGCCAGGATATCCAAGGAGCGGGCCGCATCATTTCGGCGCTGGTGCGAGTTCACATTCAACATCAGAAAATCGCCCGGCTTCAGCCGTGGCTTCACCCGGAAATTTTCCCACACACGATCCAGGGCTCCCATAGGCCGGTACACCGCCGTGTCTTCGCCGTGCGGAATGATGGACACCCGGAGCAGGGGGGGGGCATAGGTCGCCCTTCGCCGGATTCATCTCATCGGTGGGCAGGGCCTGCGCCACCAGCGCCGCCCCCGCTCCTGATAACCGCGCTGGGTTTCTTCCTCGCCATATTCTGTGTATGCCACCGCCACGGTCCAACGCCGGACGAATCGGTCTGGGTTTGTCGCTGATGGCACCGGCCACGATTGCCCTGATGGTGCTCTTGCATCCGGGATGCGGATCGCCCCCGACAGCCCTTGGCGGGTTGGCAATCATTCTGACGCCCCCGATGGCGCTGATCATCAGCATGGTGGCGTGGTGGCGCAAGGCGGCCAGCGGTAACCATCCGGGCAAGTGTTGCGGGGGAGGCACGGACAGATTCCCTGTCTTGACCACACCCCGACTCTGCATCAATATGCTCAAAGCGAAGTGGATATCAAAGACGAAGTGGGGCCAGCGCGAACCTTGGCGGCGAGGACTTGGACGGGGCGACATAGACCAGCATAAACCAGCCGTCGGAGCGCAGCGGCAAGTGTCTATAGTTGTGGAGGTTGTTGTGTGAATTATGGACAGTAAGAATATCCTTTCAGGAAGCGACGCAACCCTCTAATTTGCTCGAAATGGCCGTGGATAAAGGGTATCTGTTACAAATGCTTAGGCCAAGGTGCGCTTGATATTTGATGGCATGTGACGTGCTTTATTGTGCAAATCTCAAACGCCTAATAGGCAGTCGGTTATCGTTAAAGTTTGTTTATTGTTGGGCGTTTTAATATGGGCTAACTGGATCAGGACTGGATTTATGGCTAGGCTGGACAATTTGGACGAATTAGGGCAAACGGCTGATAAATCTATCAGACCGGCGGGGGTGGATCATCTTCAGGCGGTGAGTACTTTGGCGCAAAAACCTTTTCGGAAATTCCTTTTATGAACACTTCAAGTTTGATGGCTGTAGGTCTGGCTTTAACGATGGCGTCGTTTTCTGCCATGGCAGCGGACAAAACAGCCGTGGACGGCCAGGCGTCCGTGCCGGCGACGACGGCCTACCGGGAGGTGGAGCGCGGGGCGAATCACAAGGTGTGGCAGCGGGAAACCTATGAGCGGGGGCCTGATGGCAAGGTGGTGACGCGGATTCACAACTACACTGAATTAGTGAGCGGAATGCACTTTCTGAACAGCCAAAACGAATGGCAGGAAGCCAAAGAAGAGATTGAGGCGACTCCGGGCGGAGCGGTGGCCCGGCAAGGGCAGCATCAGGTGATTTTTGCGAACAATTTGAATTCCTACGGGGCGATTGACTTGCAGACGCCGGATGGCAAACGGCTGCGCAGCAATATCCTTGGATTGAGCTATACCGACCGGTCGACCGGCCAAAGCGTGCTGATTGCTCAGGTTCAGGATTCGCAGGGCGAATTGATCGCCACCAACCAAGTGCTATACCCGGATGCGTTCAAGGGGCTGAAGGCCTCAGTTCGCTACACGAATAAGCGTGGCTGCTTTGAGCAGGATGTAATCCTCCTAGAAAAGCCACCCACCCCGGAAAGTTTTGGACTTAGCTCCGCCACTACAGAATTAGAAGTTATAACTGAGTTCTTTTCTAATACTAATGCGGTGGTCAAAGAGCATCGAGCGCGGAAGAGTAGTGGTGGCGACCAAGAGGTGGCCTGGGGCACCATGCATTTGGGCAGGGGGAAGGCATTCGATTTGGGTGAAGCTAATGATCCCCGCAAGTATAAATCGGTGCAGAAGCACTATGAAAAAGTGAACGGGCGGAACATCCTGCTGGAAATGGTGCCGGTTAACAGTATCCAGACCAACTTGGACCAACTGCCGCTGCAATCCAGCACCACGGTCAAACATCCGGTGCTGGCCGCCAAAGCCCGCCCGCTGCCTCCGACGCCGCTGGCCAAAGCCGATCAGAACACCAGCATGCCTGGCAAATTCGCCGCGATCCCTGCGTCCGACAAAGGTTATGTTTTGGATTATGTGCTGGTGGATGCTGAGCAGACGGATTTTACCTTCCAAACCGGCAGAACCTATTACGTCAGTGGCGCATTGGCGTTACATGGCACAACAGTTTTTCAGGGCGGGGCTGTAATCAAGGGTGGTGAAATCGATTTCGATTCAAGTTCGAGCATCATTTGTGACGCTACCAATTCACCAATCGTACTGACTTCGCCAAACGATGATTCAGTCGGGGAAATCATTGATGGTTCCTCGGGTTCTCCAAGCATTAATGAAGGCGTTTATCTTGCTGGATTACCAGATGCAACAACCATCAGAAACATGCGTTTTTATTATTCAAATATTGGGATTGAATCATGGGCGGGGCATTGCGACATCTGGGACAGTCAGTTTTTTAAATTTGGATACTGCGCAATTCTCAAGGATGGGGCTGGCGGCAACTGGCTGGGATTGCATAATGTTCTGATTGCTCAAGACTCGATTAATTTGGGTTACTATGGCGCGGTGAAAGTGTCCGGGGATACTGTGGTTGTCGAACATGTTACGGTATGTAATGTCACGATGTTTATTTATGACGTTTCTGGCGGAGCCCAAATTGGCATCACAAACAGTTTGATAATCGGCTGTTATGGAATGACTGATGGTTCTAGTGCCATTCAAGATCATGTGGAATTCGTGCCAAACCCAGATTCAGGATTATTCCAATCTGGTGCCGCCGCCAATTACTATCTCGCCACTGGCAGCCCTTATCGGGATTTGGGGACGACCGCCATAGACCCAGTTTTGTTGGCCGAACTCTCGACTATGACCACCTACGCTCCGCAGGACGGCAGTTGGCCGGACACCAACGCTCCCGATCTGGGCTACCATTACCCCGCGAACGAAGATTCCGATTACGACGGCCTGCCCGATTGGTGGGAATATCGCTGGTTTGGCAACTACACCCACACCAGCAGCGGTGATGGCGATAGCGATGGCGATGGTTTCAGTAATAACAATGAATATTTAAACGGCACTGACCCGCTTGATTATTATAACGGTATTTTGCCCAGTGTGATTGTCGTTAGCGGCGATGGGCAGACCGGTGTTACCAATCACTGGCTTTCTCATAGTTTGACGGTTCAAGTCGTCGGGAACAATTCCTCGGTTTTGACGAACGCACCCCTGACGTTCACCATTACCCAGGGAAATGCCTTGATCGCTCGTTCAATGAATAACCTCGCCACCAACCTCCCGGTTGTGACTGGACCGGACGGGAGGGCGAAGGTTTGGCTGCGATTGCCCGGCGATTTTGGCACCAATGTGGTGACAGTCACCGCCCAAAGCGGCACCAATGTGGTGCAAGTTGAATTTGTAGAAATGGCCACGACTGCAAGTACAAATGGCTTGTCCGCAATGGTCGCGATCGGCGGGGAACGAATCATGCGTTTGACCAGTAGCGGCGAAGTAGTTTCGTGGGGCGGTAATCAATTTGGTGAATTGGGTGATTACACCCATCTTGACAGTACCAACCCTGTTCACATCGTTGGCCTGACCAATATCGTTAAGATTGCTTCTGGTTTGAACCATTCGCTGGCAATCGATGCCAATGGCGCACTGTGGGCATGGGGCGATAATCAATACGCGCAGCTGGGAAGCGGGGATTTGAATTCAACCAACCGGCCGGTGCAAGTAGCTGGAATGACGGATTCGGTGATCGCGATGGCGGGCGGATCTGAAGAGTATGGTTATGCAATCTCCTCTGCTATCAAATCAGATGGTAGCGTTTGGACTTGGGGCAAAACTCATTATAACCCTTGTTCGGGAGCTGAGTTGACCACCGTTCCGGCGCAGATTGGAAGCTTTACCAATGCTGTGGCCGTATCCGTGGGTGGAAAACACAGTTTGGTTTTATTAAATGATGGTTTGGTCTGGTCTTGGGGCGAAGAGCTCGGCGGTCAATTAGGTGATGGTAATCAGTGGGGGGTAAGTCAAGTGCCTGTGCCAGTCTTGGGGCTAAGCAATATTGTGGCGATTTGTGCCGGGGCATACCATAGCCTGGCCTTGGACATTGATGGCGGTGTCTGGGCGTGGGGTATGAATGATTCGGGCCAACTAGGGGATGGTGGCAGTGAAGCGGCCATGGTGCTGCCGGTCATGGTTTTTAGCAATGCAGTACAAATAGCTGCCGGGGTTTCGCATTCGCTGGTATTGGACGATCAAGGTAATGTGTGGGCCTGGGGACGCAACAATGTCGGACAGTTGGGCGATGGCAGCATCAACGACACGAACCTCCCCATGCAGCTTTTGACCGTCAGTAATGTGGTGGCTATTGTTGCCGGTTCGGACGCTTCGGCTGCAATCGATGCCGCTGGGAACATATGGCAGTGGGGAAGTTCGGATAGTGACGCGACGAGTTGGGGATGGAATGATTCGAATGGGCTGCCGACAATAGTGCCGCAATTCAGCGATTTTTACGCCGGGCAATTGCCTCAATTGACTGTTTTGAACGGCGATCAACAACTGGGACATGCGGGTATGGAATTTATGCAATCGCTTGTTTTCCAGGTTCGTGATCCGAATGGCTTGGTGGTAAGCAACGCGCCGGTTTCGGTGGAAGTGGTGCAGGGCGATATGGAACTGCGGGCTGGTAGTGGTGGCAACAGTTATAAAGGCTTGAGATTGAATTCAGATGCGGCAGGCGAAGTTTCATTGGTCGGTTATGCGGATCAGAACAGCATTACCCCGGACTGCCGTGTCCGGGTGCTGGCTGCCAGCCGCGAGCGGATTGTGGAAGCCGGGCTTAACGAAATGATCGTTCCGCCGCCCACTGTTACGATCATCAGTCCGCAAGCAGGCAGCACCTGTTTCGTTGGAACAAATCAATCATTGTCAATTTTGGTTGAGCCGTTTGTTGCTTCCGGGTTTTCAATTCGGGAGGTAGATTACAGTTACCAAGCCGATGATGGCAGCATTGTTTCGCTTGGTGCTTCCACAAACAGCCCCTATTCGTTTGTGTGGACAAACACTATTTGGACCAATGCCTTTGTTGGCAATTATACGCTGATGGCAGTCGCGGTTGATAATGCCGGCGCACAGTCCGATCCTCAAAGCGTGAACATCACGGTTCTTTTGGATTCAAACGGCACTGGGTTGCCAGACTTCTGGCAGCTTCAGTATTTTAATCAGCTTGGAGTTGATCCGAATTCCGATGCAGACGGTGATGGCCAGAGCAATTTGCAGGAATATCAAAATGGTTCGAGCCCAACCGAATTTTATAATAATGCCCTGCCAATATTGGAATTAATAAGCGGCAATGATCAGTGCGGAAAATATAATTCATTCCTGCCCCAACCGGTGACCCTGGAAGTGAAGCATGATCAGGCAACTCCGTGGCTAAATGCTCCAGTGGTGTTCACTGTTACCAACGGTACGGCCTTGCTGGCGGCAGGCACAAACGATACCCCGGTGTCGACCCTGACGTTGCGCTCGGACACAAACGGGATGATTTCAGCTTGGATATATTTTCCGCCCGGCAATTCCAATCCGCCAGACAGCACCATCATGGCCAGTGTGGTGGCTGGAGACCAAACGACAGCCGCGACAATAAATGAATTTATACCGCTGGCCCATTGGACGTTCAACGATACAAATACCTGGGAGGGCGAGGGCGGGCAGATGCCCTTGCTTGCCACCAATCTGGCAGGACTGCCAAGTTGGAGCGTCAACGCGGTGCTGGTCGACAGCCTTAACCAGGCGGGACTCGCCTACAATCTCGTGGAAACGAATGGCAGTACCAACATAAACTGTCAGACCGGATCATTGCTGTTCTGGTTTAGGCCAAATTGGAGCAGCGCGGATCAGGGGGGTGATGGTCCAGAGTCTTTTGGGCGGTTAATCGAAGCGGGTGATTATAATCCGGTCTTCGCGGACAATTGGTGGTCGCTGTATTTCAGTCCCGATGGCTCGCAGTTATTGTTTGCCACCTCAACCAGCGGTGTCGGCATGACCAACTTGACCGCCAGCATTTCATGGTCGGAGGGAGAATGGTATGAAATTGCCTTAACCTACTCTCCCACCGGCAGTGCATTGTATGTGAATGGCCAGTTATTAGCTAGTGGCGCCGGTGTAAACTGTTCTCCTAATGCGGATGTGCTAAACCAGAATTTTCGAATTGGCAGTGATCAAGACGGCGGCAGCCAGGCGCACGGTACATTTGATGAGCTGCGGGCGTTCGAGTATCCATTGGCAGCCGACAATACATTTACTCACGGCAGTGAGATTCCCAACTGGTGGGAGATCAAGTATTTCAACCAGGTCGGCATGAATCCCGAGTTCCAGCCGGTTGGTGATGGCATGACATTATTGCTTGATTATAAAAACAATAAAGATCCCAACGTCATTGATTTTACGCTTTCTGCCAAAAATCGCTATGTTAATTCGGCGGCGGTTCCAATACAAATAAACAATCTCAAGGGGATTCCTGCCCTGATGTCGGTGGTGGTAAGGACGACCAACTATGTAGTCGACCCAGACAAATTTTTTAATGTCACGAATATGCTTGCTGACGCCGTATGGCGGCCTTATGAAACGAACATCGTTGTTTCAATGGATTTGGTTGATGTTAATTATTATGTTTGGGTGGGCTTGCAGGGCCGGGAAAACGGGGCGACAAAAACATGGCATCAGCTCACTTTGACTGCGGATACAAGCCCACCTGTTTTGGTAATTACCAATCCAGTTCTTTCGACAGTTTCTACTCCAATAATTCAAGTACAGGGACTCGCGAATGAATCGTTGAGTTTGCTTACTTATGATATCAGTAATGCGGCGGGATTGGTCACCAACCTAACCGGCTACACAACTGAACTGATATTCGACACGAACCGGTTGGCATTCACGGTAATTGGTTTTCAATGCTATGACGTCGCACTGACAAACGGGTTAAATACCATTACGCTACATGCGACCGACCTTGTGGGAAATGTAACCACTACTAATTTTTGTGTTACGCTGGATTATTCAAACGATTTCACCCCTCCGGTATTTGAAGTGGTCTGGCCGACTGATGGCACTTACATCAGTGGAACGGAATTCGACTTGCAGGGGCAGTTGGATGATGCGACCGCCACTGTCACGGCCACCATCGTCGATGCCACGGGAACTACCAACGTGGTGGCTGGGGTTGTTGACCGGATTGGAAGAGTGAGGGTGAAACACCTCCCGCTCGCAACCGGTGCCAATACCTTGATGCTGACAACGACCGATGCGGCTGGTAACAGCAGTACTTCAAGCGAGACTCTTTATCAAGGCGCAGTGAGGGTTACACTGGATCCGCTGGCTGACACTCAGTTAAACCAGTCGCTGGTCATGGCCAGCGGGACGGTCAGTTCTCCTGGGGCAACGGTAATCGTAAACGGTATTCTTGCCACCGTGGAGTCGACGGATAATGGAACTGGAAGTTACAATTGGAGTGCGGTCAATGTTCCGGTAAGTCCGTACGGCCTGGCCGCGTTTGACTTGGAGGTTGCGAATGATAATGGTTCCTCTACGATGGCACTGGCAAAAGCTGAGGCGGTCTCGGAGACTATGACATCTGATTCAAATTCGAGTCACCAGCTATTTGAACAATCACAGGGGGTTAAGGTCAGGCGAAAAAATTATTGGGCAGTTACTTCATTTCATGGAGAAGACGATAGTTATGGGGCAAATAATGGTAGTGATGGTCCTGCATATTGGAATTATCACCAAACCGTGTTTTGGACTGAACAATTTGGTGGAAGCAATCAAGGCTTCTATTATTATTCCGGGGCGTTTAACTACTCTCAGATTTATCAACCTGAGGCATATGATAACTGGTATTACGCCATTCCCGCAGGTAAAGAAAATCCCACATCTGGGCCGGTCATCGGACAAACTGTTTCGTCAGAGATTTATAGCACGCAATCGCATTACGTTATTTCACCTGAAGATGCTGTGGTTTTTGGTAGTTCTGTCCTGTATTGTGTCAAGGCGAAATTGAATGATTATTCTGACGGCAAACCTTTAGATCCCGCCGGTGTAATGATTCATGGTCAATACTTGAGGCCGATACTCAATAATGGCTCTATTTGGGGCATCACCTATTTTACTGCACCGGCTGGAGTTGAAGTTGACATTACGCCAACCACAGATGGGAATTTTTCATACCAATTACAGGTTGATGAATTGCCCATACCTCTGCTGGCAGTGGATGCCAACCGCGATGGCAATATCACATTTGATGCCGTAGACCAGACCAGCGCCGCCAAGCCGTTTCGCTTTTGGGTGAATGATTCGATCGAAAGCGGGGATATAGTATCAGGTTCTGAATCTCAAATTCCTGGCAATACATCCACCTATTATGATGAAAATGGGCAAGTGGTACATAGCGCAAACAGCTACCAGAATACAATAAATGGGCGGAGCGATCTGGTGAACTATTTTCCGGTGACACTTTCTTTGAGCAATGTATTAGAATCGCTGCCGCCGACCAATGGCTTTGAATACCACCTGGTGCAGAGCGCCAGCGCGGTGAAGTTTGTTTATACGAGTCTGACGCCAACCAATGCTTTTGATTACCTGACGAACACGGCGAGCAGCGGCTATGGCGCAGATGCTGATAAAGATGCCTACCGTGCAGACACTATCTTGGTGAGCGGCATTCCCGGCGTAACGTTGGATACCAACTGGCTGGTGCAAGTGCAAAACAATGGTGGCACAGGGGTAATCTTGATCGAAGGTTGCGCGGCAACCAAGCAGGCATTGTGGTTGGAAATTTGGCGCGACGGCAAGCTATTGGGCGGCACGCCGCTCTATTTGAGTATTGATGGGGTGGAAAAAATGTTCCGGCACAAAAACCTGCGCGATGGCAACGATGCGCCTTCAGGCCTTTCCGGCGATTTGCAAAGGCGGGATGCCGACCTCAGTCCGCCAACGCAAACGGGCAATCCGGCAAACAATCCTGATGCTTTGAGTGGAGACCCTTGGTTTGTATTTATTGTCGGTTCCAACGTTGGCGGTGCGGCGGCGCGAGGATGGGAATCGGAAGTATTCAAACGCATGTACTGGAGCGGGAGCCGGGCCAGGTTTGTGGGCGTTTCCTGGTATGGTGACCCCTATATTGATGGTTATGATCAACTTTATTATTACCAAATGGCGGTGCGCAATGCGTTTGCCACCGCGCCGGCGCTGACGACGTTCGTGAATGGTTTGAGTGGTGGCAAAACCGTGGCTGGGCACAGTTTGGCCTGCGGTTTGATTGCATCTGCCATTGCGGATCAAGGCATGAAAGTCAATAATGCGTGTCTCATGGATGCAGCGTTTGCCCAGGAATGTTTTGATGGCGAAACCGATGACAACCTCTCCGGGATGCGCCCGGCGGCGTGGGCAAACTATCCGCCAGAACTTTGGGCGGCACACTGGTATGAGCGTTTCGATGCCAGCGATGCGCGTTCAACGCTGACCTGGCGAAACCGGTTTGCCGGGGCCATCACCAAGGCCAACGTTTATAGTTTTTACTCTTCCACCGAAGAAGTCTTGGGGGAATTTGATGGCACGGTAACTAAGGCGTTGGTTGAAAACGTCTTAAACCCTGAGCGCTTGGGCGCATACGCATGGGTAATTCAGGAGAAAAGCAAAGGCGACAAGCTGAACATTCTTGGAGTTGCTCATGCTGGCAGCGATTACGGTGGGTGGGGGTTCAATCTGAATGATCCACTATTGAATGGTGATCCTGTTTGGTATGCTCCTTACACCTCTGGTGGTTCAGTGATTGGGCGCAGAGTTAAAACTGCTGACGAAATGGGAATGGTTGGTGAAGATGGAGCTGTCAATGCCGAATTGGCATTGCAGTCCCGCTGGACGCCTTTGTTCAAAACTGGTTGGGGACGATGGGATGGCAATAATCCCACATCTAATGTCGTGGATACTTCCCCAAGTTATAACAGTGGCCCATCTTGGATTTTTGATTTGTATGCCAGAGATTCAACTGGGAGTGCGGTGGCGACCGACCCGGTGAAGCGGAATCAATTGCTGGCCGAAGCCATTCCCGCCTTAAGTTTGCCTGTGGGGGCGAATTATACTACTAAATTACAGGAAAACCAGTTTGATATGCCCGCACTGTTTGCGAATAAAACACATTGGCCGCGAGATCCAATCCTTGGGACAGATACGCGAGCCTGGCATCACAGCGATATGGATCAGGTTGCCTATCCATATCTTTTTGAATTCTACAATAAATTGGTCTCTATCTCGAATCATTAAAATGAACCTGCAAATAAAAATTCTTGTCTGCTTGGGTGCGTTATTAGCCGTTGCGGCAACCACCAATGCATTAAAACGCTATGAATATTCCAGAGCCAAAGTTACTGCTTTGGTGGTTGATGAAGCTGGAAAGCCCGTGGTCGGCGCCAAAGTATCATGCTCATTTTGCGAGGCTTATGACGCCAACAAGGTCGTCAGATCCGAAGGGCTTACCGACAGTGAGGGCAAATTTGTTGCGGAAGGATTCTGCGGTGGCGTCTATGGAGCCAGTTTAAAAATGGATGGGTTTTATTTCAGTGGACTTAATGCTCCGCGTTTTTCTGGCATAGTTGATGGTAAATGGCAGCCATGGAACTCGACAGCTGAAACCATATTGCGACGCATTGGAAACCCCGTGGCGTTGTATGCCAAGAGCGCATGGCTTAGCATTCCTGTCATTGGGGAACCTTGCGGCTATGATTTGGAAAAAGGTGATTGGGTTGCTCCATATGGAAAAGGCATTGTGAGTGATTTTATTTTGAAGTTGGAACGTCGCTATGTCAGTCGAGACGATTTTGATGTCAGTGTTGAATTGAGTTTCAGCAAACCATTGGACGGTATCAAACAAATCCAGTGGCCGGAAAGTGGGCGTTGCAGTATTTTTAAGTGGCCACGCAACGCCGATGAGGCCGGATACGAAGCGATCTTAAAAAGCAGCCTGGTCAGCGCAGGGAACAATTACAAGGCAAGTATTACAAGAAAAGAAGGGTATTTTTTCCGCGTTCGCACCGTTGAACAAAACGGTAAAATAGTCAGCGCGCACTACGGAAAAATCAAAGGTGGCCTCGAATTGGCTCCTTCCAACTCAAAGACTTGCCGGGTGAAACTCACTTATTATTTTAATCCCACTCCGCTAGACCGGAATTTGGAATGGGACACAACAAAAAATTTATTGGGCGGCTTGAGCTGGGAAGAATCTCCGCGTGATCCGTGATCAAGAACGGTTGGGGGACATATGATATGCTGAACGGTCTGCTGATGGAATTGTCGCAAAAAGCGAAGCAGAGGCGCAAGACGAAGGGCTAAATGACTGATGGCTAATAACCAGCAGGGGTGCGGCATCCAGGACTGCTGGTTTGGAGGTTGTAACTGCAATGGATGGCTTGCCCGCTCCAGATAGAAAAAAATGTCAGACTAAACACGGAAGCCGCGATTTCAACTGTGGAACGGCGCGGTTATACATGTTTTGGGTAATCAATAGATGCTGTTTATTAGCGTGGATATTGTTGGCTTATACGGAACATGAAGAAATGAAATTGGTATGCAGGTACGATTTACTAAACTTGGTTGAAAAGGCCAGTAAATCGAAGTTGATTCCCTATAAATGAGTGCCACTTGGTTCGGACGTAGCTTTTGCCACAAAACAATTTTTTATTAACGGTTTTGAGGTTAGGAATAAATAGGCCGTAGGCGAAACAGGCAACTATTTTCATAAAATTGAATAACTCTAATATGATTCAGGCCGAGAACAAGATTTTGGTACGCTTTAAATTTGCTGTTGAGGTGCTTGCTGGCTTGTCGCTGGCTTTGATTTGCACCACCGCCTTTGGCGATGACCGGCTCACGTTGAATTTCAACCCTGATTGGAAATTCATCCAAGCCGATCCCGCCAACGCGCGACAGCCTAATTTTATTGACAGCGGTTGGAGCGCTGTTTCGACCCCACATACGTACAACGATGTGGATACGTTTGACGACTTGGCTCTATCTAAATTACGCGGTGAGCAAAACCAATGGAGCGGGCGGACATGGTATCGCAAAACTTTCACGCTGCCGGAGTCGGCCATGGGCAAAAAGGTATACCTCGAATTTGAAGCAGTCAGGCAGGTGGCTGAGGTTTATCTCAATGGTCATTTGCTAGGAGCCGGTAAGAGTGGATTCGTCCCCTTTGGCTTTGACCTTACGCCACAGTTGAATTTCGGCGGAACCAATGTGCTCGCAGTGATGTGCGACAATCGATTTGTCCGGAGTCAACTCAGTGAATCCAGCAGTGGGACGAATGCTGCTGCCAGAAATGCCGGTGTCATCACCGATGAGATGCGGGCCAATGCCGCGGTGCCCAGCGATGTGGCACAGATCCAGGCGGATCAGATTCCATGGAACAATCCACAGTGGCACCCTCCGCACGGCGGCATCTACCGCAACGTCAAACTGTACCTCACCGATCCGCTGCACATTTCCCTGCCGTTGTATGACTTTTTGCAGACCGCCGGCCCTTACGTTTATGCAGTTAATATTTCGACCAATTTCGCCACGATCAATTTGGAAGTGCCAGTGGAGAATGGTCGGACAACCAGTGAAGACGTGGAATTGATGGCACAAGTGCTGGATTCTGCGGGCAGGCCGGTTTTAACCCTGAAACAAAGCGGGAAGGTTGCCGCGGGCGGGCACGAAAAATTCAAGGTTTCCGGCACCGTTGCCCACCCCCAACTCTGGGAGCCAAATCACCCTTATCTCTACCGGGTGGTTTGCACATTGAATGTGGCAGGCAAACCGGTCGACACGAGTGAAGTGCCATTGGGCATTCGCACGGTGCGCTGTGATGTGAACACGGGGTTTTGGATCAATGGTCATCATGAGAAACTACATGGGTGGGGCCAAAAGCCGGTGGATGAGTGGCCGGGCCTGGGTTCTGCCCAGCCAGATTGGCTGCATTTCTACACTCTGGATTTGATGAAGCAAGCAGGTGCCAACTTTGTTCGCTGGGGGCATTGCGCCGGAGGCCCGGCCCAGATCGAAAGCTGCAATCGGCTGGGACTGCTGGTGCAGCAGCCGGGTGTGGATGGCCAAACTGACGCCATTGGGGCGGCTTGGTCGCTGCGCACGGCGGCCTTTCGCGATGCCATTGTTTATTACCGCAATGATCCGTCCATCGTGGTGTGGGAAGGGGGCAATTATCAAGTGAGCCTGGCGCATGCCAAGGAATTGCGTGGCATCATGGATACCTACGATCCTCATGGCGGACGCTCCTACGGGTTTCGCGGACTGAACCAGATTCCAGTGCCCTTTATTGACTTATGCATCGGTACCGAAGGCCGCCGTGAAATGACCAACCGGCCGGTGGTAGAGGCCGAATATGACCGGGAAGAATCTCCGCGCCGTGTCTGGGACAATTATTCGCCGCCGAACTTTTGTTATCCCGAAGGCGTTGGCCAGACCTACAATTTAAATTCCGAGCAGTACGCCGTTAACGAGGTGGCAGAATATGTTCGCAAAGTGGGGGCCTCTAACCATGCCGGCGGGGCGAACTGGATTTTCACCGATTCCACCAGCGGTGGCCGCAATACCGTAGAGGTCTGCCGCGCGAGTGGTGAAGTAGATGGCGTGCGGTTGCCGAAGGAGGCATATTACGTATGCCAGACGATGTTCCGAGATGACCCGCAGGTTCACATCATCGGCCATTGGACGTATCCTACGAAAACCAAAAAGACGATTTACGTCACCTCCAATTGCCAGGATGTGGAATTATTCGTGAATGGAAAATCACAGGGGCACGGACGGGTTTCCGATCGCTTCCTCTTCAGTTTTCCCGACGTGGACTTTGCGCCGGGTGAAATCAAGGCGGTGGCCTATCTCAATGGCAAGCCCGTGACCACCCAGGTCATTCGCACGGTTGGCGCACCGGTGGCGTTGCGCATGACCCCGCTGGTCGGCCCTGGCGGTTTGCAGGCGGATGGCTCGGACATTGCCCTGATAGATGTCGAAGCGGTGGACGCCAAGGGGGAGCGCTGTCCGACCTTTCAGCAGCGGGTGGATTTTGAATGCACTGGGCCGGCGATCTGGCGCGGCGGCTACAATAGCGGCAAAACCAATTCCATCAATAACCGCTATCTGGATCTGGAGTGCGGCATTAATCGTGTCGCCGTCCGTGCGCTGCTTGAGCCTGGCAAGATCTCCATCACCGCGAAATCTGGCGGACTTAAATCTGCCAACGTGATCATTCCCGCCCATCCGGTTGAAGTTAAAAACGGGTATGCCATGAGCTTGCCCATTATGCCTGCCGGTGCATCGCCAAAAACGACGCCAGCTCAACAACGACCGGGCTTCCCGTGGCCGGGCAGGGTACCGGCGCAGGGCTCAATTCCTACTGGCCAATAGGGAAGCATAGCAACCGCTGGAATTTGCCATGCGATTCTTGTTCTATTCGCACGACAGCGTGGGCTTGGGCAGTGCGCGGCGGCAGCTTGCCGTGGCGTCGGCGCTCAACCGGATTGCCCCAGACGCAAAAATGCTGTTGACCACGAGTGTGGATGAAGCGGTTCAGTTTGATCTGCCGCCCATGCTCAATACCTTCAAGCTTCCCGGCATCCAAAAGCAGCCGAACGGGGAGTATTCCAATTCCCGGCTGGGAATTTCCGGTGCTGGTCTACGAGCCATGAGGTCTGCCCTCCTGCATGAAACGCTCAAGAGGTTTCAGCCTACCGTGATAATTGTGGACAAGCATCCGTTTGGCGTGGGTGGGGAGTTGGACAGCGTTTTGGCAACCGCCAAAGCGTCCGGCGTGCGGCTGGTTTTTGGTTTGCGCGACATTCTCGATGATGCCAATGCCGTGCGACGGGAATGGGATCTGAGTCGGACCCAGCAGCGCATGGCCGCGCTTTATGATTTGGTTTTGATCTACGGCAAATCATCAGTCTACGACCCGGTTGACCAGTATCAATTTCCGGCAGTCCTGGCCCAACACGCCGAATACTGCGGTTATGTCGTCAACCAGCAAGGTGGTAAACTGCAACCGGACGATATTTCTGCCACAGTTTTGCCAAATCGAGATGGCCGCCCGGCCGTTCTCTGTGCTGTCGGAGGTGGGGAGGATGGGGCTGAGCTTTTAAGGATATTCATCCAGGCTGCTGCTGGTGCCAACTGGCAAGGTTTTGTCGTCGCTGGCCCCTTGCTGCCAGATCGCGAGAAGGGTGTGCTTGCGAAGCTGGCGGCAAAAAATGGCGTGTCCTGGCAAATATTCAACCCGCACCTTGCGAGACTTTTTGCCACGGCCAATGCACTGGTGTGTATGGGCGGCTATAATACGCTGTCTGAGGCCCTTTCGGTGGGTATACCCACCGTTTGTATCCCTCGCACCAAGCCGCGTTCTGAACAACTGCTGCGCGCGACCGCCTTTGAACGGCTTGGGCTGCTGCAAACCATCCCGTCGGCTGAGTTGAACGCAGTCTCCCTGGCGCACAAGGTCAGTGCCGCCATCAAAGACTCACGTGAAGATATTTTTCACCGGGCCAATACTTTGCTTACATTTGACGGCGCGCGCCAGGCTGCAAGCCACATTCTTAAATTGGCTGCGGATCGTACTTGAGGTGATGGACCGGAGTGGACATTTTTAAATGGTTGCCGGTCGTTAGGTGCCGGCAGGTCCATACCCGCTTCTTCGAATGCCTGACTGCTCAAGGTGTCGAGCAGATCCCGCCAAAATTAGTTGACGTTTGCCCTTTCCCGCACTGCGGAAATAGCCTCGGCCAACGTACCAGCAAGACCGCGCGGTTTTTGTGGTCAACAACAATTATTCCTTTCCACTGCCAAATTCTAGTTGTCGCTTGCTGTCAGCCGCAGCGTTCAGTGACACGTCCCTACTTCCGGCACCAACCTGACGGGCTTACAGACGTCTGTAAAGGTGGCAAGCGATAATTCGAATTTGGCGTATTCTTTACTGGACTGGCACCCACATTGGCGGCCAAATTGCTGCGGTGCGACGTTGCGGGTGTTTCTTTGTTATTTCCATGCGTCATGGGACTTTACCGTGCGGCACCGTAAGGGCTCGATTTTTTTCACTTGTCGATATGACTGTCATTATTCGTCTTTTGACTTGGAAACTTTCTTTGGTTTTCCTGAGAGTAACTAAAATTGCTATTGTGCGCTTTCTATCAACGTTTTCTGTTGGAATGTCTGCCACGCGTGCGCTCCAAGTGTACAGCATGAAATAAGTTAATAATTGACCATGCTGCCAGAGTAGAATAAGTTTTGCGCCTTCGGGATCACAAGTTAGCTTTTCCAGGTTTTCTTGTTCTGTTTTTTTAAAATAAGTAATACTAAGATTTATGACGTTTACCAAGGTGGGTATTTTGACGGGATGGGTTCTGTTTGTGCTCCCAATTACAACCGTGTCTGCCCAAACGGGGCAGGCTAATCTGGCGGTGATTGTTCGCCATGCTCCCAATTTGAATGGCGGGACGATTCAAGGCAGCGTGCAACAACTTAACGGCGAAGGTGTTAATGTTAACAGCGGCTTTGTGCTCACCGGCGATTTTCTCCTGCCGGGCACGCCAACGCTTCGTTTGAACGGCAATCCGGTTTATTCTGGCACGATCACCGGCAGTGGCAGCACGGCCCCTGCGGGTTATCTCGTGACACTGAACAGCGGTTGTTCCCTTCGATATTTGCTGACGCGGACGACTCCAATTGCATTGTCCACTGTCTCTGCGCCCCCAGCACCTGCCGGAACGCGCAGCGTGAACATCAACACTGTCGGGCAGTCGTATGGTGATGCCGCCACGTTGCGTGACCTCACCCTCAACGGCAACGTGGGCTTGATTTCCCTGCCGCCGGGGACATATGGGAATTTTAATGTGAGCGGCGGTTCCGGTTTGGTTTTGGGCGTCGCGGGCGGATTGCAAGCGGTCAGTTATAACCTTCAAAATGCAAATTTCAACAGTGGCTCCACTTTGAAAATTGTGGGCCCAGTGGTACTGACGGTGGCCAATGGCTTTACCGCCAATGGTTTGGTCGGTGCCTCCAACAACCCAAATTGGTTGCAACTGCGCGTGGCTAGCGGCGGGTTGACGTTAAACAGCGGCAGCTCGGTTTCTGGTTTGGTGCAGGCACCGAATGGCACGGTGATCGTTAATGGTAACTCAAGGCTGATTGGCACGTCCGCCAGCGACCAGTTTATTCTTAATTCTGGCGGTGTGGTGTGTTGGGGCGGGGCATCATCTCCGACGACTCAGGCGCCAACTGCGACCGTTCAGAATATCACGCTCGCGGAGAACGGTTCGACGAATCTGATCCTGACCGGTACTGATCCCTTGGGCGGAACCCTAACGTTCACTTTATTGACCACGCCAGCGCACGGAACCATCAGCGGCACGCCGCCCGTCGTTACGTATCAACCCACGACAAATTTCTTCGGCAGCGACAGTTTTAATTTCAAGGTGAACAATGGCATTACGGATTCGGCTCCGGCGACAATTTCACTGACGGTTAACCAAGTTTTTTATCAGCCAACAGCATTGTCACAATCGCTTGTTAATTTGGAAGATACTGCATTGCCAGTGACGCTCGCCGGCTATGATCCGCAGGGATATTCCCTGGCTTTTTCGGTGCTGACGCAACCGGCGCATGGAACATTGACCGGCACCGCCCCGAATCTCGCTTACCGGCCGGTCACAAATTATTTTGGCAACGATTCATTTACATTTCGAGTGAGCAATGGCTATTCAAACTCGGTTGCCGCCAGCATCAGCATCACCAACCAGCCGGTGGATGATCTCCCGCTAGTCGTTGCCGGGCCGGATCGGCTGATTATTTTGCCCGTCAACGCGGTTAGCTTGACTGGTTCGGTTTCATTCGATGCCTTCCCTGGAGCGGTGGACACGGTTATGTGGAGCAAGGTGAGCGGTCCGGGCAGTGTTACGTTCAGCAATCCCACCAACACGCTGACAACAGCGACTTTCAGCCAATCCGGCATTTATCGCCTGCGTCTGTTTGCCAGTGATTCGTTCCTGAGTGACAGCAGTGATTTGAGTGTCACCGTAAATGCGCCGCCGCTCGTGAGTGCCGGTGGTGCAACCACCAATATTTTTCCGGGAACAGTCGTTTTGTCTGGAACTGCCAGCGACGATGGTTTGCCGACGAATGGCGTGCTGACGACGCTTTGGAGCCTGGTGAGCGGGCCGGGCACGGTGGTTTTTGGGA
>Ga0302322_100001294_pt1 | contig 20320 bp, 13 predicted proteins | sample Fen_T0_2_FD_203757 | JGI IMG/M metagenome (GOLD analysis project Ga0302322, IMG submission 203757) | Peat permafrost microbial communities from Stordalen Mire near Abisko, Sweden - Fen_T0_2 | ecosystem: Environmental > Terrestrial > Soil > Wetlands > Permafrost | place: Sweden: Abisko...
CGGCGAGCTTAAAGTTTTCATGGTCCTCGTTCTGGCAAAAATATTGCGAGCGAAAGAGCTCCTGGGTGCAGATGATCTTCGCGCCTTTCTTCGCCGCCTGCTCGGCCAAAGCGAGGGTTTTCTTGAGATTCGCCGCCGGGCTGGCGGAACAGGCGTGCTGGAGGAGACCTAAGGTGACTTTCATGGCAAAAAGTTATGAGGTTGGAGTTCGCCGGCTTGAAAACAACATGATCGAACCCCGCGCGGCGCGAATTACAAGGAATCTCTGGCAATTTGACCACGTAGAACTCTTGCGAACAAGGCTTTGACAAACCCCCGTCGAATTGTAAAACATTAGGCCGGCTCAAATTATTCCCAACTTACCATGTGTGCAGAACCCCGTCCGCTCATCGTTGCCGTCGAAGACGAACCCGAATTGCTCAACATCATTACGGAGCAACTCGAGGTTGCCGGCATGCATGTCCAAGCCTATAATCGCTGTGCACCGGCGCTGCGTTTTCTCCAGCACAACTTCGCCAACCTGCTTCTGCTGGATCTGACGTTGCCGGACTTGAACGGGTTCGAGATGCTCAAGGAACTGAAACAGCAGGACATCAATGTGCCGGTGATTTTCCTGACCGGCAATTCGATGGAGTCCGACAAGATCAAGGGTCTGAACATGGGTGGTGACGACTACATCACCAAGCCCTTCAGCTACCTTGAACTTGTCGCCCGCATCAATGCCGTGCTGCGCCGGGCCGAATCAAACAAGGATTTCAACGTCACGAAGAACGTTCGCACCACAGATGGCCCATTCCCCTTTCTCGGCGCCCAAGTCCATCCGGACCGCCTCGAAATTTCCTTCCCCAATGGCAAGATCCACAAGATCGGCCGGAAGGAACTCGGGATCATCGCTTATCTCAATTCCCATGTCGCGGTCGTGATCACCCGCAAGGAACTCATCCATTCCGTCTGGGGCATTCATGCCGACATCCGCAGCCGCTCCCTCGACCAGTACATCGTGAAGATCCGGGCCGCCTTTGAGGAAAACGGTCTGTCGCTGGACAGCTTCAAGACCGTCCACGGTATCGGTTACATTTTCGAGCCGGACAAACCGGCCGGCTGAACGCTCCACGACTGGTCAGAACAACTCCCCCTGACCGGTGTACCGCCCCTTGGCTTCAACCAAGCTCGATTTCATTTCCAATGAATCGAGCAGGGAAAAGAGTTGCTCGCGAACCGGGGTCCCGGACGGAACCAAGGCCAGGGGCGACACCGACCGCAACGTCGTCAGCTTCAGGTTGAGACGCAGGGCGTCCGCCTGCTCGGCCACAACCGCACGAAATCGGTCGGGTTTCAGTTCGCCGGCATGCGCGATGATGCCCTCCAGCGTGCCATAGTCGGCAAACCATTTGGCCGCAGTCTTGGGACCGACGCCGTTGATCCCGCGAATATTATCGGAGGTGTCACCGATGAGCGCCAGATATTCCGCGATGCGCTCGGGCGGCACGCCGAATTTCTCCACTACTCCCGCCCGGTCGAGAATCCGCCAACCCACCTTTGGATTGGCGGTCGGCGGCGGTAACAACATCCGAATTTTTTCATCGACGCATTGCGCAAAATCTTTGTCCGCGCTGACAATAAAAACCTCGTGCCCGGCGTCGGCCAGCGTTCGCGCCTGGGCGGCCACCAGATCATCCGACTCCACGCCGTCTACCTCAACTCCGACCAGTCCCATCGCGCGGGTCAGGTCCTTGATGATCGGGATTTGTCGTTCCAGCGCCTCCGGAGTTTCCTTTCGCTGCGCCTTGTATTCCGGATGCAAAGCGAGACGATCCTGCGAACCGCCGAGGTCGAAAAAGACCAGCATCGCATCCGGCTTTTCCTGATCCAGCAGCCGCCAGATCGTCTTGATCCAGCCGTGCAGGGCTCCGGTGGGAAAGCCGTCGGTCCGGGTCAATTCGGGCATTCCATAAAAGGCCCGAAAGGCCAGATTGTATCCGTCGAGCAGCAGCCATTTCGCCATGGTGGCCAAGGCAAACGGAAACCGGCCGCAGGTAAACCAATTTTCGTTGGCCGGTTGAAACCTAGGATCCTCCGGCCTATTTCGTAGCGAAGCCTGACACGTCGACCGTATTTTCTTCTCTTGCAGCGAGTCGAAGCCTCAAGTCTTCTAATCAGCGGACCGGCGGACAATTTTACGGTGCGCATCTTACCCCAGATTTCCTGCTCATGCCATTTTGGTTTGCATGTTTTCCCTTCAACCTGAGATCGGGATTGGAGTCGGGGATTCGGAGGCGAATCCTTATACCGGTGCTCAGCCTGACTTTTTGGCTCCCCGTTTTTGCCCAAGGGCAAACTATTGAGGCAGCTCCAACCAGCGCAACGGAGTCGGGTGCTCCCCCATTTGCGGTATTTGGTTCTGAAGCGTTGGGACTAAGTTCCCCGCCGACCGATCTGCACCTGTTGCCGGACGGCCGCCTCCTGGTTTTCGCGCCTCGCCAGATTGTTCTCGGCGACGGCGTTCGCTGGGAGGTTTTTCGCCAGGCGCCGGACGCCAAGGCCATGCCCACACTCGGTGTCCAAGTAGACCAGGATGGAAGGATCTTCGCCGGCGTGCGCGGGGGTTTCTCGCAGGTTCAGTTCAGCGAGGATGGCTACTGGCGATTGGTCATGGCCGCACCATGGCCCGCCACGGAGCACCCCAACCGCCCCATCCCGAGCCGGGCGATTGCCATTGGAAACCAATGGTACTGGCACAGTGGCAGCGGCGCCGTGATTGCATGGCGCCCAGGTCAGACCGCCAGCATCGCCGGACGGGCGAACATGGTGGAAAGCATTTTTCAACTCGGCGGGAAACTTTATCTGAGCGAGCGGACGGAAGGAGCACTTTACCGACTCGAGGGTGGAAATATGGAACTGATTTCCAATCCATCGGACACTTCAGCAGGCAACGCCATTACGGCCGCGCGCCCGTACGACGACCATTCGGTGCTGGTCGGAACCCAGGGGAACGGACTGCAGTTATTCGACGGGCAGACATTGAAGCCTTTTCGCCAGAGTGGACTGCTGACCTCGGGTTCCCGGATCAACGACCTGGTCCAGACCGAGGGCAATTTTTACGCGGCTGCCGTCGAAAACTTTGGCGTCGTTTTTTGCGATCGCGACGGGCACATCGTCCAGGTTCTTGATCGCACCCTCGACCACCGTTTGGCTCGGGTCAAACAACTCCTCGCCACGCCGGGAGGAATACTTTGGGGCCTGGTGGACGACGGGGTCCTGCGGGTCCAGTTTCCCAGCCGGATTTCCAATTTTGAACCCATCATCGGAACCGGCGTGATCAACGCCCATCCCTTCCACTCCAATGGCACCCTTTGGGTCGTCACCGATGGCAAGACGCGACGCGGCGTTTACGACGAGGATCGGCGGCTGACGCACATGATTCCCGACACCCCCGCCGGTCGGTATGTCTTCTCGTTTTCCACGGACCTCGGCTTCCCCATCGCGGGAACCGACCGCGGTGCGTACTATCGCAGCGAATCCGGCTGGGTGCTGTTCGCGCCCACCGTCGAGAACTTGCGCGTCATCGATCCAAAACCCCGGAATGGTCGCTGGCTTTTCGGCGCCCGAAATGAAGTCGGCTGGCTGAGTCCTCAAAATGGCGGCATCACGATCGAACGCACACCGGCTCCGGGGATGGGCAGTGTTTACAACGCGAGCACGACAAAAAGTGGCGACGTCTGGCTGGAGTTGGGCAATGGGCGACTCGGCCGGATCCGACCCGACGAAGGGAAATTGACCCCGGAAATCTTTGACCACCGCAACGGAGTGCCTGATGGCTGGGCCCAGATTTTTCAAATCGGCGAATCGGTCGGATTCAACATCGCCGACCAGATCCTCCGCTTCGATGAGCCGACCGAGCGATTCCTTCCCGACAGCAGTTTCGCGCTCAAGTATCCGGGACTGACCGACGTCGCCGGCCGACCGGCCCTCGATGCGAAGGGTCGGCTCTGGGTCGCAGCCAACGGAACGGTGCAGGTGCTGGAAAAACATGATGACACCTGGCAAAATATTCACGAGCCCATGCCGCCAGGTATGCGCCCGTTTTATTTTTCTATGGAGAGCAACGGGGTCGTCTGGATGGATTCCGACCGGCATTTGGCCCGATTCGACCCCACCTTGCCGGTCGCGGCTCCCGTTCGTTTGCGCGCGATGATCACCCATGTCGACCTGGTCGCCAGCAATCGCACCCTCTTCGCAGTGGATCACGCCCTTCCCACCCTCGATTTTTCGGACAATTCCCTGAACGTTCACTTCCTCGCCCCGGGCAATCCGTTCACCGGGCCCGTGACCTTCGAAGTCATGTTAGAGGGCGCCGGAAATGAATGGGTGTCCACCGGCGGAACAGGCTCCGCGGTGTTCAACCGCCTTAAAGAAGGTAGCTACACCTTGCATGTTCGTCCCCTGAGCGGCGAATTGGTTGGGACCGAAGCGACGCTAGAGTTTTCCATTCGCCCACCTTGGTTTCGCACGTCGCTGGCGTATGCTCTCTATACCCTTTCCGCCTTCGGAGTCGCCCTGCTCGCAATCTGGCTCGTTACCTATCTGCAACGTCGGGAAAATGCGCGGTTGGAAAGCATTGTCACCCAGAGGACGGCCGAACTCCGCGACAGCAATCTCTTGCTGGCGAATCAAGTGGACGAGATCCGCACGTTGTCACAGGCAATCGGGCAGAGTCCCGTCAGCGTCGTGATCACCAAGCCGGATGGGACCGTGGTTTTTGCCAACCCGCGCGCGGCCGACCTCACCGGTTACGCCGTGACCGAACTGGTCGGCGAAAATATCAGGGCCATCTTTCCCAACCTCGTCTCGGCCGAGGTGATTGCCCAGCTCGCAAGTGTGGTGGGGAAAGGCGACTCCTGGCACGGGCAGCTGGCCCACCGCCGCAAGGACGGGAACACGGTCCAGGTTCGCACCACCGTGTCGCCAATCCGCAGTCCCGAGGGTACGATCCGGCTTCATCTGATCCTTGAGGAGGACATCACGGAATGGCTGGCTGACCAGGACCGAAGACGACGGCTGGAGGCGCAGTTGTTCCAGTCCCAGAAATTGGAAAGCATCGGGACGCTCGCCGGCGGGATCGCGCACGATTTCAACAATATCCTGACCGCTATCCTCGGGTACTGCGAACTCGCCCGCTTCAACGTCGCCAAAGGCACCGAACTGATGGCGCAATTGATGGAAATCCGGTCCGCCGGCCTTCGCGCCAAGGATCTTGTATCCCAAATCCTGACCTTTTCCCGCCAGGGCACCGCCGATCTGATTCCACTCGAACTCAGCAAGCCGGTGGGCGAAGCGCTCCGGTTGGTTCGGGCCTCGACGCCGAGCACCATCGCCATCGAGACCGAGTTGGAAAGCGGTTCAGTCCGGGCTGATTCCACCCAAATTCAACAAGTGGTCCTCAATCTTTGCACCAACGCTGTCCACGCCATCGGCGACCGGCCGGGGCGCATCAGAATCACGCTGCGCCGCATTGTGACCAACGACACGCTTGCCGCCGAAGTGCCAGAGCTCCCCCGCGGCCGGGTTTTGCAGCTTTCGGTCGAGGACAACGGCCACGGGATGAGCGAGTCCACATTGAACCGGATTTTCGATCCATTTTTCACCACCAAACAACAAGGAGAAGGCACGGGCCTCGGGCTGTCGATCGTCCAAGGCATCATGGTCGGCCACCAAGGCGCGCTGCGCGTCCGCAGCCAGCCCGACCAAGGCACCACCTTCGACCTCTTCTTTCCGCAATGCAGCGAACCCATTCCACCCCCGGAATCAAGCGTGACCCCGCCTCGCGGCAACGCGCAGGAAATCCTCGTGGTTGACGATGAGCCGAGCGTCGGTGCGTTTGTCCAGGCGAGCCTGAAGCACCTCGGCTACAGCGTAGTCAACCATCGCGATCCGCGGGACGCACTCGCGGACTTTCGCGGTGACCCAAATCGGTTCCAAGCGATCGTAACTGATCTCACGATGCCGCATATGACCGGAATCGAACTGATCCAAAGCATCCGCCGGCTTCGGCGCGACATCCCGGCGGTGATCATCACGGGATACGGACGAGACGCGGGAGGAAACAAACTCGCAGCCATTCCTCGCTGCCAGGTGCTTTACAAACCGTTCAACGGAGAGGATCTCGCCCGCATCTTGAATCTCGTGATGACTTCCACCTCCGCGTAGCCCATCCACGAAGAATGGCCAGGGTGCTTCCTCCCCTCCGGCCGGCGACCGTCCAAGAATGAGTTGTCGGCCGCGCCCTATCGATTTTTTCCAAACAACAGACGGAGCGAGTTGATGCAGACGATCAGCGTGCTGCCCTCATGAGCAGCTACACCGATGGCGAGCGGCACCGCTCCAAAGGCCGTTGCAATCACCATGATGATGACGACCCCAAGCGAGATCGTCAGATTTTGTCGAATGATCGCCCGGGCCCTTCGGCTCAGCCGGTGGGCGGAAAGAAAATTCTCAATTCGGTCGTGCATCAGGATCACTTCCGCCTGTTCCAAGGCCGCGTCGCTGCCGCGGGCACCCATGGCAACACTGACATCGGCCGCCGCGAGGCTCGGAGCGTCATTCACCCCGTCGCCGACCATGGCCACGAACCGGACCGGCGGACCGGCCCGCAACGCCTGGATGGCTTCGACCTTCATTTCCGGAGTCAGATGCGCCCGCACTTCGCTGACGCCAAGTTCATGCGCCACGGCCTCAGCGGCCTGACGGCGATCGCCGGTCAACATCACGGTGTGGATTCCCAATCGGGCGAGTTCGGCCAGCACCCCGCGCGACTCCGCCCTGATTTGATCCCGCAACAATACTCGGCCCAGTACGTCTTTTCCCACCACCCACACCTCCGCCAGATCGGCCGCCGCGGCCGGCAGTTTTTCCGCCCACCCCGCCAGCGGCCCGGCTTCGAGCAGCTCCCGACGGCCCAGCAGCGCTTGGCCTCCACCAAACTTCCCGCGGACGCCCTGCCCTATGAGGTTTTGAAAATCATCCAACGCGATGGCCCGGACACCGCGGGTCCGGGCATCACGCACGATGGCGCGCGCCAGCGGATGCTCCGAATTGGCTTCCAGCGCGTACGCGAGCTCCATGACCTCAGTCTCGCGTCCCGCTGGAAAACTTTCATAACCGACGACGACCAGTTCTCCTGTCGTAAGCGTGCCGGTCTTGTCCAAGGCCACCACCGTGATGTCGGCGAGTTTTTCGATCGCCGCGCCGCCCCGAAAAAGCACGCCGTGGCGCGCGCCCCAGGCGATTGCCGCAAGGATCGCTGAAGGAATCGACAACACGAGCGCACAGGGACTCGCCACGACCATCAGCGTCATCGCCCGGTAAAACGCCGAGCGCGTCTCCGCGGTGTTCGTGAATGCCGGCAGGTGAAAGCCAAGCCACCACACGAGGAACATAGCCGCCGATCCGCCAATCACCGCATAGGTGTAGCCGGTGCCAAAACGGTCGGTGAACCGCTCGCTCGGCGCCTTGAGCTTCTGGGCGGTCTGGATCAGCCGGATGATTTTTTGCAGCGTGCTTTCCGCCGGCAGCCGCGCGACCTCGAAATCGACCGTTCCCCACAAATTCAGCGTGCCGCTGAATACCTGGTCGCCCGCGGTTTTTTCCACCGGAACGGCCTCACCGGTCAGCGCTGATTCGTCGCTGGCACTTTTTCCGCTTAAGACCGTGCCGTCTGCCGCAAACGCCCCACCGGGACGCACGCGCACCCGCTGCTTGAGCTGAAGTTCCTCGACCGGCACTTCTTTTTCAGTTCCGTCGGCTAACACCTGGATGGCCCTTTTCGGCGAGGATTTCAGCAGCGCGCTGACCTCGCGCTGGGTCCGGTCCAGCGCGTATTCCTCCATCGCGCCCGAAGCCGAGAACAAAAACAGCAGAAGGACCGCTTCACCCCAGGCGCCGATAACCATGGCCCCGATGGCGACCGCCAGCATCAAAAAGTGGATGTCGATTTCGCGCTTTTTCAGGTTCTCCCAAGTGTCCACAGCCGCATCCCAGCCACCCGTGATCAAACCCACCACGAACAGCCCGCGAGAAAGCCAGGGGAGGTCGGGCAGGAAGTGCTGGACCAGCGCACCGGTGACCCCCGCCACGCCGCAGCACGCCGCCAGGATCGAAAGCGTCCGCCATTCCTGCTCGGCCGGGGAAGGCTCGCCTGTGATGGCGGGCCATTCCATCTCACGCCAAAGCCACATTTTTTCCGCGGTGACGCACGAATCCCGCCCGAGTACCACCGCCGAGCCGTCCTGTCGCAGCGAGAATCCTCCTGGTGGTTTGGCCACCTTGGACGCCTGCTGCGCTTCCACGGCCGCGATGGTGGCCGCCAGCCTCTGCTCGAAGGCCACCAGATCAACCGGTCCCAGTGTCGCGACCGATAGTTTATGCGCCACCGGATCGATCCGGACTGCACTGACCTCGGGTTGCTCGCGCAGAAAGCGCACCAGTTCCTCAGTCCACTTGTTTGCGGCTTCGTCGGTTGATGACATCACAGCGGAGTCTGATACGATTGCTCGCGCCCGCAAATTCAATTGCTACGCATGAATTAACCCCGCTCATTGGCGGTCATGATTGGATTGAACGATGACGGCGCTCCGCCCCTGGAAACCGGTCCGAAACCGACCCGGGTGCGCGAGCTGGCGCGGGCCGTTTTTTCCGAATCCGGACAACTTTGTTCCGCATTAAATCTCGAGCACCGTCCCGAACAGGCGCAAATGGCGGGGGCGGTCGCGGCCGCCCTGGTCGGGGACGAACCCTTGCTTTTCGAAGCCGGCACCGGCGTGGGCAAATCCCTGGCCTACCTGATTCCGGGTATAATACACGCTGTGGACCAAACCCGGCAGCTCATTGTCTCAACCCATACTATTTCGCTGCAGGAACAGATCGAGCAAAAGGACCTGCCGATTTGCCGCCGGGTTTTTGGCACCAGCCCGGAACTCAGTCGCTATGCCGACTTCCGCTCGACCGTGCTTGTCGGCAAATCGAACTACCTCTGCCCAACCCGACTCGGCCACGCGTTGGCGGATCGCACGACCTTGTTCGCCGATGCTGATTATGATGAACTCCAGCGCATCGCCCGCTGGGCGGAAACCACCAAGACCGGCCTGCGGCACGACCTGAAGCCTCCGCCGCGCCCCGAGGTGTGGGACGCCGTCAACGCCGACTCCTCGTCCTGCTCCCGCAAGCACTGCGATCCGGACCGATGTCACTATCAGCAGGCCCGCGTCCGGCTGCGGACCGCCCAAGTCATCATTGTCAACCACGCGCTCCTGTTCGCCCTGATCAATTCCGGCGGAGCCAAGTCTCACGGAGCGACCACCGAAACGCGCGGCGTGCTTTTTCCCGATGATTTCCTCGTGCTCGACGAGGCCCATACGGTGCCCGAGGTCGCGACTAACAATTTTGGACTTTCTCTCAGCAGTTATGGGGTCGATCGCGCCCTGAAGTATCTATTCAATCCGCGCACCAAGCGCGGGCTTTTCCGCAAGCAGGGCGGACCGCAGGCGCAGCAACTGGTCGTGGACGCGCTGGACGCTTCGAAGCTTTTCTTTGATTTTATCGCCGACAAATTGCTGACGCCGCGACCCATCGTGCGCGTGCGCGACACCGGCGTGGCGGAACCCATGCTCGACGGCCCTCTTGGGGCACTGCATCGGCTGATGGGAAATCTGGCGGACAAGATGGAAGATGGGCGGGAGCACGATGAGATGCTGGAACAACAGCAAAGGATCAAAGGAATGCAGGCCAGCTTGACGGAGTGGCTGACCCTGGGGGACAAAGGCCACGTGTATTGGGCGGAGCGCACCGGACGGAAGCAAAGCATTGTGTCACTGCGCAGCGCCCCCATCGACGTGGCCCCCGAGTTGCGCCGGCACCTATTTGGTTGCCGTACCAGCGTGGTGTGCACGAGCGCCACCCTGGCGATGGGCGGTAGCATCGATCCCCTCGCCACCCGGATGGGAGCGGACGGCGCACGCTCGATCGCGGTCAAGTCGCCCTTCGATTTTGAGCGCAACATGAGGGTGTACGTGGCTTCGGACGTGCCCCTGCCGACACCCAAAGAAGCGCGATTGTCGCTCGAGGTGCTGACCGACTACATTCAATTTTGCACGGAGCGAGTGAAAGGTGGCTCGCTGGTGCTTTTCACCAGTTACAGTGACATGCGGGCGGTGGCGACGGAGTTGGAGCCGGGCTGGCGCAGCTCCCAGCGACCCTTCCTGATGCAAGGCGCAGATCTCTCCAGGACCGAGCTGGCGCAACAGATGCGCACCCTTGGCAATGCCGTCCTGTTTGGTACCGACAGCTTCTGGACCGGGGTCGACGTTCCGGGAACCGCCCTTTCCCAAGTGATAATCACCCGACTGCCGTTCGACCCTCCCACGCACCCCATTACTGAGGCAAAATGCGAGCATGTCCGGGATCAGGGCGGGAATCCATTCAATGAACTCACGCTACCGGACGCCCTGATCAAGTTCCGGCAAGGCATCGGCCGCCTTATCCGGAGCAAGCGAGATCGGGGGGTTGTCACGATCCTCGATTCTCGATTACTGGCAAAGTCCTACGGACGTGAGTTCCTAGGCTCCCTGCCCACTGAGGCTTACGAGCGCCTGGACCGGAACAACCGAGAATCCGCTTTTAGGCCTTTCCCTTGAGCGCAAGGTCTCTGTAGGATTTTCCCAATCCATGAATCTGCGTTCTTCCGCCCTCTCTGACATCGGTCGTGTCCGCCCCGAAAATGAAGACAGTTTTCTGTGCAACGATGAGCACCAGATCTATGCGGTCGCGGATGGGATAGGAGGTCTTCCCTCCGGCGGCCAGGCCAGCGAAATGGCGGTGGATGTGCTTGGCAAAATTTTTGCCAAATACCAAACCGGACTACCCGTCGACTACCAAAGCGTGATCGAGCAAATCAACGACAAGGTCTTCCTTCTCGGCCGTGTGCTCAGCCCCCAGTTTGGAATCGGATCGACCCTGACTTTTGCCCACATGACGGGGGTCAAGATGAACATCGGCCACGTCGGCGATTCCGCGCTGCTACGGATCCGCGGCAAGCAAATCGAACAGCTCACAACGGATCACACCATTGAGAATGAGATGCGCGAGCGCGAAGCCCGCGGCGAATCGCTCAGTCTTTTGATGGAAAATCGCAATGCCCTGACGCGCTGCATCGGCCAGCCGCCGCCGATCATGGCCAATTGCTCCAAGCACACGGTGCAACCGCATGACCGATACCTCCTCTGCAGTGACGGAATCACCCGTTACCTGACCACGGAAGAAATCGAGGAGATCATCTCGAAAGCCAACGAGCCCAAGGATGCCACCCAGACCTTGATCAACCGGGCCAACGAACGCGGCGGCTTGGACAATTCCACCGCGGTCGTTCTCTTTTTCGACTAGGATGCGCTCGGCTCATTTTGCGGCCCTGATCGAAAGGCAGCCGGAAAACGAGCTCTTTCGCTTCAGCCTGGCCCAGGCGCTTCTAGCCGAGAATCGATCGGTCGATGCCATCAAGCACCTCACCGTATGCGCCCAGCGCAAGGCGGATTGGATGATGCCACGCATCTTGCTCGGCAAGACCTTGCTCGGATTGGGCCGAAATGATGAAGCCAGACCCTGGCTTGAGCAGGCCCTGCAGTTGGCGATCGACCAGCACCACGACGACCCGGCCGAAGAATTGCGCGCATTGTTGACCCCGCCCCGGAACTGACGAAGGACGTCAAACAAGAACTTGGTTCTGCGGGCCGCGCGGGATTTTGCGACCACGGGACTCCGTCCGTGAACTACAGCGGATGCCGCGCGCTGAATCTTCACCGGGGCAACAACGGCGGTGCTCCTTCCGAGGGCAGAAATGAAGCCCACATCCGGGGATATCTCGACCAGTTTTCCTTCGACCCGCGACTAGGCCTCGCGCACAGAATGCGTTCGTCGCCCTATTTCCAAAGCGGTGCCGGATACTTCCCTCGCGAAACGAGGGCCGCCAACTCCCTCCGGGAACGGGCCAGGTCCTCGCGATAGGTGATCCCAAACCATGCATCGCTGCTTTGCCGGAGGGTCACTTCCGCCAATCCGCTCTCATTCAATCCGCTAATTGCGGTCGGAAGGTAAAACTCGGCTTTGGGATCGCCGCCGCTCTTGGCCAAAAAATCAACAAAGAGCTGCTCGAGTTGCGGAAAGACTGCCGGGGTAAATCCCCAGAAATTCATCGAAACCAGTTCTGCGCCCGACAATTGGTGCGTCGTTCCCGCAACATCGGTATACTTCGCCCCGGTGCCGGATTTTTCAATCATGGTGATCTCCGTGATGTGCCTCAGCCGGCCGGTACCATCCGTCGCGCAAAGTCCGCGGCTCACGGTGCCGAATTCTGACAGCGTCTGATTCAAGGGATAACCCACCAACGCACAACCAGGACGGGGGTGTCCGGCAGCCTGCGAAAAATATTCCGCCAACGAGGCATAGGCCGAGGCTCCGTAGAAGTCATCGGCATTGATCACCGCAAACGGCCGCTTGACCGCATCGCGGGCCACTAGGACAGCGTGCCCGGTGCCCCAAGGCTTGCTTCTGCCGGGCGGCGCCCGATGGGCCGAGGGCAGCGCATTGATTTCTTGGTAAACGTATTTCACCTCTAACCGTGCCTCCAGACGCCGTCCAATGGTGGCGCGAAAATCCGCCTCGATGTCCTTCCTGATCACCAGGACCAATCGGTCGAATCCCGCGCGCAGCGCGTCGAAAATCGAATATTCGATGATGAGCTCGCCGGCGGGTCCGACCGGTTCGACCTGTTTGAGGCCCCCGAACCGGCTGCCCATACCGGCAGCGAGAATGACCAGATCGTAATTTGCCATCGCAGGCTCGTTCACACGCAATCTTGGTCTCCAAGGCAAGGGTTTTGGCACTCTTTGACCGCCCGGTTGTAAACTCATTGGCTAATTCCGGTCAAAGCCTCAGCCGCAACCGGCGACAGGGAGCGAACGCCCTCAGATTCCGGCAATGCCTACACCAGTTTCGCCGATTCCCGGGCGAGCCCTGATTGCCTCCGACATATCGGGCCCAAATCTCCATTTTTGGAGTTGGCCCCCTCGGCCTGGGTCAGGTTTAAATTGGTGCCAGGGGCGAGGATTGAACTCGCGACCAAAGGCTTATGAGTCCTCTGCTCTACCACTGAGCTACCCTGGCGAAAGGGATGCCGTAGAAGTCACATTTTTTCCGGGAAATCCACAAGATTTTTCCGTCGACCCAGTCGGCTCGGATCAATTGGACTTTTGGCGCGACGCCTGAAGCTAAATGCTCGAACGGCAACTGCCATTACCCAATTGGCCGCGACGAAATATTTCTCCCTCCATCCGGTGGCACCAGGGTCGACGTGATTGTCGGCGACGAACGAAAGATCGACCTTCCGGGCAGCCCGTGACTGTAAGCCTTTCCGATACTTTTTCTGGATCTCCTTACGTTTTGACTCGTTCCGAAAGCCTTAAATTTACCCACTCGCTCCAAAATTTACTCCGAACCTATTGATGGTCTGAACAAAGACCCGGACGACAGAACTCTGGCACAATCGATGCGACCATTTCCGGTGAAACCTTTGCTCAATCATCAACCCACGACAACCCGTACCATGAAAAAATTAATCCTTTCGTCGCTGATCGCCTGTGGCCTCGCCGCCACCTCGGTCCAGGCGACTTTGATCGCGTTTACAAGTCGCGCCGCTTGGGAAGCGGCCGTCGGTGGTTCCTTTACGGAACAGAACTTCAACTCTTACACGAGTTCGACCTCGTATCAGAGCTCCGCTGTCGATGTAGGTGATTTTTCGGTCAGCATGACCGGAAGCGACTTCGGTACGGTTTGGCACAACATTGGCCCGGATAGTGTGGGCAACAATGTGAATGGCACCGGCCAGATCAATGTGGCGACGGGTGATACGGGCGGCATGACCTTGACCTGGGACAGCCAGATCATCGCCTTCGGCGCGTATTTCAAGGGCTCTTCTGATTCTCGCGTGACGAACATTCTGGTCAACGGCCAAGAACTGTCCTTGCCCGACACCTCGACTGGAGCTGCCTTCTTCGGCTTCGTTTCGGACACGGCCTTCTCCAGTGAACTCTTCTTCCTGAAGAGCGGAGCCGCCGACGGTTTCGGCATCGACGATGTTGTTTATAGTGCCAAGTCCTCTTCGGTTCCGGAAGGTGGTTCCACGCTCGCCCTTATTGGCGCTTCGCTGCTGGGAATCGCGGCCCTTCGCCGTCGGTTCGCAGCCTGATCAAGTCTTCCTTCTTACTTTCAAGCCCCAACGAAAACGTTGGGGCTTTTTTATTGCTGGGCCCTCCCGGGTTGGTGCACCGGCTTACTTGGGCGACACCTGCTTACCCAAGGTGAAAACCGTCGCGCCTAGCAGGCTGTTGGCAGCCCGTCCGTCCACTGGCCCGGCATCAGTCAAGCAAAGTACCAGTTTTTACGCAGCCTTCGGAATCACCTAAATTTAGGTGGATGGAGGCATTCCCGCGTTCGTTCGCGGCAAAGTGAAGGCATCGAGACCGTTCCGGGCGACGACGGTCATCCCATCCGACCTCCGCTGCTTCAAGGATTCGCGAAATCGCCCCTGCCCCGTTCCTCAGTGGGACGCCCTTCAATCCAAGCCTTATTTCTTTACCGTCAGGGCTTCCTGGATCAGCCACGCCAGGCGATAGCCGCCCCTAAGAAGCTCGTCGGATATCCTCGCTCCGGCCCAACCCAGGTAGTCCTCGCCGGGCCGCACGCCGGTAACCGCAATCGGATGGAATTTCGGATTGTCCACTCCGGCTGGGTACGCCGCGAACGTCAGGCGTGCATGCGCCTCCTTCGCCAGTGGCATTATCTCCGTGGCCCAGTCGCGAACAACGTCGTCCACGACCGCCCCGGGTTGCGGCAACCATCCTTTTTCGGGGCCACCGGCAGTGATCGTCGCCAGCAATCCCGCCCGGGGGCTATTCGAAGCCAGGTGGAACTGCGTCCGCCAATGCACCATCGCCTTGTCAACGGCGTCGTCATCCCACACGGAATGGAGATTCTCTTCGTTGGCCCCTGGGATCCTTGACGGACCCGCCGGATGTCCCTGCCCTGGCCCGGGGACCCGAACGGCAATTGAATTACCGCCGCGATCGGACTTCGCATTTGTGACATGGGACGGATCAACAAAAGTAACGGTGGTGCCCGAGATCGCGTAATATTCCGTCCACACGTGCATTGGCTGATGCAAATCACCGACCATGTGCGCCAGCAGGATCACGGCGATGGCCGGGGTGATCTTGCGCTTGAGCGGGTCAGGCGATGCGTCGTGATGCAGCACATGAAAGCAATACGCGATCGTATTGACCAAGTCGTCCTGGGGGTCGGTACCGATCGCCCCATTGGTGTACCGCAACGGCACACCGTCGGCGAGCGCGAGATCATCAAAGTGGAACACATGGTGTCGCGCCTGGCCATCCTGCTTGGTCTGGTTGGCCCGGAAAAAATCCCACAATTGCTGTCGAATCTTCGCGGGTAGGTCGGCGGCGACCAGCCGGCCTTTCGGGTCGGTCAGCTGGCTTACTTTGGTCAGCGCCTTTTGATCGTCGGGCAAGTTATCCCAGCTCCGGATTGCATCCGGCAGCGGAGCGAGTTGCTCCAGCGTCAGCTTGCCGATGATCTTCTTGAGCGGAACCAGAGTCGCCGGCGTGCTTTTCAACTGGGTGTCGGCAATCGCCCCGACCCATTCGTGACCCGGACGGCCAAAACCAAGGAGCCCAACAGGCCAACTAGCCAGCAAGACGCCACCAGCAACGAGAACGACTCGAACCAACGAGCGAATTTCCATGAGACAAATCTGAATGGAGAATCCGCGACCCAAGGCAAGCGTTCGTCCGGCCACGCCTGAAAACGAGTGGCCCCTGCGACGGCCTCCAGTTGGGGGATTCGAGCTATCCCTCCGTCGATTTTTGAAAACGATTTCTTTTCTAAGTCCCCAGTTCCCACTAGCGTGCTGAGATTGAGCATACCCGGCGAATACGACGAGACCCGAACCTTTGAACTTCTCCAGCAGGCGGAGGCGCGTCGCGCCTCGGTGGAAGAATTGGTCCGATTGCAGATCGCCAAATCGGCCGAGGGCAGCAAGGAAGCTGCCATCCTGATCGCCGACGATTCCGAAGCCCTGCGCGGCATCATCTGCCTCATCCTCCGCCAGCTTGGCTATCACGACCTGACTGAGGCCGGCGATGGCCAGATCGCCCTCGATCTGCTGCGGAAGCGCGAATTTGACCTCGTCATCCTCGACATCGATATGCCGCGGGTGAGCGGATACGACGTGCTGGACAAAATCAAGAAGGACCCGTCCCGCCACCATATTCCAGTAATCGTCACGTCCGGATTCGACCAGTTGGATTCGGTTGTGCGCTGCATTGAACTGGGCGCCGAGGATTTCCTCCCGAAGCCCGTAAATTCTGTGCTTCTCTCCGCCCGGATCGCCGCCTCGCTTGATCGGAAACGCCTGCGCGATCTCGATCGGTTGCGGCTGATCGAACTGGAGCAGGAAAAACAACTGCTCGAGATCGAGCGGGAGAAATCGGAACGATTGCTTCTTAACATCCTGCCCGTGTCGATCGCCGATCGGCTGAAGCAGGGCGAACGCACCATCGCCCAACGTTACGCCAGCGTGACCGTGCTTTTTGCCGACGTCGTGGAATTCATCAAACTCGCGACCAACACCGATCCCGAGGAACTGGTCTCGCTGCTCAATGACCTTTTTTCGCGCTTTGACCGGATCGCCGAAGTCCACGGTCTCGAAAAGATCAAGACGATCGGCGACAGCTACCTGGTCGTTGGCGGACTGCCCGACGCCCGAGCCAATCACACCGAAGCCGTAGCCGAAATGGCGCTGGAAATGATCGCAGCCCTCGCGGATCTCAACCGCGAGCGAGGCACCTCCGTGGCGGTTCGAATCGGCATCAACGCCGGGCCGGTGATCGCCGGGGTCATTGGCCGCAAGAAATTTGCGTACGATTTGTGGGGGGCGACCGTCAATCTCGCCCACCGGATGCAATCGACCGGACTGACCAACCGAATTCACCTGACGGTCGATACGAGCGAGCTGTTGCGCGACAAGTTTCGCTTTACGGAACGCGGCACGGTCGACTGCAAAGGCCTCGGCCAGGTTCGAACCTGCCTGCTTGATGGCCCGATTTCCATTTTCGAGCGGGTATCGGGAACCCGCCCTCCCTGCCTCGACCTTCCTGGAAGCTAGGAGACGCCCCGCTCCTCGACGCGGCGCCACGATTCCTCAATCCAACTCAAATGTCGTCGCGACCCAGCCACCGGAAATAAGTCACCACAAACCGGCGACCCATTCCCGTCGAAGCCATCGCCGGAATACGCTGCACGATCGCTTCGCAGTATGCTGATGCTTCCACGGTCGTCCCATCGGCGAGACTCAGAGTGTCTCCATAGCCCCGAATACGAAAGGTGTCCGAGCGGGCGGCGAGGATCGGCCGGAGTTCAGCCAAAAAATCACCCTCTGTCACCGTCGTCACCTTGGGTGACGCATGATCAAACGACTGCTGAATCAGGCCGGATGCCAGCAAGTCGCTGGGGGACTCAAAAGGTCGCCCTCGAGCGGCGATTCGATCGCGGATTTGCCGAGCCGCGCTGAGCGTCCGGGCTCCATCCAAACCAAAAACGGAATTGGCGCTGTCGGGAAATTCCAAGAATGCCCGCCACGCCGACTCGGACGTGGTGTTTACATTGAACGCTCCCACCACGTAGTCCCCAGGTCGGGGGCTGCCGCCGTCCGCGGTTGCGGTGAGCGCGTGGTGCGAGAGCGTAACGGAATGAAACGCCGGCCCGAGCGAAAACCCGCCGACGTCGATTTTGAGTTGCTCCAGCGCGATTAACTTCCCGTTGCTCGCCGACCCGGGCACAAAAGTGGAGCCGATGAGGCGCCGAAAATTCGGACGGACCCCGACTCCAGTGGCACCGCTGAATTGTAGCTCTTCGTCACTGATCACCGCACTCGCTTTGATCCCCTCGTCGCCGACCCAGTAACCCAGACGTCCCGTTGTCCGCAGTGTTCCGGAGGGCGTAGGTCCCGGAACCTCGATCAGTCCGACTTCGACCGGCTCCTGATCCGTCGAATTCGTCGGCGATCCCACGGTGTGGGAGCCAACCATGATTACCCGCGCTCCCGGCAGCGAAGGTACCGGGGAGTTATCGGCACCGGAAACGAGCCACACCGGCGAAATAGTTCCACCCCAGACTCCCGTCCATTGCCGGAACGTATTTTGCGGCGCAATTCCGGCCACTCCGGCCATCCCGGTATTTCGCCCGTCCGGTCCTGCGTGCCTCTGCAACTCGCCCAGGGCAACCTGCAATGCCAGCAGAGAATTCTGGCGTGCCTGCGCTTGCTGCATCGAGGCGGCCGCGATGCGCGAATTCACCCTGGCCAGAGCGCTTAACGCCACAATAATTAGGACGAGCAAGGCCAACAGTGTCAGAGCGATCACCAGGGCAAAACCACGATTTCCCGCAGCGGGCGTCACGGAGCCGTCCCTTTCAATTCAATCCGCCGGACAAAGACCGTGGAATTCTTCTCCACCACACCCCACCACCACTCGGCATCGGTCGCATAAGCCGCGGGCCGAATCGGGGTGATCCCGCCGGCCTCGATCTCGGCCAGGAGGCTCGCGCCTTCCTCGTGCAGGACTCGCAACATGACGTCGGCCACATCCGGAAATTTGTTTTCATCCGGCGTTGCCGACGTTTCCCTCACCACGTGGGCGAGATCGGCACGGTCCGCCGGGAAAATCCTTCGCAACCGGCCCGTCACTCCGTCCCGCACGTAAAACCACAGTCCGAAATCCACCACGTTGGTCGCCAGCGCGTCCGCGTTGTTGGGATTCATCAGCGTCCGTGGATTCCTTGCCGCTGCTGGAGCAACGGAGTTGCTCCGATAACCCACAGCCAAAACATCGTTCCCGACGGAAAGACTCCCTGCGGTACTCACCGCGGAGCGAAACAATGCATAACGAATCGATGCCGGATTGCTGGACGCGACCGAACCACTCAGCGGCCGACGCGCGATTTGGTACGATACTGCGACTGGTAGGCTGCCGTCGGCCTCGCCATTCGTGGTAATGAAACGTAACCAAGCGCCCGAGAGCCCAAATCGGGCTTCGGCCAGCGAGGGCGCTTGTCCGTCGCCGGCGTCGGGCAAAACCCGTTGGCTTGAGGCACTCGCGGGTTTCATTACCCCCGCGATCAGCCAGCCGTGATTGCTAAGCGATGTCGCATCTGGGGTCACATCCAAGCCCATCCATGCGGCATTGTCGCGCCGACAAATCGCCGCCTGTAGATCGCGTTCGAGCAAATCGAAGACCAACGCCGCCTGGACCGAGGTGGAGAAACGATCCTGCGTCCGGTGCCAGAGAGTCAACGTGCCCGTCACCACCGACAACATCAGGGCGGCCAGGATAATCGTGATCACCACGGCAACGAGCAGCTCCAACAACGTAAATCCTGCCCTAGGTCGGTCGATCATCGATTGAATCCCAGGTTGAACGATACCCGTTCCCGATTTGCCAATGGCGTGATCGAATCGCTACCCGGCAGGCGATAAGGCCAAGACGCGCGGACATGTAGCGCCAGGGTCGGAGCACCCGGCTGGTAGGCCAGGGGCGCCGCGGGAAAACTCCAAATCTCGAGCAAGAAATACTGCCTGCCCGCCTCGATCGTCTCATCGGGAAGCGGTGGCAGGTAATCCAGCGAATGCAACCGGCCCCCGTCCCGAGTGGCCACAAACTGACAGGTTGCAGGCATGGTATCGGTCAAGAGTGTTGCCTCGACGGCGAGTGCATCGATTCCACCGGCCACCGCCAGACGCTTCAATTCGACCGCGAGCGCATCGGGCAGCCTTCGGACTACCAGGGTATCGTTTGAGGTGGCGGACTGGCGAGTCAGCGTCGGAAGAAGTCCCAGCAACGCCGTCACGGCCACAGCGAAAATGGCCACGGCCATCACTACCTCAATGAGCGAAAAGGACCGGATCGGGCTGCGAAAAGCGCTCATCAAAAACTGGTGCGCGAGTTAATCAGCGTGGGAAGGCCATACGCGCTCAGCGTCAGGCCCCGGACCGCTGCAGGCGGATCCAATTCAATCGGGGCCCCATCGAGCCCGTACGTCCCGGGTGCCCGCCGGTGGCCCAGACCCATGACAATATCCCCCGACTGCAGCGTGGTGCCGAAAGAGGAGAACACGATCGACACCCACTGCTCCGAGTCGATGCCGT
>Ga0302322_100001295_pt1 | contig 20308 bp, 18 predicted proteins | sample Fen_T0_2_FD_203757 | JGI IMG/M metagenome (GOLD analysis project Ga0302322, IMG submission 203757) | Peat permafrost microbial communities from Stordalen Mire near Abisko, Sweden - Fen_T0_2 | ecosystem: Environmental > Terrestrial > Soil > Wetlands > Permafrost | place: Sweden: Abisko...
CGCCATTATAGGGCCAGGGATAGGGCTCGGATGCGATGGTGCGCGCGGTCATGGGGTGGCGTGCTCCGTTGCTCAGCGGGTGATCGACAGTTCGGCTGGCGCGCCGCTCAAGTTTCGTTTCGGCGAGCAGGTGATGATCATGATCAGCAGCGTCAGGATGTAGGGCGCGGCGTTGAACAGATGATAGCCGGAGGTGACGCCGACCGATTGCAGCGCGGGTCCGAGCGCCGCGGCGCCTCCGAAGGCGAGCGAGGCCCACAAGCACAGCATCGGGTCCCAGCGCGCGAAGATCACCAGCGCCACCGCGGTGATGCCCTGGCCGGAGGAGAGGCCTTCGTTCCAGCTGCCGGGATAGAACAGCGACAGGAACGAGCCGCCGATGCCGGCGAGAAAGCCGCCGGCCATGGTGGCGCGCAAGCGTATCATCAGCACCGAATGTCCCATCGCGCGCGCGGCATCGGCGCTTTCGCCGGCGGTGCGGATCAGCAGGCCCCAGCGCGTGGTGCGGAACGCCCAGTACAGGATCGGCGCCAGCGCCACCCCGATCAGGAACAGCACGTTGATGCGCAGTGCGGCGCGGACCTGCGCGACGTCGCTCCACCAGCCGAAATCGATCGCCGGCAGATGCGGCGCGGAAGGTTCGATCAGCGGCTTGCCGAGATAGAAGGCCAGACCCGTGCCGAACAGCATCAGTGCGATGCCGACCGCGATGTCGTTGACCCGGGGCAGCGAGCAGATGCCGGCATGCAGCGCGCCGAGCAGCGCGCCGGTGATGCCGGCGGCGAGCACGCCGAGCCAGGGCGAGCCCGTGACATACGAGATGCCATAGGCGCTCATCGCGCCCATCACCAGGGTGCCTTCGAGGCCGAGATTGATCCTCCCTGCGCGCTCGGTGATGCACTCGCCCAGGCTCACGAACAGGAACGGCGTGGAAACGCGGATGGCGCCGCCGAGCACCGCGAGCGGCACGGTCCATAATCCGATTGTGCCATCTGCCATCAGGACCTGCCTTTCAAAAACCCGATGCGGCCGTAGATCGCATCGCTGGCGAGCACGAAGATGAAGATGATGCCCTGCAGCACCTGCACCGAGGCGTCGGGCAGGCCGAGCCTTCGCTGCAGCAGCCCGCCGCTGGCACCGATGCCGCCGAGCAGGATCGCGACGGGAATCACCGCGAGCGGATTCTGCCGGGCCAGGAACGCGACCAGGATGCCGGTAAATCCGTAGCCGACCGCGAGATTGGCGTTGGTGCGGCCCTGAACCGCAGCGACCTCGACCATGCCGGCGAGACCGGCACAGGCCCCGGCCAGGAAGCAGATGGACAGGATCAGTTTGCCGACCGAGAGGCCGACGATCTTGGCCGCGCGGATGTTGCCGCCGGCGACGCGGGCGGCGAAGCCGAAGGTGGTGTGATAGATCAGGATGTAGGCGGCAACAGCGGCGACCACGCCGAACAGCAGACCCCAATGCACGTCGGTGCCGGGAATGCTGCCGATCATGTTGGCGGCGCCGATCTCGCGGGTCGACGGCTTATTGAGGCTGGCGGGATCGCGCAGCGGGCCTTCGACCAGATGGTTGAGCACGGCGAGCGCGATATAGACCAGCAGCAGGCTGGAGATGGTCTCGTTGACGCCGCGATACTGGCGCAAGGCCCCCGCGAGCATGATCCAGAGCCCGCCGCCAATCATGCCGGCGCCGACCATCGAGAACTGCACGACGAGCGGGGGCATCGCTTGCAGCGCCAGCGCCGCCGAGGTGGCGCAGAGCGCGCCGATCAGGAGCGCACCTTCGCCGCCGATGATGACCATGCCGAGCTGGGCGGGCAGCGCGGTGCACAGCGCGGTCAGGATCAGCGGCGCGGCGCGGGTCAGCGTGTTCTGCCAGGAGAACCAGGTGCCGAACGCGCCGTAATACATGTAGAAATAGAGATCGAGCGGGTTCTTGCCGAACAATGCGACGAAGCCGCCGAACACGCCGAGCGCGGCGATCAGCGCCGCGCCCGGGATCAGGACGTATTCGATGCTGCCGCCGTGGCGCTGCAGGAAGCCGGGATCGGCGGCCGGCGCGATTCCTGCCGCCTGGGCCGGATCGGCCGTCTCCGATGTCACGATGTGGCTCCGATCACGCCCTCGACCAGATAGTCCATCTTCTCCAGCTCGGGATCCTTCTGGCCGCGCTCGGTGCCGGCCGTGATCACGGTCTTGCCCTTGTTGTCCAGAAGCGGCCCCTTGAAGATGACGTAGTCGCCCGCGGTGAGCTTGGCCTTGATGTCGTCGGCATGTTTGCGCGTTTCGGCCGACACCGCCTCGCCGTAAGGCGAGAGCTTGACGATCTCTTCCTTGAGGCCGCCACGATAGAAGTTCGGGATGCTCTCGCCGGTCTGGATCATCTTGACAAATTTCGGATACAGCGCCTCCCAGTTCCATTCGGCGCCGGTGAGATAGGCCTTCGGCGCCAGCGGCGACTGGTTGACGTGATAGCCGCACACCATGGCGCCGCGGCGCGCGGCGTTCTCGACCATGGTCTTCGGTCCATCGACATGGCAGGTCAGGACGTCGACGCCCTGGTCGATCAGGCTGTTGGTGGCCTCGGCCTCCTTGACCGGCATCGACCAGTCGCCGGTGAAGATCACCTGCGTGGTGGCCTTGGGGTTGGCGAGCCTGGCGCCCAGCGTGAAGGCGTTGATGTTGCGCAGCACCTGCGGGATCGGCTTGGCCGCGACGAAACCGAGCTTGCCGCTCTTCGAGGTGGCGCCGGCGACGATGCCGGAGATGTATTGCGCTTCGTCGATATAGCCGAAATAGGAGCCAGCGTTCTTCGGGTCCTTGTCGGTCCACAGACCGCCGCAGTGCTCGAAGTGCAGCTTCGGGTACTTTGCGGCCATCTTGACCATGTGCGGATTGTAGTAGCCGAACGAGGTCGGAAACAGCAGCGTGGCGCCGTCGAGATTGATCATCGACTCCATGGTCTTTTCGACCGCGTCGGTCTCCGGCACCTTCTCCTCTTCGACCACCTTGATGCCGGCAAGCTTCTTCAGCGCGGCCGCGCCCTGCGCATGGGCCTGGTTGTAGCCGTAGTCGTCGCGCGAGCCGACATAGATGAAGCCGATCGTGGTGTCGGCCGCGAAAGCCGGCCGCAGTCCCGCTGCGGCGCCCAGGGTGAGCGCGGCGCCGCCCTGCAACAGATGCCGTCGTGAAATCCTGCCAAAGTCCATTGGTATGCTCCCTTGGCGGACCGAGCGTCCGCCCGTGTCGGTTCGGCCGCGCGTTTCGCGGCGGAGCCCTGCACGGATCCTCGTCGCAAGCTTTATGCCACGGCCGTTTCAGTGGGCGCGATCAGCTAATCAATTGAAACTGTTTCTGATTATTGGCGCATGGAAAAATTAGCCCGATCGTTCGGCGTCTCGCAAAGGTCAAAAAATAATCAGTTTATCTGTCTTGTATGCAATGTCTCAGCCCGTTCGATGGACGCCGGGAGCGTCTTGCGGCGACGCTGGCCGGATGGCGGCACGCCTGACGGCGTGGCCTGTGTGGGAGGCGGAGGCGGGTTGCAGCCGGGCAGGGCTGTTCCAGGAACGTCGGCCCGCGCGAGGGTTTGTCCCCGGTTCCTCACATCTAGGAAGCTGATCATGAGACTGACAACGATAGGACTGACGGCAGCGCTGATGCTCGCAAGTGGGGCCGCACTGGCGCAGAGCGCCGGAAGCGGCTCCACGGTTGGCGGCCAGGCGGGCGTGGGCTCGACCAGTACGCCGGGTTCGGCCACGGGTAGCTCCTCGACGACCACCGGCAGCGCGACCACACCAGGGACAGGCAACCCGAACTCCAATGCCGGCGGCGTCGCAGCAGGCGCCAACAGCAGCGTCAATCCCTCGGGCAACAGCCTGATCAATCCCTCTCCGAGCGGATCGACCTTGAATCCGAACGGCACCGGCACGGTCGGCCGCTGAACCGATCCCATGAACGCAAGATATGGCCCTGGTGCTGACGGCACCGGGGCCGTGTTCGATGCGATGCGCTCGGGCTCAAATGCCGAGCAGCCAGACCGCCACGATCGTGCCGAGGACAGCTAAGCCGCTGATGGTCCAGCCGGTGACATAGGCGCCGTCGCCAGGGTCAGGCCGATCGACCATATGGTCGTGCCAAGAATCTCGAAACGTTTCTTGCCAGTGCTGCTGCCAGTGGGTCACGGACACCTCCTGTAAGCCTGCCTCCCCGTAGCTATGTCGGGTGTGTCGGCGACAGGTTCAACGCCCAGGCGAGTTATGTTTGAGGTGATCGGTTGGGGTGCGCGTCACCTTGCCGTGTGGCCGCAACGTCGCAATGTAAGAGGTTTCTGCGGAAGCGATGGCCGAGACCGAAAGGTTGCGCGAGCGGCGAAAAGCTCCCGCAGGGCCTGCGGGAGCTATCCCTATCCCCGATCTCACGATCGAGGACAGCTCTGCACCGGCTTCCACGACCTGGTGCGTGCCAGCACAATCCTCGCGCAAGCCCGACCACGGCGGCGCAGGCTGACTGGACTACCGCGACGATGCCACCCGGTAGGCCATCCGGCTATGACCGGCGCAATAGGGCAGGCCCTCGACCGGCCGGGAGCCGCAGAAGCAGAAATCTTCAGCGCCCGGCGTCGAGATCGGCCAGCGGCAGCGCTCCTTGCTGAGCTCGAACAGCGTGCAGCTGTGCTCTGTGCCGTTGGCGACCTCCTGGACAACGGCAGGCTGCGACTCGCTGTGGATCGCCCTGAGGATCCGGCGCCGGAGTTTAGGCACGGGCCGTCCTGCCGGCGACAGTTGCCGGGAGCCACCGCCACCATTGGCGTGCAGGACCCGGCGTGTATCGCCGCCATTGTCCCGCACCAAGGCGAGGCGGGATATCTTGCCGATGACGGCATTGCGGCTCACGCCGAGCTCGACGGCGATCTCCCGGCAAGTCAGTCCGGCCTCGAAATGGTGTTTCAGTTGCTGGATTCGTTCCGTGGTCCAGGTGCCTTGTGCAGTCAATCGATCGGCGGGCATGTCTCATCGCTTCCAAGTTTGATCCGTCCTGGATCGTCCTGGCCTTCGCGTGCGTCCGAACTTTCCGCTCAACGCTATTCCGTTCACGCCCTGCCATTGTCCCGAATCGACAGCAGCCCGTCCTTGATGGCGAGCCGGATGCCTTCTTCGATCAATGTCCTGCAGACACCTGGAACGCTGGTGCCGTGGGTACCCTGCTTCACCAGCTTTTCGAGATAGCCGATGGTCGCCAGGGCGAGGGTTACGGGAATACGGTCAGTCTCGGCTTTTTCCGTGGCCATGCCTAAAAGCTAGTCCGTATCGCGTGTACTGAAAAGTATCTTTTTAGACTCTATTAGGATTCTGATAAGATGTACAGATAGTTGGGGATAAGTCTAAAAACATATTATTTTCAATGTGATATGAAATTTTCGCGCGCCGCGTGGGGCTTGCGTCGGGAGCTGCCTGCTCAGGCCGCTACGAGGCGATGGCGTGCGGGGCGCTTGGAGTCGGGAGGGGACGCCGGAACGGGCTTTGACGCGGCGATGTCCGAGCTTTGCGCCGGCGTCGGCTCGTAGCTGGGGTCGGGGCGTCATTCCGGCGTGAGCTCTGAGCGTGAGCTGCCGCGGCGGTTGACGTTCAACCTCCCCCTCCAGGGCCAATAAGGGGGAGGTTGTTGGCGATCTCGCGAGCCCAATCTACCGCGACGACGCCACCCGGTAGGCCATCCGGCTGTGGCCGGCGCAATACGGAAGGCCCTCGACCGGTTTGGAGCCGCAGAAGCAGAAGTCTGCAGCACCTGGCGTCGAAATCGGCCAGCGGCAGCGCTCTTTGTCGAGCTCGAACAGCGTGCAGCTGTGTTCGGTGCCAGTCTCATCCTCGATGACGGTCGACTGCGGCGCGTTCTGGATCGCCCGGAGGATCCGGCGTCGGAGCTTGGGCACCGGCCGTGCCGCGGCCGATGGTCTCGATCCGCCATTGCTGGCGCTGCTGGAATGCAGCACCCGGCGCATCTCGCCGCCATTTTCCCGCGCCAAGGCGAGGCGGGAAATCTTGCCGATCACGGCATTGCGGCTCACGCCGATCTCGGCGGCGATTTCCCGGCAGGTCAGCCCTGCCTGGAAATGTTGTTTCAGTTGCCGGATCCGTTCCGTGGTCCAGGTGCCTTGTGCAGTCAATTGATCCATGGGCATGTCTCATCGCTTCCAAGGTTTGATCCGTCCTGGATCGTCCTGGCCTTCGCGTGCAACCGACTCTGTGCTGAACCGCTATTCCGTTACGCCCTTGCCATTGTCGCGGATTGCACCGCGGCCCGTCCAAGGTGGCGAACCGGATGCCCCTTCGATCAATGTCCTGCAGACACCGAGAGACGCTGGAGTCGTGGATCCCTGTTCACGATCTTTTCGAGATCGCGATGGTCAGGGCCAAGGTTACGGCAATGCGAGCAGTTTCGGCTTTTCCGTGGCCATGGTTAAGAGCTAGTCGGTATTTCGTGTTCAGAGAAGTGCCTCCCGGTATGCTACGGGCTACGGGCGCACAACGGATACGGGATAGGGCATGATACCAAGCTTATGACGTGGTTCCGACCGGTGCCCGCGCCAAGAAACGCACGCTGATTGCTGCGCATCGTGCATAGCGAGGCAGAGCAGTTCGATTTGTGCCACGCCGATCCCGCAACTGCGTCCCGCGCGCACCCGCTGAAGCGAGACCTCGCAACTGCGGCCGGCCAAAATTACCAGCGTTCGGCAAGGCCCCTGATATCAAGCTTTACGCGCAGCTTCACCGCCACCGTATCGGCAATAAGGGAGCTGCGCCGATTGCGTCGGCGCAACGCGCGGCCGTCAACATGCGGCAGCGGGCAGCATGAAGGAACGGAGCGATATCCATCTTCGCCCGTATCCGCGAACGAAGCGTTGATCAGTTCGCTTCGCTCAACTCATCCTGCGGGCTGAAACTGGTGACGAGCACCCCCATCGCCTCGTATGAGTCGGAAGGCGCTGAGATGCGACGATGATCGGCGATCAGTTCCTGCCGAGACGCCGGCCCACGCTCGGCGAAGGCTATCGTTTGGTGATCGCCCGTGTTATGATCGCCGGTGCTGAAGCTCCGGAGTTCAAGCGCAAAGCTGGCGCTTCAGAACAGACGCGCGTCGGTATCGTGTTGCGGGCGATAGCGAAGCGATGCTCAGAACCGTTCGGGCACGTACATCTCGGGCGGAACGCCTTCGCGGCGATAATCCGGACTGCGCTCGCGTTCCGGCAGGATCACCGGCTCGTGCGGCACCTCGCCATAGGGGATCTGGCCCAGCAGATGCGAAATGCAGTTGAGCCGGGCACGTTTCTTGTCGACCGCCTCGACCACCCACCACGGCGCCTCCGCAATATGAGTGCGCTGGAGCATCTCCTCCTTGGCCTTGGTGTACTGTTCCCAACGGCTGCGTGATTGCACATCCATCGGGCTCAGCTTCCACTGCTTGAGCGGATCGTGGATGCGCATCAGGAAACGGAACTGCTGCTCCTCGTCGGTGATCGAGAACCAGTACTTGATCAGGATGATGCCGGAGCGCACCAGCATGCGCTCGAACTCTGGCACCGAGCGGAAGAATTCCTCGACCTGGTCCTCGGTGCAGAAGCCCATCACGCGCTCGACGCCGGCGCGGTTGTACCAGGAGCGGTCGAACAGCACGATCTCGCCGCCGGCCGGCAGATGCGTGGCGTAGCGCTGGAAATACCATTGCGTGCGTTCGCGTTCGTTGGGCGCGGGGAGGGCGGCGACGCGGCAGACGCGGGGATTGAGCCGCTGGGTAATGCGCTTGATGGCGCCGCCCTTGCCGGCGGAATCGCGGCCCTCGAATATGACGACGACCTTTAGCTTGTTGGCCTGGACCCAGTCCTGCAGTTTGACCAGTTCGCCCTGCAGGTGGAACAGCTCCTTGAAATAGGTCGTGCGGTCGATCGACGGGTGGCGGGCCTCATGAGCGAGCTGCACCTGCCCGAACTGCTCGAACTGGCGGTCGTCGAGCTCCAGCTCGAGCTCTTCGTCGAGGCTATCCTGGAAATCAGCATCGATCAGCGCGCGCAGCTTCTTGTCGTCGGCGGTGTCGCGCTCGCTCATGTCGGTAGCTCCCTCTCATCCGTTCAGACGGGGCAAAATGCCCCGCCGCCTTTGACAATCGTGTGACAGATGGCCGTGGCGCAATGTCCGACCGAGCGATCAGCCGTGCACGACGGATTTGGCGATCATGCAATGGATGCCCTTGGAACCGTTGACGGTCTGGGTCACCCGGAGATCGGCAGCCAGGCTGCATAGCGTATAGGCGTCCTCGCGCGACAGATTGCGCTTCTCGCCGAGCAGTACGATCATGTCGCGCAGCGCCCGCACCACGCATTGGTCGAGGTCGGGGTCCATCGCCATGGTCATATAATGGGTGGCCGTCTCGGCGCGCGGATAGTCCAGGCTGATGTCCTTGCGCAAGGTGAGGCGGAAGCGGCCCTGCAATGCCGTCTCGATCGCGGTGACGCAGACCTCGCCGTCGCCCTGCACGCCATGGCCGTCGCCGCAGGAGAACAGTGCACCCGGCACGAACACAGGCAGATAGAGCTTGGCGCCGGCGCCGAGCTCCTTGTTGTCGAGGTTGCCGCCCATCGCGCGCGGTATCAGCGAGGTGATGCGGCCCCAGGCCGGCGGCGGCGCCACGCCCATCACGCCGAAGAACGGCGCCAGCGGCAAATCGAGGCCCCAGGGCAGTCGGCCGACCATCCGCTCCTTGTCCAGGGGAATGTTGAGCAGCCGCGTCTCGTGAAAGTCGTCGGGCAGGGTGCCCGCCAAGGGGCGGATCATGTTGTAGCCCCAATCCTGACGGAGCTGGACGTCGAGGATATCGACTTCCAGGACATCGCCGATCTCGGCGCCATTGACCGCGATCGGGCCGGTCAGGATATGGCCGGGTACCATGCGCTCACTGCGGGCATGGACGTCGTCCAATTCCGGCGGCACGTAGAACCTGTTGCGGTCGGGCACCACATCGGGGCCGCCGCTGATGCTGTCGACCGTGACTTCGTCGCCGCTGTCGATGGTGAGCACCGGCTTCAACCTGGCTTCGAAGAAGCCCCAATGGCAGGTCTCTGGGCTCGCGTGCAGATGGTGATGGGTCATGGATGTCCCGTTGCTGTGTGTGGCGGTCGAAACCCGGTCGGGCTCCCTTCATAGCAAATGAAAACGCGCCGCAGATAGATGGATACGCAGGGCTCACCTGTCGTGTAAGAGGGCGGTCGTGGCGATTCAGGGCGACCGGAGCTGTTGATGTTTTTTGTGGTGTCGAAAACATTCGGTCTGCTATTGCTGCCGACCAACTTCCTGGTCGCGCTCGGGCTCTTGGCCGCGCTGCTGCTGCCAACTCGATTCGCCGGGCTCGGCCGCAGGCTGCTGGTGATCATGGTCGTGGTGCTGGCGATCGCAGGCCTGTCGCCGCTCGGCAATATCCTGCTCTATCCGCTGGAGAGCCGCTTTCCGTCGTGGAATCCGGGCCAGGGCGCACCGGATGGCCTCGTCGTGCTGGGCGGCCCGATCGATGCAGACGTCTCCGTGGTTCATGGCATGCCGGTGACGCTCGGCGGCGCCGATCGCCTGATCCAGGCTGCGGCGCTGGCGCGGCGCTATCCGAATGCCCGCATCCTGTTCACCGGCGGCAGTGCGAACTTGCTCTCGAACGACGCCAAGGAAGCCGATTACGCGGCAGACATCTTCACCAGCCTCGGCATCGCCAAGGACCGGCTGATCCTGGAGCGGCTGTCGCGCAACACCTACGAGAATGCAGTTTTCTCCAAGGCCATGGTCACGCCGAAAGCAGGCGAACGCTGGCTGCTTGTCACCTCAGCCTATCATATGCCGCGATCGATCGGATTGTTTCGCAAGGTCGGCTTTGCGGTTGAGCCCTGTCCCGTCGATTGGCGGGTCGGCGATGTCCTCGAATTCGACGGCTTTGCCATCCAGGGCCTGAGGCGAACCGATATGGCCGTCCGCGAATGGATGGGGCTTATCACCTACTGGCTGCGCGGCCGGATCGACCAGCTGTTTCCGGGACCGAACTAGGCGATTTTGGATTGCTTCTCGGGACTGCGCGAGTCGCCGCTTGGATCGAGGGGCTGGAAGGCAAGCCTGCAACGGTCTAACAAGCGGACCGGTATTGACCCAACCGGGCTGTTCGACCGGACGTCAGGGAGTGACCGTGATGCAACAGCCGAGTGCGCAAGGGGCCTGGATCTGGCCGCCATGGTGGCGGACCTCAACAGTCTGTTGCGGCAGAAAACCACGGTCGTCGGTACCAAGATGTTCGCCCGCGTCGAAGACATGGCGGGGATAGAAAAAATCCGCAGGCCAAGCGCCGTTCACACCACCGACCAGATCGTCAGCATGGCGTCACGTCTTGGCTGGACCGTCGGCATCACCGGCGATGATTACGGACGACTCTAAGAGGTAATAAGTATGAACTCTACGTCGAAATACGACATCGTCGTTTATGGCGCGACCGGCTTTACCGGCCAGCTCGTCGCCGAATATCTGGCTTCGCATTATCGCGGCGACAATCAGCTGAGATGGGCGATGGCCGGCCGCAGCCTCGACAGGCTCGCCACCGTGCGCGATGCGATCGGTGCGCCCAAAGATATCCCGCTGATCGCGGCCGACTCGGACGATTCCGTCTCAATCCGCGCGATGGTCGAGCAGACCCGGCTGGTGCTGACGACGGTCGGTCCCTACCAACTCTACGGCACTGATGTGCTCGCGGCCTGCGTGGCGTCGGGCACCGACTATGTCGACCTCTGCGGTGAGCCATTGTGGATGCACCAGATGATCGGAACATATCAGGCTGCAGCGGAGAAGAGCGGTGCACGCATCCTGTTCTCCTGCGGCTTCGATTCCGTGCCGTTCGAACTCGGCGTGTTCATCGTGCAGCAGCAGGCCAAGAAGGTCTTCGGCGCGCCGGCCGCGCGCGTGAAGGGCCGCATCCGCGGGATGAGCGGCTCGCTGTCGGGCGGCACAGCGGCCAGCGCCAAGGCGACCGCCGCGGCTTTGACCAACGATTTGAGCCTGGTTGCGACCATGAAGGATCCATTCGCGCTCACGCCCGGCTTCAAGGGACCGAAGCAGCCGCCCGGCAACAGGCCTATCTATGAAGAGGATTTCCAATCCTGGGCCGCGCCGTTCGCGATGGCGCTGGTCAATACGCGCAATGTCCATCGTGCCAACATGCTGATGGGTTTTCCCTACGGCCAGGACTTCGTCTATGACGAGATGGTGCTCACGGGCGATGGCGAACAGGGACAGGCCAACACCAAGCTGGTGATGGCGGCCAATGCCGAAAAGACCGGCTCGAGCGCGCCGAAGGTTGGCGAGGGGCCGTCGAAGGAGAAGCGCGACAATGGCTATTTCGACTTGCTGTACGTTGCGGTCGGTCCCGACGGGCGGCGGGTCTGCGCGACGGTGAAGGGCACGGGCGACCCGGGTTATGGTTTGACGGCGAAGATGATCTCGGAATGCGCCGTCGGCGTGTTGCGCGATGGGGCCGCGGTCGAGGGCGGCATCTGGACGCCGGGCGCGGCGCTGGGCGATGTGCTGATCAAGCGGCTGGTCGACAATGCCGGGCTCAGCTTCGCAGTCGAGAGCTGATCTTCACGGGGTCGATGCAGTGACGCCGGTTGTTGCAAGGGTGCGATCATCGACAACCCTGTCGCGCTGGGCAGCCGCGAACATGCCCCACATCGCGCCCAGCATCATGAAGAAATGACGCCAATGGTCGGTGTCGATGATGAAGCTTTCGCCGACCGTGCCGAGAAAGGCTGCGAAGATTGCGATGTAGATCCGCTGCCAGGGCACGCGCACGAAGATCTGGCGGAAGCCCAGCACCACGGTTGCGAGCACCAGGGTCAGATAGCAGATCCCGGACAGCCAGCCGCCCGACATGAAGGCGTTGAGATAGGAATTGTGGGTGTCTTCGGGGAAGTAGCGGTGGAATTGCAGCGGGCCGATCCCGAACGGCAGATCGAGCGCCATGTCGGCGCCGAGGATGTGCCGGCCGAACCGGCCGAAGCGGCCTCCGTCGTAACTCTGGTCGAGACTTGCCCGCTGCTGGAACATCTCGGAAATTTGATCGAACGACAGCAGGACCACGATCAACAATGCACCAGCCAGCGCCGCGGCGAACGTCATCACGATGATGCGCGAGCGTTCGCTGCGCGTGGAACTGGTCAGGATCATCAAGGTCAGCATGAATGCCGAGGTCAGGATCAGGCCGCCCCAGGCTGCGCGCGAGAATGCGAGCAGGATCGCGAGCGCCATCACGCCGAGCGCCAAGCTGCCGCGCAAAGCCTTGGCAAAATGCGCGGTGACGACGTTCTGCAGCGCGAACAAAGCGGGCAGGATCAGGAATGCGCCGAGCACGTTCGGATCCTTGAAGGTGCCGCGCGCGCGGCCATAGAGGGTCAAGAGATCGTAGCCGCCGGGTACCAGGTTGAAATAGCCTGCAACGGCCGCAACCGATGCGATCACGCCGCCGACCACGAGGCCATGCCGCAGCATCGTTAGCCGGGCCTCGGCGTCCTCGGCCGTCACCAGCGCGAAGAAGGCAACCGTGACCGCCATATACCAGGAGGTGACGACCCAGCTTCCCACCATGGAGTCGGGCTCGCCAAGCAGCGGAATGGCGCTGATCGTGTAGCCGACATTGAGTAGAACCAGCAGTAGCAGCAGCGGCATGAAGACCAGCCGCAGCCGCAAACCGGTTGCGATGAAGACCGCTGCGGCGGCGAGCGTCACCAGTTCATAGGGGCTCGGCTCGACGAAGACGATCGCTCCGGAGGCGCCGACGAGCCAGACCAACGCGCGCTGCAGCGCGACGATCCCGGGAGGGAGCGTCGCCCGCGACCCGAAGTCACCGGCCGTCGCCGCATAGGCCATCACACACTCACACCCGGACGCCAGGTTCACCCAGGGGCCGACCGCAGATAATGCGACGGCCTCCCGACGGGATTTCAATACGCGTTCTCGCTCTTGGTCATCAGCGCCAGCGGTGTCTTCAAGAGGATGAAGAGATCAAACAGCACCGACCAGTTCTCGATGTAGTAGAGGTCGAACTCGACGCGCTTCTGGATCTTTTCCTCGTTGTCAATCTCGCCGCGCCAGCCGTTGATCTGTGCCCAGCCGGTAATTCCCGGTTTGACGCGATGACGCGCAAAATAGCCGTCGACGGCCTCGTCGAACATCCGGTTCAGCAGCTTGCCCTGCACCGCGTGCGGGCGCGGACCGACCAGCGAGAGATTGCCCTGGAACACGACGTTGAAGAGTTGCGGCAGTTCGTCGAGGCTGGTCTTGCGGATGAAGCGGCCGACCCGGGTAACACGGGAGTCGTTCTTGGTGACGACCTTGGCGGCGAGCGGATCGGCCTGGTCATGATAGAGCGAGCGGAATTTGAAGACGTCGATGCGCTCGTTGTTGAATCCGAATCGCTTCTGCCGGAACAGCACCGGGCCCGGACTGTCGAGCCTGATGGCGAGCGCCACCAAGGCCATGACCGGGAGAGCAGACAGCAGGATGAGGCCGCCGACCAAATGATCGAACAGCCACTTCATGACAAGATCCCAGTCAGTGATCGGAGCCTCGAACACGTCGAGTGTCGGGACCTCGCCGAGATAGGAATAAGAGCGGGGACGAAAGCGCAGCTTGTTGGTGTGCGCCGATAAACGGATGTCGACCGGTAATACCCACAGCTTCTTCAGCATGTCCAGAATACGTGTCTCTGCCGAGATCGGCAGCGAGAACAACACGAGGTCGATGCGGGTCCGACGGGCAAATTCAACGATGTCGTTGACCTTGCCGAGCTTGGGAATGCCAGCGCAGGCCTCCAGCGCGCGACTGTCATTGCGGTCGTCGAATACGCCGAGGATCTCGATATCGGAGTCCTCCTGGGCTTGCAGTGCGCGCACCAGGTCCTCGCCGCTTTGATCGGCACCAACGATGATGGTGCGCCGATCGAGCCGGCCGTCCCGGGCCCAGCTGCGGACCAGGCTGCGCAAAAACACGCGGCTCGCAATCAATGCTGTGAGGCCGACAACGAAGAACGCTGCGAGCCACAGTCGCGAGACTTCGCCACCGAGCTTGGCAAAGAACGAGGCGCCGATGAACAACAGGAAGACGAACGCCCAGGAGGAAATCATCCGCGTCATCTGCCGCAACTGGCCGCGGAAAATCTGGACCTGGTAGATGTCGGCGGCCTGGAAACACACGACGGCGGTCGCGGCTACGCCGAGGACCGCGAGAATGTACTCCCAGTGGAAATCGGAGAGCGGGACGACATAGCTGAAATAGAGCGCCATGCCGAGGGCGCCGAGAAGCAGGAAATCCGCGATGCGGACGACGCCGGCGATCACGATCGGCGAATAGGCGCGGCGGACTTTTTGATCCGCGACAGCGAGTGCTGCCGGCGTGAGGCGGCGGCGGCGTTCAATTCCGGGACGGCCGGCCGCAGCGGTCGCCGCCGCAGCATCCAACATCGAGCGTGCGTTGATCGTTTCCACAGTGGTACCAGCCCATAATGTCTTTCGTCATGTGAGCGCTGATGACGCCTGGGTAAAATCCCATCTGTGGGAGTAGCGGGCAATTCGGAAGAAACTGTTAGCGATGGGAAATGGGTTCAGGTCTTGGTAAACGCTTCGCGGTACCCGGCTAGAACGCCGTCGACCATGGATTTTTGAGAAAAATGCCGAAAAACGCGCTCGCGAAGCGCCTTGGCGCGAGCCTGCGAGGCGTCCGTTGTGTCCAGCGCGGCCGTGATCGCGTCGGCAAGCGCACCGACGCTGTTCGGCGTGAACAGGGCATCGCCATGGGGTCCGAAAATTTCTGGGATACCGCCGACATTGGCCGCGATCATCGGCATGCCGGCGGCTGCCGCTTCGATCACGACATAGGGCATGGAATCGCCGCGGGAGGGAACCACAAGAAGACTTCCCTTGGAAAATCCATAGCGTGGCTTGACGTGGCCGAGGAAACGCACCGCATGGGTGAGGCCGAGCCTCTCGACCTGCGCCTTCAACTGCTCCGTCTCCTCGCCGTCGCCGCCAAGCGTCAGCGTGAGCGGCTTGCCCTCGGCGTGCAGACGCGCGAGCGCGTCGACCAATAGGTCGGCACCCTTGATGCGCCTGAACTCGCCGACATAAACGAGATCGGTTGCATCGGCGGCCTTGGTGATGATGGCGAATTCGTCGGCAGTCACGCCGTTGAAGACGCAGCGCACCAGTCCTTGCGGCAAGCCGATTATGTGCTGATAGGTGTCGCGGGCAAACGCACTTTCGAACAGGAACAGGTCGGTGCGGTTCATCAGCAACCGTTCGAGCCGGCTGTAGAGTGCGCCTTTCAGCGTGTTGAGCGGGAAATGCAGCGAACCTCCGTGAGGCGTGTAGACCCGGAGCGTTTCGGTGCGATGCGGGATCATGCGCGCGAACGCACCGGCCTTGGCGCCATGCCCATGCAGAATGTCGGGCCGCAGGCGTCGCACCAACTGGGCAAATCTGACGAAGACCAGGGCGTCGGTCGGCCAGGGGTCGCGATGAATGGCGACGCGGTAAACACCGAGCTTGAGGTGGGGCGCGATCTCGCTGAGCGCCTTGTCGGCGCGTTCGCCGCCGGTGAGGCTGTCGGCAATGATGCCGACATGATGGCCCCGATCAATCTGACCGTTGGCGAGATCAATGATGTGCCGGAAGATTCCGCCAACCGGTGCGCGGACCGCGTGCAGGATACGGAGCGGCTGGTTGGAGGCTGAGGTCATCGTCAGTCCGCGTCCTTCCCGGCAAGCTGCAGAGCGGCAGTCCCCGTGGTCCGCCGATCATGCCGGGCCGAACAGCGGTGGAGAAGTGAAGCGCGTGCGCATTTCATTGCAATGACCCGTGGGTAAATCCCGATTTCGATAGAGCTTTTTTGCTTAACAAAGCATGACTAGTTCTTTGCAGCCGGACACCACCGTCGTCGGCTGCGGCGCGCTGAAGACATGTATTGGGCAGGAGTTATCAGAGGCACTATCGTCCGCTCGTACCTAGCTTATCACCAGCTCTATTTTCAATCGAGTTAACCCGGTGGCAACCTTAATGGAGTGTAATCTTACCACGAAGAGTAGTGATCTGTTTGTGCCTCGCGGGAGTGAGTGAGCGATGCGTTTGGCGTTCTGGCGTGCCGGAAAGAAGAAGATGCTGGCGGTGCCGGTGGACGTGCCGGTTATGCAGTCCGCACCCATGTCGGCACCGCAGGCCGAACCCGTTGCGGCGCCGGGCGATCTCGATCTGCGCCTGATCGGCCGGGCGCTCGCGCGCAAGCGCGCATTCATTGTGGTTCCGACCCTGCTTGCGCTCGTGCTGTCGGTGCTCGCCGTCAACTCGCTGACCCCGCGCTACAAGTCGGAATCGCGCATCCTGATCGACGGTCGCGAGAACGTGTTCTTGCGTCCGAACAGCGATCGCAATGAGGAGCGAACCGCGCTGGACCCCGAAGCCGTGGCGAGCCAGGTTCAACTCGTATTGTCACGTGATCTGGCCCGCGAGATCATCCGTACCAATAAGCTTGCTGAGCTTCCGGAGTTCGATCCGGTGCTGCAGGGCATATCGCCGCTGAAGTCGGTGGCGGCGCTGGTCGGGATTGCGCGCGATCCGCTCGCGATGACTCCGGAAGAGCGGGTGATGGATGCCTACTACGAACGGCTGACCGTCTATGCCGTCGACAAGTCCCGCGTCATCGTGGTTGAGTTCCAGTCGCATGACCCGGCACTCGCCGCGCGGGTCGCCAACTCGATTGCCGCTGGTTATCTGGTGCTGCAGCAGAATGCGCGCCAGGCACAGGCGAAGTCAGCCAGCCAATGGCTGTCCGGCGAGATCGAGAGCCTGCGCAAGAAGGTTGCGGATGCGGAATCCCGCGTCGAGGATTTCCGGTCCAAATCGGGTTCGTTCGTCGGCACCAACAATACGACGCTCTCCAATCAGCAGATGGGAGAGCTCAACACCCAGCTCAATAATGCCCGCGGTCTGAAATCCGACGCCGAGAACAAGGCGAAGCTGATTCGCGAGATGCTGCAGAGCGGCCAGCCCATCGAAGCGTCCGAGGTCGTCAATTCCGAGCTGATGCGGCGGCTGTCGGAGCAGCGCGTCACGCTGCGTGCGCAGCTTGCCGAACAATCCTCGACGCTGCTGGACAACCATCCGCGGATCAAGGAATTGAAGGCGCAACTCGGCGATCTCGATCGCCAGATTCGCGACGAGGCCAGCAAGATCTCGCGTTCGCTCGATAGCGATGCGCGGATCGCGAGCGGGCGAGTGCAGTCGCTGAGCGAAAGTCTGGACCAGCTGAAAAAGCTCGCCTCCTCCAGCAACGGCCAGGACGTGCAGTTGCGGGCGCTGGAGCGCGAGGCCAAGGCGCAGCGCGACCTGCTGGAATCCTATCTTGCCAAGTACCGCGAAGCCAACACCCGCGAGACGATGGATACGGCGCCTGCGGAAGGGCGGATCATTTCGCGCGCGGCGGTCTCCAACACGCCAGCCTATCCGAAAAAGCTGCCGATCGTGCTGATCGCAACGCTGGCGACGCTGATGCTGAGCTCCGGCGTGGTCGTGACCGGCGAATTGTTGCGCATCACCGCGCCGCGCGCCACTGCGGCTGTGACGACGGTATTGCCGGTCCCGGCGCCCGTCGCTCCCGCACCGCGGGTCGAGCCGGTGGTGACACCGGCGGCAGTTCCGGTGACGCCAACATCTCCACCTTCCCCTACACCCGTCATGGCTGCGGCCATCGTCGAGCCCGTCGCCACGACGGCCCGGGCGCTGAGCGAGATCGCACAGCTGGCCCAGGACCTGCTCGGCGCAGACGCGCGCAAGGTCACCGTGCTCGGCACCGCGGGCAACGAGGCAGTCACCGTCGCTGCGCTGGCCCTCGCGCGCGCGATGGCACGACAGGCGCGGGTGGTGCTGGTCGATCTGGCTGGATCGTCGCGAGCGATAGCGGCAGTCTCGGTCGATCCGGCGGCGCCGGGACTGATCGAACTGATGCAGGGCGAGGCGTCGTTTTCCGATATCATCACCAGGGATCAGCGGTCGCGGCTCCATCTCGTCAGCGCGGGCCGTCCGGGCGCAGAACGCGGCGCACTGCAATCGCCGCGCTTGACGCTTGCGATCGATGCTCTGCTGCGGGTCTACGATCATGTTCTGCTCGACGCCGGCAACGCCTCCGACCTGCCGGCCGAACTCCTGACATCGGGCGCACGCGCCATCGTCGTGCCGGACGTGGCGATGGCCGCGGCCGCCCGCGCTCAGATGTGCGAGCAATTGACCGCGGTCGGGTTTGCCGCGGTGACGATGCTCAAGCAGCCGGTCGAGGACCGTGACGTCAGCGAAACCGGCCGGCACGGCGTCGCCGCCTAGCGCAAGGCGCCACGCAGCCGGTGCGCGAGGCCGAACAACGTCGGGCTGTGCTTGACGACATGCTTGCCGCGATTGATCGCGGCCATCGCGGCGGCGGCGAGCCGCCCACGTGACGTCAGCGGCACGAAGCTGTCGAAGATTGGCTCGCCGCTCTTGCAGAACAACCGCTTGTAGTCGTCCGAGCCGATGCCGAGATCGAGCGCGCGATAGCCGCGCGCGGCATAGTCGTCGATGATGTGGCGCATCAGGATCAGCCCGGGACTCCAGCGCGCATTGTCCGACAGCGTGTAGGTGTTGAACATCATCGAGAAGCGGTGACCGTCGGCGACGCCGGCAAACAGCGCAATCACCTCGGCGTCGCAGCCGAGCGCATGGATCTCGATGGCGCGATCGCCCGAGGGTAGCCTGCGCAGGCAGGCCTCGCGCACGAACGCCGCCACGCCGGGGTCGGCGAACACGTTCGGCAGCTTCTGCTCCGCCATTCGCAACGGTTTGACCTGGAAGAACCAGTCGAGCAGCCGGATGATCTCGGCATCGGTGGTCGCGGCATGGTAACGATAGCCGGGCAGCGCCTGCAGCTTCTTCTCCTTGCTCTTCAGCTTGCGGCGGAACGAGTTCGAGATCAGTGCTGTCGGCTCGGCGGCCTGCGGCATGACCAGCAGCGGACAGTCGTTCACGGACGCCTGATGCGGCCAGAGCGCCAACGGATTTTTCAGGTCGCACCAACGCGCAGGTTGCTGCGTCAGCGCCAGCAGGTCGGCGCAGGACTGCTCGCGCAGTCCCGCGACGAGCCGGTCGAGATCGCTCGCTGAGGCCGTGGCGGCAAAGTCGCGGTTCCACAGCCCCATGTTGAAGGTGGTGTGCTTACCGCCCATGAAGTGCGCGACGCGGATGCCATGCTGATGTTTCAAGGCCAGCGGCAACAGCAGCAGCGGCCGCTGCTCCGCATCGACAGCAATGACGATGAATGGCGTCGCGCCTTCGCGCGCGCCGGCGTGCCGCTGCCAGGCCGCAAGCAGGTCGAAACGCTGATAGGGCGTGGAGAACTGCTCCGAGCTCTCGAGCGCGCGCCAGACCGGCTCGACCGCGGCGATATCGGACAGGATGTCGACCCGCGCGATTCGCTTGGGCCACGATCGCGCAGGCGCCGTCGCCGTCCGGCTCTCGATCACGGCCGCCATGGTCATCGCGCAACCTGTGCTGTCGGGAAATTCGGGTCCGTCAATATCGGCCGACCTTTGCAAAGAAGTGTCAACAAAAGGTAATGACAAATTGAAACAAGGTGGCGGGCAGCATCTCTGTTGTTTTCGACCGGCGAAGCGTCGAATGCACCGCTGCGAAGGCCTAATCAAGACAATTGACACGATCGCGCCGCTTTTGATCCCGAACAGGTGGGCGTGGGACGTTTTTGATTCAAGTGTTGGGCCTGTTCGAATCCTTGGGCCTGGGAGAGGGGCTGACGATTTGTCGGGGACCGGATGGCTGACGCGCCTCGAGCTCGAACTGGCCTATGTCAGCGGCCGCCACCTGTTCGCATCCCGCGCGGCCGGCGGCGCCGGCGCCATTCTGCGCTTCGAGCGGGTGAGGCCGCGGCGCCGGGGTGCGTTCCAGCCGTTGAAGGCGGCCGAGATCACGCCAGAATTCCTCGACCGCGTCGTCCGCGTGCTGAAAAGCTGGGACTATGACATCGTCAGCCTCGACGAGGCCTGCGATCGCGCGGTCAGACTCGCGGTGCCCCGGCGTTTTGTCTGCCTGACCTTCGATGGCGGGTCGAAGGACCTCATCAGCCACGCCTATCCGGTGCTGGCGCGGCACGGCGTGCCGTTTGCGGTCTATGTGCCGAGTTCGTTTCCGGACGGTATCG
>Ga0302322_100001298_pt1 | contig 20295 bp, 15 predicted proteins | sample Fen_T0_2_FD_203757 | JGI IMG/M metagenome (GOLD analysis project Ga0302322, IMG submission 203757) | Peat permafrost microbial communities from Stordalen Mire near Abisko, Sweden - Fen_T0_2 | ecosystem: Environmental > Terrestrial > Soil > Wetlands > Permafrost | place: Sweden: Abisko...
GTCGTACTGCAGCTTGAAGTCCGGCAGCACGCGCCCGAGCATCTCGAACTTGACCCGGTAGTTTCGCGGGTCCGCGCCGACCTCGCCGGTGTAGGTGATCTTGGCCGTGGGCACGAGCCGTTCGACCTGGTTGCCCACGTCGCGCACCTGGAAGTTCTCCTTGTTCGCGCCGACGTTGACGGCCTTGTTGTGCACGGCCTCGCGCGGCGCCTTGGCGAAGGCCACGAAGGCGCGCGCGATGTCGCGGCAGTGGATCAGCGGCCGCCAGGGCGAGCCGTCCGACTGGATGCGGATCTCGCCGTAGGCGAGCGCCGAGCCGATCAGGTTGTTGACCACGAGGTCGATGCGCAGCATCGGCGAGTGGCCGTAGGCGGTCGAGTTGCGCAGGAAGACCGGGCTGAAGTCCTTGTCGGCGAGCTTCGAGACCTCGATCTCGGTCTCGATCTTCGACTGCGCGTAGGCCGTCAGCGGCTGCAGCGGATCGCTCTCGTCGAGGTCGAGCTTGACGCCCTTGCCGTAGACCGAGCAGCTGCCGGCGAAGAGGTAGCGCGGCACGCCGACCTGTTTCGCGAGCTTCGCGAGGCGCACCGATGCGTCGCGATTGACATCCAGCGTCAGCGCGCCGTCCATGGCCCCCATCGGGTCGTTCGAGAGCGCCGCGAGGTGCATGATTGCGTCGCAGCCCTGGATGTCGGCCGCCTCGATCCTGCGCGTGTCCTTGACGAGCTCCTTGTCGGGCCGCACGACCGGTTCCCAGGCGCAGCCGTCGAAGAGCCCGAGGTCGCAGCCGACGACGGTATGGCCCTCCTGCTTGAGGATGTCGACGAGATGGCTGCCGATGTAGCCCTTGTGACCTGTGACGAAGACCTTCATGCCGTTCCTGGATGGCCGCGGTCCGATGCGGAGTTTTCGAGTTCGAGGGAGTGGGTGGGAATCCGGAAGTATAGCGGATTCCGCGCGAAACGAGCGTTCGGCGCTCGAATTCCAGCACTCGCGCGCAGCGGAAAAAGTTGCTCAGCGCGCAGGCAGCAGCGGAGCGAGAACTGCGTAGACCATCTGCGCAAAGAGCCGGTGCCCCTCGGGAGAGAGGTGGCAATCGTCGCGAAAGAGCTCCGGATGCTCGACGAGGCGCGCCGTGTCCACGACCTGCGCCCCGAGCCTGCCCGCGACCTCGCGCGCGAGCGCGTTGTTGCGCTCGACCTGTGCCGCGAGAACCGGAGCGACCTTGGGATCGGGTTCGAGCTCGTCCATCGCGAGCTTGCCGGGCAGGAAGGCCATCGTGCACACGACAACCTGGATTCCGCGCGCGCGGCAGACCTCGATCATCGACTCGAGGTTCGAGCGCAAGGGCGCGAGGCGCGCGGGATCCTCGAGATTGCGCGCGACCTCCGCCGTCGTCGGCCGGTTCTCCCAGACGATGCCGCCGTAGAGCGGATGCTCGGCGCGCTCCGACCAGCCGAAGCGCTCGCCGCGCAGCGTGCAGGCGAGCATCGCGAGGTTCGACCAGCGGAAGAGCTCCTTGTGGCCGTAGTTCGAGACCGAGTAGTTGAAACCCGGCCGCCGGAAATGCGTGTAGTCGGAGCGGAAGCCGTTGTAGGCCTGCGGGAAGAGCTCGTTGCGGCCCTGCAGGATCACGACCACGTCGGGTTGCAGCGGCAGGACCCGCAGTTCCAGATCGACGAGCGTCTCGCTCGACACCCAGCCTGGAACGCCGGCATTGATCACCTCCCACTTGCCGTGCGACTTCGAGAGCAGCTCACCGAGCTGCGCCGGATTCGCCTCGAGCGCGCTGACGTCCAGGCCATAGGTCGTCGAAGCCCCGATGCACGCCACGCGCCGCACGCCGGGAGCTTTCTGCGCGGCGAGGGACGGACCGCGGAAGCCGAGCTCGTTGTGATCGGCGAAGCCGGGAGCGAGCACGAAGGGCAGATTGGGATGGCTGGCGAAACGTCCGCGCACCGCGCCGTGCGTCGTGAGCTGCTCGATGCGCTCCGCCGGCCAGCGCAGCTTGACCCAGATGCGCGCGAAGACTTCTCCGAGCAGCAGGGTCACGAGCAGGCTCGCCAGCAACAGCCAGGCTCGCTCGGCGGGACGCAGGACGCGCTTCTGCATGGGGGCCGCCATGCTAGAGCTTCGACCAGTCGCCCGTGTACAGCGCCAGCAGCACGAGCAGCAGATTCGTGCAGGCGTGCGCGAGGATGCAGTCGACGAGCTTGCCGCGCCGCATGTAGGCGTAGCCGTAGAGCAGTCCGGCGAGTGTGGCCGCCAGCCAGTGCTCGTGCAGGATCCCGAACAGGATCGACGAGATCGCCAGGGCGTGCAGCGGAACCTGCCCGGGCACCACCTCTTCGAACTCCTGCGCGGCGAGCCGACGCATGAGTAAGCCGCGGAAGGCGAGTTCCTCGACGAGCGGGGTCACGCAGACGCTGCTCGCGATGCGCAGCGCCATCCAGGGCCCCTCCGGAGCCGTCGCGTCCCGCGACGCGTGCTCGAGCCAGGGAATCGCCACCCAGACCAGGGCGCCAAAGGCGCCGAGGAGCAGGCCGACCCCTCCGCCCCAGTCGAGCCGAATCGAGTACTTGCCCCAGCAGAGCCAAAGGAGGCACGCGGGCGCGATCGTCTTGAGCAGCAGCAACGGTCCAGCGGATTCGCCGAGCGCGAGAGCGATCATCCCGATCGCCATCGAGAGCAGGAACGGCGTCAGGAAGGCTGCGGTCCCGTCGCGCTCCCCTGCCGCATGCTCGCGTTCACCGGCCGCGGTGAAGAAGGCCAGATGGCTCGCGAGCACGACGAGAAACGCGGCGATGCAGAACCCGAGCGTGCCCGCGAGCGAATGGAAGCCATGCTCGGCGGCGTCCTTCGAGACGTGCAGTCCGATCCACACGAGCGCGACGAGACGGCCCACGTTGAAGCACCACATGCCGACGATGCCGGCGACGGGCAGGATCAAGAGGCGCGGGAAGCGCAAGCGCCGTCGGAACACCCACACATAGGTCGAGGCGAAGACCGCCATCAGGCCCATGCCTTCGAAGCCCGAGCACTCGGGCGCGATGCGCACGCTGAAGTTCGGATCCGGCGTGTAGATGACGAACTCGGCCGTATCGGCGCTGAACCCCTGCGCGAAGTGCGTCAGCAGCCCGTGGGTCGCCCAGAGCGTCGGGATGCGCAGCGGGAGGCTGAGCTCGTTCGCCACCACCTGGCCGGCGATCCAGGCGACGATCCCGATCGTGCAGCCGAGGGTCAGGACTCCGCCGCGCCGAGAGAGCAACTCCATCACGGCCCTCTGCGGCAGGAAGAAGAGCACACCCAGGAACACGGTCGCGAGCGCGACCAGCGCCCAGCAGGCCAGTGCGAGCAGCGGATGGCTCACCCCCACGAGGTTCTCCTCGAAGATCCCCGCGGTCAGGTGCACGAAGAGCAGGAAGACTCCGACTTGCGCGGCCAGCAGCGCGCCGAGCCTCGCGAAGGAGCGCTGCGCGATCGGCAAGGCGGGCGGCCGCTCGCGCTTGTCGAACGAGCGGAAGAGCAGCAGCACCGTGATCACGGCCAGCCCGATCTGCGGCAAGGCCTTCGCCTTGAGCATCCAGTGCACCCACGGCTCGTCCGAGTCGACGGGCAGGGTGGCGGTCGTGAAGTGGCCGGCGAGCCACAGGAACTCCCCGAGCAGCAGGGCCGCGGCAAGCCAGGGACCTGCCTTGCGGTTCCGACGAGCGATGTCGCCTACGGCAACCACGAATGGAGTGACGAAGCCTCGGCCCGGCTCAACCTTCGGATCTCAAGAATTGCGCGCCCGCGGGCGCGCGTCCGGTTCAGGAGTTCGTGTCGTTCGCGGCGCGGCGGCGACGGCTGCCGAGGATCAGGATCGCGCCGACGATCAGCACGACCGCGCCGATGATCAGCGCCGGATTGATCTCCGGGGCATTCGTCATCGGGGCGCTGCCGCCGGAACCCGAGGCGCCGCCCGTGCGAGAGGCGCTACCGCCGGCCCCACCCTGCGCCCACGCGCCGGAGGCAGCACCGATCAGGGTCACGGCGGCCATCAGGGTGCGGGGGAGGATGCTGGATGCTTGCTTGATCATGACGGTTCCTGGGTGCTTGGGTGGAAGTAACCCGCAGCCCAAAGATACCCCTGCTACCTCGTCAAGGCGAAGGGAAACGACCGAGGGCGCGGCCCGCTTTCCTCAAATACCTAGACACCCTTGCTGATTCCCAGGCGTGGGAGGTGTGCGCTGAACTCATCCACACACTCAGCTCAGGCTCGCGAGGATCCCGCGGCGCGCTGACGGCGGCTGGACAGAATCAGCACAGCTCCGACGAGCAGCACGAAGGCTCCGACGAGCAGCGCAGGGTTGACCTCGGGAGCGTTGGTGTGACCTCCGCCGCCGTTGCCACCGCCGTTCCCGCCACCACCGCCGCCGCCCCCACCGTGATGATGGTTGCCGCCGGGGGGACCCTGGAAGGCCCACGCGCTGGTTGCGGAGTAGAGCACCACGCCGGTGGCGAGTGTGCGTTGGAGCAGATTGCGATTCGGGGATGCGGAGTGCGTCATGGGAGTTCCTGGTTGGGACTGAAGAAAGCCCCTGCCCAGATGAAGATACTTCAAAATCGTAATGTGCGCCATGGGAATCGGACTCTGCCCTGGTCGGGCCCGATTCAGCCGTCTGGCAGACCCCCACAGCGGTGCGGACGGCGCTCCGACTCCTGGAAGGGCGCACAGTCGATGGGTAGTTCCTCGGTACTCTCGCGGGTGGCTGCAGCAGCGTCTGCTGCCCGAGAAGAAGTAGATCCACCCCACCAGGAGTCTCGATGTTCCGTCCGCTGTGCTTGTTCCTCGCCGCCGCCGTGTTCCTCGCCGCCGCCCCCGCCACGCCGCCGAATGGCTCGATCGAAACGGCGATGAAGCAGATGTCCGACGCCATGAAGACGCTCGAGAAGGGCGTCACGCCGGAGAACCACGCCGCCTGCCTCGACGAACTCGGCAAGTTCGAGACGGCGCTCGTCGCGGCCAAGGGCCAGGTGCCCGACGCGGCCGCCAAGGTCGAGGAGAAGAAGCGCGCGGCCTTCGTGGCCGACTATCGCAAGACGCTGATCGCGACGCTGCGCCTCGCGCTCGACGCCGAGGGCGACATCGCCGACGGCAAGATCAAGGACGCCGACGCGCTGATCAAGAACAAGCTCGCGGCCCAGAAGTCGGCCGGGCACTCGAAGTTCAAGCCCGAGGGGAAGTAGCTCCGAGGCGGCGCTCGTAGAGCGCCCCCGCGATCCCGTAGCCGACGAGCAGCAGCGCGAGCAGGTAGGCGCCCCAAGAGAGCTCCGTCTTCACGAAGGCGCGGCCCTCGACGAGGAAGATCCCGAGCGCCAGCGCGAAGACGTCGAGCATCTCCCAGTGCCGCAGCACGGCCAGGAAGTGCCGCGCGCGCTCGGCCTTCTGGCCGCGCTTCAGGCGCGCGAGCACGTGCAGCGTCAATATGCCGGCGCCGATCGGCGTCACCACCAGGAAGAGCGCGATCACGGCCGCGAGCACCTGCGCGCCGGTCTCCCACAGTCCGGCGATCGCGATCGCGATCGAGACCGGATGGTCGGAGAGGAGCCAGTCGTCGATCTCCAGGAAGGGCACGAGCAGCGCGCCGGCGAGCAGCAGCAGCAGGAGCCACTGCCAGAGCACGAGCCTGCGCAGGACCGGGGCTTCCGGCGCCCTGCGCAACCTTGCGGCGCCGAGGTGCGCCTGCATCCACGCGCTCGTGACCATGCTCAGCGTGATCGCGCACGTGAAGCACAGGATGCCGACGCGCGGGACGGCGCTCACGAGCAGCTGGTCGTTGGCCAGCGCGAGCATCAGGCAGACCAGGAACACGTCCAGCATCGACCACTTGCCGAAGCGCTCTACGAGAATCAGCAGCGCTCGTCCGCGCCCGGTCAGGATGGCCGCGAGCACGCAGAGCTTGACGAACGGGAACACGACCGAGAACGCGACCACGATCACGGCCAGCACATAGAGCTTCGAGTCCCAGAGCATCTGCACCGAGTGCGGCAACGAGTAGGTCTTGGTGCTCGAGAGCCCGCGGCGCATGTCCATGAACGGCAGCAGCAGCGCCGCCACGTTGAGCGCGAACGCGAGCAGGATCAGCCACGGCGCGGGATGGCGGCGCCACTCCGGGGCGATCGGGTTCTGGAATCGGGATTGCGGCAGAGCGGAACTCCTCGGCCCACAGGCTCCCCGACCGCAAGAGGTCGTTCAATAGCGCGGGTCGTACATCCGCGAGCGCACGAAGCCCTCGAGGTCGGCGGGCTGCTCGATCGTCGCGAGCCCATCGCGCCAGGCGACCTGCATCACGGCGCAGGCGATGCGCACGGAGATCTCGCGCACGGACGAGAGCGGCGGAAAGAGGCTGCCCTGCGCGAGATCGGCCTCGCTGACCGTGGCCGCGAGCGCATCCGCCGCGGCCGAGAACATTTCGTCGCGCACCTCACGCGTGCCGCACAGGATCGCCCCCAGGCCCAGACCGGGAAAGATGTAGGAGTTGTTGGCCTGGCGCGGCACGAAGCGCTGGCCCGCGACGACCGTCTCGGGGAACGGGCTGCCGCTGGCGTAGAGCGCGCGGCCGCCGCTCCACTGGTAGGCCTCGGCCGCGCTGCACTCGGACTTGGAGGTCGGGTTCGAGAGCGCGAAGACGATCGGGCGCTCGTTGTTCGCGCTCATGCGCTCGAGCACCTCGCGCGTGAACACGCGCGCGACGCCCGCCGCTCCGAGGATCGCCGTCGGCTTCAGGCTCTCGACCGCGGCGAGGAACTCGCGCACGGGTGCATGTGCGTGGGCGAAGTCGCGCTGGTGCGCGGCGAGGTCCGTGCGGTCCGCGACGACCAGGCCCTTGCTGTTGAAGAGCCAGCAGCGCCCGCGCGCTTCCTCGAGCGGCGTGCCCTCGGCCTGCATGGCCGAGACGATCAGCTGGCTGATCCCGCTGGCCGCCTCGCCCGCTCCGAAGCACAGCACGCGCTGGTCGGAGAGCCGGAGCCGCTGCACGCGCGAAGCGGAGCGCAGTCCCGCGAGCACCACGGCCGCGGTGCCCTGGATGTCGTCGTTGAACGAGGGCAAGCGCCGGCGATAGCGCTCGAGCAGGCGGAAGGCCTGCGCGGTGGCGAAGTCCTCGAACTGCACCAGCACGCCCGGGAAGACCTCGCGCGCGGCGCTGACGAACTCCTCCACCAGCGCGTCGTACTCCGCTCCGCGCAGACGCCGCTCGCGCAGGCCGACATACAGCGGATCGTCGAGCAGCGCCTGGTTCTCCGTGCCCACATCGAGCATCACCGGCAGGCACTGCGTGGGCGGCACGCCGGCGCAGGCGGTGTAGAGCGCCAGCTTGCCGACCGGGATGCCCATGCCGTTGGCTCCGAGGTCACCCAGACCCAGGATGCGCTCGCCGTCGCTGACGACGATGATGCGCACGTCGCGGTAGGGCCAGTTGCGCAGCACCTGCGCCACGCGGCCGCGATCGCGGCTGCTGACGAACAGCCCGCGCGGCCGCTCGAAGATGTGACCGAACTGCTGGCAGGCGAGCCCCACGGTCGGCGTGTAGAGGATCGGCGTCATCTCGTCGGGGTGTTCCATCACCACGCGGAAGAAAAGCGCCTCGTTGCGATTGAGGAGTGCCGCCAGGCCGCGGTACTTGTCGAGGTCGTTCGTGGCGCGGTGGAAGTTCTCCAGCACGCGCGCGATCTGCTCCGCCTGGGTGGAGACGTTGGGCGGCAGCAGGCCGCGCAGGCCGAGCGCGTCGCGCTCGCTCTCGGAGAAGGCCGTGCCGTGGTTGCGCGCCGGGTCGCGCAGGATGTCGATCCCGGACATGCCGGCGCTCATGCTCGCCCGTGCGCGCCCGCTTCCTGCCAGGAGCTGAGCAGTGCCATGTAGTTCCCGCGTTCGTAGTGCGCCGGATCAGGGCAGCGCGCGAGGTTCATGCTGCCGCGCAGCGTCGTGATCGATTCGTACTCGTGCTCCTCGAGCCACTCGCGCATCTCCGCCAGCACGAGGCGCAGGCGCTTGGGCCCGTGCTGCAAGAGCGCCGAGACCATCTGCACGGCGTGCGCGCCGGCCATGAGGACCTTGAGCGCGTCGCGGCCGCCGTGCACGCCGCCGCTCGCCGCGAGCGAGAGCTTCGTCTGCGGCGAGAGCACGGCCAGCCAGCGCAGGCGCAGCGGCAGCTCCGAGGAGTCGGAGAGCCGCAGCGTGCGCTGCAGGTCGAGCGCCTCGAGGTCGATGTCGGGCTGGTAGAAGCGGTTGAAGAGCACGACCCCGTTGGCGCCTGCATGCTCGAGCGCGCGCACGAAGGCCGGCAGCGAGGAATAGAAGGGCGAGAGCTTGACCGCGAGCGGGACGCTGATCGCGGCGCGCACGTCGCGCACGAGTTCGAGCTGGCGCCGCTCGACTGCGGTCGCATCGGCCTCGGCGTCGGTCGGAACGTCGTAGAGATTGAGCTCGACCGCGGAGGCGCCCGCTTCCTCCATCAAGCGCGCATAGTGCACCCAGCCGCCAGGCGTCGTGCCGTTGAGCGAGGCGATCACGGGTACCTTCACGGCCGCGCGCGCGCCGCGCACGAGCTCGAGATACTCCTCCGGGCCGAGCGCGAACACGTCGGTGTCGGGGAACCAGCTCGTGGCCTCCGAACTCTCGGCGTGGCCGTAGAGGTGGCGCGCGGCGCCGAGCTGCTGGCCCGTGATCTGCTCCTCGAAGAGCGAGCGCAGCACGATCGCCGCGGCGCCGCCGTCCTCGAGCGAGCGGATCTGGGAGAGGCTCGTGCTGAGCGGACCGGCGCCGGCGACGAGCGGGTGCGCGAGTTCGAGACCGAGATAGCGGGTGGAAAGATCGAGGCTCACAGCGGGGCTCCTTGCGCAACGGCGCTCTTCAGCTTCAGTCCGGCCAGCTGCTCGTGGAAGGCCTGGCGCTCGGCGATGTGGCGCTCCTCGAGCGCCACGAGCTCGGCGTAGCGCGCCGGATCGCGCAGCGCGACCGCCTGGAAGCGGCCCTCGTTCTTCATGTAGTCGGCCACGCGCGCCTTGATCGGGCCCGAATCGACGGCCAGCGGAAGTTCGCCCGTGTCGAGGCGGCGCGGGTCGAAGCGGTAGACCGGCCAGACGCCCGATTCGACGGCGAGCTTCTGCTGCTCGGGGCTCTTCGAGAGGTCGTAGCCGTGCGCGATGCAGGGCGAGTGCGCGATGATCAAGGACGGACCCGGATAGCTCTCGGCCTCGGTGAAGGCCTTGATCACCTGCGCGTCGCGCGCATAGAGCGCCACGCTGGCCACGTACACGTGGCCGTAGCTCATGGCGATCAGCCCCAGGTCCTTCTTGCCCGTGCTGCGGCCGGCCGCGGCGAACTTCGCCGTCGCGCCGATGGGTGTCGCCTTCGACTGCTGGCCGCCGGTGTTGGAGTAGACCTCGGTATCGAGCACGAGCACGTTGACGTCGGCGCCGCTCGAGAACAGGTGGTCGAGGCCGCCGAAGCCGATGTCGTAGGCCCAGCCGTCGCCGCCGATGATCCAGACACTGCGGCGCACGAGGTGCTCGGCGAAGGTCTCGAGCTGGCGCGCCTCGCGTGTCTTCGAGCGGGCGAGCTGCTTGCGCAGCTCGACGACGCGCGCGCGCTGGGCGGCGATCCCGGCTTCGCTCGACTGGTCGGCCTCGACGAGGCCGCGTACGAGTTCCTCCGGCAGCGAACCGGCGCAGGCCGCGAGCAGCATGCGCGCCCGATCCTGCGACTGGTCGAGCGAGAAGCGGAAGCCCAGGCCGAATTCGGCGTTGTCCTCGAAGAGCGAGTTGGCCCAGGCCGGGCCGCGGCCCTGCTTGTTCACGCTCCAGGGCGTCGTGGGCTGGTTGCCGCCGTAGATCGACGAGCAGCCGGTCGCGTTGGCGATCAGCATGCGGTCGCCGAAGAGCTGCGAGGCGAGCTTGAGGTAGGGCGTCTCGCCGCAGCCCGAGCAGGCGCCGGAGAACTCGAACAGCGGCTGGAGCAGCTGCACGTGCTTGACGTCGAGCTTCTGCTCCTCGCGCGGCGCCTCGGGCAGCGCTTCGAAGAAGCTCCAGTGGACGCGCTCGGCCTCGCGCTTCTCGTCGGCCGGCGCCATGTCGATTGCCTTGTGGCGCGGGTTCGACTTGTCCTTGGCCGGGCAGATCGCGACGCACAATCCGCAGCCGGTGCAGTCGTCGGGCGCCACCTGCAATGCGTAGCGCGGATGCGGATCACCGCCGGCCTTCCACTCGGTCGTCTGGAAGCTTGCGGGCGCGTTGGCCAGCGCCTCGGGCGCGCAAAGCTTGGCGCGGATCGCCGCGTGCGGGCAGACCAGCGCGCACTTGTTGCACTGGATGCAGATCTTCGGATCCCAGTCGGGGATCTCGCGCGCGATCGAGCGCTTCTCCCACTGCGCGGTGGCGCTGGGCCAGGTGCCGTCGGGCGGGAAGGCCGAGACCGGCAGGCGGTTGCCGTGGCCGGCGATCATCGCGGCGCTGACGCGCTTCACGAACTCGGGCGCTGCGGCGGGCACCGCCTCGGCGCGCCGGCGCGTGGGCAGCTCCGCGGGCACGGGCACGGCCGCCATGCGCGCCTCGGCCAGCTCGAGCGCGTCGATGTTGCGCTTCACGACCTCGGCGCCGCGGCGCTTGAAGGTCTTCTCGATCGCGCGGCGCGCGGCGGCGAAGGCCTGTTCGCGCGGCAGCACGCCCGAGAGCGCGAAGAAGCAGCCCTGCATCACGGTCGAGACGCGACCCGGCAGGCCCACGTCGGTCGAGACCTTGTGCGCGTCGATCACGTAGAAGCGCAGCTTGCGCTCGACGATCGTGCGCGCCACGTCCTCGGGCAGGCTCTCGAAGACCTCGGCCGCGCTGCGCGGCGTGTTGAGCAGGAACACGGCGCCAGGCGCCGCGAGTTCGAGCACGTCGATGCGCTCGACGAGGCCCGGCTGGCTGACGGCGACGAAGCCGGCCTTGTTGATCAGGTAGGTCGAGCGGATCGGGCGCGGCGAGAAGCGCAGGTGCGAGACCGTCGTCGAGCCGGATTTCTTCGAGTCGTAGACGAAGTAGCCCTGCGTGACGAGCTCGGTCTCCTCGCCCACGATCTTGATCGTATTCTTGTTGGCGCCCACGGTGCCGTCCGAACCCAGACCGTAGAACACGGCGCGCGTGACGTCGGCGGCCTCGATGTCGAGCTCCGCGTCCCACTCGAGCGAGAGGCGCGTGACGTCGTCGACGATGCCGACCGTGAAGTGGTTGCGCGGATCGGGCTTCGCGATCTCGTCGAAGACGCTCTTCACCATCGCGGGCGTGAACTCCTTCGAGGAGAGCCCGTAGCGTCCGCCCACGACGCGCAGTTGCTTGTGCGCCTCGAAGAGCGTCGCGAGCACGTCGAGGTGCAGGGGTTCGCAGGGAGCGCCGGGCTCCTTGGTGCGGTCGAGCACGGCCAGCGTCTTTGTGCTCTTCGGCAACGCGGCCAGGAAACCGAGACCATCGAAGGGACGGTACAAGCGCACGACCAGCACGCCGACCTTCTCGCCGCGCGCGACGAGCCAGTCGACGGTCTCGCGCGCCGCCTCGGCGCCCGAGCCCATCAGCACCAGCACGCGCTCGGCTTGCGGATCGCCGTGGTAGTCGAAGAGCTTGTAGCGCCGGCCGGTGAGCTTGGCGAAGCGTTCCATGACCTGCTCGACGATGCGCGGGCAGGCGTCGTAGAACGGATTCGCGGCTTCGCGCGCCTGGAAGAAGGTGTCGGGGTTGTGCGCCGTGCCGCGGATCACGGGATGCTCGGGCGAGAGGGCGCGCGCGCGGTGCGCCGCGATGGCCTGCTCGTCGAGCAGCGAGCGCAGCACCTCGTCGCTCAAGCCCTCGATGCGGTGCACCTCGTGCGAGGTGCGGAAGCCGTCGAAGAAGTGCAGGAACGGGATGCGCGATTCGAGGCTCGCGGCGTGCGCGATCGCGGCCAGGTCCTGCGCCTCCTGCACCGACGAGGAGCACAGCAGCGCCATGCCCGTCTGGCGGCAGGCCATCACGTCCGAGTGGTCGCCGAAGATCGAGAGCGCGTGCGTCGCGAGCGTGCGCGCCGCCACGTGCATCGTGAAGGCCGTCAGCTCGCCCGCGATCTTGTACATGTTGGGGATCATCAGCAGCAGGCCCTGCGACGCCGTGAAGGTCGTCGAGAGCGAGCCCGCCTGCAGCGCGCCGTGCACGGTCCCGGCGGCACCCGCCTCGGACTGCAGCTGCTCCACGCGCGGGATCTGGCCCCAGAGGTTCTTCTTGCCGGCCACCGACCACTCGTCGCACCACTCCGCCATCGAGGAGGCGGGCGTGATCGGATAGATCGCGATCACCTCGGAAACGCGGTGGGCGACGGAGGCGACGGCTTCGTTGGCATCGACGAGGATGGACATTTGCGGGAGCATAGCGCTGGGTATCGGCAGCCCGGGGGCACTACGCCTTGGTCGTCATACCCGTCCGCTCTCGGACCCCGGGCGCATACGTACGCGTGCGCAGAACATCGAGGCTGGAAGCGAGCCTCGTGAGTCGCCGAGGGGTAGGCTCTGACGCCTTCGCATGCGCATTCCCAAGCTTTCGCTCTTCCTGCTGCTGCTCGCGCTGCTCTACGCAGCGCGCGCGCTGCAGTGCGGGGCGAGCCTCGCCGACGTCGTGAGCTTCGAGTTCTTCGCGCTCCTGTGGATCGTGCTCCCGGGCTGCAGTGCCTACGCACGTTGGCGCGATCCGCAAGAGGACGGGATCGCGTTCTTCGGCATGGCCTGCGCCACGGGCTACGCACTCCAGGCGCTCGGATACGCGTGCTTCAAGCTGCTCGGCATCCCGGGCGCCTTCGCGTTCTGGCCCGTGCTGGGCTTGCCCTGGATCGTGCGCCTCGTGCGCGCGCCGCGCTCGACGATCGCGCTGCCTTCCTGGAATCAGCTGGCGCTGCTGCTGCTCGTGCTCGCCTTCGCGCTCGAGCGCTGCGAGATCGATCCTTCGAGCGCCTGGTTCACGCGCGCCGTCGTCGATCCGCTCTTCCACCTCGGCAACACGGTCGAGCTGCGCCTGCACTGGCCGATGAGCGATCCGCGCATCGCGACGCAGCCGCTCAACTACCACTTCCTCGGCTACGCGGCCGCCGCGGGCGCGAACCAGGTGCTCGGCACGAGCCTGGCGGAGTTCGTGCTGCGCACGGGCGCGCTGCTGGCGCCGCTCTTCTTCGTGCTGCAGGTCTGGAACGTCGCGCGCGCGCTCTTCGGCCGCGCCAGCGCGGGCTTCGTCGCGGCGCTGCTGATCGTGATCGGCACGAACCTCGCCTCGGCCGTGGGCCTCGCGTCGGAGAGCCTCGGCCAGCTCTTGAACGCCTCGCGCTCGCTCGACACCGCGCTGACGATCAGCAAGACGAGCCCCGCCGGCCTGATGCTCTTCGCGAGCCTCGTGCCGCTCGTGCGGCGCGAACTCGCGCGCGGCGGAGCGCTCGTGCCAGGCTGCCTGCTGGCACTGGCGCTCGCGGGGCTCAAGGGATCGATCGCGCCCGTGCTGCTCGCCGGACTCGCACTCGACGCGCTCGTGCGCTGGTTGCGTCGCGACGAGTCGCGCGTACGCGCGCTGCGGCAGCTCGTCGTCTTCGGTGCCGCCTCGGCCGTCTTCGTCGTCTGGCTGACGCTCGGCCAGGGCTCGTATGCCGGCTCGATCTTCCGCTTCGCGCCGCTCTTCGCCGAGCTCAACTCGGGCATGTGGCTCGGCTGCGTGCGGCAGTTCGGCTGGGAGCGCCACCCCGGCGTGGACCTGCGCGCTGTGCTGCTGCTGCTGCCCTGGATCGCGCTGGCTCTCGGACCGAGCATCGCCGGCGCGCTCGTGGCCCAAGTGCGCGGAGGCCGCGCGTTCCTGCTCGAGCACCTGTGGCTCTGGGGCACGCTCGTCGCGGGCCTCGCGCTGGCGCTGGCATTCGGCTCGCCCGGTCACAACGAACTCGCCTTCCTGCATCCCGGGCAGGTGGCGCTGGCGCTGCTCGCCGCCGGAGTCTTCACGAGTTGGGAGCCGAGGCTGTGGCTCTGCGCCGCGCCCTTCGTGCTCGGCGCGCTCGTGCGCACGGGGGAAAACCTCGCGCGCGAGCGGCGACTGCTCGCGACACCCGAGGAGAACGCGCCCGAACGCCGGGCGATGCAATGGATCCGCGAGAACACCCCTCCGGATGCGCTGATCGTGCTCGACTCGCCCTCGCTGTACGTCTCGGCCATCGCCGAGCGGCGCGCCTTCCACGAGAGCACGGCCTACACGCCGGCGGCCTACGAGATGCACTGGGTGCACGGCGACGGCGGCTGGACGCTGCTGCCGCCTTCGCTCGCCCCGGACATCGACAAGCGCCACTTGCGCGAGCGGCTCGTGGCGGGCGAGCCGGGCGCGCGCGAGGAATTGCGCGCGGCGCTGCCGAATGCGGCTGCGCTCTACCTGCTCTTCGAGTTCGGGAAGGTGCCGGACGAGCGCACGCTCGTGCCGCACGCGGAACGTGTATTCCGCAACGAGGCCTTCGAGCTCTGGCGCGAGCGCGAGTGAACGGCGCTCAGCGCAGGAAGCTCTTGGCCGCCTCGATCGCCGTGTCGAAGAACGCGCGCGGGAAGACTCCCAGCAGCACGACCGCCGCGCCGCTGACGATCAGCGCGAGCCGCAAGGGCGCGCCGACCGCGACCTTGCCCTGGCCCTCGGCCGGGTCGTCGAGATAGATGCTGCGCGCCAGGCGCAGGTAGTAGTACACCCCCACCACCGCCAGGCCCGCGCCGAGCAGCACGAGCCAGTAGTATCCGGCGTGCCAGGCGGCCATGAAGATGCCCATCTTGGCCCAGAAACCCGCGACGAACGGAATGCCGCCGAGCGAGAGCAGGAAGATCAGCATCGCGAGCGCCAGCGCCGGGCTGCGGCGCGCGAGGCCGCGGTAGGCCGAGATGTCGTCCGAGCCCGTCGAGGCGTTGACGGCCGTCACGACCGCGAAGGCGCCGATGTTCGTGAACAGATACGCCGCCAGATAGAAGAGCAGCATCGCGACGCCGTCGCTCGACTGCGTCACGAGGCCGATCATCATGTATCCGACCTGCGCGATGCCGCTGTAGGCCAGCAGGCGCTTGACGTTGGTCTGCTTGAGCGCCATCACGTTGCCGACGACGAGCGTCAGCACGCACAAGACGAGCAGCGCCGGCTGCGTGCGGCCGCCGAGCGGCAGGAAGGCCTCGAGGTACAGGCGCAGGAGCACGGCGAAGCCCGCGGCCTTGGGTGCAACGGCGAGGAAGCCCACGAAAGGCGCCGCCGAGCCTTCGTAGGCATCCGGCACCCACATGTGGAAGGGCACGGCGCCGATCTTGAACAAGAGGCCCGCGAGCGTGGCGAAGATGCCCAGCACGAGCAGGGGCGAGTGCATGCCGCCTGCGCGGTGGGCGATCTCGGGCAGCATCGTCGTGCCGGTCGCCCCGTACACCAGACTCAGGCCGTAGAGCGTGATCGCGAGACTCGTCGCGCCGACGAGGTAGAACTTGAGCGCGCCCTCGATCGCGCGCTTGTCGCTCTTCGTGAAGGCGGCGAGCGAGTAGAGCGGCAAGCTCATCAGCTCGAAGCTCACGACGATCAGCAACAACTCGCGCGCGGAGGCGAGCAGCGACATCCCGAGCAGCGAGCACAAGAGCAGCAGGCAGTACTCGCCCTGCCGGCGCGGGAAGTGCTTCTCGGAGGAGTCGACCGCGACGAGCAGCGCCAGCGCGCCCGCGCCGAGGAAGATGCGCTTGAACCACAGCGCCAGCGGGTCGAGCACGAACACGCCGCCGAAGGCCTCGCCGCGCAGGTCGACCGCGAAGGTCGTGGCCAGGATCACGACCAGGCCGGCGCAGGCGAGGTGCCCGAGGCCGCGCTTCTCCTCGCTCGGCATGAGCAGGTCGGCCGTGAAGACGAGCAGCGCCAGGGCCGCGAGCGAGAGATCGATCAGCAGGGGTTCCATCGCGTGCGCCTCAGTGCGGCAGGAGCCCGGTGAGACGCGGGAGGAAGTTCATGGTGGTCGTGTCGATCGGATGCAGCGCGAGCGCCGGCCAGACGCCGAAGAGGACGATCATCGCGCCGAGCAGGAGCAGCGCGACCCACTCGGTGCCGCGCGCATCCGAGAGGTGCGGGAAGTTCTGGAGCTTCGAAGGGCCCCAGAAGATCTGGCGCGTCGCGCGCAGCACGTAGACCGCGGTGAAGAAGGCGCCCAGCACCGCCGGCACCATCCAGGCGGCGTGGTTCGACTCCCAGGCGCCGAGGAAGACCAGGAACTCGGACACGAAACCGGCCGTTCCGGGCAGGCCCAGGCTCGAGAGTCCCGCCAGCGTGAAGCACACCGCGACGCCGGGCATCGCACGGCCGAAGCCGCCCATCGACGGGATGTCGCGCGAGTGTGCGCGCTCGTAGACGAGTCCGACGAGCGCGAAGAACATCCCGGTCATGATCCCGTGCGCGAACATCTGGAACACGGCGCCGTTCCAGCCGTTGACGTTCATGGTCGCGGCGCCGAGCAGCACGACGCCCATGTGCGAGACGCTCGAGTAGGCGATCACGTACTTGAGGTCGGTCTGAGCCATCGCGGAGAGCGCGCCGTAGATCACGTTCAGCGCGGCGATGCCACCGACCCAGGGCGCCCAGGCCTGCGCGCCCTCGGGCAGCAGCACCATGCCGATGCGGATCACGCCGAAGGCGCCGAGCTTCATCAGCACGCCGGCGTGCAGCATCGAGACCGCCGTGGGCGCCGAGGCGTGGCCGTCGGGCGACCAGGTGTGGAAGGGCCAGACGCCGGCCAGGCTGCCGAAGCCGATCCACAAGAGCGGGAAGGCCCACAGCTGCATCGAGTGCGAGAAGTGAACCCGCGCGAGGGCCTCCATGTTGAACTCCGGAGTGCCCGCGCCCTGGTTGGCCATCGCGAGGATGCCGACCAGGATCAGCGCCGAGCCGCCGAGCAGCATCAAGGTCAGCTTCATGGCCGCATACTCGCGGCCGCCGACGTCGAACTTGGCCATCGCGAAGGCCAGCGGTCCCTTGGGCGGGATGCGCTTGCTGCTGCCCCAGATGCCGATGAGCAGGTACATCGGCAGCACCGCGATCTCGTAGAACAGGAACAGCAGGAACAGGTCGAGGCAGACGAAGACGCCGAAGACGCCCGTCGAGAGCACGAGCAGCAGCACGTAGAACTCGCGGTCGCGCTTCTCGACCGTCCAGCTCGCCCAGCAGCCGGCGAAGAGGATGATGCCGGTGAGCAAGAGCAGCACCGAACTCCAGCCGTCGCTGTAGAGCGAGTAGCTGATGCCGAGCTTGGGGATCAGCGGCAGCGTCTCGCGCAGCGGATCGCCGTCGAGGAAGTGCTTCAGCGCCACGATGCTCAGCACCAGCGAGACGGTCGCCGCGGCGATGCTCGTGACGCGGATCGAGATGCGCGAGCGCTCGGGCAGCACCATCAGCACGAGCGCCGCGAGCAGCGGTGTGAAGACGATGATCGAAAGGATCGGCACGGCTCAGCTCCCTCCCCAAACGCCCCAGGCGACGAGCGCCAGGAGACCGAGGAAGAGCGCCAGCACGTAGTCCGGCGCGAGGCCGGTCTGCACGCGCCGCAGCGCCCCACCGGCCTTGTCACCCGCCCAGCCGAGCAGGTTCATCAACCCGTCGACGATGTAGCGGTCGAAGAAGGCCGTCACGACGGCGACCACGTAGAGCACGTGCTTCCAGCCGAAGACGTAGAGGTTGTCGACCAGCGAGCTGCGCGCGGCCTCGAGCACCGCCTTGGGCAGCGCGTCGATCGTCGCCTTGCGCGGCCCGTGCAGCATCCACGCCAGACCGAGGCCCAGGAGCGCGAGGCCCACGCCGAAGAAGCCGACCGGCGAGACGTGCAGCTCGGCCTCTTCGTGGATCGTGCGCCCGAAGCTCCACAGGAATCCGCCCGACACGATCGCGAGCAGGCACAGCACGAGCATCGGTCCGCGCATCAGCCAGCCCGACTCGTGCGGATGCTCGGCGCTCTGGCTGCGCGGCTTGCCGGTGAAGGCCAGCAGGAAGGCGCGGCCCATGTAGTAGGGCGTCATCAAGGTCGTCGCGAGTCCGAGCGCGAGCGCCACGGGATGCTCCTCGAGTGCGCCGAGGATCAGCTCCTTCGAGAAGAAGCCCGAGAGCGGCGGGATGCCGGCCAGCGCCAGCATGCCGACTCCGAAGAAGAGCCCCGTCCAGCGCATGCCGCGTCCGAGGCCGCCCATCTGGCGCAGGTCGTTCGTGTGCACGGCGTGGATCGCGCTGCCCGCCGCGAGGAACAAGAGCGCCTTGAAGAAGGCGTGCGTGACGAGGTGGAAGTAGCCCGCCATGACCGAGCCCGCGCCGATCGCCGCGACCATCAGGCCCAGCTGCGAGCAGGTCGAGTAGGCCAGCACGCGCTTGATGTCGTGCTGCACGGCGCCCTGGATCGCGGCGAAGACCGCGGTGAAGGCGCCCACGTACATGATCACCGTGCTCACCTCGGGTGCGCCGGCGAGCAGGAAGGAGGTCGAGACGAGCAGGTACACGCCCGCCGCGACCATCGTGGCCGCGTGCAGCAGCGCCGAGACCGGCGTCGGGCCCTCCATCGCGTCCGGCAGCCAGACGTGCAGCGGGAACTGCGCCGACTTGCTCGCGACACCGCAGAAGAGCAGCGCCGGCAGGATCCAGGCGCCGGACTGCAGCGGTCCGCGCTCGAGCGCGTGCTGGATCGTCTCGAGGTCGAAGCTCTTGTACTGCGTCCAGGCGACGAGCAGGCCGACGAGGAAGCCGATGTCACCGAGCTTGGTGATCCAGAAGGCCTTGGTCGCCGCGCGTCCGGCCGAGGTGCGCTCCCAGTAGTAGCCGATCAGGAGGTAGCTGCAGAGTCCGATCAACTCGTAGAAGCAGAAGAGCTGCAGCAGGTTCGGCGAGAGCACGAAGCCCTGCATCGCGAAGAGGAACAGCGACTGCCAGGTGAAGTAGCGGCCGCGCGGCCCGGCACCCTCGTCGGAGAGATAGCCGACCGAGTAGATCTGCACCATCAGCGCCACCGTGCCGACCACGACCAGCATCGGCGCGCTGATGCCGTCGAAGCGCAGGCCGACCTCGGCCAGCGTGCGGCCTCCGACCGGCAGCCAGGGCACGCGCAGCACGAAGTGCTCGGCCGTGCGCGAGAGCAGCGCCAGCGCGCAGCCGAGCGAAGCCGCGGCCGCAGCGATCGAGATCACGGCCGCGAGACCGCCGCGTCGCCCGATCGGGCGCACGAGCCCGATCAGCGCCGCTGCCGCGAGGGGCAGGAGCGGGATCGCGAGGGCCAGCTGTTGGAGGTTCATCGGCGGGGGGGCCTCAGCCATGCATGTCACGCGCCTGCGTCACGTCGATCGACTTGCGCGTGCGCGCGAGCAGGATCACCAGCGCCAGGCCGACGGCGACCTCGGCCACGGTCAGCGCGATCGCGAAGAGCGCGAAGACCTGGCCCGTCGCGCCACCGTGCACGCGCGAGAAGGCGACCAGGTTGATGTTCACGGCGTTGGCCATCAGCTCGACCGAGAGCAGGATCCCGATCGCGTTGCGGCGCGTGAGCAACCCGAAGACGCCGATAGCGAAGAGCAGCGCCGCGAGCAGCAGGCAGAAGTGGATCTCGCTCACGGATCCTCCCTGCGCGCGATCGCGATCGCACCGATCATGGCCGCCACGAGCAGCACCGAGAGCACTTCGAAGGGCAGCACGTATTCGCCCAGGAACGAACGGCCGATCTCGGCCGCGTCGACCACGGGCACGGAAGCGGGGACGGTGATCTGGGCCTGGAGCAGCACGCCGGAGAGGAGTCCCGCGACGGCCAGCGCAACCAGCGCCGCGCGAGCGCGCTTGCCGCTCTCGTTCGGGATCGGGCCGCCTTCCATGCGCGCGCTGAGCATCACGGCGAAGATCGCCAGCGTGACGACGCCGCCCGCATACAGCAGCACCTGCGCGCCGGCGAGGAAGCCGGCCGAGAGGCGCGCGTACAGACCGGCGGTCGCGACCAGCACCAGCGCGAGATAGAGCACGCTGTGCACGAGGTTCTTCGAGAGCACCGTGCCCAGCGCGCCGCCGAGGATCACGAGCGCCAGGATCGAGAGTCCGAGGATCTCGAGCGTGCTCATGCGGCCGGCTCCTTGGGAGCTTCCGCCGCCGCCGGCGCCGGATTGTGGCTGGCGATCATCGACGATCCGATCGCGGGCGCGTGCGGCAGCGCTTCGTTCTCGTACAGGCGCTTCATGGTCAGGAACAGGTCCTCGCGCTCGAAGCCCGGGGCGT
>Ga0302322_100001299_pt1 | contig 20284 bp, 20 predicted proteins | sample Fen_T0_2_FD_203757 | JGI IMG/M metagenome (GOLD analysis project Ga0302322, IMG submission 203757) | Peat permafrost microbial communities from Stordalen Mire near Abisko, Sweden - Fen_T0_2 | ecosystem: Environmental > Terrestrial > Soil > Wetlands > Permafrost | place: Sweden: Abisko...
CGGTGAGGTGGGGCACGGCGCAGATCGACCCGAACGCTTGTCATGCCGGCATCCAAGTGGCAATCGTGGCCTCCAGATCGTCCGCTCAAGCCTCAGCTCAAACCCTGGATAGCCCAATTGTTGCCCGACTGGATCAGCCTCGATTGTGTCTTGCCGTCAGAACGGCACAAGGAGGCCGCGCTGGCGCGCCAGGACCAGCTCACCAAGCCGCGTGGCGCGCTCGGCCGGCTGGAACAGGTGGCCGTTACGCTGGCGGCACTGCAGGCGACCGAGACGCCGAGCGCGGAGCGGGCCCCGATCCTGCTGTTTGCCGGTGATCACGGCATCGCGGCCCAAGGCGTCTCGGCCTACCCGCCGGAGGTTACGGTGCAGATGCTGCGGAGTTTTGCCACCGGCGGGGCCGCAATCGCGGTGCTGGCTCGGACACTTGGATGCTCCCTGCATGTCGTCGACGCCGGAACGCTGGCGAGCGAGGTCATTCCCGGTGTCATAATCGACAAGCCGCGTCACGGTACCCGCGATTTCAGTCGCGAGCCGGCCCTGAGCGAGGCGGAGGTCGCGTTCGCGCTCGAATGCGGCCGTCGCGCCGTCGCGAGGCTGGCGGATCACGCACCGGAACTGATCATCCTGGGGGAAATGGGGATCGGCAATACCACGGCGGCGGCCGCCATTGCGGCAGCACTGCTGCCCTGTCCGCCTGTCGATATCGTCGGTAGCGGCACCGGGCTGGACGGCGAAGGACGTGCCCGCAAAGCGCGCGTGATCGCGGATGCGCTGGCATTGCATGGCCTCACCAGCGGCGCGCCTGCAGAAGACGTGCTCGGCGCCGTTGGCGGCCTGGAAATCCTTGCGATCACCGGAGCCATGATCAGCGCGGCGCAGCAGCGGGTACCAGTGCTGGTCGATGGCTTCATCGTATCCGTCGCCGCACTGGTCGCAGTGAAACTCACGCCGTCCTGCCGTCCCTGGCTGATGTTCGCGCATCGCTCCGCCGAGCGCGGCCATGGCATCGTGCTCGACGCGCTCGACGCGCGGCCGCTGATCGACCTCGATCTGCGGCTGGGCGAAGCCTCGGGCGCCGCGATCGCGCTGCCGCTGCTGCGAATGGCCTGCGCGCTGCATAACGAGATGGCGACATTCGCGGAGGCGGCGGTCTCCGGCCGCGAGACCTGATGCGGATCGATCTGTTGCGGCATGGGACCACCGGCCGCGACGGCTATATCGATGGCCGCACCGATTCGCCATTGAGTGAGTTGGGTTGGCGGCAATTCGCCGGGCAGACGGAAGCAGGCGTCTGGCCGCTGGTTGTGAGTTCGCCGCTCGCCAGGGCACGGCTGGCGGCTGAGGACTTTGCGCGCCGGTGCGGCTGCGTGCTGCGGATCGATACGGATTGGGCCGAGATGGATTTCGGCCGCTGGGATGGGCGTTTGCGGACCGAGATTGCAGCGGAGCCGGGCGGGGCAGTTCTGCTCGACGCCTTCTATCAAGATCCGGGCACGTTTGCGGCGCCCGGCGGTGAAAGCTGGATCGCTCTGCAGCAGCGCGTGAGGCGCGGGCTCCATCGGCTGCTGGCGACGCCCGAACCAGCCCCGGTGCTGGTGGTGACCCATGGCGGCGCCATCCGCGCCGCGCTGGCGCTGACGCTCGGCTGGCCGCTGCGGTCGCTATGGAGTTTGCGCATCAACCCGGCCACGCGTATCGGGTTGGAGGCAGGACGCACCGATGACGGCGCGTTGTGGGGCGAAATCGTCGAGATCATCCAGCCATGAGTTTTCGCGGATTGTGGATCGCGCTGCAATTTCTGACCCGGCTGCCCACGCCGCGCATCGCCGATGTCAGGGCGGACGACCTTACGCGGGCCGCGATCTGGTTTCCTGCCGCTGGCCTGCTCGTTGGCCTTGTGCTGGCGCTGCTGCTGGCGCTGCTCCTGCGCATTTTCCACGGCGACTCCTGGGTCGGAGCGCTCGCGGTTCTGGCAGTCTGGATCTGGATCACCGGCGCGCTGCATCTCGATGGGCTTGGCGACGTCGCCGACGCGTTCGGCGCATCCCATGGCAAGCCCGAACGTTTCGTCGAGGTGTTGGGTGACCCCCATGCCGGCAGCTTTGCGGTGGTGGCGATTGCCTTGCAAATCGCGGCGAAGCTGGTGTTGACAGCGCAACTGCCGCCGTCGCTCGCATTGTCCGCGCTGATCCTGATCCCGGCCTGGGCGCGGTGGGGCACCTTGATCTGCAGCAAGACACTGCTGTCGCTCAAACCCGGGCTCGGCGCCAGCGTGTCCAATGGTGTCGGCTGGCCAGGGATTGCGGGATGGGGGGGGGTGCTCTCCATCGCAGCGCTCGTCGGCGCGTCGCCGACCTTGCTCGCGCTCGTCATCGTTCCCGCCGTTGCTTTCTATTGGCAATGGCGGCTCGGCGGTGTCACCGGCGATTGTCTCGGCGCCAGCATAGAGGTGACGGAAACGCTGCTGCTGCTTGCCTGCGTGCTCGCCGCGCGGTAGCGATCCGCTCAGCCCGCCGCGAGAGCGCGCTGGAGCCGTTGCCAATCCGGTTCTCGCCCCGGCAGTCCGAAACGCAACCAGGCGGCGTTATAGGAAAATCGCCGGACATGGATGCCGTGGCGCGCCAGCCGGTCGGCCAGCGCGGCTGCGTTCGTGGTCTCCGTCAACCGAAACAGCGGCGTTCCACCGAGGATGACGGAACCGGCGGTGGTCAGCATCGCATCGAGGCGTTGGCCATCAAAAATCAATCGCGCGCGCGCGTCTTCGAGCCAACGGTCGTCGGCCAAAGCCGCGGTCCCGATCGCAAGCGCAGGCCCTGAGACGGCCCATGGACCCAGCGCGCGACGCAGCCGATCCGCCATTTCAACGGAGGCGATGGCAAAACCAATTCTCAGTCCTGCGAGGCCGTAGGTCTTGCCGAAGGAGCGCAGCACCAGCGTTGCTGGTGGGAGATCGGAAATCAGGCTTGCCTGGACGGGGCAGAAATCGGCAAAGGCTTCGTCCACCACCAGCAGGCCATTGCGACGTGCGAGCACTGCGCCGAGTGCGTGAAGTGTCGCGCGCGGCAGCAATCGTCCGGTCGGATTGTTGGGATTGACGACGACTGCGACGTCGGCCTCAGCCAACGCGTCGACTTTGTCAACCAGGCGCACGCGGTGTCCGGAACTGCGCCAGCACAGTGCGTGCTCTTCATATGTCGGCGCAAGCACTGCGACCGAGTTGGAAGCACGCAGGCGCGGGATGATCTGCAACAGAGCTTGTGTGCCGGCTGCGGCGACAACAGTCGCAGGCGCGCGGACGCCGTAGCGCGCGGCAGCCGCGGCGAGCAGGGCGTGTTCATCGGCCTTGGTTGGTAGCCGCGACCATGCCTCCGTTGCAAGCGGGGGTATGGGATAGGGGACCGGGTTGATGCCGGTCGACAGGTCGATCCACGGCCGCGGCGCATCGGGATAGCGGCGAGAGACCTCATCCAGATTGCCGCCGTGAACGACCGCTTCCGGCAGATCTGCGTGCGTGCTAGTCGCTCTGTCGTCCATGCCTATCCTTCGACCGGGGACTGATGTCCGCTTCCCTTGCACTTATCGCACTCGTGATCGAGGCCGCCTTCGGCTATCCGCAAGGACTGGTCCGGCGCATTGGACATCCCGTGATGTGGATCGGCGCGCTGATAGCATGGGCCGATCGTCGCGGAAACCGGGCAGGCGACAGGTTTGCGGTCCGTCGCGCCTGCGGTGTTGTGCTCGTCGCGGGTGTGGTCGGCGCGATGGCGGCCGTCGGCGTTCTGTTGACGCTGCTGGCCCGGCGCGTGCTGCCCGAGCCGTTTTCGACCTTCGCCCTGGGCATCCTCGCCAGCGCGCTGCTGGCCCAGCGCAGCCTGGATGCGCATGTTTTCGAGGTGGCCACCGCACTGGACAAGGAAGGCCTCAGCAGTGGCCGTCGCGCGGTGGCAATGATCGTCGGTCGCGATCCGGACCGCCTCGATCAGCCCGGCGTTGCCCGCGCGGCGATCGAGAGCCTGAGCGAAAATTTTTCCGATGGCGTGGCGGCGCCGCTGTTCTGGCTCGTCGTAGCTGGCCTGCCGGGCATCCTGATCTACAAGGCGATCAACACCGCCGACAGCATGATCGGGCATCTCTCCGAACGGCATCGCGCCTTCGGCTGGGCTGCGGCGCGGTTCGACGACCTCATCAACCTGCCGGCCTCGCGACTGTCGGCGCTGTGGCTGCTGTTGGCGGCTGGGATCATCCCGGGTGCCTCGGTGCGCGGCGCCTGGCGCGCCGTATGGCGGGATGCGCGCAAGCATCGCTCGCCCAACGCCGGCTGGCCGGAAGCGGCGATGGCCGGCGCGCTGGGCCTGCGGCTGGCCGGCCCGCGCGTCTATCATGGTGAGATGGTCCTGGACGCCTGGATGGGGCAGGGACGTGCAGATGCCGATGCCAGCGACATTCGTCGGGCGCTATGGGTGTATCGGGTCGCCTGTGCCATTCAGGCGCTGGCCGTCGCCGTGCTTGTCATCGTCACTTTCATTTAACATTTAACTGGCGCTGCCAGGATCGGCTCGCGCGCGAGCTGCAGGATGCGGTCGATCGTCACGTGACGTTCGAGATGCGCGGCCAGCGCATCGAGCGTCGTCTCGACGTCGGCCTCATAGTCGGACACGGTGGACGCGGCACCGAGCGAGGCCAGCCAATGTGCGCGCAGGGTGTCGTCGCTGAACAGGCCATGCACGTAGCAGCCCGCGACCCGGCCGCCGGGCGCGATCGCGCCATCGTCCCTTCCATCATCGAAAGTGAGAAACGGCCGCTGCGTATCTGCACCGGTGGTCTGCCCGATATGCATCTCGTAGCCGCGAAACGACGATGCGCTGCCGCTTAGCACTCCACTGACGTCACGCAGCGCCTTGTCGGAGGTCAGGGTTGTCGCGATATCGAGCAGGCCGAGGCCGGCGACCGAACCGGCCGCCCCCTCGCGACCATCGGGATCGCTGATCATCTGCCCCAGCATCTGGTAGCCGCCGCAGATGCCGAGCACGCGGCCGCCGCGGCGGGCATGGGCGGCGAGATCGATATCCCAGCCCGCGTCCTGAAGCGCCGCGAGATCGGCGATCGTCGCCTTCGATCCGGGCAGGATGACAATTGCGGCATCGCCGGGGATCGGCTCGCCGGGCTTGATGAATTGCAAATCGATGCCGGGTTCCAGCCGCAGCGGATCGAACTCGTCGAAATTGGAGATGCGAGGGTAGGCCAGCACGACGATTCTGGCTCGGCCGCTCGCGGTTGCGTGTCGGTGAGACGGAAGCCCGAGGGCGTCCTCCGCCGGCAATCTCTGCGCGTCCTTGAAATGCGGCAGCAGGCCGAGCGCATCCCATCCGGTGCGCTCGGCGATGTCGGTCATCCCCGCTGCAAACAGCGCGGGATCGCCGCGGAACTTGTTGACCAGGAAGCCCACGATCAGCGCGGCATCGTCGGGCGCAAGCACCGTTTTGGTGCCGACCAGGCTCGCGATCACGCCGCCGCGGTCGATGTCGCCGATCAGCACGACCGGCACCTCTGTGGCGCGGGCAAAGCCCATATTGGCGATGTCGCCGGCACGCAGATTGATCTCGGATGCGGAGCCCGCGCCCTCGACCAGCACGATATCGGTGTCGGCCGCGAGGCGCGCAAAACTGTCGAGCACGGCCGCCATCAATTGTGGCTTCATCGCCTGATAGGCCGACGCCTTGGCATTGCCGATGACGCGGCCCTGCACCACGACCTGCGAGCCGATTTCGCTCTGGGGCTTCAAGAGCACGGGGTTCATATGCACGGAGGTCGGAAGCCGTGCTGCGCGCGCCTGCAGCGCCTCGGCGCGGCCGATCTCGCCGACCTCGGCGGTGACGGCGGCGTTGTTCGACATGTTCTGCGGCTTGAACGGGGCGACCTTGAAGCCGCGCAGGGTCAGCGCGCGCGCCAGCCCCGCGACGATCATTGATTTGCCGACGTCGGAGCCGGTGCCCTGGAACATGATGGCGCGCGCGACCATGGCTAATACTCGATGCCTTCCTGCGCCTTCACGCCGGCCGCGAAATGGTGCTTGACGAGGCTCATGTCGGTGACGAGATCGGCGGCCTCGATCATGTCAGGCTTGGCGTTGCGGCCGGTGACCACGACATGCAGATCCGACCGCCGCGCCAGCAGCGTCGCCACCACGTCCGCGATCGGCAGATGGTCGTAGCGCAGCGCGATGTTGAGCTCGTCGAGGATCACGAGCCGGATCGTGGGATCGGCCATCAGCTCCTTCGCCTTGTCCCAGGCGCGTTCGGCGGCCGCGACATCGCGGGCGCGATCCTGGGTTTCCCAGGTAAAGCCTTCGCCCAGCGTATACCACGACACCTGGTCGCCGAACGTCGCGATCGCCTTGCGTTCGCCGGTTTCCCACGCGCCCTTGCCGAACTGCACGACGCCGACGCGAAAGCCGCGGCCGAGCGCGCGCAGCATCAATCCCCAGGCCGCGGTCGACTTGCCCTTGCCCTTGCCGGTGTGGACGATCAGCAGTCCCTTCTCGACGGTCTTCGATGCGACCTCGGCATCCTGGATTGCCTTGCGGTTTTCCATCTTGGCCCGGTGGCGCCCATCCTCGGCATTGTCTGTCATCATCTCTGTCCTTGTTGATGCCGCCTGTTACTTCAACGTCAACGGCAAGCCAGCGGCCATCAGGATCACGTTGTCAGCGCAGGCCGCTATATCCTGGTTGAGTCGGCCCTGCGCATCCCGGAATGCACGCGCCAAGGCATTGTCCGGGACAATGCCGAGCCCGACCTCGTTGGAGACAGCGACGACCGGCCCCTTTGCCGCTGTCAATATCGCGACGAGTTCCCGGCAAGCGGCCTCGACTTCTTTGCCGCCCAACATGACGTTGCTGAGCCAGAGCGTCAGGCAGTCGATCAAGACAGGCGAGCCGGAACTGCCGCGCGCAGTCACGACATCGGCAAGATCAAGCGTGGTTTCGATCGTGGCCCAGCCATCCGCGCGCCGCGCTTTGTGCTGCGCGATCCGCGCCGCCATTTCCTCATCGAAAGCCTGCGCGGTCGCCACATAGATCCAGGGCGGTGGGCAGGCCGTTATCAGACCTTCCGCGTACCGGCTCTTGCCGGAACGCGCGCCACCGAGCACGAGCGTCAGTCGGGGGAGGGCCGGATGAGGCGGCATGGGGGGCATCTGGGGAGGATTCCGATTGACGGGCTTTGGCTTGATCCCGTATCTAGCAGATGACGGTTCTCCGAAAGGAGAGATTTAGGGAATGCGGTGCGGGGTAACGCCCAAGGCCGCGGCTGCCCCCGCAACTGTAATCGGCGAGTGAGAGGCCTGATCACACCACTGGGAAACCGGGAAGGTGGCCTCAAGCAAGGACCCGAGAGCCAGGAGACCTGCCGTCAACATTGCTGTTGGCCGACCCGTCGCGCGGGGAGTCGCGATGCTGGTTTTGATCCCGGGACCAATCGGGATGCCGTCGGGCGCAGCTTATTGCAGGGGCCAAAACGGCTCCGGCATCGACGGAGATGGCCATGATCAATGTGAAGAGCAGAATCTCATATCGCACCGCGCTCGCTGCCGCCGCCCTGGCGCTGCTGGTCGCCGATCCCGCATTCGCCCATCACATGATGGGCGGGAAGTTGCCACAGACGTTTGGGCAGGGACTCCTGTCCGGCCTCGCTCATCCGATCATCGGTCTCGATCATCTGGCCGCGATCATCGGTGCCGGCATGATTGCGGCGCTGATCGGCCGCGGTTTCGCGCCGGTGCTCGCCTTCACGACGGCCATGATCGCCGGCGTCATGCTTCATGTCGCCCGTGCAGATATTCCCGCGGCCGAACTGCTGGTCGGCCTCTCGACCGCGCTGATCGGCGTCGTGATTGTATTTCGTGCGGGCTTTGCTGTGCTGCCAGTCGCGATCCTGTTCGCGCTCACCGGCATCTTGCATGGCTATGCGCTGGGTGAGTCGATCGTGGGCGCCGAAAGCACGCCGCTCGGCGCCTATCTCGCCGGCCTGCTGGTGATCCAGAGCCTGATCGCGGCCGGCGCGTTCGTGGTCACGAAGATCGTCGCGGTCAAGGGGCGGTCGCTTGGACCAGTTGCGCTCCGAGTCGCAGGGGCCGCGATTGCGCTGGTCGGCGGCGCTGCCGCGGCGATGGCTGCCGGCGTGATCGGCTAGCTGATGACCAACATTGATACCGACGCGACGACGCTGTTCGTCTGCGTCAGTTGCCGAACGCAGGCGACGGAGCCGGTGTCGAGCGAGCGGTCGCGCCCCGGCGCACGGCTGCTCGCCGCAATTAATGCGGCGCCAGACGAATGGCGAGACGGCGTGGCCGTGGTGCCAGTCGAATGCCTGTCGAACTGCAATCGCGCCTGCACGATTGCGGTCACGGCGCCCGACAAATGGACCTACGTGATCGGCGCGCTCGATCCCGAGCTTCATGCCGAGGATGTCCTTGCCTTCGCGCGGCTGCATCAAGCGCATGAGGCTGGAGTTCCGGTATGGCGAGAGCGCCCCGAATACGTCAGGAAAAACACCATTGCCCGCGTGCCGCCGCTGCCGGCGCGCTCACCCGAAGAGGCTCCGCTATGACCCGTTTCGCAAAAGACTCCGTCGCCAAGACACCGTGTACGATCATCACCGGTTTCCTCGGCGCCGGCAAAACCACCCTGGTGCGCAACCTGATCGAGACCGCGAACGGCAGAAGGCTGGCGATCATCGTCAACGAGTTCGGCGACGTCGGCATCGATGGCGATATCCTCAAGAGCTGCGGCGTGGCGGATTGTCCGGAGGATCGCATCGTCGAACTGTCGAACGGCTGTATCTGCTGCACGGTCGCCGACGATTTCGTGCCGGCGCTGAAAAGTCTGCTCGATAGAAGCGACCCGCCCGAACATATCGTGATCGAAACGTCGGGGCTGGCGCTGCCGAAACCGCTGGTGCAGGCCTTCAACTGGCCGGAGATCGCGACGCGCGTGACGGTCGACGGCGTCATTGCCGTCGTTGATGGCCCGGCGGTCGTTGCCGGTCGTTTCGCTGACGATCTCGAGGCGCTGGCCGCGCAGCGCGCGGCCGACGGTTCGCTCGATCATGATAATCCGCTGGAGGAAGTGTTCGAGGACCAGCTGCTCTGCGCTGATCTGATCGTGCTGAACAAGGCCGATCTGATGACGGAGGCCGAGCGGAATGGCGTCGCCAACGAGATCGCTGGAAAGGTGCAGCGCGCGGTCAAGGTGATTGCGGCCGAACATGGCAGGCTGTCGGCTGCCGTGCTGCTCGGGCTTGGCGCCGCCGCCGAGGCCGATCTCGCCGCCCGGCCATCGCACCACGATAACGAGGCCGAGCACGACCATGATGATTTCGAGAGTTTTGTGCTCGATGTGCCGGCCCAGGCATCGCCCGATGCGCTGGTGGCACGGATCGCAGACGCGGTCGGCGCGCATGACGTGCTGCGGGTGAAAGGCTTTGTCGAAGTCGCGGGCAAGCCGCTGCGCCTGCTGGTCCAGGCGGTGGGCAATCGCATCCAGCATCAGTTCGAGCGTCCGTGGCGTGCCGATGAGGCGCGTCAGGGACGGCTGGTGTTCATCGGCGAGCGTGGCCTCGACGCGGCTGCGATCAGACACCTGATCGCAGGCTAGAGCGATGCATCTCCTGGCCACATCGGGCGCTGAGATCGACGACCTCGAACAGGCCGTCGATCTCGCCCAGTCGCCGGCGGAGGTGGTGGTGCTGTCGTTTTCGGACAGCGATCTTTCGGCTCTGGCCGAGGCGTGGAAGGCGGCGGACGCGCTTCCGACGCTGCGGCTGGCCAGCCTGAAGCGGCTGAAGCATCCGATGTCGGTCGATCTCTATCTCGACCGCGTCGTGACGGCAGCGCGAATCGTGGTCGTGCGCTGTCTCGGCGGGCTCGATTACTGGCGCTATGGGCTGGAGCGTCTGGCCGGGCTGTGCCGCAGCCGCGGCATTCTGCTGGCCGTGCTGCCCGGTGACGACCGCGCCGACGAGCGGCTGGACAGGCTGTCGACGATCGCAGCGGAGTGCACTGCGCGGCTTTATGGCTATCTGCACGAAGGCGGCGTCGCCAATGCACGCGAGGCGCTGCGCTATCTCGGCTCGTTGCTCGGGCGCGATATCAGCTTCGCCGAGCCTGCCGCGGTTGGGTCAGCCATGGGGTTCTGCGCCGATCGCGGTGCGGTGCCGATCGCGGCGTTGTGCGCGGCGCGCGATGCCAGGCCTGTCGCGCTGATCGTGTTCTATCGGGCAAGTCTGCTGGCCGCCGATACCATGGCGATCGCGGAACTGCAGCGCGCACTGGAGCGCGAGGGGCTTGCAGCGGTCGCGGTGGCGGTGACGAGCCTGAAGGACCCGAGCGTCGCTGACGCGTTGGATCGGCTCATCAAGGCGCGAAGGCCCTCCGTGATCCTCAATGCAACCGCCTTTTCGGCGCTGCGCGAGGACGGTACCACGGCGCTCGATGTTGCGGATGCGCCGGTGCTGCAGATCGTCCAGGCACAGAGCACCGAAGACGCCTGGGCCGCATCGGCGCGCGGCCTGTCGCCGACCGATCTCGCGATGAACGTGGTGCTGCCTGAACTCGACGGCCGGCTGCTGGCACGCCCGATCGCCTTCAAGGGCGAGGAGCCGCTCGACCAACGGCTCGAATTCGGCGCGGTGCGTTACGTGCCGCATCCCGATCGCATCGTCTTCGTGGCGCAACTGGCGGCGCGCTGGTGCCGGCTGCGGGCAACGCCTCTGGCACAGCGCCGTGTCGCGCTGATGCTGTCGGACTATCCCGCACGCGGCGGCCGGCGCGGCTATGCGGTTGGTCTCGACACCGCGCAAAGCGCGGCCGATATCGCGCGGCTGCTCGCTGAGCACGGCTACGACCTCGGCGGGACGCCGCCGCGCGCCGCCGACGTCGACGCGTTGCTGCACGACAAGGCGACTGAGCTTGTGGTCCCGCTGGCCGATTATCGGCGCTATGTCGTAGCCTTGCCCGACGATCTGTTGCGCCAGCTTCATACGAACTGGGGCGCGCCGGAGTCCGACCCCGCCTTTGCCAGAGGCGCATTCCGCTTCCCGGTGCTGCGCGCCGGCCATCTCCTGATCCTGCTGCAGCCCGATCGCGGATCTCGCACCGATCGCAAGGCGGGCTATCACGACACCACGGTGCCGCCGCGCCATGCCTATGTCGCGCTCTATGCCCATCTGCGCGAGACCGAGCGGATCGACGCGTTGGTCCACCTAGGTGCCCACGGCACCCTCGAATGGCTGCCGGGCAAGGCGTTGGCGCTGTCTGGGGAATGCTGGCCGGAGGCGGTGCTCGGCCCTGTTCCCGTGATCTATCCCTTCATCGTCAACAATCCGGGCGAGGCGATGCAGGCCAAGCGCCGGCTGGGCGCGGTGACGCTGGGTCACCTGACGCCGCCGCTCGCTGCGGCCGGATTGCACGGGCCGCTGCTCGAACTCGAAGGCCTGGTGGAGGAATATGCCGAAGCCGACGGGCTCGACAAGCGCCGGTTGAAGCTGCTCGAGGATGAGATCGTCGAGCGGGCCTGGGCCAGTGGTCTGGCGGCCGATTGCGGCCTGGAGCGCGGCACGACGGGACGCGCGGCGATCGCCAGGCTCGATGCGCAGCTCTGCGACATCAAGGAGCTGTCCGTCCGCGACCGCCTGCACGTATTCGGACGCGCGCCCGATGCGGCCGCCGTGACGCTGTTGAGCGATGCGATGGTCGCGGCGTCCAGTATGGCCGACCAGCCTGATGTTCGTGCGCGGATCGAGACGTCGATCAACGATAGCGCACAGGCCGAACGCAGTGGTCTGCTTGCCGCGCTCGATGGCCGCCGCGTCACTGCTGGTCCCGCCGGTGCGCCGAGCCGAGGCCGGCTCGACGTGCTGCCGACCGGGCGCAATCTCACCACGATCGACCCGCGCGCGATTCCCACCCGCACCGCAGCGTTGGTCGGCGTGCGCGCCGCCGACGAGGTGATCCGGCGCTATCTGCAGGATCATGGCGACTATCCGCGCGCGCTGATGCTCGACCTCTGGGCCTCGGCGTCGCTGCGCACCGGGGGCGACGATCTCGCCCAGGCCTTTGCCTATCTCGGGGCGCGGCCGCGCTGGGATTTCAATTCCAACCGCGTCACCGGCATCGAGGTGTTGCCGCTCGCTGCGCTCGACCGGCCGCGCATCGACGTGACCTTGCGCATCTCCGGCCTGTTCCGCGATCTGTTCGAGGCCCAGATCGCGCTGTTCGACCTTGCCGTGCAGACGGTTGCCGCGCGCGAGGAGGACGATGCCGACAATCTGCTTGCGGCCGCGCGACGGCGCGGGGAGGGACTTGCGCGGGTGTTCGGCGGCGCGCCCGGGACCTATGGCGCATCGGCTGCATCGCTGGCGCTGTCCGGCGCCTGGCAGAGCCGTGCCGATCTTGGCGCAGCCTATCTCGCCAATGCGGCGCATACGTTCGGCGGCGCCCATGAGGGGATGCAAGACGCGCAGGCGTTTCGCGAGCGGGTGCGCGGCGCCGATGCGCTGGTGCATCCCCAGGACGACCGCGAGCGCGACCTGCTCGATAGCGAGGAGATCGCCGATTTCGCCGGCGGCTTTGCGGCGGCGGCGTCCTCGCTTGGCGTGACGCCTGCGCTGCTGCATCTCGACACCAGCCGGCCCGATGCGCCGAAGGCGAGGGCGCTATCGGAAGAGATCGCGCGCGTGGTGCGCGGCCGTCTGACCAATCCGCGCTGGATCGCCGGCATGCTGGGCCACGGCTATCGCGGCGTCGCCGAGATCGCGCAAGGTGTCGATGCGCTCTATGCGTTCGCGGCCACATCCGACACGGTTCCGGAACATCTGTTTGATCTGACCCACGCAGCACTGCTGCGCGACGGGTCCGTGTGCGATGCGATGCTGACGCGCAATCCGGCTGCTGTTGCTTCGATCGTGTCGCGACTCGACGATGCACGCCGCCGCGGTCTCTGGGTCCCGCGCCGCAACGCGGTGCCCGATGAACTGGCCGTGATCGCGGCGCGCATCGCCCCCCCGGAGGCGCGGTGATGAGTGCAGCCGCTGGCGAGATCAAGGGATGGTGCCCGGGCGCGCGGCGGCCGATGCAGAGCGGCGACGGACTGATCGTGCGGGTGCGCCCGCATGGTGGCAGCCTGCTGGTCGCAGCGCTCGCGCAGCTGGCGGACGCGGCGGCGTACTTCGGCAACGGCCAGATCGATCTGACCCGCCGCGCCAATCTGCAGATCCGTGGCGTTTCGCCTCAGACGCTGGCACCGCTGTGGGATCTGCTGGCGTCGCTCGACCTGCTCGACGACAGCGCGGATATCGAGGCAATCCGCAACATCGCGATCAATCCGCTGGCTGGACTTGATCCCACGGAGTTCGCCGATCTGCGGCCCGTCGCCAGCGCGCTGGAGGCTTTGCTTGCGACGGAGGCGGCATTGCGGGCGCTCCCTGGCAAATTCGCTTTCGCAATCGATGGCGGCGGTCTGCTGCCATTGACCGCGCTCGATGCGGATATCCGGCTCACAGCATGCCGCGTCGACTCGGAGATCCGGATCGCAATCGGTCTCTCGGCCGCAAGCGGCGTGCAATGGCTTGGTGCGACGTCGCAGACGGAGGCCGCGGCTACAGCTACGCGTCTCGCGCGCGCGGTGCTGGCGCAGAGCGCAAGCGGCCGGGCGCCGGCGTTGCCGCTTGATGCCGTTGCCGCCGTCCGTGCCGATCTCGGCTTGCGCCCAATGCCGATTCGGATGATCAACAGCGGAGATGCACCATCGCCCCATCGTGGGCTGATCACGCTCGCGAATGGAAGCACTGCCGTCGGTCTCGGCGCTGCTTTTGGTCGGCTTGAGAGCGAGACACTAGGTACGTTGGCGCGCGAACTGTCGCGACTAGGCGTCGCGGACGTCCGGCTGTCGCCGTGGCGGACGCTCTATGCAGCGGTGCCGAACCGGACGGGCGGCGAGGAACTCATCGCCACCGCGCATGGGATCGGTCTGATCGTCGATGACGCCGACGCGTTGGTCCGCATCGATGCTTGCTCCGGCGTTGGCTGTTGCCGGTCGACGAGCCTCGCCACGCGAGATCACGCCAGCGCGCTGGCTGCGATCGCCGGACGCGGCGGCTTTACAGGCACTGTGCATGTCTCGGGCTGCGCCAAGGGCTGTGCGCGCTCGGCGGCGGCCGATCTGGTGCTCGTTGGCGCTGGCGACAAATATCGCGTGATCCGCAACGGGACCGTGCGGGACGATGCCTTGTTCGATCTCGATCCCGCGGAGTTCGCGACTCGGGGCTATGATTTGCTGCACAACGATCGGGCCGCCGATGTCTGAGGCACGCGACTACATCCGCGACGGCGCGGAGATCTACCGGCGCTCCTTTGCGACCATCCGGGCAGAGGCCGATCTGTCGCGTTTTCGCGGCCTTGAGGAGAAGATCGCGGTGCGCATCATCCATGCCTGCGGCATGGTCGAGATCACCTCGGACATCGAGATCTCCGAGACCTTCGCCGCAGACGCGCGGGCGGCGCTGCACCGTGGCGCGCCGGTTCTGTGCGACGCCAAGATGGTGGCGCAGGGCATCACGTGCACCAGGCTTCCGGCGAAAAACGAGATCATCTGTACGCTTGACAGTCCGGACGTGCCGGCGCTCGCTGCACGCATGGGGACGACGCGTTCGGCGGCGGCGATGGAGTTGTGGCGGCCGCATCTCTCCGGTGCGCTGGTGGCGATCGGCAATGCGCCGACCGCGCTGTTTCATCTGCTGGACATGCTGGATCGGGGCGCACCAATGCCCGCGGCCGTGATCGGCACCGCCGTCGGCTTCGTCGGCGCAACAGAGTCCAAGGAGGCGCTGGCGGCTGACGGAAGGGTGCCGTTCCTGATCGTCAGGGGACGCAAGGGCGGCAGCGCGATGGCGGTTGCCGCGGTCAACGCGGTCGCGAGCGATGCCGAATGAGCCTGCTCGACACCATCGCAGGTCACGCGCGGGCCGGAACGCTCTACGGCATCGGTGTCGGTCCCGGCGACGTGCGCTATCTGACCTTGCGAGCGGCCGGTCTGGTCCGTGCGGTCGACGTCGTGGCTTTTTTTGCCAAGCGTGGTCTGGAGGGAAATGCGCGCCACATCGTTGCGCCGTTGATGGAGCAGGGACGCCACGAGATGCGGCTCGAATATCCGGTCACCGAGGAGGTTCCGGTCGCGGATGCGTCCTACCAGGCACAGATCGCCGACTTCTATCGTCGCTCCGCTGACAGCATCGCCGCGCATCTGAGCGCCGGACGCTCGGTCGGTCTGCTCGCCGAAGGCGATCCGTTCTTCTATGGCTCCTTCATGCATATGTGGCGACGGCTGGAGCGCGACTTTCCGGTCGAGGTCGTGCCGGGCGTCACCGGCATGTCCGGCTGCTGGACCAAGGCCAATGTGCCGATCACCTGGGGCGACGACATCCTGTCGGTCCTCCCGGGCACGCTCGCCGAGGAGGTCCTCAGCGACCGGCTCACCCGCTGCGAGGCGGCCGTGATCATGAAGGTCGGCCGCAATCTCGCCAAGGTGAAGCGCGCGGTGACCAGCGCCGGGCTGCTGTCGCGGGCGCTCTATGTCGAGCGCGGCACCATGGACGACGAGCGCATCGTTTCGCTGTCGGCCTGCGAGCAGGCGCGGGGGCCGTATTTCTCCATGGTTCTGATTCCGGGACAGGGACGGCAGCTATGACCGGCGCGCTCACCGTGGTTGGGCTCGGTCCGGGACGTGCTGAGCTGATGACGCCCGCTTCTGCCGAGGCGATCGCAACCGCGACCGATCTCATCGGTTACGGCCCCTATCTCGACCGCATCGCTGCGCGACCTGCGGGACAGCGACGACATCCGACTGACAACCGTGTCGAACTGGAGCGGGCGCGGCATGCACTTGAATTGGCTGTTGCCGGCAAGCGCGTCGCCGTGGTGTCCGGCGGCGATCCCGGCGTGTTCGCGATGGCGGCCGCGATCTTCGAGGCCATCGATCATGGGCCTGTGGAATGGCGTCAGCTCGACATCCGCATCGAACCCGGCATCACGGCGATGCTCGCAGCCGCAGCCGAGGTCGGTGCGCCCTTGGGCGGCGATTTCTGCGCGATCTCGCTGTCCGACAATCTGAAGGCCTGGAGCACGATCGAGCGCCGGCTGCAGGCCGCTGCCGCCGGCGATTTCGTCATCGCGCTGTACAACCCGTTGTCGAAGGCGCGGCCGCATCAACTGGGCGAGGCTTTCGATATTCTGCGTCGGACCAAGTCGCCTTCAACCGTCGTTGTCATGGTTCGTGCCGCCGGCAGCGGCGAGGTCAGGCGGGTCACCACGACATTGCGGGATGTCGATCCTGACCAGGCCGACATGCGCACGCTGGTGCTGATCGGCTCCTCTACGACGCGGCTGATCGCTCGCGGCGCTGAAGCGCCGTGGGTCTATACGCCGCGGCGGGACGTGGAGGTCCCGTCGTGACCCATCAGCGTCTCCAGCCAGCGCAGCGCCGCTTCCGGACTGTCCAGCGGAACGCCGCTTGGTTTTGCTGGTCGCGCGATCATCACCACCGGCAGCTTGAGCCGGCGGGCGGCTGCGATCTTGGGATAGGTGGCGCTGCCGCCGGAGTTCTTGGAGACCATGATCCCGATACGTTCGTTGCGGAGAAAGGATTCTTCCTTCCCGCCGTCGAACGGGCCGCGATCGTAGACAAAGCGGATGTCCGGCGGCAGCGCAATGTCTCCGGGCGGATCGATGGTTCGGGCGATGTAGTGATGCTGCGGAGCCGCGGCGAAAGCCGCAAGCTCCAGCCGGCCCAGGCTCAGGAACACGCGTTCCCGATTGCGTCCAAGCGCTTGTGCAGCGGCTTGCGGCGTCGCGACCTCGATCCAAGCGTCTCCGGCCTCGCGTGGCCATGGCGCGCGCATGATCGATGCAAGTGGAATGGCCAGCGCATTGCAGGCGGCGACCGCATGCGCGGAAATCTGTACGGCGTAAGGGTGGGTGGCGTCGATCACGGCGGCAATGCCATTGTCATTGAGCCAGGTTTCGAGCCCGGTGACGCCGCCGAACCCGCCGGAACGCGTCGGCAGCGGCAGCGGCAGCGGCGCCAGCGTGCGGCCGGCGAGCGACAAGGTCGGCGCGAATCTGCGGTCATCCGCGAGCAGCCGCGCCAGCGCCGCGGCTTCGGTGGTGCCGCCGAGAATGAGAATGCGCATGCGGAGCATCGTCCATGGTGATGTCGGCCGCAACTTGCAACGCGGTGCGCTGGCTGTCCATCATCGGGATCGGCGAAGATGGCGTTGATGCGTTGGCGCCGCTGGCGCGGCGGCTGATCGGCCGCGCGGCGCTGGTGGTCGGCGGCGCGCGTCATCTTGATCTCGCTGGCCCGTTGATTTCAGGCGAACGGCTGCTGTGGCCGAGCCCGCTGCATCTGGCGTTCGACCAGATCGCGGCGCGCCGCGGTGAGGCCGTGGTGGTGCTGGCGAGCGGCGATCCCTTCAACTATGGCGTCGGCAAGCAGCTCGCGCAGCGCTTCGACGTCACAGAAATGCTGTGCCTGCCGCAGCCTTCGGCGTTCAGTCTGGCGGCCGCGCGGCTCGGCTGGCCGCTGCAGGACGTCGTGCAGATCAGCCTTCACGGGCGCGCGCTGGAAGGCATCGTTCGCCATTTGAGTCCGGCGGCGCGGATTCTGGCGCTGTGCTGGGATGGCGCAACACCGGCGAAGCTCGCGGCATTGCTGTCGGCGCGCGGCATGGGTGGCTCGTATCTCACCGTGCTGGAGGCGATGGGCGGCCCACAGGAGCGCGTGCGTAGCGCCATTGCGAATGAGTTCGATCTCACCGACATCACCGCCTTGACCACGGTCGCCGTCGAGGTCGTTGCCGAGCCTGCAGCACCCATCATCGGTCTTGCGCCGGGGCTTGCCGACGAGCTGTTCGAGCACGACGGACAACTGACCAAGCGCGACATTCGCGCGGTGACGTTGTCGGCGCTGGCGCCGCGGCCGGGCGAGCAGCTCTGGGATGTCGGGCTCGGTGCGGGCTCGATCGCGATCGAGTGGCTGCTGCGGCATGTCTCGCTGCGGGCTGTCGGCATCGAAGAACGACAGGATCGCGCCGACCGCGCGGCGCGCAACGCGGTCGCGTTGGGCGCGCCTGATTTGAAGATCGTTGTCGGCGCGGCTCCGGCTGCGCTCGCAGGATTGGAGGCGCCGGACGCGGTCTTCATCGGTGGCGGCATTTCGGATCAGGGCGTTTTTGACGCCGTCTGGTCGCAGCTGAAGCAGGGCGGGCGTCTGGTGGCCAATGCGGTGTCGCTGGAAGCTGAGGCGCGGCTCTCGCAGCTGTTTCGTTCCCATGGCGGCGAATTGATCCGGCTGGCGGTGGCGCACGCCAAGCCGGTCGGCGGCATGCATGGCTGGAAGCCGGCGATGCCGGTCACGCAATGGCGGGTGACCAAGCCATGATCGCGCTCGGGATCGGCTGCCGCCGCGACACGCCCGCGGAGGAGATCGAAGCGGTGATTGCGCTGGCGCTGTCCGCCGCGGTGCTGTCGGTCGATGCCGTTGATGTCATCGCAACGGAGGACGGCAAGGCGGCGGAGCCTGGCATTGTCGAAGTCGCGCGCCGCCTTGGCCGGCCGCTGGTCGGAATTGTCGCAAGGGAGTTGGGCAAGGTTGCGGATCTAGTCGTCACGAGCAGCGCGCGCGTCCAGCGGTTGAAAGGTGTGCCATCTGTCGCCGAGACTGCGGCGCTCGCCGCCGTCGGCGCCCATCCGCGCCTGATCGTAGCTCGCATTGCCAATGCGACCGCAACCTGCGCGCTGGCGCGCGGCGAGGGACGTCATGCGCCGGAGCCGGCCGCATGACCGCGCATTTCATCGGTGCCGGTCCCGGCGCACCCGATCTGATCACCGTGCGCGGGCGCGACCTGATCGGGCGCTGCCCGGTCTGCCTCTATGCGGGATCGCTGATCCCGAAGGCGTTGTTGGAGCACTGCCCGAAGGATGCGCGCATCATCGACAGCGCGCCGCTGTCGCTGGACGAGATCATCTCGGAGATCAAGCGCGCGACCGATGAGGGCTGCGATGTCGCGCGGCTGCATTCGGGCGATCTCTCGATCTGGAGCGCGCTCGGCGAGCAGGTGCGGCGTCTCGACGCGTTGCAGATCCCCTATACGGTGACGCCTGGGGTGCCTGCCTTCGCTGCGGCCGCTGCGGCGCTGGGGCGCGAGCTGACCTTGCCGGGCCTGGCGCAATCGGTGGTGCTGACGCGCACTTCGGGCCGTGCCTCGGCGATGCCCGAGACTGAGAATCTTGCGCTGTTCGCGCAGTCGCACGCGACACTTGCCATTCATCTCTCGATCCATGTGCTCGACAGAGTGGTCGAAGAGCTGCTGCCGCATTACGGCGCGGACTGTCCTGTGGCCATCGTCTATCGCGCCAGTTGGCCCGACCAGCGCATCGTGACCGGGACGCTAGCAACGATCGTCGCGACGCTGCAGGCGGATGCGATGGAGCGCACCGCGCTGATCCTGGTGGGACGCGCGCTTGCGGCGACCGGTTTTCGCGACAGCGCGCTGTACGACGCCGATTATCAGCGGCGCTTTCGTGGGAGAGGAGAGTGATCCTCACTATCACAGCGTCCGACCAGCGCGCCGACGCGGTCGAACACCGCGACATCGAGCGCGGTGCCGTCGTCACCAAGCGCTTTTCGCGCGGTCTGCCAGGCGGCACGTGCGACCACATCTCCGGCCGGAAAGCCCAGGCGCTTGGCGTCGTCCAGCACCTGCAGCGCGGTGTTGGCGCCGCGCGCGGTGGCGATCAGCGCGTCAGGCGCACCGGCGGCCTCCAGCGTCGCGGCAAGCCAGCCGAGATCCACCTCGCCAGCGCGAGAATGCAGGTCGAGCAGGCCCTGGCCGAGCTTGGTCATTTTGGCGAAGCCGCCAGCGATGGTGACGTGGGCGACCGGGTGGCGGCGCAAATATTTCAGCATGCCGCCGGCGAAATCGCCCATGTCGATCAGCGCCGCGTCCGGCAGGTCATGCAGTCTTTGGACGGCTTGTTCGGAGGTGGTGCCGGTGGCGCCGGCGATATGGGTGAGACCGGATGCGCGGGCAACGTCGATGCCGCGATAAATCGAATGGATCCATGCCGCGCAGCTGAAGGGAATGACGATCCCGGTGGTCCCGAGGATCGACAATCCGCCGACAATGCCGAGCCGCTGGTTCAGCGTCTTCCTGGCGAGTTCTTCGCCGCC
>Ga0302322_100001300_pt1 | contig 20281 bp, 12 predicted proteins | sample Fen_T0_2_FD_203757 | JGI IMG/M metagenome (GOLD analysis project Ga0302322, IMG submission 203757) | Peat permafrost microbial communities from Stordalen Mire near Abisko, Sweden - Fen_T0_2 | ecosystem: Environmental > Terrestrial > Soil > Wetlands > Permafrost | place: Sweden: Abisko...
GCTCACGCTCGCGAAGGGCCTGCCGCTCACCTACAATCGCGATCTGCAGGAAGACAAGCCACCGGTTTTCGACAGCTTTGATCAGACCGCGCTTTGCGCCGACGTGCTTGCGGGAACGATCGCTGGACTGGCGGTAAATCGCGGGCGCTGTGCCGAAGCCGTGAGCGATCCTGCGTTGCTCGCGACCGATCTGGCAGACTATCTCGTAAGCAAGGACGTGCCATTTCGTGAAGCGCACCACGCCGTGGGCGCGGTGGTGAAAATCGCCGAGAAACTCTCGATGAAACTCAACAACCTTCCGCTAGAGGAAGTGCGCTCGGTCCACAAAGCCTTCGGGCCCGACTGGGTGGAGGTTTTTGATCTGGATCGTGCGATGGCCAAACGCACCGGCACGGGCATGCCCGGCAAAGCCCAGACAAAAAAGCAGTTCTTGCGCTGGAAGAAGCTGCTGACGGAGTAAGCTTTTTATCGCGGAAACGCTGAGGAGCGGAAGCGCGGAGCCAGAACTATAATTGCCCTCGTCGAAGAGCAGCTCTCGGAGAGGCTAATTGGCTGCTGTATCAACGCGCATCGAAAGCTTGGGCCGGGATTTCTCGAGAAGATTTACGAGGAAGCGCTGATGATTGAGTTTACTCAGGCTGGGCTTGGTTGTGAGCAGCAGAAGGTGGTCGAGGTGTTTTACGATGGAAAATTAATTGGCGAACATCGCCTCGATCTCTTGGTGGAGAAGCGTGTGGTGCTGGAGTTGAAAGCCTGTAAAGGGATCGACGATGTCCATCTGGCCACAGCACGCTCGTACCTGAAAGCCACGGGTTGTCAGCTGGCTCTCGTGCTCAATTTCGCGAAGCCGACGCTCGAAATCCGACGTGTGGTTCTTTCCGCCTGATTGCCGTGCTTCCGTCCTTCCGCGTTTTCGCGATCGCCTTGGAATAATTTTGAGAAATCGCGGAAGCGCTGAAGGGCAGAAACACGAAATCGACCACGAGGCAAATTTTGTTTTGTGGGGAATGGACCGGGTAGATTTTTCAGAATTCTGCGTTTCCGCTCCTCCGCGTTTCCGCGATTGCACGATTGGGGATCCGAAAACTGAAATTCCGCGCTTCCGTCGCGGCAGGCTTTTGCGATGATTGGCTGAAGCCATGACCAAGATCCGCGTCCTGCCTGATCGTGTTGCCAATCAAATCGCCGCCGGCGAGGTGATTGAGCGTCCGGCTGCGGTCGTGAAGGAACTCGTGGAAAATGCCCTCGACGCCGGTGCGACCCGGATCGAAGTGGAGTTCAACCACGGCGGGCGTTCTTATATGCGGATTGAGGACAACGGCAGCGGTATGTCGCGGGACGACGCATTGCTGGCGTTGGAGCGTCATGCGACGAGCAAGATCGCCGAGGCTGACGACCTGAACCGGCTGGCAACCTTTGGATTTCGCGGCGAGGCATTGCCTTCAATCGCGAGCATTTCCCATTTCACGCTGCAAACCCGTGAAGCTTCGGGCGACGCCGGTTCCGAGATCGTGCTCAATGGCGGCCGGATGGTGCATGTGCGCGACTGCGGGCGGCCGGTGGGCACGCGGATCGAAGTTACGCATCTTTTCAACTCAGTCCCGGCACGCCGTAAATTTCTCAAGAGCGACACGACCGAGGCGGCACACATCATCCACGGCGTGCGGCTCTACGCGCTGGCATTTCCGCAGGTGGCCTTCACGCTGATCGAGGAAGGCCGTGCGATTTTCAAATCGCCGCAATGTGCCACTCTGGAGGAGCGCATCGCAGGGATTTTCGGCCGGCAGACGGCCGAAGGACTTTTTGCGCTGGAGGCCGATGAGCCGGGGATGAAGTTGCGCGGACTCATTGGACGGCCCGGTATCGGGCGCGCGACGCGGCACGAGATGATCTGTTTCGTCAATCAACGCCCGGTCGACAGCCGAACCTTGAATTACGCCCTCATCGAAAGTTTTCACGAGTCCTTGCCGAAGGGGCGTTATCCCGTCGCGTTTGTATTTTTCGAAATCGATCCCGCCGCGGTCGATGTGAACGTGCACCCGGCGAAACGCGAGGTGCGGTTTCGTAGCGAGTCCTCGGTACGGGCATTTGTGATTCGCGCGGTGCTGGGCCGGTTGCGTGAGTTCAGCGAAGCCTCTGCGCCGAACGGAATCGCGGACAGGGCGGTGGGTTCGGCCGTGATCGGAGATACCGGACGGATATTGAATCTGCCGACGACAGCGCTGCCTGTTTTGCCTCCGGCTACTGGTTTTGGACTGCGAGAGTCGGAGCGGCGCGCTAGGGATAGCGCTCCCTGCCTTGCGCCCGCGACGATTGCGCTCGGCAAGCCGGGTTTCGCACCGCCACCGGTCGCGGGGCCGCTTTCAGCCCCACGCTCCGGGCCGGGTGAAGTTGCGGCCCCGGCTCCGCGCAGTGCGACAAACTCCTGGCGGTTTCTCGGCCTGGCGCATGGGGCTTATGCGTTGTTCGAAACAGCCGCGGGTCTGGTCTTGCTCGACCGACGGGCGGCGCACGAACGAATCTGGTTTGAGCGACTCCAGGCGCAGTTCCGCGCGGGCACGGTCCCGAGCCAACGGTTGCTTCTGCCGGTACCGGTGGAATTGGACCCGATCGCGACGGCGCTTTTGCTCGACCGGCTGAAGTTCTTTAACGGCCACGGTTTCGAAATCGTCGAGTTCGGGCGCAATTTTTTCCGCATTGAAAGCGTGCCGGCGTGGATGGCGGTGGCCGATGCCGAACCATTCGTTCGTGACCTGTTGGGCGCGCTGCGTGACGGTCGCTTGCAGGATAAGAACGTCGATGTGGCGCGCGACGAACTGGCGCGGCTCGCGGTATCGAAGGCGATCCGGTTGCACGACGTTGCCAGTGAAGCCGAATTGCAGGCCGTCTTAACCCAACTTTTCACCTGCCGCACGCCACTCACCAGCCCGTCGGGCCGGCCCACCCAGATCGAATTTAGTCTTGGCGAATTGGACCGCCGATTTCAGAAATAGCGGGATGTGACGAAAGCGGAAGTACCGGCTTTGTTACGATTTAACGGGTAAATCTCCTCTTTTATCTCATCGTCCTTGGCACGGTTTCTGGTCTTAGTTCTAAACCTAACAATCATGGCTGCTCCTTCAAAATCCAAGAAAAGTTCGTCCCGTTCCGCAGCTCCTTCCGGTGCGGAAGGCGCTATTTCCCTCGGTGCCGACAATGTGAAGATCAAGCAGTCCATCCTGCGCCATCTCACTTATACCCTCGCTCGCGATACGCACACAGCGGGGCCCCGCGACTGGTGGATATCGACTGCGTTAGCGGTGCGTGAACACATTCTCGCCCGACTCATCGTCACCCAAGGCGTGCACAACGATCAGAACGTCCGCCGCCTTTATTATCTTTCGCTCGAATATCTCATGGGCCGGCTGATGGAGAACAATCTCTACAACACCGGGCTTGTCGATTCAGCGGCCGGTGCACTGCGTGAGCTGGGCGTTGACTACCAGAAAGTTCGTGAGCAAGAGGTCGACATGGGGCTTGGCAACGGCGGCCTGGGTCGCCTGGCGGCGTGCTTTCTCGATTCGCTGGCGACACTCGATTATCCAGCGATTGGATACGGAATTCACTACGAATTCGGCCTTTTCAAACAGGAATTTGTCAATGGCAACCAGGTCGAGCATCCCGATAGCTGGATGATTTTCGGCACACCGTGGGAGGTTATGCGGCCCGAATACGCGCAGCAGGTCCAGATCTACGGCCAGGTTGAAAATGTCTTCGATGACCGCGGCAACTATCGCCCAAAATGGGTCAACGCCCGGACGATCCTTGGCGTGCCCTATGACATTCCGATCGCGGGTTATGGCACAAAAACCGTGAACCTCCTCCGGCTCTGGCGCTCGCGTTCGACCGAGGAGTTCGATCTCGCGGCATTCAACTCGGGTGGCTACGTCGATGCCGTTCGCGAAAAAGCGCTGGGCGAGACCGTGTCAAAAGTTCTTTACCCGAACGACAAAACCGAAAACGGCAAGGAGCTGCGCCTCGTGCAGCAGTACTTTTTCGTCGCGTGTTCGCTGCGCGACATCATCCGCCGCCACATCCGCCATCAGAGCGCCGGCAACAACTGGAGCAATTTTGCCGACAAGGTCGCCGTTCAGCTCAACGATACTCACCCCGCGGTCGCCGTGCCCGAACTCATGCGCATCCTCCTCGATGAGGAAAACATGCCCTGGGACAATGCCTGGGAGATCGTCAACCGCACCTTCGGCTACACGAACCACACGCTGCTCCCAGAGGCGCTCGAACGCTGGACCGTGCCGCTCTTCGGCCGCGTATTGCCGCGCCACCTACAGATCATTTTCGACATCAATGGTCGCCTGATGCAGAAGGTCGAGCTCAAGTGGCCGGGCGATGACAATAAGAAACGCGCCTGCTCGCTCATCGATGAACATGGCGACAAATCCGTGCGCATGGCCAACCTCTCCGTCGCCGGCTGTCACGCCGTCAACGGCGTGGCCGCGTTGCACACTGAGTTGTTGAAGAAAAATCTATTTCCCGAATTCGACGCGCTTTATCCCGGCAAATTCCAAAACAAGACCAACGGGATCACACCGCGCCGCTGGCTGCTCGCTTGCAACCCGCGACTCTCCAGCCTGCTCACCAAGACGCTTGGCGATACCGACTGGGCGGCCGACCTCGACCGGCTCCACGCCCTTGAGAAATACGCGACGAATCCGGTTTTCCAGAAGGAATTCATGGCAATCAAACGGGCCAATAAAGTTGACCTCGCTGCCGTTATTAAATCCGAGTGCGGCATCGACGTGTCGCCGGACGCGCTCTTCGACGTGCAGATCAAACGCCTGCATGAGTACAAGCGCCAGCACCTCAATCTGCTGCACATCCTCGCGCTCTACCGCCGCCTCCTGCAGAATCCGGCGCTCGACATTGTGCCGCGCGTGTTCGTCTTCGCCGCCAAGGCCGCGCCTGGCTACGACCTTGCGAAGAACATCATCCGCGCGATCAACGTCATCGGCCTGCATATCAATTCCGATGAGCGCATCCACGGAAAACTCAAAGTTGCGTTCTTGCCGAACTATCGTGTATCGCTCGCCGAGAGCATCATCCCGGCCGCCGACCTTTCCGAGCAGATTTCCACCGCTGGCAAAGAAGCCTCGGGCACGGGCAACATGAAGCTGGCGCTCAACGGCGCTCTCACCATCGGCACGCTCGACGGCGCCAATGTTGAGATCAAGGAAGAGGTCGGTGACGACAACATCTTCATTTTCGGCTTGAAGGAAAACGAAGTCGAAGCCCTGCGCACCAAGGGCTACAACCCGTGGGACTACTACAACCGCGATGAAGAACTGCGCGCCATCATCGACTGGTTGGGCTCAAATTACTTCACGCCGCACGAACACAACGCCTTTGGGCTTGTGCATCAGAGCCTGCTCGACGGTGGCGACCCGTTTATGGTGCTGGCCGACTTCCGCAGCTACGTGGAATGCCAGGCACGGGTCGACGCCGCCTACCGCAAGGCTTCCGATTGGGCGCGTATGGCGATCCTGAATACTGCTCGCATGGGCAAATTCTCCAGCGACCGCACCATTCGCGAATACGCCGAACAGATCTGGACGCTGCCCTCCGTGCCGGTTTGAGTTTGAGGTGCCAGGCTCACATTTACTTAGTTAGCGTAACCACAGCTAACGCTAATTAAATAAGGCTTCGGCCGTAGCCGCTGCCATTAAGCAGCGGTGAATCGTAGCGGCGAATAAACCCGCGTCCAAATGGACGCGGCTACGTTATTTATGGAAATGCCCTAACGGCTCTGGTGGGCACGGTCACCCATTCAATGCGCAGTCACTTGTCATCTATTAAATGACAAACGTCAGAGGTGAACCCTCTTTATAGGACCGCCTCCCAGCGGAAGGCTCGGAGGAGTTTGTCATTTAATAGATGACAAGTGACTGTCCGATTCAAAACGTCGGTTGGCTGGGAGGCTTTGGTTTGATGCACGAGATTTCTGCCATGGAACTCTTTGCCTGCGGTCAACGCTCGCTTGCGGCCTGGTGCTGGCCGGTCATAGCTGGGGGGCGTGCTGCGCCTGCGTTCTAAATTTCTTTTGATTATCCTTTTCGTGGCGGCCTGCCGCGGGCTGGCACGGGGTGCGCTTCCGGCGGTCACGGGTGATCTCAGCGGCGAGTTGAAACTGTTTCCGCAGGTCGCAAATCTTGCACTGCCCTGGAGGATTGTGCTGAACCCCGTCGTAGATGGCGGGCAGGGTTTCGCGCTTGTCGTCGACGCCGCTGGGACCCGCTTGCGGGCGGAGGGACGGGTTGATTTGGCGACGGGCGATGGTTCGTGGAAGATTGAAGAAGCGCGAATCGATGTCGCGACCTGGTTCGCGGCGAGCGCGCTGAAATTTGCCCCTGAACTCTCTGGGACGGTCGCGAAGGGCACGGTGATCATCACGGGAACGGGAAAACTTGAAAAGGGGCAACCGGCTGGCCGGATAAAGATCGAATGGCGCGACGGCAGTTTACGCCAGGAAGCAGAGGGCTGGGCGCTCGACGGGATCGCTTTTCGCGGCGAATTTGCAATCGATGGGCCCGCACAGAGTTTGGTCAGCACGAGCCCGTTGGAGGTGACGATTGGGTTGGTCACTTCGTCGCGTTTTGGGGCGCGAAATGTTTCTGTAAATGCGCTTTTTAACGAGCAGCGAGCATTGTCGGTGAGGGCGGCGCGGGTCGAAATTGCCGGCGGCGAAGTCACGGTTGGGCCCTGCGAGATTCCGCTGAGCCCGCTGGTGGTAAACGCAAACTTGCAGATCAGTCGGGTCGGGTTGCAGGACATTGTTTTCCTTATCCCAACTGCCGGGCTGGCCGAGGCGCGGGGCCGGATCGATGGGGTGGTTCAGGTGAAGTGGAGTGGAGAAGCAGGCTTTCAGCTGGGGCTAGGTCATCTGGCGCTCCGCGCAGACGAGCCCACGATCGTGCGGTTGACGGCGGCCCCCGGAATTCTGACGGGACACGTGCCGCAGCATATTGATTTATTGCCCTCGTGGCTCGGGCCGTTGGCGCGATGGGTTCGGCCGGAAAATCCAGCCTACGGCAACATGCGCAGCATCGAGCTCGGGCAATCGGAGTTGAAGGTGAAGACCCTTGAAGTGCAGCTCACCCCGGAAGGCGACGAGCGGGGACGTTCAGCGACGGTGCGGTTGGTGGCCCAGCCGACGGAACCGGGCAGCACGGTCAAGGAGGTCACCTTCGACGTGAATGTGGCAGGCCCGATTGCGGCCGTCGTGAAACTGGGACTGGAGCAGGGCTTTACCCTCAATGCCCGTTAACATGATTCGGTTGGGCGCGCGCCCTTGAGGGTGGATTTCGCAGAGGGTACCTCGCCTTAATGGGCGCGGCTACGAAGATCTGAGCGCAAGTCGCGCCCATTTAGGCGTGGTGCTTAGAAGGTGACGGAGCGGTGCGGAGGAAACGCAGTTGCCAGCAGGATTCGAATCTGGAAACTTTTCAATTATGCGCCGCCTCCTTTTTTCCCTCGGATGTGCCTACCTTCTCGGCGGCTGCATCAATGTGAAACTCCAGCCCGTGGAAGCTCACATCACGGTCGACGTGAACGTAAAGGTCGACAAGGCGCTTGATGATTTCTTTGGCGACATCGACAAGAAAGCGGCCGCCCTCGCAACGCCTGAAAAATCCTGAATCCTCCACCATGAAAACAATTTTTGTCCGCTGTCTGTTTCTGCTGGCCGTGCTCTGTATCGGTTCACTCGTTCGGGCTGAAGATATCGGGGCGGTCAAGGCCCGGATGGAGCAGCGCTTGCCGCAGGTCCAGGCGTTGAAAGCGCAGGCTGACGTGGGAGAAAACAATCGTGGTTATCTCGAGGTGCGCGGAGGAGCCGGCGATGCAGGTGCGGTGGTCGCGGCCGAAAACCAGGATCGAACCGTCGTCTATGCCGAGATAGCCAAAAGAACCAATGTCTCGGCCGATCAAGTCGGGCAGGCTCGCGCGCTCAAGATTGCGCAGAGAAGCCGGCCCGGCGATTGGGTTCAGGACGAAGCGGGTGGCTGGAAGAAAAAATAGCTGGCCTGATCGCCACAGATTGCGAAATCCGATCTGCGAATCTTTCATCGTTCTCTTTATCTTTCCTCTTTATCCGATCCAAATCTCAGCCGGGACACCTGACGAAAGAGAACGATAAAGAAGAATGAGAAAGATAATCGCAGGGCTGCTCCGTGTCTGCGATCAGCCGAAGGTCATTTCAAAGAATTCCTCGTTGAGGAATACCATTAGTGGTAGCTTCACCGGATCGAGAGATCGTGATCAGGAGGCCGGCATGACTGCTACAACTTAATTCTACATAACTAAGTCAGCATACCGGCCACGCAGGCCGTGAGGAAGCAGGCGATGCTGCCGCCGAGCAGTGCGTGCCAGCCCAGCCGGGCGAGGTTTTCGCGCTGGCCGGGCGCGAGCGCGCTGATGCCGCCGACCTGAATGCCGATGGAAACAATGTTGGAAAAACCGCTCAGCGCATAGGTGAGCACGAGAATGGCGCGCGGGTCGTGAAGGATACCCGCGTCTTTTAGCTTTGCCATCGAGCTGTAGGCAACGAACTCGTTGAGCACGGTTTTTTCTCCGAGCAATTGCCCGGCGAGAAAGAGCTGGCCAGAATCGACACCGATCAACCAGGCGAAGGGCAGGCCGATCAAGCCGAGGATGAACTGGAGGTTGAATACGTGGTATTGCCCGCCGCTCACCGTGTTTGCCCAAGTATTTAAGCCGAACCAGTCGCCAAGGGTGGATGAAATCGTGCTGTTGCAGAGCGCGATGAGGCCGGTGAAAGCGATGAGCATGGCGCCGACGTTAAGTGCCAGCTTGAGACCATCGGTCGTGCCGACGCAGATCGCATCGATGAGGTTGGTGCCGATTTGTTCCTTGGAAACGTTTAGGTTTTGGTCGATCTCCTCGGTCTGCGGATAAATTAGCTTGGATACAACGATCGCGGCCGGAGCGGAGATGATCGACTGGATCAACATGTGCAGGGCGAAAAATTTCCGCGATTCTTCCGAGGCGCCGCCCAGCAACCCGATGTAGCCCGCTAGCACGCCGCCCGCGGTGTTCGCCATGCCTCCGATCATCACGCAAAGCACCTCGGACTTGGTCATGCGCTCGAGGTAGGGCTTGACGATAAGCGGTGCTTCGGTCTGGCCGACGAAAATATTGGCTGCGGTCGAGAGGCTTTCCGTGCCGGAAAGTTTCATCGTGCGCGACAGCAACCACGCGATGCCGTAAACGACTTTTTGCAGTACGCCGAGGTAGTAGAGCGCCGAAGTGAGCGCCGAAAAAAAGATGATCGTCGGCAGGATGCTGAACGCAAAAATGAAACCGAATGCCGTTCGGTCCGACGACAGGCGACCAAAAACAAATTCGGCGCCCTGAGCGGAGAAATCCACCACCCAGACGAAGGCGCTGGCGAGGCCGTCCATGCCGGTTTTAAACCAACCCACGTGAAGTACCAGCGCCGCGAATACAATTTGCAGCACAACTCCCGTTCCAATGAGTCGCCAGTTGATTGCCTTGCGATTATTACTGAAAAGAAACGCGAGGCCGAGGAACACCGCCAAGCCTAAAAGGCCGCGGAATACGTGCGTTAATTGATCCATATAACGAAGGGTGGAGAGGGGCTGAAGTTTTGAGGAGCTTGCGAAATCAAAACGTTCGCGCGAGAACCAAGTCATGACCGTCGAAGAACGTCTTGCCGCTCATCTCGCTAAAATTCCTGACATCGCTCAGGCCAACTGGATCGCGTCCAATGCGACGGTGGTCGGCGACGTCACCCTTGGACCGAAGAGTAGTGTCTTTTATGGCGCCGTGTTGCGGGGCGACATCGCGCGCATCGCGGTGGGCGAGGGGAGTAATATTCAGGACAACTGCGTCGTCCATCTGGCCGACGACCTCGATGCGACCATCGGCAACTGGGTTACGGTTGGCCACGCGGCGATCATCCACGCATGCACGATTGGTGATGAGTGCTTGATCGGTATGGGCGCGACGGTTCTGGACGGCGCGCAGGTCGGCGCGCGCAGCATCGTGGGCGCCGGCGCAGTCGTGACGCCGCGCACGGTGATCCCGCCGGGCTCAATGGTGTTGGGGGCCCCTGCAAAAGTTGTGCGCCAACTGAGCGACGAGGAGCAGCGAGGGCTGAAAAAGTGGGCGGAGAAATACGTCGCGGTTTCCAAGGCCCATGCGGCCCGGGAGCGCTAAGGATTTTACCACTAAATTACGCCGCGGGAGTGGCGTGAATTTTCCGGTGGGCTCGAACGACCTGAGGGGAAAACGCTATTCGCGTTCGTCGGGCGTGGCATTGAAGGTCTGAGTCGCCCTCGGAGACACTGCCGTTTCCCCCTACATACGCGTAAGGGGATTCCGGCCGGAAATGGGTTTGTGCAAGAGGCAAGAAGTTTGCAGATTTTTCGCGAAACGTTCACCTTTTTATTACAAATATGAAGGTACCGGTGGCACCCGACCAAGATGTCGCCGAGAGTAAAAGCCACCCATGTACGCCCAATTTCACCGACGCATGATTATTCCCGCCACCTTGGCCGGGTGCATCGGCGCGATTTTGTTTCTGAACCGGCCAACTCCGCAGATTTTGAACGAACAGCGGGCTGCACGCAGTCGGCTGGTTGCGGTGCAATCAGAAGTTTGTTCCCGCCCTCTGGCGGAGTCGCGAGCGGCTTCATCTTCGCAAAAGGGCCAGACGGCTTCGACCCCCGCCTCAGTGCGCCAGATCTTGCCGCGGCTCGAACAAAAGATCACCGATTGGCGTACGTTTCAGCCAAAGCAGCTGACGATCGCTCCCTACGCCGACCTCGCGTTGGATTTTGAAATGACTTCAGTGCGCCAGGAAGATGGCCGCACGATCTGGCGCGGGCGCAATGCGCTCAGTGGGGCTTTTCTTGTGACAGTAGCGACCCAGAACGAATGGCATGCGGTGCTCGATATCCCCACGGCGGGTGGTTTTGAATTTCACATCTCCGGCCAGTCAGCGAGCGTGAGCGAGAAGAACGCTGCGGTCCTGTGCGGGAGCGATCGGCTCACGGCGGCAGCCGATTTGGGGGCAAAGACGGCCGATGCGAATCCTGTCCCGGCGGCGGGAGAGACCGGCAATCCGGAGCAGATCGTGCATACCGTTGACGTTCTGTTTTTCTTTGATGCCGGCACGTTTTCGGCGAGTGGCAGCAACGCCCCGGCGATCGAGACGACGATCGCCGCCGCGGTGGAATCCGCCAACGTGGTTTTGCAAAACAGCGCGGTGGAAAATCTACGCTGGCACTTCGTCGCCGCGTATCAAGTTCCTACCTACACCGCCACGGACAAGCTTCAGGATGATCTCAATCTGATCAGCAGCACCGAAAACGCGGTGGGTAAATTCGTTTCGGATAAATGCGCGCTGCACGGAGTCGATCAATCGGTGCTGTATGTGAGCCGCAGACGGAGCGATAACTATGACGGCCTCGCCTGGGTTCCGGGCGGTGAAAATTCCGTGGCGCATAATTCTGCCCTGGTCTGGAACAGCGGTTACGTGGTTCTCGCTCATGAAATGGCTCATAATTTCGGATGCCATCACGACCGTAAGACGGAAGGGGTGGCCGCTGATGACGGAAAATGTTCCTATGGTTTTAGCTTTACGCTCAAAGGGGTCAGCACCGGCACGGTGATGTCTTATGCGCCGACGCGGGTGCCTTTTTTCAGCAACCCTGAACTTAGCTACTCGGGCGTTCGCCTCGGCGTTGCAGACGATGAGTCGGGTGCCGCCGATAATTCACGCGTGTTGCGGGCGAATGCCAGACTGATGTCGACTTATCGCGACGCGGCTGAGGGTCCGATCATCACGGCGCAACCCCAATCGGCTACGGTGATTCAGGGCGTGGGATTTACTTTGAGCGTCTCGGCGGCGGGAAGCAGCCTGGCTTTCCAATGGAGAAAGGACGGCATGGATCTCCCGGGGGCAAACCAAGCTGTATATGCAAAATCCAGTGCGAGCAGCACTGATGACGGAGTGTACAACGTCGTTGTGTCAAACAACGTCGGCCAGGCCTCAAGTGCGAGCGCCTCCGTGGCCGTGGCCACGGCGCCGTCGGCCTCCGTGGTTGCGACGAGCGGGAGCAGCGGCGGCGGCGGTGGCGCGGTCGAGCCCTGGGTTCTGACTGCACTGGGCATTCTTGGTTCTTTACGCTTGATCGGTCGCGCGTGTCGCGACCGGTGAGCATGGCCCGGCTGTAAAAAGCGGGGGAAATTCCCGTTAAAAGTCGGTAACAAGTAGGGCGGAACGGCCAGATCGCGCAGATTTCCGTATGCGCGGTTGCATCGTGCCGATGAGAGCGGCGACATCACGTCACGTTCTTAATGTTTCTTGCGCCCCTGTTCCCGGCAATGACGCCGACAGGATCCGCGCAGGAGTCATGGGAGCGAAACCCAAACGTTCTCATGAAGATTCGCACAAGAGTTATCCTCACCCTTCTCGCGCTTGGTCTGGGCTGCGCGACAGCATCACACTCGCTCCATAACCAGAAGAAAACGACAAAAGGCGGGCAGCCTTCGAGCGGGACGGCCGCCATGCCGCAGCCGGTTGCGGTGCCGCCCGCGATTGCCGGGGATGAAGTGCGACCGGGTTCACCCACTGCGCGCGCGGTCACCTCGGTCACGATTGCGCAGGCACTGCCGGGGCTTTCCGGGCCGGTGACCAACTGGCGTGAGTTCAAACCGCAGAAAATCACCATCGCTCCGTATCCTGATACCGCGTTTGAATTCGAAGTAGTTTCTGTGGGCGACAGCGACGGCCGCACGATCTGGACCGGGCGTAGCAGCATTCAAGGCGCTTTCCTTGTCACTGCGGCGACAGAGAACGACTGGCATGCGGTGCTCTCGGTTCCGGGCGCAAGCAGTTTCGAGCTTCATATCTCCGGACAGACCCTCACGGTGAGTGAGCAGGCCGACGAGCTCCACTGCGGCCTTCTGGATCACGCTCGCCCGACCCCGCAAGCTGCTCTCACGACCAGCGCCAGTGTGACCGCCTCCACGGCGACCGCCCAGGCGGCCGCAGCCACCACTTATACCGTCGACGTACTCTTTTTCTACGACGCTGCCACCCTGGCCGCGAACAACAACAGCCCGACGACGATCGGCAACACGATTGCGGCGCGTGTGGCCGCGGCCAATCTGGCCCTGCAAAACAGCGGTGTGGCCATGCGCTGGAATTATCTCACTGCGGTGCAGATCTGCGCATACAGTAATCCGACGAATGACATGGCGGTCGATCTCCAACAGATCGAGAGCATGAACATGGGCGGTTCTCACCTCAGCGGAACGGCCAAATTTACCTACGATCAATGCACGCTATACGGCGCTGACCAAGCCGTGCTTTACGTGTCGGGCTCGCGCAACTACGCCGGGCTCGCCTACACTCTCGATTCAGGCGGCAACCCGTATCACTATTCGGTGGTGCAGTGGTCGTATGATTTTTCGGTGCTGGCGCACGAGTTGGGGCATAATTTTGGCTGCGTTCACGACCGGCAGACTGAGGCCTCGAGCAACATTGCGGCTCATAACGGTGATGGCCGTGATTTCTACGGGCACCGTTTTACCTATAACGGTGCTGATACGGGCACGATCATGTCCTATGCTGGCACGCGCTGGCCTTATTTTAGCAACCCCAATGTTAGCTACAATGGCGTACCGACCGGCATCGCGTTGAATACAAGCGATCCGTCAAATCGGGCGGCGAACTGTGCCCGCGTATTGAATGCCATGGCTCCGGTGATGGCCGGTTATCGTGGCATGGCCGCGCCCGTGATCAGTACGCAGCCGCAGTCTGCGACCGTTGCCAGCGGTGGAAGTTTTTGCCTCGGTGTCACTGCGGTGGGGACGAATCTCACTTACTCCTGGAGGAAGGATGGTACCGCACTTGCGGGTGCCAACAGTTCAACCTATGCCTGTGCTGGCGTCACTGCGGCGAATGCTGGTACCTATAGCGTGGTTGTGGCAAATTCTGGCGGTCAGGTGACGAGCCAGACCGCCGTCATCACGTTGAGCGGAACTTCCAGCAGCTCCTCCAGCTCGAGCTCATCGAGTAGCAGCAGCTCCTCCAGCTCGAGTTCCTCCAGCAGCTCGTCGTCGAGTTCGGGTTCGATTTCTTCGAGTGCACTCCCAAATGCCTGGTACTATTTTAAATTTGTTATCACCCAAATACCGAACGAAACAGCCATCAACCGAGCCGTATTCCAGATGTCGGAATTCCGGTTGTACAATACCGGCACTCTAGTCTCCTGGCCGGCTGGGACGACCGCGACTGCTGTGCATTCTGGTTCGACTCAAAACAACGGTGAATCCCCGACAAACCTGATCGATTCGAATGTGCAGACCAAATATTGCGAAGTCGGCAATGCGCAAGCCACGCAGGTCATCTTTCACCTTCCTGCATCGGGGCAAGGATTGAGGAGTGTAGATGCATTTACTTTGGTGAATGCCAACGACACGGCCTCCTATCCCAATCGCGTTCCAACCGGCTGGAACTTTTACGGCTCAGGCGACGGGGTGAATTGGACACTGTTGAACAGCACAAAGAATCTAACTCCGACCGTCGCCAACTACGCCGAATCGCCAAAATTCAATTTTAGCACGGTGCTTTCTAGCACCAGCTCGTCAAGCTCGAGCAGTTCCAGTTCAAGCTCGAGCAGCTCAAGTTCGAGCAGTTCGAGTTCCAGTTCATCGAGCTCCAGTTCCTCAAGTGGATCAACGGCGACTGTGTGGAATTATTTCAAGTTTAAGATCACGCAGATCCCGGTTGAGCCTTCTCAAAATCGGGCAATATTTCAAATGTCCGAATTTCGACTTTATAACTCGGGGACGCTGGTTGCATGGCCTGCGGGAACGACGGTTAGCGCAATTCAATCGGGGGCATCTCAAAATAGTGGAGAGGCTCCGGGCAGTTTGATTGATGGGAATACCGCGACAAAATACTGCGAGGCGGGTAACGCTCAAAATACTGAGATCGTTTTCAAGCTGCCCCTTGGGAAAGGACTGTGGAATGTAAATTCGTTTGCCATGGTGAATGCAAATGACACCGCATCGTATCCGAATCGCATCCCAACAGGCTGGATTTTCTACGGTTCAAGTGACGGAACCAATTGGAAGCAGCTAAATACGACGACCGGCTGGACTCCGACAACGAGCGCAAACTATACGGAGTTACCGAAGTTCAATTTTAGCACGGTGCTCACGGGGCCCTAGCTCCGCGCGCAGCCCAGGCCACTTGCACTGGCTTCGGCGGGCAAAGCGTCCCTTTGCGAATTTCGCCGAGTTCAAAGTGCCCGTGCCGTGAAGGTACGGGTACTCATCTTCCACCCGCTCCGGTAAGGAACTGTGCGAAGATGAGGAAAGGAATACTCTACGGCTCCGCGCCCGCGGCATCGGCACTTCGCGTTTTCTGAGTCCTTTTCCTTTTCGTTTTTATCGCGGTTGAAGCTGTGAAGTTAAAGACGTGGCGCCTGGTCGGGCCGAACCGTTGTAAAAAACAGGGAAAATTCCGGTTAAAAGTCGGTATAAAATACGCCCAAGGGCCTCGTTGTAGCTGGTTTGCGTGCATCGGGATTGCTTCATGCCGATGAGAAGGCGAAACCCCTTTTAGCCCTCGCGGTTTATGCGGCGAAAATCCTCGACCCTTTCGCCCCTCGTTCCCGTGAAACTGTTATCAGGGTAAAAAATTTTTCGCCGTCATGAAATCTCCCATCAGACTTTCCCTCGCCGTTCTTGTCCTCGCAGGCGTGGGGTACCTGATCGCCGCCCGCTTTCAGCACAGGGTCGGAGGAAGTTTGGCGTCTGCTGGTGCGTCTTTCCCCGACAGCGTTCCGGTCCTGCAAAAGCAGAGCGTTAAGCCAACGGAAACCCGCGAAGCCGAAAAGCAAGATGGCCTGCACGTTTCTCATGCGCTGACTTCGGCCACCATTGAGCAGGCACTACCAGGAATGGCGCAATCGGTGACCAACTGGCGGGAGTTCAAGCCCAACAAGATCACAATCTCGCCTTATCCCGACACCCCCTTCGAGTTCGAGATGACCTCAGTTCGGGATGGAAATGGCCGCACGGTCTGGACCGGCCGCAACAGCATCCAGGGGGCTTTTCTGGTCACCGCCGCAACGGAGAATGACTGGCACGCCGTCTTATCCGTCCCCGGCGCGAGCAGCTTCGAATTCCACATTTCAGGACAGACTGTTAAGGTGACTGAGCAGGCCGACAATCTAGGCTGCGGCACAACCGGGGGAAAGATGCAGGCGTCAATTCCCGATGGGCCTCATGCCGCAGTTGCGACGATGTCGGCCGCGACACCTATCACTGCCTCCGCGGCTGTCGCTCAAGCCTCCACCGCAACGATCTATTACGTGGATGTGCTCTTTTTCTACGACGCTGCAACGCTGGCCGCGAATGGCGGAGACACGACTGCTTTGGGTAGCACAATTATCGCGCGTGTCGCCGCGGCGAATCTTTCGCTGGAAAACAGCGGCATTTCCATGCGTTGGAATTATCTTACCGCGGTGCCGGTCGTCCCGTACACCGCAACCAGCGACATGGCCAATGATTTGAGCCATATAGAAAGCATGAACTCGAGTCACATCTCCGATCCGGTGGCTCAAGATGCGTGGAATAAATGCGTGCTTTACGGGGCTGACCAAGCCGTCCTTTACGTGTCGGGTGCGCGCAACTATGCGGGACTGGCCTATACCTTGGATGGTGGCGGCAACCCGTATCACTATTCGGTGGTGCAATGGTCATATGATTTTTCGGTGCTGGCGCACGAAATGGGACATAATTTCGGCTGCGTCCACGACCGCCAGACCGAGTCGTCGACCAACATTGCGGCCCATGACGGTGACGGCCGTGATTTCTACGGGCATCGTTTTACCTTCAAAGGTGCCGATACCGGCACGATCATGTCCTATGCCGGCACGCGCTGGCCTTACTTTAGCAACCCGAATGTCTCCTACAATGGCGTGCCCACCGGCATTGCTGTGAATGCGAATGATCCGACCAACCGCGCGGCTAACTGTGCGCGAGTGATCAATGCCATGGCCCAGACTATGGCTGGCTATCGCGGTACCGCTGCGCCGGTGATCACAACGCAGCCCCAATCTGCATCCGTGGCCAGCGGCGGCAGTTTTTCTCTGGGTGTCGCCGCGGTGGGCACAAATCTTTCCTATGCGTGGCGGAAAGATGGAGCGGCCATTGCGGGTGCGACCAGCGCTACCTATTCAGGCACCGGCATGACATCGGCAAAGGCGGGTACCTACAATGTGGTTGTGGCAAATTCGGGTGGCCAGGTGACGAGCAGTAACGCTGTCATATCACTGAGCGGTTCGTCGAGCAGCTCCTCCAGCTCGAGCTCCTCCTCGAGTAGTTCTTCGAGCTCGAGTTCGAGTAGTTCCTCCTCCAGCAGTTCTTCAAGTTCGAGCTCGTCCAGCAGCTCTTCTTCCAGCTCCTCGTCGAGCAGTTCTTCCTCCAGTTCTAGTTCCTCCAGTTCTTCCAGCAGTTCGTCTGGCACCAGTTCGGGCGTGTCGAGTAGTTCGTCAAGTTCCAGTTCCTCCAGCAGCTCATCGTCGAGCAGCAGCTCAAGCAGTTCGTCGTCGAGCAGCAGTTCCTCCAGCAGCAGCGGTGCTACCGTGGCAGCGCCAGTCATCGTTACCCAGCCAGCGGTCCAGACGGACGTGGCGCTAAATAGCGGTTTCACGCTTTCAGTCGTAGCCTCGGGCAGCAATCTCTCCTATCAGTGGCTGCGAGATGGCATCACCCTCGTGGGAAATACCAGCGCTCTGTTTTCCTGTACCAGCATGTCGGCTGGCTACGCAGGTACCTATACGGTGCGCGTATCCAATGCCGGCGGTTCGGTGTTGAGCAATAATGCCGTGGTTAGACTTTCCTCTTCGTCGTCGAGCTCGAGTTCCTCTTCCAGCAGCAGCAGCTCTTCCAGTTCCTCCAGCTCGTCGAGCTCAAGTTCGTCCAGCAGCTCTTCTTCAAGCAGTAGCAGTTCCTCAAGCAGCAGTGGCGCGACCTCTTCTCCGTCGGTTGGCAGTCCGGCCGCCAGTGGCAGTGCAGGTGGCGGCGGAGGTGGGGCGATTGAACCTTGGGTGCTCGCGATGCTGGCGGCTCTTGGCTCTTTGCGTTTGATCGGCCGCGTACGTCCTCAGCGTTAATATTTCCTGGCGACTTTCAGGTAAAGTTGGCGAGTCGGCAAAACCGGCGTCATCCGGTCAAAAGACCGTATAAAACGCTGCCGAAGCTCCCGGCGGTCCAGCGAAATGCCCGAGAAGATTGCATCAAACTCCCTTGCGGCAGATTGTTCGCTGCATTCCTCGATCGAAGGCCGGGGCGAAACCGCAGCGTCGCGCGTTAAAGTCCGACCTCAGAAGGGGCGATATCACTTTGCCGCCATGAAATTTCTCTCGCGATTCAGTCTCGCCGCTTTCGTTGCCTTCGCTTTGGGCATCACGGCTTTTTTTCTTTTGCGCCACGCTTACCCCTCCTCTGCGCAGCAAGCCCAGTTGCGGTGGAGCAGTCGGGCCGACCCGGCGCGCAAGGGTGCAGATCGACCGGACATCGCGCGAAGCACCCCGCAAGCTTCCCGAGTTGCGACCTCGACCCGTTTGCGCGACGTGCTGCCGAACGTTGAGCAACCGGTAAAAGACTGGCGTGAGTTCAAACCGCAGAAGATCACCATCGCTCCCTATCCGGATACGCCGATGGAATTTGAAATGGACTCCGTGCGCGAGGAAAACGGCCGCACGATTTGGAATGGCCGCAATAAACTCACGGGCGCATTTCTCGTGACGGTGGCGACGGAGAACGAAGTCCATGCCGTGCTCGATATCCCGACCGCGGATAGCTTTGAGGTCCATATCGTCGACGAAAGTGTACGAGTGCTGACCACGGCCACCAACGTAAGGTGTGGAAATCCCCCCCTGCTGGCCACCCCGCAGGCTGCGATTTCGGAAAACGAGGCCACGGCCGCGAGTGCCCCGCTCGTTCCTCAGGCGGCCACGGTGGGGATCAACTTTGTAGATGTTATATTTTTCTATGACGCAGCAACACTGGCCGACGCGAGCAATGGAGGCAGTGTGACATCCTTTGAATCCAATGTCATGGCGTACATCGCTTCGGCAAACAACGCCCTGCAGAATAGCGCTGTGACCAACCTTCAATGGCGATTCGTGACGTCTTATCCCATTCCCGCTTATACTGCGCCTACGACGATCAACGATGATCTGTATCGTTTTTCCGATACTTTCCAAGCGAAGCAGAGCATTTCGGATAACACCCAGCGGGATTTTGTGACGGCGAAATGCGTCCTTCATGGGGCGGATCAGGCCGTTCTCTATATCGGTAGCCCACGCTCCGCCGACATCAGTGGTAATTCGGCGACGGTTGGTCTGGCGTGGTCTCCCACGTGGGTGAATAACACCATCGGGCCAGGGACACTTCCTTCCGGTGCAGACCGAGCCGTGGTTGCATGGAAATTCGGGTCGAATCCCATAGGATTTTCAACGGTTACGCACGAAATGGCTCACAATTTTGGCTGCCAGCATGATCGTCCAAACGCGAGTGGCTCGGCGGACGGTGACGGCAAGTGGTGGTACGGTTACACACTGGCTTATGGTACTCCGGCGACTCAATACGGTACCATCATGTCGTACACGGGCAGAGGGATTTCCTATTTTAGTAATCCCAACGTGAGCTATAAAACAGCAGCGGGCTTGGACACGGGCGTCCCGACGGGTTTGCCGAGTACGGATCCGAAGTACGCCTACAACGCCAAGGTGCTGACGGACAACGCAGCCGCGATGTCGAACGTCCGTGCGCTCGTGACATCCTCTTCCAGTTCATCGAGCAGCTCTTCCTCGAGCTCCTCCAGCAGCTCCTCGTCGAGTTCCTCTAGCTCCTCCAGTAGTTCTTCGTCCAGTTCTTCTGGTTCAAGTTCCTCGAGCAGTTCTTCGTCTTCCAGCTCGTCCAGTTCGAGCAGCAGTAGCAGTTCGAGCAGTTCCAGCTCTTCCAGTGGCGTTGCGGCCAGCAGCGGTTCAAGCAGCTCGGGCGGCGGCGGTGGTGCGATTAATCTTTGGATGGTTGTCGCTATTGCTTTGTTCGGTGCAACGAAACTGACCCTGGGAATGCAGCAGCCCTTACTGCAGAGGATACCGAAGGCGCAGAGAAAACAGTTTAGTGTATTTTAGATAATGTCATAGCCGTT
>Ga0302322_100001301_pt1 | contig 20273 bp, 16 predicted proteins | sample Fen_T0_2_FD_203757 | JGI IMG/M metagenome (GOLD analysis project Ga0302322, IMG submission 203757) | Peat permafrost microbial communities from Stordalen Mire near Abisko, Sweden - Fen_T0_2 | ecosystem: Environmental > Terrestrial > Soil > Wetlands > Permafrost | place: Sweden: Abisko...
CCGTCGACCCGGTCGACCCGGCCGACCCCGGCGAGCTCCTCCGCGAGTTCATGGGCCTGATGCACCGGCAGCGGCTGCTGCTCCACCGGGCCTTCGCGCAGCAGGAGATGCACCCGGCGCAGGCGCAGTGCCTGCGCGTCATCGGCCGCCACGGCGACGGCGTCACCCAGAGCGAGCTCGCCGACATCATGATGCTCAGCCGGCCCAGCGTCACGCGCATCCTGCAGCGCCTGGAACGCGCCGGGCTCGTCTGGCGTCGCACGGATGCCGTCGACCAGCGGCACACCAGGGTCGGCCTCACGGTCGCTGGCCACGAGCAGAACGACCGGCTGGGCGCCGTCCTCGCCGGATATACGGGTGCGACGCTCGCGCGTCTCTCCGAGAATGACCGCCGGCAGCTCGGGCGCCTGCTGAGGGCCTGGCGCGAGCTCGCCGACGAGGTGCTCGACCGGCAGGCGGGCACCGACGGGTCGCCGGAACCCACCGACGACGCGACCCACCGCTCCACGAGAGGTACGACCGGATGTCGTCCCTGCTGCGCAGGTACCTGCGCCCCTACCGCTGGCAGTTCACCCTCGTGGTGGCGCTGCTCCTGCTCCAGGCCATCGGCCAGTTGTGGCTCCCCAGCCTCAACGCCGACATCATCAACAACGGCGTCCTCACCGGGGACACCGCCTACATCGTGCGCACGGGCGGCGTCATGCTCTGCGTGACGCTCCTGCTCGGCCTGTTCTCGATCGTCGGCTCCTACTACACGGCCCTGACGGCGATGGGCTTCGGGCGCGACGTCCGCGCCGCCCTGTTCCGCCGGGTCCAGAGCTTCTCGCTGCGCGAGCTGAACGAGTTCGGCGCGCCGTCGCTGATCACCCGCAACACCAACGACGTCCAGCAGGTCCAGATCTTCGTCGTGATGGCGATGCTGCTGATGATCTCGGCCCCGATCACCATGGTGGGCGGCGTCGTGATGGCGCTGCGCGAGAACGTCCAGCTGTCCGGGCTGCTGCTCGTCATCATCCCGGTGATGCTGCTGGTGGTGGGGCTGGTGATGGGCCGGGCGATCCCGCTCTTCCGGTCGGTGCAGGCCAAGATCGACAAGATCAACACCGTCCTGCGGGAGAACCTCACCGGCGTCCGCGTGATCCGCGCGTTCGTCCGCACCCGGCATGAGGAGGAGCGCTTCGGCGCGGCCAACGCCGACCTCACCGCCACCCAGCTGCGGGTCACCCGGCTCTTCGCGCTGACGCTGCCGTCGATCATGTTCATCGTCAACGCCTCGAGCATCGCCATCGTGTGGTTCGGCGGGCACCTGGTCAACGACGGCCGGATGCAGATCGGCAGCATGACGGCGTTCCTGTCGTACGTCATGCAGATCCTCTTCGCCGTGATGATGGCCGTGATGTCGATCGTCCTCGTGCCGCGCGCCGCGGCGAGCGCCGAGCGGATGAACGCGGTCCTGTCGACCGAACCGGCCCTGCACGACGCGGCCGAGCCGGTCGCCGCGAACCCGGACGTCGCGGGCCTGGTGGAGTTCCGCGACGTCGAGTTCCGCTACCCGGGCGCCGAGGAGCCGGTCCTGCACGGGGTCTCGGTGACCTTCCGGCCCGGGACGACGACAGCGATCGTCGGCAGCACCGGGGCGGGCAAGACGACGCTGGTCAACCTCGTCCCGCGCCTCTACGACGTCACCGGTGGGCAGGTGCTCGTCGGCGGGGTGGACGTCCGCGAGCAGGCCCAGCAGGCCCTCTGGAGCAACCTGGGGCTGGTGCCGCAGCGCGCGTTCCTGTTCAGCGGCACCGTCGCCGACAACCTGCGCTACGGCCGGGCGGAGGCCACGCCGGAGGAGATGTGGCACGCCCTTGACATCGCGCAGGCCCGCGAGGTGGTCGAGGGGATGGAGGGCGGTCTGGAGGCACCGATCGAGCAGTCCGGCGCGAACCTCTCCGGCGGCCAGCGGCAACGGCTGGCCATCGCCCGCGCCCTGGTGCGCCGGCCCGCCGTCCACATCTTCGACGACAGCTTCTCGGCCCTCGACTTCGCCACCGACGCCCGGTTGCGGGCGGCGCTGCGGGCCGACACCCGGGGCGCGACGGTGATCATCGTCGCGCAGCGGATCAGCACGGTGCTCGGGGCCGACCAGATCGTCGTCCTCGACCAGGGCCGGGTGGTCGGCGTGGGGACCCACGAGGAACTGCTGGCGAACTGCGGGACGTACGCGGAGATCGTGTCGTCCCAGCTCAACGAGACGGAGGCGGCATGAGCGCGGCGACGCGACCGGCGGCGGCCCCGGCCGGCCCCGGCCGGCCGGGCGGCGGCGGCCCGGCGTTCGGACCGGGCCGGCACATGGCGGCCATGGGCGCGCCGGCGGAGAAGCCGGCCGACTTCGGCGGCTCGTTGCGGCGGCTGCTGCGGCGGTTGCGGCCCGAGCGCGTCACGATCGGTGCGGTCATCGGCCTGGCGCTGGTCAGCGTCGGGTTCAGCGTGGCCGGCCCCAAGCTGCTCGGCAACGCGACCAACGTGCTCTTCGAAGGCGTCGTCGGCAAGCGGCTGCCGGCCGGCATCAGCCAGGCGGACGCCGTCGAGCGCCTGCGCGCCCAGGGCGAGACCACCCAGGCGGACATGCTTGCCGCCATGCACGTCGTCCCCGGGACGGGCGTGGACTTCGACCGGCTCGGGAGCGCGCTGCTGTGGGTGGTCGGCGTGTACGTGCTGAGCTCCCTGTTCGCCTGGGGCCAGCAGTACCTGATGGCGGGGGTGACGCAGCGCATCGTCTTCGCCCTGCGGGAGGAGGTCGACCACAAGCTCGGCCGGCTGCCCCTGCGCTACTTCGACAGCCATGCCCGGGGTGACCTGCTCAGCCGGGTCACCAACGACATCGACAACATCAACACGACCCTCCAGCAGAGCCTCACCCAGAGCATCACCTCGGTGGCCATGGTGCTCGGGGTGCTGGGCCTGATGCTGTGGATCAGCCCGCTGCTGGCGCTCATCGCCCTGGTGACGGTGCCGCTGTCGATCGTCGTCACGATGGTCATCGCCAAGCGGTCGCAGCCGCAGTTCGCGCAGCAGTGGAAGTGGACCGGCGTCCTCAACGGGCACGTCGAGGAGATGTACTCCGGCCACAACCTGGTCAAGGTCTACGGCCGGCAGGCGGAGGCGGAGCGGATCTTCGACGAGGCGAACGAGGAGGTCTACCGGGCGAGCTTCCGGGCGCAGTTCATCTCCGGGATCATCATGCCGGCGATGAACTTCATCGGGAACCTCGGCTACGTCGGCATCGCCGTCCTCGGCGGCTTCCGGGTGGCGTCCGGGCAGATCACGCTGGGCGACGTCCAGGCGTTCATCCAGTACTCCCGCCAGTTCACGATGCCGATCACCCAGCTGGCGAGCGTCGCCAACCTGGTGCAGTCGGGCGTGGCGTCGGCCGAGCGCATCTTCGCCGTCCTCGACGAGGCGGAGGAGGAGGCGGAGACCACCGAGCCGGTCCACCTGGACGACGTCGAGGGCCACGTGGTCTTCGACCGCATCTCGTTCCGGTACGAGCCCGACAAACCGCTCATCGACGACCTGTCGCTGGAGGCGCGGCCGGGCCAGACCGTCGCGATCGTCGGTCCGACCGGGGCGGGCAAGACCACCCTGGTCAACCTGCTGATGCGCTTCTACGAGCTGGACGGCGGCCGGATCCTGCTCGACGGCGTCGACATCCGGGACCTCACCCGGGACGAGCTGCGCCGCAGCTTCGGGATGGTCCTGCAGGACGCGTGGCTGTTCGGCGGCACCATCCGGGCCAACATCGCCTACGGCGCGGACGACGCGACGCAGGAGCAGGTCCTGGCGGCGGCCGAGGCCGCGCACGTCGACCACTTCGTGCGGGTCCTGCCCGACGGGTACGACACCGTCCTGGACGACGAGGCGTCCAACGTCTCGGCCGGCGAGAAGCAGCTGCTGACGATCGCGCGGGCCTTCCTGGCGGACCCGCCGATCCTCATCCTCGACGAGGCCACCTCCTCGGTGGACACCCGGACCGAGGTGCTGATCCAGCAGGCCATGGCCCGGCTGCGGGCGGGCCGGACCAGCTTCGTCATCGCCCACCGGCTGTCCACGATCCGCGGCGCCGACACGATCCTCGTCCTGGACGGCGGCTCGGTCGTCGAGCAGGGCACCCACGAGGAACTCCTGGCCCGTGGCGGCGCTTATCACACGCTCTACACCAGCCAGTTCGCCCAGAGCTCCGAGGAGATGGTCAGCGGCCTCCCCGCCGGCGGCGCGTGAGCTGCGCCTTGATGTGACGGTCGTGTTGCTGGACGGCCGGGCCACTGGTCCGGTCATCCGGCAACGCCTAGCATCCGGCGTCATGGACGTCGTGGAGTTCACCCCGACCGTGGACCAGTACGCCTTCACCTTCGGCGGCGCGGCTCCCGTGCTGCGCGTCCGCCCGGGGACGGCGCTACGGCTGTGGTCGCAGGACGCCTTCAACGGCGCGCTCCGGTCGGTCGACGACCGGTCCGCCGAGAAGGTCGACCTGCGGTTCGTCAACCCGCAGACCGGCCCCTTCTGGGTCGAGGGCGCCGAGCCGGGCGACACCCTGGCCCTGCACTTCGTCGACCTGACGCCGGCGAACGACTGGGGCGTCTCTGCGGCGATCCCGTTCTTCGGGGGCCTGACCAGCACGGACCGCACCGTCACCCTGCAGGACCCGCTGCCCGACACGACGTGGATCTACCACCTCGACTCCGCCCGGGGCACCGTCGGCTTCGAGGCCCGCTTCGGCGACTTCGCGGTCGAGCTGCCGCTCGCGCCGATGCTCGGCACGGTGGGCGTCGCGCCCGCCGCGGGGGAGGCGCGCACCTCCCTCGTGCCGGAGCGCTTCGGCGGCAACATGGACGCGCCCCAGGTGCGGGCCGGCTCCACCGTGTACCTCGGCGTCAACGTCGAGGGCGCACTGTTCTCCATCGGTGACGGCCACTACCGCCAGGGCGAGGGCGAGGCCTGCGGCACCGCCGTCGAGGGGGCGATGACGACGACGCTCGTCGTCGAGCTGATCAAGGGCGGCGCCCCGACCTGGCCGCGCATCGAGGACGACGGCCACTGGATGACGGTGGGTTCCTCGCGCCCGATGGAGGACTCCTGGCGCATCGCCCAGACCGAGCTGGTGCGCTGGTTCACCGATCTGTACGGGTTGCACCCGATGGACTCCTACCAGCTGCTGTCGCAGATCACCCGCGCCCCGATCGCGAACGTCGTCGACGCCAACTACAGCGTCGTCGTCCAGGCCCCCAAGGCGCTGCTGCCCGCGGCGGCGGCCTTCGACGGCCTGCACGCCGACCTGCGCGCCCGGGCGGCCACGCTCGGGTCGCTCCGCTGACCTTCGAAGGGAACGGCATGGACCTGCGGCTGAACGGCTCCAAGGTGCTGGTGACGGGAGGCACCCGGGGCATCGGGCGGGCCGTCGTCGAGACGTTCCTGGAGGAGGGCGCGGACGTCGCCTTCTGCGCCCGGGACGCCGCCGAGGTGGCGGCCACCGAGGAGGCGCTGGGGGAGGCGGGGGCCGTCGCGCTGGGGTCCGTCGCGGACGTCGGGGACGCCGACGCGCTCGAGGCCTGGGTCGGCGAGGCCGCCGGGCGGCTGGGCGGGATCGACGTCGTCGTCTCGAACGTCAGCGCCCTGGCCATCCCCGACTCCCCGGAGAACTGGGAGGCGTCGCTGCGGGTCGACCTGATGGGGACGGTCCGGCTGATCGCCGCCGCCATGCCCTACCTGGAGCAGAGCGCGGCCGCGTCGATCGTCACGGTGTCCAGCGTCTCCGGGCGCGAGGTGGACTTCGCCTCCGGCCCGTACGGCACGGTCAAGTCGGCGATCATCGCCTACACCCAGGGGCTGGCGTTCCAGCTCGCGGGCAAGGGCATCCGGGCGAACTCGGTCTCGCCGGGCAACACGTACTTCCCGGGCGGTGTCTGGGCGCAGATCGAGCAGGGCGACCCGGAGCTGTTCGCCACCGCGATGTCGCTCAACCCGACCGGCCGGATGGGCACCCCGCGCGAGATGGCGACGGCCGTCGTCTTCCTGGCGAGCCCGGTGTCCAGCTTCACCACGGGGACGAACCTCGTGGTCGACGGGGCGCTCACCCGTGGGGTGCAGTTCTAGGGGACCGGGGGACGTCCGCCGCTGGTCGGTCGGCGCGGCGCGTGCCTACCGTGGCCGGGCGCCACGCTGCCGGAGCAGCCGGCCGCCGGCGCCGGGACACGGGAAGTGACGCCCATGATCGGGACCCGCCGGGCCGCCGTCCGGATCGCCCCCCTGATCCTCCTCGCCGTCGCGCTGGCCGCCTGCGCCGCGCCGGCCAATCCCACGGCGGTGACGCCCGGCGGTGACGCGGCAGGCTTCTGGCCCGGCCTGTGGCAGGGGTTCATCTGCCCCATCACCTTGATCATTTCGTGGTTCTCCGACCATGTCGGCATCTACGACGTGCACAACAACGGCGGGTGGTACAACACCGGGTTCGTGCTGGGCGCGAGCATCTTCTTCGGCAGCGGCCCGGGGTCCGGTGCCGCCCGCCGCCGGCGGCGGCACGCGCGGTCCCCGGAGCGCGCGGAGCAGTAGGCCGGAGTCGTCCAGGTCCCTTGGCGGCGCCCGATTGGTTTCTGGCGGGTTTCGCGAGGCACACTCTCTGCAGAGGTGGTGCAGACGCAACGGGGCGGCCTGCGACGTCCTGCGCCTTGTCGTCGTCCCCGAGGAGTGACCCGTCGTGATCGCGCCCCCCACGTCCCCGCCCCGTGCCCTGGTGCTGGAGAACATCCACCCGGACGCCGTCCGCGCGCTCAGCCAGGCCGGCTGCGAGGTGACCGCACTGAAGGGCGCCCTGGACGAGGCCGACCTGGTGGCGGCCCTGGACGGCGTCCAGATCCTCGGGATCCGGTCCAAGTCGACCGTCACCGGCAAGGTGCTGGCGGCCGCCCCCGACCTGCTGGCCATCGGTGCCTTCTGCATCGGGACGAACCAGATCGACCTGGCCGAGGCCGACCGCCGCGGCGTCGCCGTGTTCAACGCGCCGTTCTCGAACACGCGAAGCGTCGTCGAGCTCGCCCTCGCCGAGATCATCTCGCTGACCCGCCGGATGACAGAGAAGGACCGGCTCATGCATGCCGGCGTCTGGGACAAGTCGGCCAGCGGCGCCCACGAGGTGCGCGGGCGGACCCTGGGCATCGTCGGCTACGGCAACATCGGCACCCAGCTGTCGGTGCTGGCCGAGGCGCTGGGCATGCGGGTCCTGTTCTACGACACGTCGGACAAGCTGGCCCTGGGCAACGCCCGGCGCTGCGAGACCCTCGGCGAGCTGCTGGCGGCGGCGGACGTCGTCACGCTGCACGTCGACGGGCGGCCGGGGAACGCCGGGTTCTTCGGCGAGGCCGAGTTCGCGGCCATGCGGGACGGCGCGCTGTTCCTCAACCTGTCGCGCGGGTTCGTCGTCGACTACGGCGTGCTCCGGGCCCACCTCGAGTCGGGGCACCTGGCCGGGGCCGGCATCGACGTCTTCCCGGAGGAGCCGCTGGCGGCCGGGGACGAGTTCGTCTCCCCGCTGCGCGGCCTGCCCAACGTCGTCCTCACCCCGCACATCGGCGGCTCGACGGAGGAGGCGCAGCAGGACATCGGCCGGTTCGTCGGCGGCAAGCTGAGCGACTACCTGCTCTCCGGCGCGACGTCGCTCAGCGTCAACCTGCCCCAGCTGGCCCTGCCGGACGCCACCAACGAGCACCGGCTGATCCACATCCACCGCAACACGCCCGGCGTCCTGGCGGCCATCAACGGGCGGCTGGCGGCGGGCGGGGTCAACATCGACTCCCAGTACCTGGGCACCCGCGGCGAGCTGGGCTACGTGATCACGGACGTCGGCCGCGAGCTGGACGACGAGACCGTGCGAGGACTGCGCGACCTGCCGGAGACCATCCGGCTGCGCGTCCTGCACTGAGGGCGCGGGCGCGGGTCAGGTGCCGGTGAGGAACCGGCTGATCCCCGCGGCCAGGGCGGCGGCCGCGCGCTGCCGCCAGGCCGCGCTGGTCATCCGGCGGGCGTCGGCGGCGTTGCGCATGTTGCCGCACTCGATGAAGACCTTGGGGACCTGGGAGAGGTTCAGCCCGCCGAGGTCGTCCCGGGCGACCAGGCCGCCGGTGCGGGTGCCGGTGTAGGTCGAGAGATTCTCGCCCGTCCCGGCGCGGAAGGCGTCGCGCACCTGCGTGCCGAGGCGCCGGGACGGTGCCACGATCGCGTCGTTGCTGCCGATCCCGTGCGGCACGATCACATGGAAGCCGGACCCGGTCGCCGCCGCGCCGTCCCCGTGGACGGAGATCGCGGCGTCCGCGTGGGCCCGGTTGCCCGCGGCCGCCCGCTGGTCGATGCAGGGGCCGACGCCCTGGTTGTCGGTGCGGGTCAGGACGACGGTCGCGCCCTGGGCCCGCAGCAGGGCAGCGAGCCGGGTCGAGACGTCGAAGGTGAAGGCGGCCTCGCTGAAACCGGCGTTGGTCTCGGTCCCGGTGGTGTCGCAGGCCTTGGTGCCGTTGCCGATGTCGACCTTGGCGTTGATCTGCGCCGAGTGCCGGAAGTTGTTGCCGTTGTGCCCGGGGTCGATGACGACCGTCCGGCCGCGCAGCGACCCGGGAACACCGGCCGGAAGGGCGGCGCTCGGCGTCGAGGGCGTCGCGCCGGAGGCGGAGCCGGCCGCCGCGAGGGTCGGCGTGGCGGTGGTGGATCCGGAGGCGGCGGTCGGGTCCTCGGCCTGCGCGGCCGCCTGGGTGTCCGTCCCGCTGCCGGCCGGCTGGGTGCCGGTGGCGGCCGAGGACGGGGCGGGCGCCGGCGCCGCGAGGGCGGACGTGGAGCCGGACGTGGAGCCGGACGACGGTGCAGTCCCGCCCGGGAGCGAGCACGCGGTGACGAGGCCGGTACAGCCGAGCGCGAGCAGCGTCGACGCCGTCCGCCGGTGCCTGCGCGCCACGCGCACCCCCTCGACCGCCTCGACCACTTGGAACCACGTCGCCCGCGGTCGTCCCACCGACCGTCCGTCCCGAGCGTAGCGGCCACGGCCCCCACGGCCCCCGCGCGACCCGACCTCGCCGCCGGTGCGGCATCCTGGCGGGGTGACGGGCGACCTGGAGGTCAACGGCTCGCTCCGCATCCCGGCGGAGGAGCTGGGCTGGAGGTTCTCCCGGGCGAGCGGTCCGGGCGGGCAGGGCGTCAACACCACGGACTCCCGGGTGGAGCTCTCCTGGGACGCGGCGTCGTCCGCAGCCCTCACCGACGTCCAGCGGGAGCGGGCCCTCGAGCGGCTGGGACCGCGACTGGTGGCCGGCGTCCTCACCGTCGTCGCGTCCGAGCACCGCTCCCAGCTGCGCAACCGGGAGGCGGCGCTCGCCCGCCTCGCGGCGCTGGTGCGCGAGGCGGTGGCGCCGCCCGGCCCCGCCCGCCGTCCGACCCGGCCCTCGCGCTCGGCCCGGCGCCGCCGGCTGGAGGACAAGCGGCGCCGGGGCGATGTCAAGCGCCTGCGCCGCCCGGACGGGGACTGACCGACGCGATCGCGGCGGCCGAGGCCGGCGGGAACACGATGCTCACCCGGCGGTTGCGGGCCTGGTGGGCGCGGGTGTCGTTCGCCACGGTGGGGTGCGTCTCGCCGTAGCCCGTGGGGGTGAACGTCATGTGCGCGCCCTTGAGGCCCTTCTTCAGGTAGGCGGCCACCACGCTGGCACGCCGCTGGGACAGCGTCAGGTTGTGCGCGGGGAGGCCCCGGTCGTCCGTGTACCCGCCCACCTGGACCCGCCCCTGCCGGCCCTGCTCCCGGGCGGCGACGATGACGGCGTCGAGCAGGGCGCGGGCCCGGGGTTTCAGGCTCGCGCTGTCGAGGTCGAACAGCACCTCGGACTGGAAGAGCACCTCTCGCTTGTCCACGGTCAACCGGGTGGGCGCGGCGTCGGCCAGGGCCGAGCCCTCCGGCGCCGCGGGGTCGACCGCCCCGTCCGCGCCGCCCGGTGCGCCGGAGCCGCCCGTCGCGGCGGCCGAGCCGGCCGGGGTACCCGCGCGTCCGGCCGAGGCGCCCGGGCCCGCCGAGCCGGCCGGGCCCGCCGACGTCGCACCGGCCGCCGTCCCGGGGCTGCGCCCGCCGCTTTCGGCGGAGCGGGCGTCGGCCTGGTTGAGGGCACCGACCGCGACCCAGAGCGTCAGGGCACTGCTGACCACGAGCATCGCGCTGCCGGCCAGCAACGCCCGCCGTCGCCGCACGGTGCGCGGCACCGGGGGCTTGGGCACGGTGCGCCCGGCGAGCGGACCGGCGTCCGGCGGGGTGACGACGGGCTCCGGCACCGGCGGGGCCTGGCGCGGCGGTTCCTCGCGCGCGGAGCCGATGATGAGCTTCGCCTGGGACGGCGGGATCGTCGCGCGCAACCGGGCCACCATGACGCCGGAGTCGCCGACCTTGGTCAGGTCGATCATGCGCGAGGTGCCGCCCACCGCCGTCCGCAGCGCGGCCAGATCGGGCCACACGGTGATGGCGGTGACGGTGGCCGCGTCGTGCGCCACGATCACCCGCGCGGCGACCGTGCTCGGCTCGCGGCCGGGCTCGGCGCCCAGGAAGGGCGCCGTCTGGTGGCCGACGAGCTGCGCCTCGTCGGTCACGGTGCCGGGGGCGACGTAGCGGCTGCGGACGTCGTACTGCTGGTCGTCGAAGCAGCGCAGCAGGCTGACGAGGGCACCCAGGACGTCCTGGGTGCCGCGGCGGGTGTAGTGCAGGGGAGGGACCGAGAGCCGGACGTCGTGGGCCAGCAGGCCGGCCATCCGGTTCACGTCCCGCGCCTGGACGGCGTCCGTGAACGCCGGGACCGGGCCACTGGTCTCGAGCACGGTGGTTCCATCCTCATGGACATGATGCGGGCCGTCCGGCAACGGGGGGCCATGCCGGACTATCTCACCGTAGTCGCTCGATCGCTCTCCGTTCGCAAATGTCGAGACTTCGTGCGCTTCGGTGTGCCCGGGCTACAACGCCACGCCGGCGCCCGGCGTTACACCCGCAGTAGTGAAGGCATCACCGTTGTGTCACGACGTCGCAGCGTTCAGGAGGCCTCGGTCGCGGCCCGGGCCAACCGGTCGCGGACGGCGGTCCCGACGCCGCCCGGCGGGGGCGGGACGGCGACCACCCGGTCCAGGCCCAGCGCGTCCGCCTCCCGCAGCGCGGCGTAGAGCACCCGCGCGTACTCGGTGACGTCGGCGGGCGCCGCCAGGCGCACGACCCCGGCGGGCGTGACGACGTCCGCACAGGCGAGCAGGCCGACCCGGCCCGACCCGACGGCCGACCCGACGGCCGACGCCGCCTCGCCGGCGGGGACGACGACGACGCGCGCCCGCGGCGCGTAGTGCGAGGCCAGCGTGCCGGGAGCGCGGACGCCGCTCGCCCGCTCGACGACGGCGACGCCCCCGACCCTCCGCACGGTCGCGGCGTCCACGGCCCCCGGCCGCAGCACCACGGGCGCCGGGCCGGTGCAGTCGAGGATCGCCGACTCCACGCCGACCCGGCTCGGGCCGCCGTCGAGGATCACGTCCCGCGCCGGGTCGAGCCGGTCGCCCAGCTCGGCGAGCACGTGGTCGACGGTGGTGGGGCTCACCCGGCCGAACCGGTTGGCCGACGGCGCCGCGAGCCCGACGCCCGGCAGCAGCGCCAGCAGCGCCCGGGCCACCGGGTGGGCCGGGGAACGCAGCCCCACGGTGTCCTGGCGGCCGGTGACGTGGTCGCCGGCCCGGCACGACCGCGGCAGCACGAGCGTGAGCGGACCCGGCCACAGGCCCTCGGCGAGGTGCCGGGCGTAGGCCGGCACGTCGCGTGCCCAGGCGTCCAGCGCGGCGGCGCCCTCGACGTGCACGATGAGGGGATGGTCGGCCGGGCGGCCCTTGACGGCGAAGATCCGGGCGACCGCCACGACGTCCTCGGCGTCCGCGGCGAGGCCGTAGACGGTCTCCGTGGGCAGCCCGACGAGCCCTCCCGAGGTCAGCGCGGCGGTGGCGCGGGTAAGGTCCGACGTGACGAGCCCCTTCACGGGGGCAGTCTCGCGTACGGGGGAGAGTGCGGGGATGCTGGGGCCGATGTGGGACGTGGTGGTGGTGGGGTCCGGACCGGCGGGTGCGGCCGCCGCGATCGGGGCGAAACGGGCATGGCCGGACGCGCGGGTCGCGCTGCTGGACCGGGCGCGGTTCCCGCGGGACAAGTCGTGCGGGGACGGCGTCGCGCCGCACGTCCTCGACGTCCTCGCGCGCCTCGGCGTGACCGGCCTCCTGGACGACTGGCCGGGCGTGAGCCGGTTGCGGCTGGGCTTCCCGGGGGGGCCGGAGATCGCCGGCGAGATGCGCCGCCCGGCGTACATCGTGCCGCGGACCGTCCTCGACAGCAGGCTGCGGCAGGCCGCCCTGGACCGCGGTGCCGAGCCGCTGGACCACCGGGTGCGCCGGGTCGACGTCGGCCTCGACCGGGTCGTGCTGGACGGCGAGATCGACGCGCGGGTGGTGATCGGCGCGGACGGCGCGCACTCCGCCGTCCGGCACGCGATCCGCGCCGACCCGGTCACCGCGCAGCAGGCCATCGCGCTGCGGGCCTACGCGCCCGTCGACGGCCTGCCGCCGGACGAGCAGCTCATCGTCTTCGCCCGGCAGGGGGGGTGGCCGGCGTACGCGTGGTCGTTCCCCATCGGGGACGGGCGCGCCAACGTCGGGTACGGGGAGTTCCTGCCGCCGGGCGGCAGCACGCCCACCCGCACACACCTGCTCGACCGGCTCCACGAGCTGCTCCCGGGGCTCCGCGGGCCGAGCGCCGTCCGGGGGCACCACCTGCCGCTGTCCACCGCGCAGGTGCGCCAGCCGGACGGGCGGGTGCTCCTCGCCGGCGACGCGCTGTCCCTGGTCAACCCGATCACCGGTGAGGGCATCCACACCGCCGTCCTGACCGGCGCGCTCGCCGGGATCGCCGCCGCGCGCACGGCCCGCGAGGGCGAGCTGGCCGGGCTCGATCCGGGCCGGGAGTACCGCCTCGCGCTGCGCAGCGCGTTCGGGCGGCACACCCGCGACGTCAACCTGCTCTCCCGGCTCGCCCGGCCCCGGGCGGTGGCCGCGGGGGTCCGTGGGGCGCAGGGCCGGCAGCGGGTCTTCGACGACCTCGTCGAGATGGGGCTGGCCGACGGGCCGGTCACCGGGCGGGTCCTCGGGGTCATCGCCGCCGAGCTGGTCCGCAAGGTCGCCCGCCCGGTGGCCTGAGAACGCGCGGTCGCCCGACACCCGGTCAGGCGTGCCGGGCGGCCTCGTGGGCGGCGTGCGAGGTGGGCTCGATCTGGAAGGTCGAGTGCTCGACGTCGAAGTGCCCGGCCAGGCAGCCCTGCAGCGCGTCCAGGAGCCGGGGGACGTGCCCGTCGTGGAAGCAGCCGTCGTCCACCACCACGTGCGCGGTGAGCACCGGCAGCCCGGTCGCGACGAGCGAGGCGTGGACGTCGTGGACGCCGACGACGTGGTCGACGCCCAGGACGTGCCGGCGGACGTGCTCCAGGTCCAGGCCGGCGGGGGTCGACTCCATCAGCACGGTCACGCTCTCGCGCAGCAGCCGCAGCGTGCGCGGCACGATGAGCGCGCCGATGGCCAGCGAGGCGACGGCGTCCAGCCGGTGCCATCCGGTGAGGGCGATCCCCACGCCCGCCGCGACGACGGCCAGGGCCCCCAGCGCGTCGTTGACCACCTCGAGGAACGCCGCGCGCAGGTTGAGGTTGTGCCCGCGGCTGCTGGCCAGCACGACGAGCCCGACCGTGTTGCCGACCAGCCCGACGACGCCGAACCAGACCATGGTCGTGCCGGCGACGGCCGGCGGGTCGAGGAGCCGCCGCACGCCCTCCACCAGCACGAACCCGCCCACCGCGAGCAGCACGGCGGCCTGGGCGGCCGCCGCGAGCACCTCGGCGCGGACGTAGCCCCAGGTCCGCAGGGCGGTCGCCGGGCGCTGCGCCAGCACCGCGGCGACGAGGGCGAGGCCCAGGCCGGCGGCGTCCGTCAGCAGGTGGCCGGCGTCGGCGAGCAGGGCGAGGCTGTGGGTGAGGACGCCGCCGACGACCTGGGTCACGAGCACCAGCACGGTGATCCCGAGGACGACGGTCAGCCGGCGGCGGGCGACCGCGCCGGAGGCCACGCCGTGATCGTGGCTGTGACCGTGCTGCCGGGGCTCCTCGCCGTCCGGGGGGCGCGAAGGGTGGTCGTGGTCCACGGGACGACGGTACGACACCGCGAGAGCCGCCCCCGGCTATGCCCCGAGCCGGCGTGAGACGGGTCACAGTCGGCGGGTGGGGGAACGAACGGGCGGCAGGGCCCGCTGCCCATGGGGAGACGTCGTTCCCCCGACCGGAAGATTCCACCGCTCACCCATGGCATCCACCTGGCACAGCCCACAGTCCAGCCCTCCCCCCGGCCCGCGGCCGGGACCACAGCCCGACACCGCGGTCGACGTCGACCCGCCCAAGCTCGATCTCAAGCCGACCCAGCTGGCCGGCGGCGCCCTGGCCGCCGTGACCTCGGCCGTGGCCGCCTCGAAGTTCGGCGTAACCGGCACCGTCGTGGGGGCCGCGTTCGGCTCCCTGGTGTCCAGCGTCGCGGCCGCCGTCTACGCCACCTCACTGACCCGGGCGAGCCGCCGCATCCGCACCGTCGTCGTCACGCCCTCGGGCGCGCGCGGCGGGATCGGCACCTCGGACCCGTCCGATCCGGCGGCCGTCCCGGCGGACCTCACCGGCGCGGCGTCCCCGATCGTGGCGGACACGATGCTCCTGCCCAACGGCATGCCCTGGCCGCCTGAACCCCCGGCGCCGACGGATCCGGCGTATCTGCGCCCGGACGCCTCGCCCGCGAGCGAGCCGCCGCCCCCGGCGGGCCGGCGGCGGTGGGTCCGGCCGGTCCTGATCCTGGGCGGGTTCGCCTTCGCGGCGTCGATCGGCGCCATCTCGGTCACGGAGCTGGTGCTCGGTCACCCGGTGGCCGACTCCGGCGGGGGTGGGACGTCGGTCAGCCGGTTCCTCGGCGACGACGGTGGGTCGCGGCCGTCGTCCACGCCGTCCGTGGGCCCGTCGTCGACGGACGTCCCCTCCGGGACGGCGAGCCCCACCGACACCGCCTCGCCGACGGCCTCCGGCTCGGGCACCCCGAGCGGATCGCCCTCGGACTCCGGCGCCGGTGCGTCGAGCGACGGCGGCAACCCGCAGGGCACCCAGAGCGGCCAGGACGCCGTCCCGGGCACGTCCACCGGAGGGGACGGCGGAGGCGCTGCGCAGCCGAGCGGGGGCGCCCCGGCGACCTCCGCACCGCTCGTCCCGGCTCCCTGACGGGCGACCCGACGGGCGGCAGGGCCGTCAGGCGGCCGGCGCTCCGGCCGGTCGCCGGTAGGCCGCCGCCATCCCGCCGAGCGCGGCGTCCACCGAACGGGTGAAGGCGTAGCCCACGAGGACGACGGCGTGCAGCACCCACAGCCACAGCAGCAGGGCGCACGCCACGCCGACGCCGGTCAGGCCGCCGAACGGGCGCGCCAGGTCGATCGGCAGCGACAGGAACACCAGGAAGCCCTGCAGGAACCCGGACACGAACGCGCCGCACACCACCGCCCCGACGAACGCCGATCGCCACCGAGGCCGCTGGTTCTGGCTCCCCACGACCCGGAACGCCCAGGTCAGCGGCAGCCAGGTCAGCAGCCAGACCAGCGTCAGCGACAGGTAGGACGCCAGCGCCACGCCGAGCACGCCGGACCGGTCGTTGATGCGGGCGAGCCCGGGCGCGCACACCAGCAGTCCGGTGAGCATGAGCGGGGCCAGCCCGAGCAGGGGCAGCGTCGCCGCGCGCAGGTACCAGACGGGCGGCCGGTCGGGCGGCTCGATGTCGGGCGCCGGGGGCGTCACCCGGACGAAAGCGCGGCTCAGGCCGTCGCCGTACGCCGTCCCCAGCAGGACGGCGAGCACCACGCCCGACGGCGAGAGCGCCAGCCCGGCGCTCACCACCTGGTCGGCGGCGGATCCGGCCCCCATGGCCGAGGGCAGGGTCCCGGCGAGGGCCCGGCCGTAGCGGCGGACGTCGTCCCGGCCGATCGCCAGCGCGGCGAGCGCGATCGCCGCCAGCAGGGCCGGGACCAGGGCGAGCGCGCCGAACAGGGTGGCCCCGGCGGAGCAGAGCGTGAGGTCGGTGGCGGAGATCCGCGCCCGGGTGTCCCGCAGGACCTGCCGTGCGACCCGTGGGGCCACCTGTCGTGCCACGTCCGCCCGCATGGGACGATCGTGCGCCCGGCGACCGAGGTCCGCGCGGGGACCGGGCCACGGGCACGACGGCGGGGGCCGGCTCGTTGCCTGTGCGGCACGGCCCCCTCCCGGGGCGGTCGGCGACCATCGACGGACGGGAGGACCTCCACGGTGCGGGTAGGACGGCGGACCTGGGTGATCGCTGCGGTGGCGGGGGCGGTCGTGGTGACCGGCGGTGTCGTGGCGGGCGTCCGCGGGGGCGACGCGTACGACGTCCGCACCCAGCAGCTGTGGGTGGACGGCGTGGCCGAGCCGGGCACGGGGCCGGGCGCGGGCCCGGTCCGGCTGGACGCCACGCTGTACCTGCCTCAGGCCACCGGCCCGCGGCCCGCGGTGCTGCTCGCGCACGGTTTTGGTGGGTCCAAGGTCGACGAGGACGACACCGGCCGCCGCCTGGCGGGACGTGGCTACGTCGCGCTGGCCTGGACGGCGCGCGGGTTCGGCCGCAGCGGGGGCCTGATCCACCTGGACGCGCCCGACTACGAGGTCGCCGACGCCCGGGCCCTGGTCGACCTGCTCGCGAAGCGGCCGGAGGTCGCGCTGGACGCGGCCGGCGACCCGCGGGTCGGGGTCGCCGGGGCGTCGTACGGGGGCGCGCTCGCCCTGCTGCTGGCGGGCCTCGACCACCGGGTGGACGCCGTCGTCCCGCAGATCACCTGGAACGACCTGCGCCGGTCCCTGTTCCCGCAGTCGGAGGTGACGTCGTCGACGCTCGCCTCGCCGGCCGGGCTCGACCCGGTGAGCACCCCCGGCGTCTTCAAGAAGGGCTGGGCCGGGGTCTTCTTCAGCCCACAACGTGCCGCCGGGCCGCCGGGCGGCCCCGACGCGACCGCCGACCCGAGCGCCGACCCGAGCGCCGACCAGAGCGGCGCGGCCGGGGCCGCCGATCCCAACAGCGACCCGGCCGGCTCGGGCGCGGACCTTCCCCCGGGCGCCGACGCGGGCGGCTCCGCGAGCTGCGGGCGGTTCGCCGCCGATCTGTGCGCCGACTACACCGAGGCCGCCACCACCGGGCGCCCGAGCGCGCGCATGCTCGAGCGGCTCGCGACCTCCAGCCCGGCGTCCGTCCTCGGCCGGATCACCGCCCCCACCCTGCTCGTGCAGGGCGAGGCCGACTCGCTCTTCCCGCTGTCGGAGGCGGACGCCAACGCGCGCGGCATCGCCGCGGCCGGGACGAAGGTCAAGGTCGTCTGGTTCAGCGGCGGGCACGACGGCGGCGCGGGCCTGGACTCCGAGGTGGACCGGATCACGGCCACCACCGACGACTGGTTCGACGCCTACCTCGACCGCCGTCCCGACGCCCGCGTCGACACCAGGTTCGAGGCGACCGTGCCGTCCGCCGCGGTGTCGAGCGCCAACGGCCGCGCGGTGTCCCTGATCCGGCAGGCGGACGCCGAGCCCGGTGTGACCGGTCCGGGCACCCCCACCACCCGGGACCTCGTCCTCACCGGGCGCCCGCAGACCGTGCTCGCCCCGGCGGGCGCAGCCCCGGCCGCGGTGACCAGCGTGCCCGGGCTGGGGCAGGCGCTCGCGGCGGTCGGCTCGGCGGGCACCCTGAGCCTCGGTGCCCTGCCCGGGCAGGTGGCCACGTTCACCTCGCAGCCGCTCGCGTCCACGCTGCACATCGTGGGCAGCTCCCGGGTGACCGTGCGGGTCGCCGGGGACGGCGGCGACGCCACGCTCTTCGCGCAGCTGTACGACGTCGCGCCGGACGGCGGCGCCGTGCTGCCCCGGCAGCTGGTCTCGCCCGTCTACCTGCCCGCGGTGTCGACGCAAGGTCGCGACGTGACGATCGCGACCCCCGCGGTCGTCCGCGACGTCGCGGTCGGGCACCGGCTGCGCCTGGTCGTCTCGACCACCGACCAGGGCTTCGCGATGCCGGTCGCCCCGCGGCAGTACCGGATCTCGGCACCCTCGGGGACGTCGCTGCGGCTCATCGCGCCCGACGCGGCGATGACGTCGATCGACGTCGGTGGCGTCCGGGACCTGTGGCCGTGGGCGCTGGCCCTGGTGCTGGCCGCCGCCGGCGCGGTCGTGGGCGGTCGCCTGCTGGGCCGTCGTCGGCGCCGCGCCGGGCCGCCGCTCGCCGCGCTGGCCGACGTCCCGCTGGCCATCGAGGACCTGGGGAAGGCGTACGCCGACGGGTTCCGGGCGGTCAGCGAGCTGACCTTCACCGTCGAGAAGGGGTGGGTGCTGGGCCTGCTCGGGCCCAACGGCGCCGGCAAGACGACGACGCTGCGGATGCTCATGGGCCTGATCGCGCCGTCCGAGGGCCGGATCCGGGTGTTCGGGCACCTGGTGATGCCGGGCGCGCCGGTCCTGTCGCGGGTGGGGGCGTTCGTCGAGGGCCCCGGGTTCCTCCCGCACGTGTCCGGGCTGGACAACCTGCGCCTCTACTGGCAGGCCACGGGCCGTCCCGAGGCCGACGCGCACCTCGCCGACGCGCTGGAGATCGCCGGCCTCGGCGACGACGTCCACCGCCGGGTCAAGACGTACAGCCAGGGCATGCGGCAGCGGCTCGCGATCGCCCAGGCCATGCTCGGCCTGCCCGACCTGCTCGTGCTCGACGAGCCGACCAACGGGCTCGACCCGCCGCAGATCCGCGAGATGCGGGAGGTCCTGGCGCGGTACGCGGCCACCGGCCGGACCGTCGTCGTCTCCAGCCACCTGCTGTCGGAGGTGGAGCAGACCTGTACCCACGTGGTCGTCATGCACCAGGGGCGGCTCGTGGCGCAGGGGCCGGTGGCCGAGCTGGTGGGCGCCGCGACGCTGCTCGTCGTGGACGTCGACGACCCGGCCCGGGCGGCCCAGGTCGTGGCCGACGTCCCGGGGGCGCAGGACGTCGAGGTCACGCCCACCGGGCTCACGCTCTCGCTGATCGGCACGCCCCGCGCGGAGCTGGTGCGCGCGCTCGTGGCCGGCGGCGTCGGGGTCGACCGGGTGAGTCCGCAGCGCGGCCTGGAACAGGCGTTCCTGGCCCTCGTCGGGGAGAGTGAGGGCTGATGCCGACACGGGGCACGCACCAGGGGATCCAGAACGCCGCGGCGCCGTCGCAGGAGCACGCGGCCGCCGGAGCCGCCGCGGGCTTCTCGACCCGCCGCACCCTGCCGCTCCTGGTGGAGGTGCGCCGCCAGCTGACGCGACGACGCACCCAGCTGACGCTGGGGTTCCTCGTCCTGCTGCCGTTCCTGCTGGTCGGGGCGTTCAAGCTGGGCTCGGGGCCGTCCGGCCGCGGCACCCCCGGGCTGGTGGACGTCGCCACGGCCGGAGCGGCGAACTTCACCCTCTTCACCCTGTTCGTCGCCACCGGGTTCCTGCTGATCGTCGTCTTCGCGCTGTTCGCCGGGGACACCGTCGCCAGCGAGGCCAGCTGGTCCAGCCTCCGGTACCTGCTGGCGGCGCCGATTCCGCGGGCGCACCTGCTGTCGCGCAAGCTCGTCGTCGCGCTGCTGTTCTCGCTGTTCGCGCTCGTGCTCCTGCCGGTGGTCGCGTACCTGGCCGGCGGGGTGTTCTTCGGCTGGGCGCCGATCCGGACGCCGCTCGGCACGACCCTGCCGACCGGCGAGGCGCTGGTGCGGCTGGCGATCATCGTCGGCTACCTGGCGCTGACCCTGGTCTTCGTCTCGGCGCTGGCGTTCGTCCTCAGCGTCTGGACGGACGCACCGCTGGGTGCGGTGGGCGGGGCCGTCCTGCTGGTCATCGTGTCGAACATCCTCGACGCCGTGACGGCCCTCGGTGACTGGCGCAACGTGCTGCCCACCCACTACTCCTACGCGTGGACCGACGTCCTCTCCCCGGACATCAGCTGGGACCAGATGGCGCAGGGCGTCCTGTGGAGCCTGGGCTACTCGCTCGTGCTGCTCACCCTCGCCTGGTGGCACTTCGACCGGAAAGACATCGTCAGCTGACGCCAGCAGGCCTCGCCGTGATCATGCACGGTTG